>Ga0207691_10001728_pt1 | contig 21522 bp, 18 predicted proteins | sample KBSM13metaG_FD_184327 | JGI IMG/M metagenome (GOLD analysis project Ga0207691, IMG submission 184327) | Miscanthus rhizosphere microbial communities from Kellogg Biological Station, Michigan, USA - KBS M1-3 metaG (SPAdes) (version 2) | ecosystem: Host-associated > Plants > Roots > Rhizosphere >... | reverse complement strand
CGTAGGGCAGACGCCGCGAGCCGAGGATCTCGCCGCCCTTGTAGATGAGGGTCTCGATCAGCGGGTTCGACGTGCCCTTGTCTTCCGTCTGGACATGGTAGACAACGCCGCGATATTTGACGTCGGTGTTGAAGCCGGTGATCACGCAGCGGAATTGTCGAGGGGGGATACAGAACGTGTCAAGCCGATCCAGCCAAGCCGGCAAAGGATGGCAGCCGACCTGGCCAGAGCCTCTATTTTGTTAACCGCGGGTAATCGATCTACTCGTTTAACAATGAAGAGGCTCGTGGCCAGGTCGGCCTGTCATCAGAGACTCGCTACCGGCCCGCGCCTCTCTTGCGCGGCGCGGCCTGATTCCGCTGCTCTTTCTCCAGAAGCGCCTGCTTTCGCCGCACCCCCCACCTGTATCCGCCAATGCCACCGCCCGTGGCCACTACTCGGTGACAAGGCACCAGCAGCGCCACCCGGTTGGTCGCACAGGCTCGTGCGACCGCGCGCGCCGCCGTCGGCTGGCCGATGCGGCGCGCCACCTCCGCGTACGAGCGCGTCTGGCCGCGCGGGATCGCGCGGAGCTCCTGCCATACCCGGTGCTGGAAGGCCGTTGCCTGCACGTCGAGGGGAAGATCGGCCCGCGGCTTCGCGCCCGCGAGCTCGTCCAGCACGAGGCGGACCCAGCGCTGCAGCCCCGCGTCGTCGCGGCGGATCTCCGCCTGCGGGTACTCCTTGCGCAAGGCGGCCTCGAGCGTGCTTTCGGAGTCACCCAGGCTCACCGCGGCCACGCCGCGCTCCGTCGCCGCCACCAGCAGGCGGCCGAGCGGAGACGCCGTCACCGTGTACCCGATCGACATGCCGCGTCCGCCCCGGCGGTAGGTGGCGGGCGTCATGCCCAACCGGCCCTGCACGTCTTCATAAAGGCGGCTCGACGACCCGAAACCGACGTCGTACATCGCTCCCGTCACGGAATCTCCTCCCCTCAGCCTTCCCTTGAAGGCGGCCATGCGGCGGGCGTCCGCGTACTGTCGCGGCGTGACCCCGAGCGCGTCCTTGAACGTGCGCAGCAGATGCCGCGGGCTCACCCCGACCTCCTTGGCCAGGGCCCCGAGCCGCCAGGGACGGTCGCGGTCCTCGGCGAGCAGCCGGCAGGCCGACGCGACCATGGCGGCGCGCGTGTCCGCGGCGCCCGTTTCCCGGGGGTGGCAGCGCCGGCAGGCGCGGAAGCCGGCCTTCTCCGCCGCATCGGGCCCGGCGAAGAACGAGACGTTCTTGCGCAGGGGCCGCCGCGCCGCACAGGACGGCCGGCAATACACGCCGGTCGTCTTCACGGCGAAGACGAAGCGGCCGTCCCAGCTCCGGTCGCGCGCGCACAGGGCCCGCCAGCGCGCGCCGTCCTCCAGCGTCTCCACCCCGGGTTCGTCTCTCCGCGGCTGCATCATCAGCATGACCGTAATCTAGGCCGGGGCGGCGGCGGCTTCTATCCGGAACCGCCGGGCAAATCCAGGCCCTACAATGGGCCCGCTTGCCACCGCCCACCCCCCGGACGTCCCGCCTGGCCGAGCTGGGCATCGCCGCGGCCGTGATCGTCCTGGACCAGATCACGAAGGCTCTCGTCCGTCACTACCTGCGGCTCTACGACACCCACGAGATCATCCCCGGTCTGGTCAGCCTCGTCCATGGACGGAACGTGGGCATGGCCTTCGGGGTGTTCTCCGGGGGCGGCCTGCCCGCCCAGGCCGTGGTCCTGGCCGTCCTGAGCGGCGCCGTCCTCGTGCTGGTGCTGGCGCATTGGCGGCGCCTGGGCGAAGCGCCGCTGTCCCTCCGCGTCGCGCTGTCCCTCGTGGCCGGGGGTGCGATCGGCAACCTGATCGATCGCGTGCGCCTCGGGTACGTGACGGACTTCGTCCACGTCTACTGGCGAACCCACGTGTGGCCGGACTTCAACGTGGCCGACTCCGCCATCAGCATCGGCATCGTGCTGCTCCTCCTCGACGCCGTGCGTCCGCGCCGCGACTGACGTCCCGCCGACACCCTTCCCGACGAAACGACGGGCTCTCCCGCGCGGCGACGGGAAGGCCTGTACGATGGAAGTGAATCATCAACATGGGAATTTCACTGAAGGGCGAGCACCTCAAGCGCTACAAGGACATCGCCGCCCTCTTCATGAAGTACGGGCGGTCGGAGATGGTCAAGAACGCCGGCCTCGAGGAGGCGGTGACGGACGGGCCGGTGGCCGCGCCCAGCGAGGAGAAGCTGGCCGAGCAGCTCGCGTCCGATCTCGAGAAGATGGGGCCGACCTTCATCAAGCTCGGCCAGCTCCTCTCCACGCGCGCCGACATCCTTCCCCTCGCCTACATGGAAGCGCTGGCCCGGCTCCAGGACAAGGTGGGGCCGTTCCCGTTCATGGACGTCGAGGCCATCGTCAGCTCGGAGCTCGGCGTCCGGCTCTCCAAGGCCTTCTCCGAGTTCGAGCAGGAGCCGGTGGCCGCGGCTTCCCTGGGCCAGGTGCACCGCGCCGCCCTGCGCGACGGGCGCCGCGTCGCGGTCAAGGTGCAGCGGCCGGGCATCCGCGAGGTGATCGTCAAGGACCTGGAGGCCCTGGCGGAGATCGCCGCCTTCGCCGACCTGCACACCGTCGTCGGCCGCCGCTTCGGGTTCTCGAGCATGCTGGAGGAGTTCCGCAAGACGCTGATGCGGGAGCTCGACTACCGCATGGAGGCGCGCAACCTCGAGATCCTCTCCGAGAACCTGCGCGCGTTCGACCGCATCGTGGTGCCCCTGCCCGTGGCCGACTACAGCACCTCGCGCGTGCTCACCATCGACTACATCCGGGGCGAGAAGATCACCAAGCTCAGCCCGCTCGTGCGCACGGAGATCGACGGCGAGGTCCTGGCCGAGCAGCTCTTCCGCGCCTACCTGCAGCAGATCCTGGTGGACGGCTTCGTGCACGCCGACCCGCACCCCGGCAACGTCTTCCTGACCGACGACAACCACGTCGCGCTGCTGGACCTGGGCATGGTCGCGCGCATTCCGCCGGGCATGCAGGAGAGGCTCTTGCGCCTGCTCCTGGCCGTGAGCGAGGGGCGCTCGGAGGAAGCGGCGACGGTCGCCATCACCCTGGGGGATGCGCAGCCGCACTTCGACGAGAAGGGATTCCGCCGCGACGTGGCCGACCTCGTGGCCCAGAGCGTCGGCGCGACCGTCGGCCAGATGCAGGTGGGGCGGGTGATGCTCATGCTCGCGCGCATGTCGGGCGACCGGGGCATCCGCGTCGAGCCCGAGCTGACCATGCTCGGCAAGACGCTCCTCAACCTGGATCTGGTGGGCCGCACCCTCGATCCGGACTTCGATCCCAACGCGGCCATCCGCCGCAACGCGGCCGAGCTGATGCGCCAGCGCGTGCGCAAGAGCCTCTCGCCCGGCAACCTGTTCGCGGGCGTGATGGAGCTGAAGGACTTCGCGGAGAACCTCCCCCGCCGCGTCAACACCATCCTCGACCGCGTGGCCAGCAACTCGCTCGAGGTCAAGGTGGACGCCATCGACGAGAAGATGCTGCTGGAAGGCTTCATCAAGGTCGCCAACCGCATCACGATGGGCCTCATCCTGGCCTCCCTCATCGTGGGGGCGGCCCTGCTCATGCGCGTGGAGACGTCGTTCCGGATCCTGGGTTATCCGGGGCTCGCCATCGTGTGCTTCCTGTGCGCGGCGGGAGGCGGAGTCGCGCTGGTGGGCAACATCCTGTGGGCCGATCACAAACATCGGCAGCGCACGGCGCGCACGGCGCCCGGCGGTTCGGCCGGCTAGATCGAGCGGCCGCTCAGGGCCACGAGGTCGGTGACCTCCACCGGCTCGCGCGTCACGAACCCCTCGCCGAAGGTCACCCCGATGCGCTGTCCATGCCGGCGCGCGGTGAGCTCGACGGACTGCTGGAAACGGTCGAAGGGCAGGGAAACCGTCTCCCCCGGCGCGGGCGCGAACTGGCTGGCGAAGGCGCGGATGGCGCGCATCTTCAGCTCGAAGGTCTTCGTGATGTCCACGACGAAGGTGGGGGCGGCCTCGATGGCCTCCGTCATGCTCGTCGCGAAGATGACCTTGCGCGGCCGGAAGGCGTCCCCGAGATCCGGCCGGTAGTTGCGCAGCCCGGCCATGAAACACGCGTCGTAGACGAGGTGGCTGGCCATCGCGTGGTCGGGATGCCGCTGGTCCCAGTGCTGGGTCACCACGATCGCCGGCCGTAGCCGGCGCAGCGCGGCCACGACCGCGTCGCGGTGCGCGACCGTCCGCTCCAGGGCCGAGTCGGGCAGGCCGAGCGATTCGCGGTGGACGACGCCGAGGAGGCGCGCCGCCTCCGCCGCCTCCGTGGCGCGGAGCTCGGGCGAGCCGCGGCTGCCGCTCTCGCCCCGCGTGAGGTCCACCAGCGCCACGCGCCGGCCGGCGGCCGCTTCGCGGGCGAGCGTGCCGCCCATGACGAGCTCGGCGTCGTCCGGATGGGCGCAGAGACCGGCGATGTCGAAGGCGTCCATGCGCCTGATTGTACTGTCCGCCGGCACGCCGCTTGCTGATATCGACCGGCAGGGAGGTGTCCATGACAAGCGGGACCGGAGACAAAGTCAAAGGGCGAATGGAGAAGGCGGCGGGTGAGCTGCTGGACGACGATCGCCTGCGCAACCGCGGCACCGTCGACGAGACCGCGGGCAAGATCAAGGACGGCGTGGAGCGCGGCGTCGATGCCGTGAAGGATGCGGTGACCGGGCGCCCGCGGGACAAGCGGACGCGCTGATCGCTTCCGGCGGCAAGGCGGGGCGGCCGTGCGGCCGTCCCGCTTTCGTTCATGCCCCATCCAGCCCCCGCGGGCGCGCATGCTAGATTCGATGCATGCGTTTCGCGGCCATACGCGTGGCCGCTTCACGACGGGTGGAGGGTGTCGACCCAGCTCGTTCTGTACGTGAGCCCCGGCTCCGCTCTCTCGCTCAAGGCTCGCCGCAACCTGGACGCGGTCCTGGCCGGCTATGACAGGGGTGTCGTCTCTCTCGAGGTCCGGGACGTGACTCAAGACGCCTTGAAGGCGGAGGAGGACCGCGTCGTGTTCACGCCCACGCTGATCCTGAAGGGCCTCGGCCTGGACGCGGCCTGGGTGGTCGGCGACCTCAGCGACCACGATACCGTGGTCAACCTCCTGCGCCTGGGTGGTGTCGAGCGGCCTCAGTGAGCGGGTCCGTCGACAAGATCCCGACCACGGTCCCCGGGCTCGACCGGCTGACCCTGGGCGGATTGCCGGTCGGACGCTCCGTCCTGATCGTCGGCAAGGCGGGCAGCGGCAAGACGATCCTCGGTCTCCAGACCGCCGTCTCCTTCGTACGACAAGGCGTCCCGACGATCTTCCTGTGCGTCGAGGAGTCGCCCGCCGACATGGTGGAGACGGGAGACGCCCTCGGCTTCGACGTGAGCGGAGCGGTGGCATCCGGCAAGCTCCGCCTGAGCGACGCCACGCGTCCGATGGACGGGCCGCTGGTGGTCAGCGGGGAATACGACCTCTCCGGGCTCGTGCACCGCGTGGAGGCGCTGGTGAAAGCGACGGGCGCGCGCGCGATCGTCCTCGATTCCGCGACCGCGCTCTTCAGCCCGCAGCCTCCCCCGGAGGTCGTGCGCAGCCTGTTCTTCCAGCTCGTGCACGCCTTCCGCAAGCTGGAGCTGACGGCGATCATCCTGGCCGAGGCCGCGTCCGGAGAGGGCACCCTCACCACCCTCGGCGTCGAGGACTACGTCTGCGACATGGTGATCGTCCTGCGCAACATCGTGGACGGCGAGCGGCGGCGGCGCACCATCGAGGTCAACAAGTACCGTCGCAGCGCCCACCAGAAGGGCGAATACCCGTTCACGATCACGGCCAGGGGCATCTCGATCTTCCCTCTCGACGCAGGGGCGCCGCCCCCGCCCGCGGACGCCGCCCGCTATTCCAGCGGCTTTTCCGGGCTCGACACCATGATCATGGGCGGGCTCTTCCGCGACTCGATGGTGATCGTGCGCGGGCCCACGGGAAGCGGCAAGACGCTGCTGGCCGGGCTCTATGCGCGGGCGGGGGCGGCGCGCGGCGAGCGCGTCATCTACTACGGCTTCGAGGAGCCGCGCTCCATCCTCCTCGGCAACTACGAAACGATCGGCATGCCGATGGCGGAGTTCGTGCGTGCCGGCAACCTGCGCGTGGAATGCCGGTACCCGGAGGCGCTCGGACTGGAAGATCTCCTGGTGGGCATCCGGTCCGGCCTCGAGGAGTTCGATCCCGCCCTCATCGTCCTCGACAGCATCTCTTCCATCGAGCACTCCGCGTCCGAGAAGAGCTTTCGTCAGTTCATGATCGGCCTGGCCTCGCTCCTGCGCGAGCACGGCAAGGGCGCGCTCTTCACGCAGACCGTGACCGGCGGCGCCGCCGAGCAGACCGCGCCCTATCTCTCCACGATTGCCGACGCGATCCTGGCCCTCGACTACAACACGCGCGGATACGAGCTGGAGCGGACGCTGCGCGTCCTCAAGATGCGCGGCTCGGCCCACGATACGCATCCCTACCGTCTCTCCATCCAGGCGGGGGGGCTGCGGGTGGAGCCTCACGCGATCCGTCCCGGGCCCGTCGTCCGCGCGACGGGCGTGCTCTCCGGACTGTCCGTCCTGCTCGTCGAGGACTTCGCGGACGCGCGCGAGACGGCCACCTTCGTGCTCGAGCAGGCGGGGGCCCGCGTGCGGGCCGTGCCCGATGCCGCGGAGGCGATGCGTGCCTACCGCGCGGCCGCGCCGGACGTGATCGTGTGCGACCTCGGGTTGCCCGACGAAGACGGCTTCGCCTTCCTCGAGAGGGTGCGCGCCTCTCCGGGACCGGGCGCGCGCGTGCCCGCGGTCGCCTTCACCGCGTGGGGGCAGCCCCAGGACCGCGTGCGGGGCGAGCAGGCCGGGTTCCAGCATCACCTGCTGAAGCCGGTCGAGCCGGGGACGCTCGTGAACACCGTGGCTCGCGCGGCCGGCCGCGCCGCCGATCAGGCCCCGGCCAGCACCCGCTCGTAGAAGCGCTCGTATTCGCCGACCACGCGCTCCGCGCCGAAGAGGGCGGCCGCGCGCCGGCGGGCGGCCGCGCTGAGGGCCTGCCAGTGCTGCTCGTCCTTGAGGATCTCGATGGTGCGCGCGGCCATGCCCTCGATGTCGCCGACGGGAAGCAGGAAGCCGGTTTCCGTGTGTTTGACCACCTCCGGCAGGCCGCCCGCGTCGGAGCCCACCACGGGGACGCCGCAGGCCAACGCCTCCAGCGCGCTCAGTCCGAACGACTCCAGCTCCGAAGGGAGAAGGAAGACGTCGGCCAGGCCCGTCAGCTCCTCGATGCGGTCCTGGCGGCCGAGGAAGCGGACGCGCTCGGCCAGGCCGAGCCTCCGCGCCAGGGCCTGGGCGGAGGCGCGCTCGGGGCCTTCCCCCACCATGAGCAGCACCGCCGGCACCTCGCGCAGGACGCGCTCGAAGATCCGGACGACGTCCAGCGGCCGCTTCACGGGGCGGAAGTTCGAGACGTGGAGGAGGATCTTCTCGCCCTGGGGCGCGAACGAGGAGCGATCGCGGTATCCGCGCGTGCGGGAGAACGCGGAGATGTCCACGAAGTTCGGGATCACCTGGATGGGCTTCGTGATCTGGAACTCGTCCACCGTCATCTTCTTCAGGAACTCCGACACCGCGGTCACGCCATCCGAGCGCTCGATCCCGAACTTGGTGATCTCGAAGAACGTGCGGTCCTGGCCTACGAGCGTGATGTCGGTGCCGTGCAGGGTCGTGATCAGCTTGGGCGGACTGGCCCCCAGCATCTGCTGGGCCAGGATTCCCGTGATGGCGTGCGGGATCGCATAGTGGACGTGGAAGAGGTCGAGCTTGTTCTCGCGCGCCACCTCCGCCATCTTCGCGGCCAGGGCCAGGTCGTGCGGCGGGTACTCGAAGAGGCTGTAGGTGGTGAGGTCGATCTCGTGGTAGCGGACGTTGTCCTGGAACTCGTCCAGGCGGAAGGGCAGGCGATAGGACACGAAGTGCACGGAGTGCCCGCGGCGCGCGAGCTGCTTGCCCAGCTCGGCCGCCACCGCGCCCGAGCCCCCCACGGTCGGGTAACACGTGATCCCGATGTTCACAGGTAGATCACCTGGTGGCCGCGCGCGAAGGGATCGATGCGTTCGGCGACGTCCGCGACCAGGGCGGTGCCGTGACGCGCCAGGAGGTTGACGAGGCCGAGGCCCCGCTCCTGGAAGGCGCCGCCCGGCATGAGCGCGTCGCGCGTGCGGCGCAGCCGGTCCGCGCGCGACTGGTCGCGCTTCTTGAGCGCGCGCATCGCCTTCTCCTGCAGTGTCTCCACCTGGTGGAGGGCGCGTCCGCGCGCGCCGTCGGCCGCGGCCTTCAGCGTCGGGTCGAGCGAGCCCAGCATCTCCTCGACCGTGGCCATCTCCTTCTCGATCGCCTTGCGCGTGCGGTCGAAGGCGGCGCCCACCTCGGGATAGTCCTGGCGCGCCCAGCGCGAGAGCAGTCCCTGCGGGTCGGCCTGCAGGTCGGGCAGCGAGATCTCGTCCGCCTCCAGAGCGCGCGCCTGCGCGGGCTCCACGAGGGTCACGCTCGGGCGCGGCACGAGGACGGGGCGCGGGATGCCGAAGTGCGCATAGGAAGGACCGATCTGGGCGTGGTACGCGATCTCCGCCGGCCCGCCCACGTACGCCGCCGTCGGCAGGAGGAGATCCTGGGTCAGAGGCCGGAGGAGCACGCCCGCGCTGAACCCCGACGGGTCCTTCTCCAGCATGCGCTGCGCCTCCGCCACCGGCATCCGCCGTCCGAGCCCCCTCACTTCGATGATGCCGTTCTCCCACCCCATCGCGCGCCGCTCGCCGTCCAGATAGACGAACAGGTTCAGGAAGCCCGCGCGCACCGGCACCTGCTGGTGATAGCCGGCGGCGAGGAGGCGCTGACCCGCTTCCGCGGCCAGGCGTGAGGTGGGGGAGTGCTCCACCAGCTCGCGCGCGAACACGGGAAGCACGGGGGTCTTGAGGGCGGGGTCGGAGGGATCGAGGACGACGAGGTCGGGCAGGAGCGCGGAGAGCAGGCGGGCGAAGGCCTCGGAGAGGGTGGCGCCGGGGCGATAACAGGCGGCCACCAGCGAGAGCACCTCGTCCCGGTGGAGTCCGGCCGGAAGCCGCCCCCGCAGCTCCTCGACGAGCGCGGAGACGGTATCGTCGAGCGCGATCCGGGCCGCGGGCTGGCCCACCGGCTCCCGGTGCGGCGAGTACCGCACGTCGTGGATCTGGCCCGTCTCGTCCAGTACCGTCGTCGAGCGGATCTCCGCGAAGTCGTGATCGTCCGCCGCCACCCAGAAAACGGGCACCACGGGCGCGCCGCGCCGGGCCTCGAGCGCCCGCGCGACCACGACCGCGGCCAGCGCCTTGTACAGGACGTACAGCGGTCCCCCGAAGAGGACGGCCTGCTGGCCGGTGACGATGGCCGTGGCCTTCGGGTCGCGGAGCCGCCGCGCCTGCGCGGCCGCCCCCGCCGCCTCGCGCGCCTCCTGCTGGCGGATGAGCGCCTCCACCACCGCGTCCCGCGGCCGCTCGGCGCGCAGCGCGTTGTCGGCGGAGGCTTGGAGCCCCTCCAGGTCCCAGCGGGCGGACGCGTAGAAAGGCTGTACGGTGGGGGATCCCGTCAGGTAGTCGCGGAAGAGCCGGCTCGGCGGCTGCTGGAAGGCCCCGTAGTCAATGACGATCGGGGGCCGCGACGCCATCGCTCGCTCATTGTAGTTCATCCGTGTCGTAGCTTACGTCCGCGTCCGCGGCGATGTTCCATGAGGACTCGCTGCAAGCCGTTCATGCATCGGCACTTGACTGCCGCATTCGTTGACACCTTTTCACCGCGATGTTAGAGTCCCAAGTCTCGCGATCTTCGCGCGCGGGTGCGATCCTGACGAGATCAGGCGGGGAAATGGACGAGACACCACACGCGGGCGAGCACATGCCGAGCGTCATCGGGCGGTACCAGGTGCAGGAAAGCATCGGGTACGGCGCGATGGGTGCCGTCTACAAGGCCTTCGACCCCCTCATCAAGCGGACGCTGGCCATCAAGACCATCCGCCTCGACATCCCCCGGCAGAGCCCTCAGTACAAGTCCTTCATCGAGCGGTTCTATCACGAGGCCCGCATCTCGGGCACCCTGTCCCACCCGAACATCGTCACCCTCTTCGACATCGGGGAAGAGGGCGGCCTTCCCTACCTGGCCATGGAGTACGTGGAAGGGGAGACGATCGCCTCCATCCTCGAGCGCGGCCTCCGCTTCAAGCCGGAGAAGGTCATCGGGCTCGTCAGCCAGGTCGCTTCCGCCGTGGACTATGCCCACACGAAGGGCGTCATCCATCGCGACATCAAGCCCTCGAACCTGATCCTCTACGACACGGACCGGGTCAAGGTCACGGACTTCGGGATCGCGAAGCTCGTGGACGCGGAGATGACGCAGTCGGGCACGCTGCTGGGGACGCCGTCCTACATGTCGCCGGAGCAGGCGATGGGGGACAAGCTCGACGGGCGCAGCGACATCTTCTCGCTGGGCGTCTGCGCCTTCGAGATGTTGTGCGGCGAGCAGCCGTTCCCCGGCAACAACGTGACGTCGATCCTCTACAAGCTCGTGCACGTCGATCCCATCGAGCCCGCGAACCTCGAGATGAACGGCCTCGTGCCCGAGAAATGGCACGAGGTGTTCGGACGGGTGCTGGCCAAGAAGCCCGACGACCGCTACCAGACGGCCACCGAGTTCGTGCAGGACCTCGAGTATTGCCTCGGGGCGTGGTTCGGAGCCATCGAAGAGACGGCCGCGAGCGCGGCCGTACGGAGCCCCGCTCCGGCTCCGGCGGGGCGGCCCGGAGAAGAAGTCACCGCCGCCCTGCCCGTCGTCGTCGACGAGGCCGCGCGCAAGACGGATCCGCCGGGGACGCGTGCTCCGGTGGCGCGTCCCGCCCCGGCGCCGCCGGCTCGCAAGACGAATCCGCCCGCGCCATCCCCTCCGGTTCCCACGCCGCCGCGAGCGGCGCCCGCCCCGGCCCGGCGGACGGGTCCCCCTACCGCGAGCCTCAGCACGGGGACGACGCGGATGCCCGCGGCCCGCGTGCCGCCGCCGGACAACTCCGAAGAGGCGACGGTCTTCCTCAAGGCCCCTCCGGTCGCTCCGCGACGTCCGGCCGCCCCGGCCGTCCCTCCGGCCGAGGAAGCGGACGCGGCGACCGTGCTCATGCGTGCCCAGCCGCAGCCCCGCGCCACCGGTGCGCGGCCGGCGCGCGCCCCGGCCCCGGCCCCGGAGCCGGAGTCCGAGGAGCCGGCGACGATCCTCATGCGCAGCGCCGGGGATCCTCCCGCTCAATCGGGCGAGCCGCCCTTGCCGATGGAACCGCCTCCGCCCCCGCCCGAGGACGAGGTCCTGGTCACCGAGACCGCGCCGACGCCCGTTCTGCCGGAGGCTCGGCGCTCGATGATGACCCTCGCGCTGGGCGGGATCGGGCTCGTCCTGTTCCTCATCGTGCTCACCACCGCGCTCATCGTCCTGTGGAACCGCAAGAACGCGCAGCCCGTGCCGAGCCCGGCCGTCGCCGCGGCCTCACCCGTGCCGGTGAAGGTGCCGTCGCCCACGCCGCCGCCGGTGACGAGCGGCGTGGTCCACGTCGAGAGCATTCCCGCCGGGGCGGCGGTCAGCCTGGACGGCCAGAACGTCGGCAAGACGCCGTTCGACGTGCACGACGTGCCTCTGGGCGCACACGAGATCAAGGTGGAGCTGGAGGGCTACGCGCCCGCGGTCGAATCGGTCATGCTCACCGCGCAAACGCCGCGCACCGAAGTGCGGCCGACCCTTTCGCGGACCGCACCCGCCAAGGGCACGGCCGACGTCTCCTCCACGCCCACGGGCGCGATGGTGAAGATCGACAACACCGCGGTGGGCCTCACGCCGCTGCGCGGCCATAGCCTCAACGTGGGCCGCCATCGTTTCGAGATCACGGCCGAGGGCTACGAGCCCTACACGCAGTCGGCCACGGTCAAGGAGAACCAGACCGCCCGCGTGGACGCGCAGCTCCGGGCCATTCCCAAGCCCACCCCGAAGGCCGCGCCTTCGCCGACGCCGCCCCTGGACCCGACTCCCGATCCGCACGTCTACGACGAGAACGACACCACGCTCTCCGCCAAGCCGGTGAAGACCACGGGCAAGTCCGCGGAGTATCCGAGGGAGGCTCTCCAGCTCAAGCGCGGCCAGCGCGCCTCCGTCACCTGCTCGTTCGTCGTGCTCGAGAGCGGGGACGTGACGGACGTCCAGGTCGTGGAGTCCGCGGGGGAGGCCGTCGACAACGCCGTCGTGACCGCGTACAAGTCGTGGAAGTTCACGCCCGGCATGAAGCAGGGGGCGAAAGTGAAGGTGCGGGTCACGAGGCGCCAGACCTTCCTCGGGGGATAGGTCCGCCGCGCATCGATGGCCAAGATCATCATCAATCCGACCTCCTCCTCGCGGCGGGAGATCGCGCTCGCCCGGACGATCGTGTCCATCGGACGCGATCCCTCCAACGACGTGGTCCTGCCCGACGCCATGGTGTCGCGGCGCCACGCCGTGATCGAGTACCGCGGGAGCCAGTACTTCCTGCGCGACTGCAACTCCTCCAACGGGTCGCTGGTGAACGGCGACCGCGTCAGCGAGCGCAACCTGCGCGACGGGGACCTCGTCGCCATCGGCACCGCGCGCCTGCTCTTCCGCGAGGAGATGGAGGACGCGGGCGCGAAGGTGGTGCCGCACCCGTCCGCGCCCCGGCAGGTGTGCCCGACCTGCCAGGCCGACTACCGCAAGGGCGACATGTTCTGCAAGCAGTGCGGCACGTCGCTCGCTCCCGTCGCGCCCGCGCGAGTGGTGTGCACCTCGTGCGGCACGGCCGTTCTCCTGCCCGCGAAGTTCTGCAACGCCTGCGGCCAGGTGCTGAAGGACGCGCCCGCCCGCGGCGGCGATGCCGAGAGCACCAAGCCGCCGGCCCTCGAGAACGCACCCCCCGGCGAGGCTTCCGCGAACGCCCCTGCGGCGGAGGCGCGCGACGGGCATGGCGAGCACTCCGCGGGGGCGCCGGAGATCGCCGTGGCGGATTCCGCGGCCGCCGTCTCTCCTGAATCTCCCGAGGCCGGGGCCGCGCCGCCGGCGGAGGCGGCCCCGCCCGGCGCCGAGCCCGCGTCCAACAAGGCCGACGTACCGTCGCCGTCCCGCTTGCCGCGCGTGCTGCCCGACGCCGGACGATCGTCGGCGCTGGCCGAGATGGCGCGGCCCTCCGTGACCCCCTCGGCACGCCCGAGCCCGAGCGCGCCGCCGGTGCCGCTGGGGCCGCGTCCGGCGCCCGCGATCGTGCGTGCGAAGCCGGTGTCGCCCCCCCCTCGCCCGGCCGGCTTGGGCAGGCGCGCGGTGGCGGGCCTGCTCGACGGGCTCGTCGTCACGTCGGCGCAGCTCGTGCTGCTGAGCCCCGTCCTCTACTACTGGTACGAGAACTGGTGGTCCCACCCGCCGACCACCGCCGAAGGAGTCGCCTTCTGGCCCATCCTGGTCTCGCTGACCCTGGGTCCGGTCGTGCTGGCCCTCGGCGCGGTCTACTACGTTTATCATTGGGGAGTGAAGGGGGCGACGCCGGGCAAGCGCCTCCTGGGGCTGACGGTCGTGGCGGAGGACGGCAGCGAGCCGATCGGCCTCAGCCGCGCGGTGGTGCGCGTGCTGGGCTGCCTGCTGTCCGGCCTGACCCTCGGCATCGGGTTCCTGATGATCGCTTTCGGCGGCTCCGGTCTTCACGATCGACTGGCCGGGACCCGCGTGGTGCGGCGGGAGAGGGGCTGAACCTGGACCCCGCGGGGATCGAGCCCACCATTGCCGGCGAGCCCGGCCTCACCCTCGCTCCCGCCGAGGAGAGCGCTCGTCCGCAGGTCTGGCGCGCGGTCTGGGAGCTCGTCCACGACCTCTCCGTCGCCGTGCTCTTCTGCTTCTTCCTGATCACGTTCGTGGCCCAGGCCTTCCGCGTCCAGGGCACCAGCATGTTGCCCCTGCTCGAGGACAGCGAGCGGATCATCGTCAACAAGTTCGTGTATCGCTTCCAGCCCATCGACCGCGGTGACGTGGTGGTGTTCTGGTACCCGAAGGACCCGTCCGTCTCCTTCATCAAGCGCGTGGTCGGCGTCCCCGGCGACACCGTCGAGCTGCGGCGGGGCGCGCTCTACGTGAACGGCCGGCGCGTCGAGGAGTCCTACGTCCGCGCCCAGTTCAACGACAGCGAGAGCTACGAAGCGGTGCAGGTCCCGAAGGGCTACTACTACGTGCTCGGCGACCACCGCAACAGCAGCAACGACAGCCGCAACTGGGGCGAAGTGCCGGAGAAATACATCTACGGCAAGGCCGTCTTCCGGTTCTGGCCCCTCGGCAAGGTCGGCCTCATCCACTGACGACCACGCGGCCGGGCGGCGTGGTCCACGACGTGGCCGTCGTCGGCTCCGGGGTCTTCGGGTCCTGGACGGCGTGGCACCTCCAGCGGGCCGGCCAGTCCGTGGCCCTCCTCGACGCCTACGGGCCCGCCAGCAGCCGCGCCAGCTCCGGAGGCGAGACGCGGATCCTGCGCATGGGCTACGGGCCGGACGAGCTCTACACGCGCTGGGCCTGGAGATCCCTCGCCCAGTGGAAGGCGCTGGCCGCGCGCACCGGAGAGCGCCTCTTCCACGAGACGGGCGTGCTCTGGATGGCGCACGAAGAGGACGCACGGTCGCGCGCCACGCTGGACACGCTCGCCCGGGCCGGCGTCCCGCACGAGCGCCTCGACCGGTCGCAGCTCGAGCCGCGATGGCCGCAGATCGCGTTCGGCGACGTCACCTGGGGCATCCACGAGCCCCGCGGGGGGGCGCTGATGGCGCGCCGATCCGTGCAGGCGCTGGCGGGTGAGGTCGCGCGCCGCGGGGGAGACGTCCGCACCGCGGCCGTTCGACCGCCGACGGGCCCGGGAAGACTCGCCGACGTCGTGCTCTCCGACGGCTCGGTCGTGCGCGCACGGTCGTTCGTCTTCGCCGTCGGGCCCTGGCTGGGCAAGCTCTTCCCGGATCTCCTGGCCGACCGCATCTTCCCCACGCGCCAGGAGGTCTTCTACTTCGGTCCGCCCGCGGGGGACGCGCGCTTCGCGCCGCCCGCCTTCCCGACCTGGATCGACTTCGTGGACGAGGTCTACGGCATCCCCGACGTCGAGGCCAAGGGGTTCAAGCTGGCGCCGGACGCGCACGGACCGCGCTTCGATCCGGATACGGGCGAGCGCCGGGTCAGCCCGGAAGGGGTCGCCGCCGCCCGCGCGTTCCTGGCCCGGCGGTTCCCCGCGCTGAAGGACGCGCCCCTGGTCGCGTCCGAGGTGTGTCAATACGAGAACACCTCCAACGGCGACTTCCTCGTCGACCGGCACCCGTCGTGGGAGAACGTCTGGCTGGTCGGCGGCGGGTCCGGGCACGGCTTCAAGCACGGGCCCGCCCTGGGTGAATACGCGGCCGCGCGCGTCCTCGGGACGGGAGCGGAAGAGCCGCGGCTGGGCCTCGCCACCAAGGCCAGCGCGCAGGCGCGCGTCGTCCACTAGGCTTCATTCCCCGCGAACGGAGCGTTTTCGTTTATCCTCGCGCCGAGGTTTCAAGGTCATGAGTGGATCCGCCGTCGGCCCGGCCCTCACGCGACTGCCGGAAGCGCTCGGCCTCGAGCTCGGCACGCTGCTGGGCGACCGCTTCTCCACGTCGCTCGCGGTGCGCGACCACCACAGCCGGGACGAGTCCCACCACGCGCCGGAGGCGCCGGACGCGGTGGCCTTCCCGGAGTCGACGGCCGAGGTCCGGTCCATCGTCAACGCCTGCACGCGCTACCGCGTCCCCGTGATCTCGTTCGGCGCCGGGACCTCGCTCGAGGGACACGTCGTGGCCCATCGCGGCGGCCTCTGCCTGGACATGACGCGCATGAACCGCGTCCTCCGGCTGAGCGCGGAGGACATGGACGCCACGGTGGAGGCCGGCCTCACCCGCAAGCAGCTCAACCACGCGCTGCGGGACAGCGGCCTCTGCTTCTTCATCGACCCGGGCGCGGACGCGACCATCGGGGGCATGACCGCGACGCGCGCCTCCGGCACCACCGCCGTCCGCTACGGCACCATGAAGGACAACGTCCTCGGCCTCACGGTGGTGCTCGCGGACGGCCGCGTGATCCGCACGGGCGGGCGCGCCCGCAAGTCCTCCGCGGGCTACGACCTCACCCGCCTCTTCGTCGGCTCCGAAGGCACGCTGGGCGTGATCACGGAGATCACGCTGCGCCTGCACCTCGTACCCGAAGCCACGTCCGCCGCCGTGTGCTCGTTCGCGGAGATGAAGGGGGCGGTGGACACCGCGGCCGCGGTCATCCAGGCCGGCATCCCGGTGGCGCGGGTCGAGCTGCTGGACGAAGCGATGGTCGAGGCCGTGAACCATTTCTCGGGCCTGCAGCACAAGGTGGCCCCCACGCTCTTCTTCGAGTTCCACGGCGTCTCCGAGAGGAACGTGGTGGAGCAGGCGGAGATGGCGGAGGCGGCCGCGCGCGAGAACGGCGGCACCGGATTCGAATGGGCCCTGCGCGCGGAGGATCGCGCGCGCCTCTGGAAGGCCCGCCACGACGCGTATTACGCGGCCCTCGCCCTGCGTCCGGGAGCGAAAGGCTGGACCACGGACGTCTGCGTGCCCATCTCCCGCCTCACCGAGGCCGTGCTCGCGGCCAAGGCCGACCTCGCGGCGTCGCCCCTGAAAGGCGCTCTCGTGGGCCACGTGGGAGACGGCAACTTCCACATGGTCTACCTCGTCGATCCGGCCCGTCCGGAGGAGGTCGACGAGGCGAAGCGATTGGCCGACCTGCTGGTGGTCCGGGCCCTCGAGGTCGGCGGCACCTGTACGGGCGAACACGGCATCGGGATGGGCAAGATGGCCTACCTCGAGCGGGAGCACGGGGAAGCGGTCGAGGTGATGCGGGATCTCAAACACGTGCTCGACCCCATGAACCTGATGAACCCGGGCAAGATGCTGCGTGCCTGATCCCACCGCGCCCGCGGCCGTAGAGCCCGGCGTCGCCGCGAAGCGGCGGCGACGGGCGAGGGGGTTTGCAGGGGGGGCCACGAACACCCACCGCGGTGTCGTGTGAGTGCCCCCCTGCCTGAAGACGAGATCGGCCGCCGGGCCCTGGCCCGGACGCGGCGGCGGCTGATCCCGTTCCTGTTCGTCCTCTACATCGTCTCCTACCTCGACCGCATCAACGTCGGCTTCGCGGCCCTGCAGATGAACGCGGCCCTGCATTTCGGGGCGCGCGTTTTCGGGCTGGGCGCGGGCATCTTCTTCGCCGGCTACGTCCTCTTCGAGGTGCCGAGCAACCTGGCCCTGGAGAGGTTCGGGGCGCGGCGCTGGATCGCGCGCATCATGATCTCCTGGGGCCTCGTCTCCGCGGCCATGATGTTCGTGCAGGGCACGGCCAGCTTCTACGCCCTGCGCTTCCTGCTCGGAGTCGCGGAGGCGGGCTTCTTCCCGGGCATCATCCTGTACCTCACGTATTGGTTCCCGGCCGCGGAGCGGGCGCGCGCGATCGCGCAGTTCATGACCGCGACCGCGATCGCGGGCGTGATCGGCGGACCCGTGTCCGGCGCCCTGCTCACCCTCGACGGCCGGGGCGGGCTCGCGGGCTGGCAGTGGCTGTTCCTGATCGAGGGGCTGCCCGCGGTGGCGCTGGGCTTCGTGGTGCTCCGCTACCTGACCGATCGCCCCGAAGAGGCGCACTGGCTGCCGGAGGACGAGCGGGCCTGGCTGTCCGCGCGCATGCAGGAAGAGCGTGACCAGCGCGCGCGCGGCGGCCATCGGCTCACCCTCCGCTCCGTCTTCGCGAGCGGGGCCGTCTGGCACTTCGCCCTGCTGTATTTCACGATCGTCATCGGGTTCTACGGCATCGCCTTCTGGCTGCCGCAGATCGTGCGCTCGATGTCGGGCCTGACCGACTTCCAGGTCGGGCTGGTGTCGGCGATTCCCTACGTGGCGGCGGCGTTGTCGATGGTCCAGCTGGCCGCGCACTCCGATCGCACGGGCGAGCGGCGATGGCACGTGGCCGTCCCGGCCCTCGTGGGCGTGGCGGGATTCCTGCTCGCGGCGAACGTGCACTCGCCGCTCCTCGGGCTCCTGGCCCTCTGCCTGGCCGGGATCGGGATCTGGGGCACGCTCGGCGCCTTCTGGGCGATGCCGACCGCGTTCCTGCACGGCGCGGCGGCGGCGGCGGGGATCGCGCTCATCAACTCCATCGGCAACGTCGGAGGGTTCGTGGGGCCCTACGCCCTCGGCTGGATGCGCGAGGCGACGGGGGACTTCAAGAGCGGGATCCTGCTGCTGGCCGCGGGCCTGGCCGGCGCCGCCGTCCTGGGCATCACGGCCCCGCACCGCCCTGCCGATGAGGCAGGGGAGGCCCGCCGCTAGAAACCGGCGGCGCCGAGGGCGACGACGATGCGGTCTTCCGCCTTGGCGATGTGCTTGACCATCAGCGTGCGCGCCCGCTCGCGGTCGTGCGTCTTCACCGCCTCCGCGATCTCGAGGTGCTCGTCCGTCGAGGCCTGGCCGTCGATGCCGACGTCGAGGCCGAGGTAGAGCGGCCGCTGGTGGCGGTCGAGCGCGGACATGAGGATGGCCTCGAGCTGCCGGTTCTTCGTGCACTGCACGACCGAGAGATGGAACGCGCTGTTCTTCCGCAGGTAACCGAGGTAGCTCTCACGGTCGCCGGGCGTGTAGCGCGTCTCCGCGGTGTCCACCATCCGCTGCACGTCTTCGGCGGTCGCCCGCTCGGCGGCGAGGGCCGCGGTGCCGCCTTCGACGATGCGGCGCAGCTCGCACAGCTCCTGGTAGCCCTTGACCGTGACCGGCGCGACCGCATAGCCGCGATACGGCGAGAGGACGATCAAGCCCTCGAGGCTGAGCCGGTTGAACGCCTCGCGCAGGGGAGTCCGGGAGACCTGCATCTCCTTGCAGAGGTCCTTCTCGACGATCCGCTCCCCGGGCCGCATCGAGCAGGTGAGGATGCGATGTTTGAGGGTGGCGTAGATGCGGTCGGGGAGCGCGGTCGGTGGGGAGATCGCCGGATCCAGCTCGATGACGGACGGAGTTCGCTCAGTTAGAGGGATCATGATGCCCAACAATCGTATCGCTTGAACCCCGTTGATCCGGGTCAATAATATTATATATCATACTCGCATGGTATCCATCGACGACATACGCGCCGCCGGCGAGCGCCTCCGTGGTGTCGCCTTCCGTACGCCGGTCCATACCTCGTCCACCGTGAACGAGCACACGGGTGCCCGTGTCTTCTTCAAGTGCGAGAACTTCCAGCGCATGGGCGCGTTCAAGTTCCGCGGCGCCTACAACGCGCTCTCGCGGCTCACGGGGGCCGAGCGTGCGCGGGGGGTGCTGGCGTTTTCGTCGGGCAATCACGCGCAAGCGGTGGCGCTCGCCGGCCGCCTCCTGGGGGCGCCCGTCACCGTGGTGATGCCCGCGGACGCGCCTTCGGTCAAGATCGCGGCGACCCGCGGCTACGGTGCCGAGGTGGTGCTCTACGATCGCAGCGGCGGCCCCACCCGTGAAGAGATCGGCAAGAGGCTGGCCGAGGAGCGCGACCTCGTCCTGATCCCGCCCTTCGACCACGCCGACGTGGTGGCGGGACAGGGTACGGCGGCGGTCGAGCTGATCGAGGAGGCAGGCCCGCTCGACCTCCTGCTCGTCCCTTGCGGCGGCGGCGGCCTGCTCTCGGGGAGCGCCGTAGCCGCGCGCGCCCTCGCCCCCGCTTGCCGGGTGATCGGCGTGGAGCCGGCGGCGGCGGACGACGCCACGCGCTCGTTCCACACTCGCGAGCTCCAGACGGTGAGCAATCCCGACACGATCGCCGACGGCGCGCGCACGCCTTCGCTCGGCAAGATCACGTTCCCGCTGGTGCTGCAGAACGTCGACGACATGGTGACGGTCTCGGAGGAAGCCATCGTCTCCACGACGGTGTTCCTCTGGAGCCGCCTCAAGATCGTGGTGGAGCCGACGGGAGCGCTGGCCGCGGCCGCGCTCCTCGATCGCGTCGTTTCGGCGCGCGGGCAGCGCGTCGGCGTGATCCTCAGCGGCGGCAACGTGGACTTCGAATCCGTCCTCGCCCGGGCGGCCGCCGCCCGTCCTCTTGATCCACCGCCCCCGCGGGGATAGCCTCGGCGCGCTCCCAGGAGGGAGCGCTCATGAAAATGAACCGCCGGAGCTGGGTCAAGGGCGCGGGACTCCTGGGCACGGGCTTCCTCTCACGCGTCGACAAAGTCGCGGCGGCCCAGAAGACGCCCAACCTGCGCGACATCCTGCGCGCGCAAGCGACCGGGGCCAGCGAGAAGCTCTTCGTGAAGCCCACGCCCGGCGAGGAGGGTCCACCCGCGCCCACGACCGCGGACCGCCTCACGCTCGACTGGAACAAGGCGACGGTCAAGCGCTTCAAGGACACCCTGGCCGCGCGCGACATCCAGGCCTTCGTGGTCCGCGACCCGCTGAACATCATGTACCTCACCGGGTACTGGCACACCACCACCGAACGCCCGCAGGCCACGTTCATGAACAAGGACGACGCCGACCCCTGGTTCATGTACCCCGGCCTCGACCGCGACAGCGTGACCACCTGGTGGTTCGGCAGCGGGCGCATGTACTTCGATTTCCTGCACGGCGAAGGCGCCGCTCCCCACGAGGGCAAGGTCCAGCAGGGCGAGACGGTGGACCTCTTCCGCTTCATGCTCGAGGGCATCAAGGAGCACAAGGTCCAGGGCACGCGCATCGGCATCGACGCCGAGCTGTATCCCTCGGAAGTGGCCAAGGCCAAGGACATCCTGCCCGGCGTCGAGTTCGTGAACGTCGCCGACACCTTGATGAAGATGCGCTGGGTGAAGACGCCGGAGGAGCTGGCCCTCTGGCGGCGGGCCTACGTGTACTTCGACCGCGCCCACGGCTTCGCCCGCGACTACATCCTCACCCACGGCACCGACGTGACCGACTACGAGGTGGGCCAGGCCACCACGACCTGGATCAACGACATCCTCTACTCGGAGCTCAAGCTCGAAAACGGCGCCCAGCTGATGTCGATTCCCGGGGTCGACCTCGGCAAGCTCACGCCGGCCAGGCGCGCCGAGGCGCTGCAGAAGCTGAATGCCGCGCCGTGCACGTGCGGCTGCGATCTCACGGTGGCGAAATGCCGCGTCGACGATCCGAACTGCGGCGTCAGCCTGCCGCTCGCCCGCCAGATCGTCGCGCAGATAGCCGCACCCGACCACCAGTGACCCCGGTCCGGCTCGCGGCCGCGGCGCTCGTCGCCGCCTGGATGTCGGCCGCAGCGCCGATCGCCATTTCCGAGTTCGGCCGCCCCGCCGCCGCTCGAACACAATCGACGACCGCCAGCAGCTACGTGGGATCAGCG
>Ga0207691_10001727_pt1 | contig 21531 bp, 20 predicted proteins | sample KBSM13metaG_FD_184327 | JGI IMG/M metagenome (GOLD analysis project Ga0207691, IMG submission 184327) | Miscanthus rhizosphere microbial communities from Kellogg Biological Station, Michigan, USA - KBS M1-3 metaG (SPAdes) (version 2) | ecosystem: Host-associated > Plants > Roots > Rhizosphere >... | reverse complement strand
CAAGCCCGACCTCGTGTTCTGGAAGAGCGGCGCGCAGCCGCCGCAGATGCTGGCCGCCGGCGACGTCGTCTTCACCACCGCCTACAACGGCCGCATCACGGCTGCCAACGAGAAGGACAAGAAGAACTTCAAGATGGTCTGGACCGATACGCCGTACACGATGGACAGCTGGGTCATCATGAAGGGCACGACGAACAAGGCCAATGCCGAGAAGCTGGTCGAATTCATGGGCCGACCGGACAATCAGGCCAAGCTGCCGAAGTACGTGCGCTACGGCGTCACGTCCGCCGGCGCTGCGCCGCTGATCGACAAGTCGCTGATGGGCGAGCTGCCGACCAACCCGGAGATCCTCAAGCAGGCCTTCGCCGAGGATCCGAAGTTCTGGATTGACAACGGCGACAAGCTGGCCGAGCGCTGGACCAAGTGGTCAGGCACGAAGTGACAAGTCGCCGCGCCAGCCTGCACCCGTAGGCCGGCGATGGCGCCGCGCGGCCTCACCCTGGCCACCCCGCTCGTGGGGTTCCTGCTGGTGTTCTTCGTCGTGCCGATCGCCTGGTTGCTTTCGCTCGCGGTGCGCGAGGCCGAGGTGCCGCGCGCCCTGCCGCGCACGCTGCAGGCGCTGGCCGGATGGCACGCCGGTGAGCCCTTGCCGGCGCCGCTGTTCGGCGCCTTCGCCGAGGACATCGTCGCGGCGCGTGCCGCGAACACGCTGGCCGATGCGGCGCGGCGGCTGAACTACGAAGTGAACGGCGTACGCAGCACCTTGATGCGCGCGGCGCGTGAAGCGTCGGCGGCGCCTGCGGACACCCGCTTCGACGCCGCCTTCTTCCAGGCCGTCGATCCGACGCTGGCGAGCCCCGCCTTCTTCGCCGCGGTACAGAGGGCACGCGGTCCGGTGTCGGCGTACTACCTCCTCGCCTCGGTCGATCTGGTGCGCAACGCTCAAGGCGGAATCGAACGCGCGGCCGAAGGCAGCCGCATCTACCAGGACGTGCTGCTGCGCACGCTGACCATCAGTGCCAGCGTCACGCTGCTGTGCCTGGCGATGGGCTTCCCGGTGGCGCTCCTGCTGACCCAGGTCCGCGAGCGCACGGCCGACTGGCTGCTGGTGCTGGTGCTGCTGCCGTTCTGGACCTCGCTGCTGGTGCGCACCGCGTCCTGGGTGGTGGTGCTGCAGAAGGAAGGCATGGTCAACAGCCTGCTGCTGAAGCTGGGGCTGATCGCCGAGCCGCTGACGCTGCTCTACAACCGCACCGGCGTGCTGGTGGCGATGACCCATGTGCTGCTGCCGTTCATGATCCTGCCGCTGTACACGGTTCTGAAGGCCATCCCGCCTCAGTACATGCGCGCCGGCGCGAGCCTGGGCGCGCCGCCGGCCGTCGCCTTCGTGCGCGTGTTCCTGCCGCTCGCCGCCCCCGGCGTGGCCGCGGGTTCGCTCATGGTCTTCATCCTTGCGCTGGGCTACTACATCACGCCCGCCCTGGTGGGCGGCGGATCGGACCAGATGCTGTCGTACTTCGTCGCCACCTACACCACCGACACGGGCAACTGGGGCCTTGCGGCAGCGCTCGGCCTGCTGATGCTGGTAACAACGATCGTGCTGTACGCCGCCGCGCACCGCCTTTCCGGCGGGCGCGTGATGGCGATGGGCTAGGTCCGGCCCGGGCTGCAACATGGTCTGGACCTGGCTGTACCGAGTCTTTTGCGCCGGCGTGCTGGCGTTCCTGCTCGTGCCCATCGCCGCGATCGTGCCGCTGTCGTTCTCCAGCGGATCGTTCCTGACCTACCCGCTGCCCGGTCTCTCGCTGCGCTGGTATGCCGAGGTGCTGGGCGGCGGCAAATGGCTGAGGGCGTTGGCCAACTCACTCTTCGTCGGCAGCGCTGCGACAGTCGCTTCGGTCTTGCTCGGCACCCTGGCCGCGCTCGGCCTGGCAAGGCAGCGCGGGCCGCTGGTCGCCGCGCTCAAGCTGCTGATGCTGTCGCCGATGATCGTGCCCGTGATTCTCGTCGCCGTCGGCTCGTACTTCTTTCTCGCGCCGCTGTCGCTGACCAGCAGCTACACCGGGCTGATCCTCGCGCATACCGTGATCGCGGTGCCCTTCGCCCTGATCCCGGTGCTCACGGCGCTCGAGTTGCTCGACCCGAACCTCGCGCGCGCCGCGGCGGCCTGCGGCGCGACGCCGGCGACCGCCTTCTGGCGCGTGACCCTTCCCGCCATCCTGCCGGCGATGGCCTCCGGCGCGCTCTTTGCGTTCGCCGCCTCGTTCGATGATGTCGTCATCGCCTTGCTGATCGCGGGCCCCGACCAGCGCACGCTGCCACGCGAAATGTTCTCCGGCTTGCGCGACAGCATCACTCCAGCCTTGACGGCGGTCGCGACGATCATGATCGTCTTTTCGACGACGCTGTTCCTGCTGATGCAGGCTCTTCAGCGACGCGCGCGGCGGGCCGCCGCCCGCGCCGGCGTCACGCCTTGAGCGCGGGCCGTGATGGTTTGGCGGGTCGATGGAGTGAATGAAGGGAATCGAATGGTCAGCTTGATGCGGTGCCTATGTCGCGATCTGAAGGTCCGGCAGCGGTGCTATGGCCCGTTGCTGACATACAGCGAGCTCGTGCCGCAGCACGATGCCCTGAGCCACCTTGACACTGCATCTGACCGGGCGTAGAAGTCCCGCTGCCCCGGGGTTTCTCCGCGCATCAAGGAGTACCGTCCTCTGGGGCGTTCCCCCCGGCATCGTCAACCAGGAGACAGCGATGCAACCCCTTTCCTTGCCAACCCTCCGATCGTTCACGCCGCGAGGCAAGTCGAGCGGTCTCGCGTTGCTGCTGGGAGCTGCGGCCGCGATGCATGCCGCGCCCTCGGCGGCCGCGACCTGCGCCGACCTGACAAGCTTCGTGCTCGCCGACACCAAGATCACGCTGGCCCAGTCGTACCTCGCAGGCAGCACGGTCTCGGGCTCGACGAAGGCGCCCGTCGATCTCTGCCGGGTGGCGGGGACAATCAAGCCCGGAGCTCAATCGAACATCCGTTTCGAGGTCTGGATCCCGACCGAAGCCAACTGGAACGGCAAATACCAGCAGACGGGCAACGGCGGGTTCGCCGGTTCGATCTCACTGGGCAACATCGCAAATGCCGTGTCGCGCGGCTATGCGGCCGCCGCCACCGACGACGGCACCTCGGGGCCGCCGGCCGGCGCACCGGCGTTCATCAACAACCCGGATGTCGCGCTCGACTACGGGTACCGCGCGGTCAACGCGACCAGCGAGAAGTCCAAGGCGATCATCAGCATGCTGATGGGGCGGGCGCCCAGCCATTCCTATTTCGTCGGCTGCTCGGACGGCGGCCGCGAGGGCTTGCAGGAGGCACAGCGATTCCCGAACGATTTCGACGGGATCATCGTCGGATCGCCCATCAACGATCAGGTGGGCGAGTTCGCGTCCTCTTATCTCTACAACATGCAGGCCACGCTCGGTGGCCCGCAAACCAACGGCGTCCCGGATGCCTACATCCCGTCGAGCAAGCTGGCGCTGCTCAGCAATGCGGCGCTGGCCCAATGCGCGGGCAAGGATGGCGGGTTGGCGAGCGATCTTTTCCTCAGCGACCCGCGTCAATGCCGCTTTGATCCTGAGGTCGTCCAGTGCCGGCGCGGTCAGGATCCGGCCACCTGCCTGACGTCGGCGCAGGTGGATGCGGCGCGCAAGCTCTACGACGGCCCGCACGAGCACGGCATCCTTCTCTTCCCCGGCCTCGAGCCCGGCGGCGAGGCGGCCGCCGGGGGCTGGGTCAACTGGATCACGGGCAGCTCGCCTTCGGCGCCCGGCGCGCAGTACACACTCGGCAAGGGCTTCACCTGCAATCTGATGCAGAACGCGGCGGACTGTGACTACCTGAGCGTCGACGTGGTGCAGCAGGACAAGGAAGCGCGTCTCCGCTTCCAGCCCATCATCAGCTCTATCAATCCGGACCTGCGCCCGTTCAAGGCGCGCGGCGGCAAGATGATCCAGTACGCAGGCTGGGCGGACGCTGCGGTTCCTCCCGAGAACGGCCTCAACTATTACCGCAAGGTGACCCACACGATCGGCGACCCCAGTGACTTCTACCGCGTCTTCATGGTGCCGGGAATGGCGCATTGCAACGGTGGGGCGGGCCCCAACGCGTTCGGCAACGGCACCGTCAACGGGCCCGTGATCGATGCGGAGCACGATCTGGTGAAGGCGCTCGAGCGCTGGGTCGAGCAAGGCATCGCGCCGCAGCGGATCGTCGCGACGCACTATGTGAACAACGTGGCGGCGCAGGGCGTGGCGTTCCAGCGGCCGCTTTGTCCCTATCCCGAGCGCCCCGAGTACGCAGGATCGGGTGATCCGAACGACGCATCGAACTTCCGGTGCATCGCGCATCACGACCCCCACGACCCGCGCAACATGGGGCCGCAGAAAGCCTACAAATAGGGCGGCATTCGAGGGCGCGGCTCATGGGGTCGGCCCTCGTAGGGCAAGTCGATCAAACTCGCCCCGAGTTCATCGCTAAGACCGAGAGCAAAAGGCCCTCACGACTTACCCCGAACCCGATCGCCATCGCAGACCGCTACTCGGCCAGGATGGCGATCGCGCTCAGCCCGGCGGGCGCACGCAGCATCATCGCCAGCGGGCGGATGGCGGTGTTCATCGGTTGCGAGTCGGCCTTCGATCACGAGGGCGACACAAGGCCTCGACGAGGTCCCGCATTTCCACGTTGAGGGAATTGACTTTGCTTCGCCGTTGAACCTTTGCCTCGCTCAGGCGCATTGACGGTCAGCGCCCGCTGCGGACAAGCGCCGTTGGTTCGGCGCGCGCCGACGGCAGACGCCAGAACAAGATGGAGCTCGACGTGAAGCCAATCTTTCGCTCTTCCGGTGCCAGGCACTCATTGGCGGTCGGCCTCGTCGCCGGGCTGTCCGTGACCTCGCTTGGAATCTCGCTGCCCGCAAGCGCTCAATATGCGCAGACGAACCTCGTCTCCAACATCCCCGGCCTCGCTGCCATCACTGATCCCCACCTGGTCAACCCTTGGGGTCTGTCGCGGTCGCCGACGAGTCCCTTCTGGACGTCGAACCAGGGGAACAACTCGAGCACGCTCTACGCAATCACCGGCGCCACCAACGTCAGCCAATTCCTGGGCGTGAACGCGAACGGCTTCGTCGGCATCCCGACCACGGCCGCCGGTCCGCAAGGCCCCACGGGACAAGTCAACAACACGAACACCGCGTCTTTCCAGCTCACTCCCGGAGTGACGAGCACGTCGGCGCGATTCCTGTTCGCCAACCTCAATGGAACGATCTCCGGATGGGCGGGAGGCCTGACCTCGACGATTGAGGTCACCAGTCCCGGTGCGGTCTACACCGGCCTGGCGATCGATACCGCGGGCACTCGTCTCTACGCCGCCGACAGCGCCGGTGGACACGTCAACATGTTCGACAGCGCATTCGCGCCCGTGAACCTCCCCGGAGCATTCAGCGACCCCACCCTTCCGGCCGGATTCGTTCCCTTCAACGTGCAGGACATCGGTGGCCGCGTCTACGTCACCTACGCCCCGGCCGGCCTCGCCGCGCAGCGCACAGCGGCGCCGGGCGCCGGATTCGTCAGCGTCTTCGACGAAAACGGCGCATTCCTGCAACGCCTCATCAGCGGAAGCCAGCTCGCGGCGCCGTGGGGGCTCGCGCTCGCGCCGGCCGGATTCGGTCCGCTCGGTGGCGACCTGCTCGTCGGCAACTTCAGCTTCGCTGCCAGCGTGATCAACGCATTCGATCCCGTGACCGGCGCATTCCGGGGCTCGATCCCGATCGACGTGGGCGCCAATTCACCGGGCGGACTGTGGGGCCTCATGTTCGGCAGCGGCGCCGGCAGCGGAGGCGACGCCAATACCCTCTACTTCCTCGACGGCATCAACGGAGAGACGGCGGGACTGTTCGGAGCCGTCGCTGCGGTTCCCGAACCTGGAACCTTTGCGCTGCTCGGCGTCGGCCTGTCCGTCATTGGTTGGCGCCGCCGTCGCAGGGCTTAGGGCCACTGCCGCCGCGACGGTCAACAGGACGCGAGCTCGACGCGCGCGCCCGCGGGGTCAAAGTTTTCATCGCAGCGGCGGAATAAGCCGCTCGGCCGGTCCTCCACTCCGGAGTGAGCCCCGCGCTCGCGCCTCGGCAAGCTTACCCGTGCCGCTCGACGGCCCCGCCGATCGCTTTCCACGCGGAATGACCGCCTTGCATGAACTTTGCGTCGAAGCCGAGATCCCGCAGCTTGATGGCGGTCTTGCATCCGACGTGGAAGCCGTAGGCACAGAACACGACCACGGGGTCCGACTTCGACAGCTCGCCGGCCCACTCCGGCACACGCTCCGGATCGCGCCAGATGGCACCCTGCATGACTTCCTGCGTCCAAGAAACGCATGCGCGCGGACGGGCGTCGACGACTTGGACCGGCTCGCCGGCATCCAGCATGGCCTTCACTTCCTCGACCCCGACCGACGGCAGGTCGCCGAATTCCGGCTGCTCCAGCGGCCGCAAGCCGCCGACCTTCGCCGCCTCCTCGTAACGCGCGTAGAGCGCCTTCCAGTCGACGTTGCGCATGAAGATGTCGACGTACGCCTTCGCATTCGCGCCATAGTCCAAGTGATAGGCATGCTCGTACATGTCGAGGGCGAGGATCGGGATCCCTCCCGCGATGGCCTGGTTGTGCTCGGTCGCGTACTGGTTGACGAGCCGGCGGTCGCGCGGCAGGTAGACGAGCACGACCCAGCCGGAGCCGCCGGCGAGGGCGTTGCCCATCGCGACGAACTCGTCTTTCCAGCGGAGCACTGAACCGAAGTCCCGCGCCAGCACGGCCGACATCGCTTCGGTGGGCTGACCGTCGCCACCCATGCTCGCGAAATAGAGCTCGTGCAGGAGCGTGGAGTTGAGGGCGGCGAGCTCGTCGCGCTTGAGCCCGTTGATCACGTGGGCAGGCGTGTTCGCCCAGTCGAGCTCTTCGAGCTGCTCGGCAATCGCGTTCAGACGGCGAAGCGCGCCGCCGTAGTTGTTCTCGTAGTGGCTTTCGATGAGCTTGTGGGACAAGTAGCCCAAGGTCCAAGGGCGGCAGGGGATGGGTGTGAGGTGGTAGTGCATGTCGGTCTCCATGAAGTCAGTCACTGACTGAAAAGCGCAAGCCCGCGGCTGTCCTAGGGACGGCGCCGCTTCCTTTCGATGCGGTTCAGGGTCGCGAGGACCAGGGGCTCGATGGCCGAATCCGGAAACGGCGCGACGCTGCTGACGTTGATCTCGCAGAGCACGTAGCGCTCGTCGCCCTCGTGCGCCGGCTCGCCGTGCAGGAAATCGCAGTCCCACAGGAGAGGCAGTTCGTCGCGACGGATGCCGAGCGTGCGCTCCAGTTCCGGCACCCACTCGGTCTCGAGCCGCCGCCTGAGACCTTGCAGGTGGGCGAGATCGGGCGGGTGGTAGAGCCGCTGGGTCGGCACAGGCACTTCGTGCGAGCCGTTTCCGGCCGGGGGCAGGTGAAGCGCGTTCACCGCCTGCAATCCGAACCCCGCCACGCGCTCCTGCACGAGGTAGCAACGGACCATCCCTTCGCTCAGGCGCGGCTGCCACGCCTGGTCGACCATGTGGCCGCCATCCTCGAAGTACGGAGCCATGAGGGTGACGAACGCTTCGAAGCTCAGCAGGGCTTCGGCACTGCCGCGCGGCGCGTGTCTCGCAAGCACGGGGCTTCGCGGGCCGAAGGGAGCTTCGCCGGGCACCCTCTGGACGCGCCAGACTCCGATGCCGCTGTGCCCGCGCCACTGCTTCAGAACCCGAATCGGGCCTCCGGCGAGACGCTCGCCGAGCTCTGCTCGCAATTGCTCCTGGGTATCGAGTCGATGGGCGTCGCTGCCCCAGCCCATCTCGCGCGTGTCGACGAGCACGTCCTTCGTGCCCACCTTCATGATCACATCCGGATGCGTGCTGACGAGCACGCCGGCGGCCGCGACTTCACGCAGGACGGCGTCGAGCGGCGCGCGCGAATGTCCGGCATCGATTGGATTGACCCAGACCAGCGCGCCATCGAACCCGAGCAGCTGGTCGCGCAGCTCGTTCGCCTGCGCCACGTTGTAGACCGCCGGCTGCGCGTGGACGCCACGTGCCGCAAAGGCGGCGAACACGGCGGCGAAGCGGTTGTTCTCGCGCGTCGCAAGGCGACGGACCTCGCTGTCGCCCGGATAGACGATGGCGATTTGCAATGGACGAGTAGCAGTCTCGGACATTCCTCACTCGATCGTTTAGGCACGGGTCTGAGCGGCCGCGCCCGTGCGTGCCGGGATCGCGACGAAAAACAAGGTCGAGAGGCGGGGGATGAAGAGCCTCATGTCTCATACTCTACATCAATGTATGATCTCTTACATGGGTGTCGAAATCAGGGCGAACTGGCTGCTTCTCGTCATCTCCCTGCCGACGTCGAGCGCGACCGGGCGCATGCGCATCTGGCGCGCCCTCAAGGCGCTCGGTTGCGAGGCCCTTCGCGACGGCGCCTACCTGCAGCCTGCGGGCCCGGGGCGCGCCGAGGCGTTGCGCGAGCTCGGCGACGAGTGCGAGCGTGAGGGCGGCAGCGCGTGGCTGATGACAGTCACCCCGGACTCGACCGATGACGACGCCGCCTATCGACAGCTGTTCGACCGCTCCGAGCAGTACGCCGAGCTGCGCTCGAGCTGGAGGCGCGAGAACCGGGGCCTTCGATCGCTGTCGATGACCGAGCTCACGCGCCTCAAGAGGCGCTTGGAGAAGGAGTTCGACGCGCTGCGAGCGATCGACTTCTTCCCCTCCGACGCAAGCGCCGAGGCGAAAGTCGCCTGGGTCGACTTCAGCAAGCGCATCGACGCTCTCCTGTCTCCCGACGAGCCGCACGAGACAGCGGGGCAGGTGCCGAGGCTCGACAACAGCAAGTACCGCGGCCGGACCTGGGTGACGCGGCGCCGCCTCTGGGTCGACCGGGTGGCAAGCGCCTGGCTGATCCGGCGCTTCATCGATCCGGAGGCCAAGTTCCGCTGGCTCGCCAAGCCCTCCGACTGCCCGAAGAGCGCGCTTGGCTTCGATTTCGATGGGGCGACCTTCACGCACGTCGGCGACCGGATCACCTTTGAAACGCTATTGGCGAGCTTCGGCCTCGATGACGACCTCGCCCTTGCCCGCCTGGGGACGATCGTTCACGCGCTCGACGTCGGCGGCGAGCCCGTTCCCGAAGCGATTGGCTTCGAGGCGGTCATGGCCGGAGCGCGCGAGCGGATCGCCGACGACGACGTCCTCCTCGCCGAGATGAGCAACGTCCTCGATTCGCTCTACGCCCACTTCGAACGCAACGCGCAGCGCAGCGCGGCGAAGGGCAACAGCTGACGAGCCTAACCTGGTCCGAGCGCGATGCGGCGCCGAAAGCGCTCTCCCATCGACAAACCGGCTGATGGGTCCGTTGTGCATCCCGCTGGCATCGTCCTGTCCGTCATCGGAGCGCTGGTGCTCTTGTGGGCGTGGAGTCACCTCGCGCACTAGGCGACACACATCTGGTCGCACAATGGAGGCGTCCGCCACTCGCAGTGATCCTGTCCACTGAGCGTGATTACGTCTTCTTTGCGCGTTCGGCGACGGTGCGCGTCGCCGGCGGCACGCTCGGCCAGATGCTCGCTTGCTCGAGTGCACCGTCGCGCCGCATCGCCGCCAATCCGGTCTTGCCACTGATCGGCAGCGGCACCACCGGCCGACAGCTGATCAGGAGGTTGCATGGCCCAACGGCTTCGCTCATGGTGCGCCACCGCGCTGATGCTCATTCTCATGGCCGCCTGCGCGACGATGGGCGACCCGATCAAGGTCCAGGTCGTCGGTCTGGAGCCATTGCAAGGCCAAGGCATGGAGCTGCGCTTTGCGGCCAAGTTGCGCGTGCAGAACCCGAACGAAGCGCCGATCGACTATGACGGCATCGCAGTCGAGCTTGAGGTGCGCGGCAACGCCTTCGCGAGCGGTGTCAGCGACGCGCGCGGGACCATCCCGCGCTATGGCGAAACGGTGGTCACCGTCCCCGTGACCGTCTCCGCATTCGCGATGGTGCGCCAAGCGATGGGCTTTGCAAGCGGCGACCGCTCGAAGATCGACTATGTCCTGCGCGGCAAGGTCGGTGGCTCGACCTTCGGCAGCGTGCGCTTTGAGTCCAGAGGCGAGCTCGAGCTGCCGGGAGCGGCAACGACGCCGCCGCAGTGAGCCTCGAACTGACTCTCCACCCGGTGGCGAGTGGTCGTCCCTGAGGATGCCAGCTTCCCGCGGAACCTTCGGCCCTCACGTCAGAAGAGGCGCTTGAGGCGGTTCGTATCGGGTCATGAGCCAGTCGCGAGCCGCCGCCGGCACGCCGCGCCATTGCGGTTAATCTTGGCGAGGCACCGTGTTCGCGTCAAACTTGACAAGGACTATGAAGTACATCTCGCTGGTCGGCGGTGCGGCGATCGCGATCGCCGGATTTCTCTCAGGGTGCGCAGCTCCGCCTCCACCAAGGAGCGTGCTCCCTCTCGGAGTCGCCGCGGGAGACACGGCGCTGTCGCCGTTCTACGCATGGCAAGGCGTCGCGCCAGCAGGACCCGGCCTGATGCTTCGCACCGAGCCGTTGCCTGCTCAGGCGGAGCTGACGGCGGCCTCGACGGCGCAGCGCATTCTGTACAGCTCGACCGATGTGCGCTGGAACTCGGGCGTGCTGCCGGTGAGTGGGACGCTGTATCTGCCGAAGGGAGCGCCACCGAAGGGCGGCTGGCCGCTGGTGGCGTGGGGTCACGGCACGCTCGGCGTTGCGGATAACTGTGCTCCGTCGTGGACCCTGCACCGCCCGCGCGACGCGACTTACCTGAATCGCTGGCTAGAGCAGGGATTCGCGGTCGTCGCGACAGACTACCAAGGTCTCGGCGGTCCGGGCCCGCATCCCTATCTCTTCTGGGAGGCGGAAGGCCGCTCGATCCTGGACAGCGCGCGTGCAGTGATAGCCGCCTACTCCGGGCAAATCGCCAATGAACTCGTTATCACGGGACAGTCGCAGGGCTCAGGCTCCTCCATTGGTGCCAGCCGCATTGTCTCGACCTACGCACCGGAACTGCGGCTGCGGGCGACGATCGCCACGGGCGTGATCCCGTCCTTCCCGCAAGGGCCCTACCGGGTGCCCGAAGCAGCTCCAAGTGCGAGTGGGCCGACGCGCTTCACCATGCTGCGCCTGGTCGGCGGGTCGATCCCAGATGGCGGTCCTTCCGCGGACAACCTCGTCACCGAGAAGGCGCGGCCGCTGCTGCATTTGGCGCGCACCGCGTGCGTCGACGAGATGAGAGGCCACGAGCAACAGCAGTCGCTGAACATGGGCAATGCCTTCACGCTCGAGCCGGGCAAGCTAGAGACGCTGCTCCTTCCCGTCACCGACATGAGCCCGGTCCGTATGCCGGCGCCAGTATTTCTTGGCACCGGGCTGGCAGACCGCACTGTGCCGCCGCGACGCCAGTACGCGGCCGTGGCAGCGCTATGCGCCGCCGGCAGCTCGGTGGTATGGAAGACCTACTCGGGCATCACCCACAACGGCATCGTCAACGCCGCGTTCGACGATGAGTTGCGCTTTGTTCGCCGCATCTTTGCCCACGAGAGCGTGGAAACGAACTGCGCCGCCATCGCGGAGCCGGGACTGCCCGGTACGGCGACAGCCGGCATCCGCTTCAACGACTGACCCGTCTGCAGGCGACCCGGGCCTTGTTTGCACAAGTCGATCTCGATGAAATTCAGTTGAACTTCATCACCAAGTACGGAGAGTGAGCTAGCCAGATTGGGCGGGCTTCGACACTCGCTCGCGACTATTCGATGACGAGATTCTCCTCCGGCCCATGGTCGCAAGTCGTGGGAGCCTCGTACCGCGAAATCGGGTTCAATGCGCGAGTCGACAGGAGAACAAGCCATGCCGAGCGCCAAGCCTACCCAGAAACGAGCCCCGGTCGCGCCGAGAAAGCGCCCGCTCGCCAGGCCTAGATCCGCTGCCAAGACGCCGAGCAAACCTGCATCGGGCCTCGTCGGCTCGATGCGAACCATGGCTCAGACGATGCTCGATGCAGGCGCGGCCGGACTCGCGACGGCACGCACGTTGCGCGCGGCGTCGGATGCCGCGCTGGCCTTGGGCCAGGGCAAGCCGATGAGCGCGGCAGGGCGCGCCATGAAGGCGGCGTTGCCCGCCGCAACCCAGAGCCGTGCCTGGAGCAAGGTCGGCGCCACGCTGCGCGGGTGGCGTGAAGCAGCCGGCATGACAATCGACGAGGTCGGCAGCGCGATCAACCTGAAAGACCCGGCCGTCATCGAAGCGGCCGAAAACGGGCGCGTAGCGCTGTCGTTCGAACTCATCCTGCGGCTGGCCGCAGTGCTCGGCCGCAACGACCCGGTCGGCTTCATCATGCAGCTCACCCGCGACTCGAACCCCGAGGTCTGGCGCGGCCTGGACAAGATTGGCATCGGCAAGTTGCTCGTGCACTCGGCCCGCGAGCGCGAGTTCGCCAACATCTATCGTGCCGACGACGAAGCCCGTTCACTGAGCGACGAGGAGTTCGTCGAAGTGCTCGCCTTCACGCAGGCCGCCTTTGCGATGGCGATGCAATTTCGCGCACGAAGCGAGGCGGGCTGAAGCGGCAGCATCTTCCTCGATGAGGTCGACCCCATGTCGTCGCCGATGAAAGCGAAAGGCGTGGCGGAACTCGGGCTTGCGGGGTCAGCGCGGCGATCGCCAATGCGATCCATAACGCGACGGGCGCGCGCATTCGCGAATATCCGCTCACGCTGGACAAGTTGCTCGGGCACCTGCCGGGCGTTCACCCCTGAAAGCGCGAAATGAACGAACTCGAGCGCAACAAGAACACGGTCAAAGACTTCTACGAGTTGATGTTCAACCAGTGCCGCCCACGCGAAGCCATCGACCGCTACGCTGGGGCGAAGTACATCCAGCACAACCCGCATGTTTCGGACGGCAAAGATGCCTTCGTCGAGTACTTCGAGCGCATGGCACGCGAATACCCGGGCAAGAGCGTCGAATTCAAGCGCGTCTTCGCCGAAGGCGACCATGTCGTCCTGCATTGCCACCAGCGCTGGCCCGGTGACCGCGACTACGCGGGCATCGATATCTTTCGGTTGGACGCCGACGGGAGGATCGTCGAACACTGGGACGTCCTGCAGGCGATTCCCGCGGAATCCCGCAACCAGAACGGAATGTTCTAGGTCGGATCAGGCTGGCTTGTTCGTCGCATGAGTCAACGGCGCCAACACCGCCGCCATGATCTGGGGCGCGCTCACATCGAGCCTGTGGCGATGTTTGCCAGCATCGCCATCTCGCGTGAGAGATTTCGCTAGTTCACAGCGAGCGTTCCGAAGCGGCTGCTTCTGGCCGAGGGTGTGTGAAAACGCGACTCGGCCTCTTCTTAAAGAAACAACGACGCTCTAGATCGAGCCAGGATCGATTTTCTCTACCTCGCCGAGGGAAAAAGGACCCCGAGAATCCTCCTCCGATTGCGTTTCCACACAGCCTCGGCCATCAGCTGACCTGCGCCGTGCATCAAGAGCCGCATTTGCAGCGCGATGAAACTCAGTCGAATTTCATCGCCGAGCAGGCGGCCAAGTCTGCCAATGGCCCCTTGAACGACTGTCTTCACAGCCCTTGCTGCGCGTTGCCTGGAGCGGGTGAAGGGATTCGAGCGGTCAATGTCATGCCGAATCTACCCTGGGAGTCAGCCCTTCCGACTGCGCCCTTACCCCCACGAGTTTCCCCCCAAACGCGACGCTATCGCAGACGACCGCTACCGACCCATCAGCGACATTCACGAGACCGGCGACGTTGCCGCAAAGCTCTGCCAATCGCCCTGCGAGTCGTCAGCCCTGCATCTGCAAAAGGATGGTGCGCTCGAGGCCCGCGTAGCGATGGACGAGCGCCTCGCGATACGCTGCGTTGGCCATCATTGCAAGGAAGTGCTGGCGACTCGGGTAGCGGACCAGCAGGCACTTGTCCCAGTCCTGGGTGGCATCGCCGATGAAGGTCCTGTCGACCTGCCCCTCCCATACCACCTCGGCGCGGCTCACGTCACCCACCGTTTCCACGAATGCCGTCTGGTACCTACGGTAGGCCTCCGCACCCGAACAGGGTGCGTGGGGCGAACCTGCGGGGTAGTTTGCTCGCTCGCGGAACTTCAGAAGATTGAGCATCACCACGGCGCCGTCGGGGCCGACATCGCGCAATGCGCGCACCTGATTGGCCGTGGGGTCGATGGACGGATCGAAATTGGCGGGAGGGAAGGTCATGGGTCGGCCCTGTCTGATGCCACGCGGTGCATGCGCGAACCGCATTGTCGGTGCGAGCAGGATCGCAGCGATGTTATTGGCTGCCTGTAAGCGGCCAGCCGGGAACGACTGCAGTTGGCCCGTTAGCTGACCTGCGCCGACGCCTCAAGAGCCGCATTGCAGCGCGATGAATTCAGTCGAATCTCACACCAAGGGGGCGACGCTGCCAACCTTCGACTACGGTAGCCGTATGCTTCTTCGCTGGGTGAATCTGGACTCGGCTGCCGATTAATGCCGGCGCCCGCGCCGGTCAATCGCGCCGAGTTGGATCCGGAAAGACCCAGCGTCGCAAGCCGCTCCGGGCGAATGGCTGCCACCGGCCCTCGGGCTGGGCCAAGCGGTCGGCCACTGCGTACCACACCGAGGCATTGACGCCGAGGCCACAGTGGCTACCCATCACCTCGATGCTCTCGCTGTTATAGGTGGGCATCTCGACGCTGCACTGCCAAGCGACGATCCCATCGGTACGGCTGTAGATCGACGTGGTGGGGGCCGGCGGCGCGGCGGCGCGTGGCAGCCGCAGCTTGGGATCGTCGACGCTTTGCCCGCTGGCAAGTTCGTAAATCCACCAAGCGTTCGTCGATCGGGGGTTGCCGCGAATCGGCGAGCCGAGCGTAATGACGCTCCGCACCGCATCCGGAACTGCCCCGGCAATCTCGCGCGCGAAAACCCCTCCGAGGCTCCAGCCGACGATGCTGACCTTGCGGCCAGACGTCCTGTGGATCTCACGCAGCCGCGCCTTCATCTTGGATTCGATGCCCGGCCGCAGGCCCAGGTTTCGTCCAAGTCCCCAGCCGTGGACGTCGTAGCCGCGGTCAGCCAGATAGCTCCGCAACGGCCGGGTCGAGGCATCGCTTGCGACAAGACCGGGCAACACGAGCACGGAGTGACCGTCGCCGCTCGGTGCGCGGCTCAGCAGCGGCAGCAGGGCCAGCGACACGCCGAACTCGCCCAGTGCGCGCAACTCGAGCAGCTGCAGCATCTTTGACGGAGGCCCTGGGAAGGAGGGATCGAGTGAGGATGGAAAGGTCGCGGTGGCGGAAGTCATGGCAGAGAGAATTGTTCAATCGGCTGAGTTTGAGCTGTGTCCCGCTTGGGGGCCATCGGCCGCCCCCGGGTGGCTGTGTAGCCCTTGTCCGACACACCAAAATGCAGACTCGCCGAGTCGACGCCGTATGTGACTGAGCAGCGAAATACGTGGACAAGATCCAGCTCCCTGAGAAATGGCGACCGCCGCCTAGGGATACCGCGCCGGGCAAGCATGCAGGGCCCGTAAGGACTTCGCGCCGACGTACGCGGTCCAGGGACAAGCAGTCGCATTTCGATGACGTGGCACCAATCTGTCGCCATCCAATCAAGCGGGCCACGGATCGATATGACGCGTCACGCCCCGCGATCTTCGCGACACCAGCGGGAAGCGGCTTGTTCGATCACTGGATTACCGCATCAGCGCGAGCCAGCATTGACTGCGGGATCTTGAGTCCCAGTGACTTTGCGGTCCTCATGTTGATGATCAGCTCGAACTTTGTCGGCTGTTCGATGGCAAGGTCGGCGGATTTAGCTCCCTTGAGAATCTTGTCGACATACGCGGCGGACCGGCCAATGAATTCGCTCATATTGACCCCGTACGAAACGAGACCACCCGCCTCCACACCCTCCCGCACGGCGAACATCGTCGGCAGCCGGTGTTTCAGCGCGAGCTCGTTAAACCTCGACCTGTTTACCAAGAACGTCGTGCCGCCCGCGACCAGAATTGCATCCGCCCGCTGTCGCGCCATGGTAGCGAACGCATCGTCGAAGTCCTCCAACCCTCGCACTTCAACGTATTGAAGTTGAATGCCCAGAGATCGGCCGACCGCCTCGAAGCTTGTCTGCGGCGGTAAAGAAGTTTGATCAGTCGGGTCGTAGACCATGGCTACGCGTATGACACTCGGAACGGCTTCTCGTAGGATTTGGAGCCGCTTTCCAAGCATGTCGGAAATCGCGATGTTGGTCGTACCGGTAACGTTTCCCCCCGGTTGCCTCAGGCTGGCCACAAGCCCTTCGCCAACCGGATCATTCGGGAAGATCATCACAATAGGAATGACACTGGTGGCGCGCCTTGCTGCCAGCGCCGCCGATGCCGCGGGCGCGACGATCAGGTCGACTTTGCGCCGGACCAAGTCCTCCGCAAGGCCAGGAAGACGCTCGAGGTGCCCCTCCGCCCAGCGGTATTCGATGACTACGTTCCGACCTTCGATCCAGCCCAGATTGCGCAAAGCGCGGAGGAATGCCTGGAGGATGCCCTCAACCGACTCGCGCGTAGGGGCACTCAGATAGCCGATCCGAAAGACTCTCCCAGCTTGCTGCGCCCTGGCGGCGAGCGGTGCAAGAAGCGCCCCGGCGATGATGACAAGGTCCCTCCGCTTGGCTTCGTGCACGCGCGTCCCCGTACGAAGATTCCAAACAGTCTAAGCCCGGGGCAACTCTGCGGGTCGACCGCGCGACCAACGACCGCTCTCAGCCGGGACCCCATAGGTCTGTTGTTGGCCGACAGTTAGCGTTGACGACCGTCCGCCCTAGGAATGTTAGGGTGACGACCGCTATCGAGACCTCGATTGCAAACTTCACGGGCTCGTGTCGACCCATGGCGCAGGCTCATCGCACGGCCTTGGAACCACCCTAAGCGGACACGCGACTCGCTTGCTTGGTGAGGCACAAGAGCAGCTGCGCCGGGTCAGGGCTGGACCTGTGCAACGCGCGCGTAGTAGTCACGGATCATGTCCAGCTGCAAGGTGCGATTGCCGTCTTCCGCCCGGGGCGTGCCGTCAAAAGCCATGCACGGCTCACGCGAGCCGTCGTACCGCGGCCAGGTTGGCAAATCGCCCCCATTCGGGTCGCCTGTCTTCGCGAACCGCACCCAGGCATCGGCCATCGCCGCGGCCACTTTGGTATCCGCAGCGTTATAGGGACGCTGCCGACCGCGGTGGGGCGCGTCGAGGTTGTCGAACACGTACTGCAGCTCGTCGCCGTGGATCGGTGCCGCCGCTGATCCGTTTCGCTGCTGCTTGAACAGATAGCGGTACGTCGGCTGCTTCGCAGCGGTGATGCGAAGCATCTCCCGCGTGCCGAAGTTGAACTGGGTGTCGCTGTACAGATGGGCCAGCTGCTGGCTCACCTCGGCGTCCGCTTGAACCGGATATGCTGAAAGAGCCGGGGCTTCGGAACCCTTGAAGTTGCGGCTAAGGTAGTCACGGAACTCGAGGGCGGAGCGGACAGGATAGTTGCGAACCGCGCCGCCCCCTTCGTTCAGATTGCCGCCCGCGATCACGGGCATGCTGGCGAATTGGCCGTTGCCGAATGCGCGACGGTCGTCGCGCGGTATGACGTCGCCGTCGACGATCACGCCGAGCGGCCTGGCCGTGGTCATCTCCCGCTCGCTCGGAGCCAGGTCGCGCAGGCGCTGAACCAGCACGCTTGCTTCCATGCGTCGCAGGTCGTCGATCCGTGGCCCGACCCTGACGCCGAACGCCTCGGCCTCTTTCAACGTGCTCATCGGGCGCATGACGCCGACGCTCTCGACGATCGCCTGCTGGAACAGTCCTTTGGCTTGCGGCGATGTCATCAAGGAAGTGATGGCGAGCGCGCCTGCAGACTGGCCGAAAACCGTGACACGACCTGGGTCTCCACCGAACCCGGCAATGTTTCGCTGCACCCAGCGGAGCGCCGCAGACTGATCCATCAATGCATAGTTGCCCGACGCCTTGCGCGGCGACTCGGCCGTGAGGTCCGGATGCGCCATGAAGCCGAACAGCCCGACGCGGTAGTTGAGCGTGACCACGACCACGCCGCGCTTGGCGAGCGCTTCTCCGTCATACGAAGGATGAGATCCCGAACCGTAGGTGAAGCCGCCGCCGTAGATCCAGACCATCACTGGGAGCCGAGCGTCGGAGCGATCTGCCGGCGTCCACACGTTCACGCTGAGACAGTCCTCACTCATGCCTGCGCCCCGAAGCTCTGGGTATTCACTGGGCTGCATGCAGTCCGGACCGAACTTCGAGCCGTCGCGCACGCCTTGCCAGGCGATAGGGGCCCGGGGCGGTTTCCAACGCAGGTCGCCTACCGGCGCCGCGGCGTAGGGAATGCCACGGAACGCGCGTACCGCGGTGCCGGTTCCGGAGACCAACCCTGCCTCGGTCTGAACGGGATCGCTGAGCCTGCCCGGGGCGGGCAAGGTGCTGCAGGCGGCTGTTGCAAGCGCAGCCAGGGCGAGAACGAGCCTCTTCATCCTCAGTCCGCCTGGATGTCCGCCGCCTTGATGACGCGCGACCAGACGCCGAGTTCTTGGTCGACGAACTTGCCCAAGGTCACGGGGTCCATGTAGGTGGCGAACGCGCCCTGCTCGTCGACCTTCTTGCGGAAAGCGTCGCTCTCCACGATCTTGCGAATCTCGGCGGTCAGCTTCGCGACGACTTCCGGCGGCGTCTTGGCAGGCGCGAACACGGCGAACCACGACTCGATCTCGTAGCCCGGCAAGCCGGCTTCAGCCGACGTCGGGACGTTCGGCATCGAGGGATGGCGCTTGGTCCCCGTGTACGCGACGGCCTTGATCTTGCCTCCGCCGAGGTGGCCGATCACCGAAGGCGGTGTCGTGATGAAGATGTCGACGTTACCGCCGATGAGATCGTTGATCGCGGGGCCTGCGCCCTTGTAGGGCACGTGGGTCATGGGCTGCTTGATCTGCCTGGACAAGAGCTCGCCGGCGATGTGCTGGATCGATCCATTGCCCGAGGAGGCGTAGAACAATCCGCCGTTCTTCTTCTTGCCGTACTCGATCAGGTCCTTGGCCGAATTCACCGGCAGCGTCCCGCTGACGGCAATCACGTGAGGGGCTCGCATCACCATCGCGATCGGCGCAAAGTCTTTCGTCGGGCTCCACTTGATCTGCGGAAAGAGCGACGGGTTGCCCACGTGATAGCCCGAGTACTGCATCAGCAAGGTGTAGCCGTCGGGCGCGGCGCGGGCCACCGCCTCGGTACCGATGTTGCCGCTGGCGCCTGGCTTGTTGTCGACGATCACGGCCTGACCCATCGCCCGCGCCAGCTGCTCGCCGACCAGACGGGCCATGATGTCGGTAGAGCCCGCTGGGGCACTGGGCACGATCATCGTGATCGGTTTCGACGGGTAGGTGTCGGCGCTGGCCTCGATCGAGGTGACGCAAGCGCAGGCCGCAAGGATGAACGGTGCGAGTTTCATGTGGTCTCCATAGGATTTGTCGTCGAGGTGAGGAAGACGACTTGGGTTCGATCGCTGCTCATGCCATCACTTCCGAGACCTCGATGAGGTTGAGGTCCGGGTCGCGCAGGTAAACCGAGCGAATTCGTGAAGTGGCGCCAGTGCGCATCACCGGGCCTTCGATGATGGGAATCTTCCTGGCGGCCAGCCGCCTGATCACTTCATCCAGCGACACGCTGGCGATGAAGCAAAGGTCGAGCGCACCCGGAAGCGGCGTGTTCGCCTTCGGCTCGAATTCGTGCCCCTTCACGTGCAGGTTGATCTTCTGGTTGCCGAACCGAAAGGCCTTGCGCCCCGCACCGAAGGTCTCGAGCGTCATCCCGAGCCCCTCGACGTAGAAGCGAACGCAGGCCGCCTCGTCGCCAGTGGTCAGCACCAGGTGATCGAGGTGGTCGATCACGCGCGTGTCTCCGGGGTCCCGGCAGCGCGCTTCGTGGCGCGGCTGACGATGTCGGCGTAGTCGGCCGGCGGCTCGTGATGGGTGAGGCGATGCCCGGCGCGCGGGAGCTGGCTCGGCAGCTCGTGCTTGACCAACCCTTCGAGCTGCGCCGCAGCGCCGATGAGACCCTCGAGATCCATGCCGGTGTCGTACCCCATGCACTGCAGCATGTGCACGACGTCCTCGGTCGCGACGTTTCCGGTGGCACCCGGCGCGTAGGGGCAACCGCCGATTCCGCCGAGAGACATGTCGAAGCGCCGGATTCCAGCCTCGGCCGCGGCGACGCTGTTGACCAGACCCATCGCCCGCGTGTTGTGGAAGTGGGCGGTGTATTCAAGCCGAGGATGTCGGGCGATGGCAGCCTGGCACAGGGCCTGCACCTGCGTCGGATACGCCATGCCGGTGGTGTCGCACAGGGTGATTCCCTGGACGCCCAGCGCTTCGAAACGATCGATCCAGCCGAGCACGGTTTCCTGCGGCACCTCCCCCTCCATCGGGCAGCCGAAGACGCAGGACAGCGAGACGTTGACCGGCACGACTGCCCGCTGCGCCAGCGCGATCACCTCGGCCAGCTGGGCGAACGACTGCTCGCGCGTCATGCGCAGGTTGCTGAGGTTGTGCGTCTCGCTGGTCGACATCACGACGTTGAACTCGTCGATGCTGCAGCCCAGCGCGCGTTCTGCACCCTGAACGTTGGGTACCAGTGCGGTGTAGACGACGCCCGGGTTGCGATCGATCGCCCGCATGACCGCCTCGCCGTCGCGCAGCGCCGGGATCGCCTTGGGCGAAGTGAACGAGGTGACTTCGATCTTCGCGTAGCCGAGCGTGCTCAGCCGGTCGATGAGCGCGACCTTGTCGTCGGTGGGAATGAAGTGGCTCTCCATCTGGAAGCCGTCGCGGGTGGCGACTTCGTTGATCAGGAGACGGGTGCCGTTGCCGTGGTTCATGGGTTCGGCTTTCCTCTCAATTGCGGGCCGGCCAGCCGACGGCTTGCAGATCGGCTGTGTGCTCGCCCAGGCGGGGAGCGGCATGCGCGATGCGGCCGGGAGTGGCGCTCAGCTTCGGAACCACGCCGGGGACCTTCAGCATGCGTCCGTCGGAGGTCGGTGCCTGGACGATCATTTCGCGGGCCAGGTATTGCGGGTCGACAGCGATGTCCGCGACCGAGTAGACGCGGCCGACGGGAACGCCTGCGGCATCGAGCACAGCGAGCACCTCATCGCGACTGCGCACGCTCGTCCAGGCTTCGATCGCGGCGTCGATTTCCTCGACTCGCCGGACACGGCCGTCGTTGTGTTTAAGGTCCTCGTCGCTCTCCAGATCGGTCCTGCCGATCGCGCGCATGAGGCGCCGAAAGATGCTGTCACCGTTGCCGGCGACCAGGACGTAGTGGCCGTCGTTGCAGCGGTACGCATTGGTCGGCGCGATTCCGGGCAGCGCGCT
>Ga0207691_10001725_pt1 | contig 21535 bp, 17 predicted proteins | sample KBSM13metaG_FD_184327 | JGI IMG/M metagenome (GOLD analysis project Ga0207691, IMG submission 184327) | Miscanthus rhizosphere microbial communities from Kellogg Biological Station, Michigan, USA - KBS M1-3 metaG (SPAdes) (version 2) | ecosystem: Host-associated > Plants > Roots > Rhizosphere >... | reverse complement strand
GCGCGTTGTCTGCCGAGCCCTCCGCCGGAACGGGTCTGCTCCCCCGCGGCAACGCGGATCCTCACAATTGGCGGCCCCAGTTCCAGAGGAGAAATGACCATGGAAACGAACTCTCCGAATGGCGGCCGCCAAACCGAAGGCACACGCGGACGCATGGGTCAGACGCCCGAAGCCGGCGAGACGCAAGCTCCGGAGGCAAGCGGCGCGGAGCGCCAGCAATCGTTGCGGAGCGGTGGCTCGGAGACCGGGCAGGATCGTTCGCGATCGGTGGAGACTCGCCGTCGTAGTGACCCGCGCAGGACTGCCAATCAGTACCAGCCACTCAACACGATGATGCGGCTGTCGCGCGAAATGGACCACCTCTTCGATTCATTCTTCGGCAATCCGCTCGGCGCCTCCCGGCTCCTGCGGAGATGGCCGTTCGAGTCCGGCGGCGAATCCCAAAACGACATGTCGTCCTTGTGGACGCCGAGCGTCGACGTCAAACAAAAAGGTGATTCCATCCTGATCCACGCGGAGTTGCCGGGTGTGCCCAAGGAGGCGGTGAAGATCGAGGCCACCGACGAGGGCATTGCGATATCCGGCGAGCGCAGCGAGTCCCGGGACGAAGATGACACCGAACGTGGCTATCAACTCCAGGAACGCACGTACGGCAGCTTCTACCGCAATATCCCCCTGCCGGAAGGTGCGCAGGTGGAAGAGGCGAAGGCGACGATGCGCGAAGGCGTACTCGAAGTCACCGTGCCGGTTCAGCAGAGCAGGAGCCGACGTCAGATTCAGATCGAGTGATCTGGCTCGCCGCCCGGCCGGCCATTCCGGTCGGCCGGGCGCCTAACTATGCCCGGGATTTACGGGCGGCCATTCGAGCATTGGCCTAAGCTTCCGGCATGGACACTACCCGTCGCGAATTCGTCACCAGTGCCGGCGTTGCGCTTGCGCTTGGCAATCTGCCCGCGCTGAGCGCTGCACCTGCCAACGACTCGGTCGCGACCGGTTTGCTCGCATCCATCACCGAGGAATTGCTCGAAGACTATCCCGAGAGCGCGACCCAGCTTGGAATCGACAACAGCCAGCGGGCGTCACTGAAGTCGAAATTGGGCGACCGTTCGGCGGCAGGTCAAAAACTTATCGCGCAACGCGTGGCCCAGAGGCTCGATCGGCTGAAGACCATCGATCTGGCCACGCTGAGTGACTCGGTGCGAATCGACGTCGACGTCGTGCGCACGGCGCACGAATTCGCGCTCGAGGGTTTTGCTTTTCCCTACGGCGACGTGGCGTTGCTCAATGCCAACTGGTCATGGCGCAATGCGCCGTACGTGGTGGCGCAGAATACCGGCGCGTTCCTCGAGATTCCGAGTCTGCTCGATGAGCAGCACACGGTAGAAGTTCCTGCGGACGCGGATGCGTATCTGGCGCGCATGGAAGCCTATGCAGGTCAGCTCGATGGTGAGACCGAGCGCCTGAAGAGCGCTGCAGCGCTGAACGTCATCGCGCCGGATTTTCTGCTCGACAAGGCCATTAAGCAGATCAACCTCGCGCGCGGCGGAAAGGTCGCGGACTGGTCGATCGTCAGCTCGCTCGCAAGGCGCGCGAAAGACATGCCGGGCAATTTCGCGGCGCGCGCCGCAAGCCTGGCGGCCGACAAAATCGCACCGGCGCTGGATCGCCAGCGGACCGAGCTCGACGCGCATCGCAAGCGTGCCACCGGCGATGCCGGCGTCTGGAAGCTGCCGCGCGGCGATGAGTACTACGCCTGGGCACTGCGTGCAGGCACCACGACACGCATGACGCCTGAAGAAATCCATGAGCGCGGCCAGGAAGAATTGCGGGCACTGCAATCTGAAATGGACGGCATCCTCAGGAAGCAGGGTATGACCCAGGGTACGGTTGGCGAGCGCATGACGGCGCTTGGCAAACAGCAACGCTTCCGCTTCGAAGACAGCGACGCGGGGCGCGCGAAGCTCATGAGCTTTCTCAATGCGCGCGTGGCGGATATGCGAACGCGATTGCCGCGCGCGTTCACGACGCTGGTGCCGGGGAATTTCGAGATCAAGCGCATGGCGCCCGAAGTCGAGCCGGGTGCTCCCGGCGCCTACGGAGGCCCCGGGTCGATCGACGGCAAGGTGCCCGGCAAGTTCTGGATCAACATGCACTCGATGAGTGTGTTCACGACCTACAACACGCCCACGCTCACCTATCATGAATCGCTTCCCGGCCACGTCTGGCAGGGCGAATACACGTTCAAACTACCGCTGATCCGCTCATTGCTGGCGTTCAACGCGTATTCGGAGGGCTGGGCGCTGTACGCCGAGCAGCTCGCCAATGAGCTCGGCGTCTACGACGATGATCCGTTCGGGCGCCTGGGGTACCTGCAGTCCATCGCTTTTCGTGCCTGCCGCCTGGTGGTCGATACGGGGCTGCATGCCAAGCGCTGGACCCGCAAGCAGGCCATCGACTGGTTCGCGAGCACCAACGGCTCGAGTGTCGAGGAGGTCACCGGCGAGGTGGATAGGTACTGCGCATGGCCGGGGCAGGCTTGCGGATACAAGGTCGGTCACAGCGAGATCAACCGGCTGCGGGCCAAGGCCCAAAAGGCCCTTGGGACGCGTTTCGATGTCAGGAAATTCAACGACGCCGTGGTGACGGGCGGTGGGGTGCCCATGCTCACGCTGGCGCGGTCGGTCGACGCGTTCATCGCGACGCACTGACGGTTATCAAAGCTACCCCCGCCGGGCTTGCCGTCATGCTGGATTTATTGAGAGGACGCTGCAACCCGCGCAGGGGCACCTGCGTCTAATAGGTGCGGGTCTGTCCATGCTACGACAAGTGTCATAGACTCATCCGCCGGCGTCAGGGACAAACGAGAACCATGATCCAGCTGCACGACATTCATAAGCACTACCGCACCGGCGATCAATCACTGCACGTGCTCAAGGGTGTCGACCTGCACATCCGCGAGGGTGAACTCGTGGCCATCATGGGCTCGTCCGGGTCCGGCAAATCCACGCTGCTGAACATCCTCGGCATCCTCGATTCCTATGACCGCGGCAGCTACACGCTCGCCGGTCAGCCGGTCAACAGATTGGGCGAAACCGAGGCCGCGCGGCTGCGCAACAAGCTGCTCGGGTTCGTGTTCCAGTCGTTCAACCTGCTGCCGTTCAAAAACGCCGCGGAAAACGTGGCGCTGCCGCTCTACTACCAGGGGGTCGGGCGAAAAGAGCGTAATTACCGCGCAGAGCAATACCTCGACATGGTTGGGTTGTCGGATCGCAGGACTTTCATGCCCAATCAGTTGTCAGGCGGGCAGAAGCAACGCGTAGCCATCGCGCGTGCGTTGGTCGCAAAACCGAAAGTGATTCTTGCCGACGAACCCACCGGGCAGCTCGACAGCAAGTCGACCGAGGAAATCGTCTCGCTGCTCAAAGAGATTCATCGCCGCGGCAATACGCTGATCATCGTGACCCACGAACAGGACATCGCCGACCAGACGGAACGCCAGATCATCCTGAAGGACGGCCGCGTGACCTCGACACTGAACCAGCAGAACGCGGCCTGATCATGCTCGACGGCCTGCAGGAAATATTCTTCACGCTCCGGCAGAACAAGCTGCGCACGTTGCTCACTGCGTTTGGAGTGTTCTGGGGCATCTTCATGCTGATCCTGTTGCTGGGGTTTGGCCGCGGCATGCAGAACGGGATCAAGGACGATTTCGGCACCGACGTGCTCGACTTCATCATCGTGTGGTCCGGCGAGACCAGCGTGGCCTATCACGGCATGGGGCTCGGTCGCAAAATCCGGCTCGATCAACCCGACATCGACGCCGTCAGCCAGCAGGTGAAAGGCATCCGCGTGATCGCGGGCACCACCGGCCTCGGCAATGGCACCATTTCTTTCGAAGGCAAGAACAGCAGTTCCGACATCGTCGGTATTCCCGATGAGTACTTCAGACTCAAGGAAGACGTGCCTTTCAATTTCGGTCGGAAGCCCAATCCGCTGGATGCCGACGAGATCCGCAAGGTCGCGGTGATCGGCACCGCTGTCGCGGAGCGTTTGTTCACCAATGGCGTGGATCCCGTGGGCAAGGACATCCGCGTGAAAGAAGTCGTGATGAAGGTGGTCGGCGTGTTCCACGACAAGGGCAACCGCGGCCGCGATTCGGAGCGCGTGTACATCCCGCAAACTACCCTGCAGAAAGTCTTCGGCGGCGGTGATCGCATCGACTCGATCTGGTTGCGACCCGCCGCCGGCGTCGATGGATTCGAACTCGAAAAGAAAGTTCTGGAACTCGTCAAACGCCGCCACGACGTGTCGCCGGACGACAAACGCGGCGTCAACTCATTCAACATGGCCGAGCCCATGCAACGAGTGAACGGCCTGTTCGTCGGCATCAACGTCTTCATGTGGTTCGTGGGCTTGGGCACGCTGATGGCGGGCATCGTCGGGATCAGCAACATCATGATCATCACGGTCAAGGAACGGACGCGCGAGATCGGGGTCCGCAAGGCATTGGGCGCCACGCCGTTCTCGATCATCAGTACGCTGCTGCTCGAGTCCACGCTGGTGACGGGCTTCGCTGGCTACGTCGGGCTCGTAGTTGGAGTGGGGCTGCTCGAGCTCATCTCCTTCGGGTTGCGCAGCACGGGCGCGCAGATGCCGTATTTCATGAACCCCGAGGTCGACTTCCAGGTTGCCATCACCGCCATCGCGCTGCTCGTGGGCGTCGGTGTTCTTGCGGGTCTCATGCCGGCGCTACGGGCCGCGAAGATCACGCCGATCGAAGCGATGCGTGCGGACTAGCCTGCCATGTTCATCGACATCGAAAAGTGGCAGGAGATCTTCAACACCTTGAGCAAGCACAAGTTGCGCACGACGCTGACTTGCTTCGGCGTGTTCTGGGGCATCTTCATGCTCACCGTCTTGTTAGGCGCCGGCAAGGGCCTGGAGAACGGTGTGAACGAAGGGTTTCCGCGCGTGACCAACACCGTCTATTTCTGGTCGCAGGGCACGACGCAAATACCTTACCAAGGCATGCCGATCGGCCGTCAGGTCCTGCTGGTGCCGGACGACGTCGACGCCGTCGCGAAGAATGTCGGCAGCGTGTCCTTCGTGAAAGCTCAGAATTCCGTGGGCATCTGGGGCGGCAGCCCGCCGTACACCGTACACAAGTCGAAGAACGGCACCTTCAGCGTGCAGGGCGCGTTCGCGGGCATCGAAGACATGAACTCCATGCGCGTGCTGGAAGGCCGATCGCTGAACGGCTACGACGAGCAGCAGCGGCGCAAAGTGGTGCTGATCGGCAAGCGCGTCCGCGATCAGTTGTTCGCCAAGGACGAGCGCGCGGTCGGCGCCGACCTGACCGTCAATGGCATCAGCTTCCAGGTCATCGGCGTGTTCGAGTCCCTGCAGAATGGCAATCAGCAGCAGGAAGACGAGCGCATCTACCTGCCGAACGACACGCTGCGGTATGCGTTCAACCAGATCGGTACGATCGGAAGCCTCGTGGTGGTGCCCAAGGCGGGCATACACGCGCGGGTTACTGAATCGGACGTGAAGGCCTATCTAGCGCAGCGAAAGAAGGTAAGCCCGGACGACAAGGGCGTGTTCGGCAGCTTCAACCTGCAGGACGAGAGCGACAAAGTGCAGGGGCTGTTCGCGGGCATCAAGATCTTCAGCTGGATCGTTGCCATCGGCACGATCCTCGCGGGCGCGATCGGTGTCGGCAACATCATGCTGATCGTGGTGAAGGAACGCACCCGCGAGATCGGCCTGCGCAAGGCGCTGGGGGCAACGCCCGCCTCCATCATCTCGATGATCATGCAGGAGTCGCTGTTCATCACCGCCGTTGCCGGCTACAGCGGTCTCGTGATTGGTGCGTTGCTCATCGAGGGCATTGCGAAGCTGCTCGATGCAAGCGGCGGCAAGGCCGGCTTCTTTGGCCAGCCGGAAGTGGATTTCAAGACGGTGATCATCGCGCTGGCAGTCCTCATTCTTGCAGGCGTGCTGGCGTCGCTGTTGCCGGCATCGAAAGCCGCGGCTGTGAATCCGATCGTGGCGTTACAAGACGAGTAGTCGTCGAAACCAACAACAAAGCAGGGCAAATGAAGCGAGTCATCAAGTTTGTTTTACTGGGCATCGTCGCGCTGGTGTTCATCGGCACCTTCGTATTTCTCTACAAGAAATCGCAGGTCGTGCCCGTCGTCTTCCAGGTCGACAGCCCGGTGAAGATGAACATCATCAAGAAGACGGTGGCTACCGGCAAAGTCATTCCGCGCCGGGAAGTCGAAGTCAAGGCGCAGGTCTCGGGCGTGGTCGACAAGCTGTTTGTATCCGCCGGCCAGACCATCAAGAAGGGCGCCATCATCGCGCGCATCTCGCTGCGCCCGAGCATGCTCAACGTCAGTGCCGCCGAGGCGCAGGTGTCGTCAGCCAGGATCAACCTGCGCAATCAGACCACTGAATTCGAACGCCAGAAGAAGTTGCTGGCGCAGCACCTGATTTCGGAATCGGCCTTCAATCAGGTCGCGACGAATTACGATCTGCAGAAGGAGGCACTGGCCTCGGCCGAGGACACCTTGCTGTTGCTCCGGACCGGTGCCAGCAAGAGTTCCGGTAACGTCTCCAACATGATTCCCGCCACCATCGATGGCACGGTGCTGGATCTGCCTTTCAAGGAGGGCGCGTTCATCCTGGAGACGAGTACGTTCCAATCCGGCACGACGCTCGCGACGCTGGCCGACATGAACGACATGATCTTCGAAGGCCTGGTCGATGAATCCGAAGTGGGCAAGCTGCGCCAGGGAATGGAACTGATCCTGAATGTCGGCGCGCTCGAAGGTAAACCGTTCAAGGCGACGCTCGAATACATCTCGCCGAAAGGCGCGACCGACCAGGGAACCATCAAGTTCACCATCCGCGCTGCGGTGCAATTGGACAAGGAGCTGTTCCTGCGTTCCAACTACAGCGCCAACGCCGACATCGTGCTCGACAAGCGGGAAGACGTGCTGGCAGTCAACGAAGGCAACCTGATCGTCGAAGACAAGGCGACCTTCGTGGAAGTCCAGACCGCGCCGCAGCAGTTCGAGAAACGCCAGATCAAGACCGGGCTGTCCGATGGAATCAACATCGAGGTGGTCTCGGGCCTCACGGCCGACGACAAGATCAAGCACCGCTAGCTCTTACGGGTCAGCTTCGATGTAGGTCAGCTCCGATGGCGAGCCGCTGAAACGCAGCGCAGAGTTCGCGCCATCCCGCCAATGACAGCAAAGGAGTTGCCATGGTCATTCGCATCGTCGCCGTCGTGCTCGCTGTTCTTGCACCACTTGCAGCGAACGCAGATCCGCCCTCACGCCTTCACATCGAAGACGCCACCGTCGCGCAATTGCAGGCCGCCATGGCCTCCGGGCGACTCACTTCCGAGGCCCTCACGCGCGCATACATCGAGCGCATCCTCGCACTCGACCAGGACGGGCCGGGCGTGAACGCCGTGATGGAACTGAACCGAGATGCGCTCGACATGGCGCGTCGCGCGGATGCCTTGCGCCGCCACGGCAGGGTGCTGGGGCCGCTGCACGGCATTCCGGTGCTCCTCAAAGGCAACATCGATACCGGCGATCGCATGCAGACGACGGCCGGATCGTTCGGACTCGTTGGCGCGCCTGCACCGCGCGATGCCACCGTCGCCGCCAGGCTGCGCGCCGGTGGCGCGGTGATTCTTGGCAAGACCAATCTTTCCGAGTGGGCCAACTTCCGCTCATTCAATTCGGTGAGCGGCTGGTCAGGCGTTGGCGGGCAAACAAACAATCCGTACGGCATCAATCGCAATCCCTGCGGCTCGAGCTCGGGATCCGGCGCCGCGGCCACCGCGAATTTCGCGGCGGTCTCGCTCGGCACGGAGACGGACGGCAGCATCGTGTGCCCCGCGAATGCAAACGGTGTCGTCGGCATCAAGCCCACGGTGGGACTCACGAGCCGCGCCGGTGTCGTGCCCATCTCGCATACGCAGGATACGGTCGGCCCGCACGGACGGACCGTCGCCGATGCGGCGATCGCGCTCGGGGTCATCCAGAGCCGCGCTTCGGATGGCCGTGATCCCGCCACGGCAGGTGTGCCGCTCGGATGGAAAGGGCGTTCGCGCCCGACGAACATTCCCGCCGAATACACGCAGTTTTTGAATCGTGACGGGCTGCGCGGCGCGCGTCTCGGTCTCACACGGCAAGGCCTCGATTCCGCGCCGGCGCAGGTCGTGGCCGCATTCGAAGAAGTGATCGACGCGATCGAGGCCGCGGGGGCGACCGTCATCGATCTGGATGCCGCCGGTTTCGAGTTCGCGCCGGCAGACGGCGAATTCCTCGTGCTGGTGTACGAATTCCGCGATGACCTTCGCAACTATCTCGCGACTCGCAGTCGTGTCCCTCTCGCCGGCAAGACTTTGACAGATGCCATCGCGTTCAACGACGCGCACGCCGCGAAAGAGATGCCGTTCTTCGAGCAGGAAATCTTCGAGCTCGCGAACTCACTCGCCCCGGGAGCCGATGACCCACAGCCGGCGTTCGACAACATGACCTACAACCAGGCGCTGGAGATCGATCGGCTATCAGGAGTCAATGGCATCGACAGGGCGATCGCGGATTTCAGTCTCGATGCGGTCATCGCCCCGACTGACAATCCGGCGTGGGCCACCGACCTTCTCTACGGCGATCACTTCCTGTTCGGTAGTTCGGGACTCGCGGCGGGCGCGGGATATCCCATCGTGCAGGTGCCTGCAAGCATGGTGTTTGGCGTGCCGCTCGGCATCAGCTTCTTCGGTACCGCGTTCAGCGAGCCCAAACTGATCCGGCTGGCCTCGGGCTTCGAGGCCGTCACGCGCGTGCGCGCGCAGAATCCGCCGGGCTTCGCGCTGATGCTGCCCGATGATCACATCGATGGCACGACGCTGCGGCGCCCGCGCGCCGCCAGGAATCAGCAGGGCAAACTACCGAAGGCCGTTCCGCGCGAATCCAGGCCATGGCGCCCACGGCATATGTAGGTATCCGGTTGCCTCAGGCGAGCGCGGCGGTGACGATGCTCTGCGCTTCCTGCTGAATCTGCCGCAGATGTTCGGTGCCGCGCCGACTTTCGGCGTAGATCTTGTACACGTCTTCGGTGCCCGAGGGACGCGCGGCGAACCAGCCATGCTCGGCAATCACCTTGAGCCCGCCGATGGACGCATCATTACCGGGTGCGCGCGTCAGGATGGATCGAATCTTTTCGCCGGCGAGTTCCGCGGATTTCACGCGGTCTGGCGTGAGCTGCGCGAGCCGCTTCTTCTGCGCCGGCGAGGCGGCGGCGTCGATGCGCTCGAACAACGGCTCGCCGAATTGCCGCGTGAGCTCTCGGTAGGCTTCGCCGGGATCACGGCCGGTACGCGCCGTGATCTCCGCCGACAGCAGCGCAGGTGCCATGCCGTCCTTGTCCGTGGTCCACACCGTGCCGCTCTTGCGCAGGAACGCGGCGCCAGCGCTCTCTTCGCCGCCAAACCCTAACGAGCCGTCAAGAAGCCCATCCACGAACCACTTGAAGCCCACGGGCACCTCGTAGAGCTTGCGTCCGAGCTTCGACGCCACGCTGTCGATCATCTGACTGCTGACCACGGTCTTGCCGATGCCCGCATCTGCGCGCCAGCGGGGGCGGTGCTGGAATAGATAGTCGATGGCCACCGCCAGATAGTGATTCGGTGGCAGCAGGCCGGCGCTGCGCGTGACGATGCCGTGCCGGTCGTGATCGGTGTCGCAGGCGAAGGCGATGTCGAAGCGGTCCTTGAGACCGATCAGGCCATGCATGGCGTGCGGCGAGGAGGGATCCATGCGGATTTTCCCGTCCCAGTCGACGCTCATGAACCGGAACGTCGCATCGACCGCGTCGTTGACGACGGTGAGATCGAGGCCGTAGCGCTCGGCGATCGCCGGCCAGTAGCGCACGCCCGCACCGCCGAGCGGATCGACACCCATGCGAATCTTCGCGCCACGAATGACTTCCATGTCGATGACGTCTTCGAGGTCTGCGACATACTCGCCGAGGAAATCGTGCTCGTGCGTGGTGGCCGCCTTGCGCGCCGCGGCGAGCGGGATTCGCTTCACGCCGGTGAGATTGGCCGCCAGCAGCCGGTTGGCTTCGGCTTCGATCGCCGAGGTGACCTGCGTGTCGGCGGGCCCGCCATTGGTGGGGTTGTACTTGAAGCCACCATCAGTGGGTGGGTTGTGCGAGGGAGTGATGACGATGCCATCGGCGAGGCCGCCCTGGCGGCCGCGGTTGTAGACGAGAATGGCGCGCGAGAGTGCAGGCGTTGGCGTGTATTCATCGCCTTTGGCGATCATGACCTCGACGTCGTTGGCTGCAAGCACTTCGAGCGCGCTCACGAAGGCCGGCGCCGAAAGCGCGTGCGTGTCGAAACCGAGAAACAGCGGGCCGGTGATGCCCTGTTGCTTTCGATAACCGCAGATGGCCTGCGTGATGGCGAGAACGTGCGCTTCGTTGAAGCTCGACTCGAATGAGCTGCCGCGATGTCCTGAAGTGCCGAATGCCACCCGCTGCGCCGGTATGGCGGCGTCGGGGCGTTCGGAGTAGTAGGCGGTGATCAGTTTCGGGATATCGGCTAACAAACCGGCTGGCGCCGGCTTGCCGGCGAGCGGATTCAATCTCGGCGTGGTCATGCAGGTTTTCTCCATTCAGAGCGGAATCATAAGCCGGCAGGAGTCGCCTGGCACACCGAAGAAAGATAAAGTCGGATTCCATGACTGCGACACGACCGTTGGGGTGCGTTGCCTACCTACTTTTCGGTGTTTCACTCTTGTCGGCGGCGGATGTGAGCCTCGTGCCCAGCCCGGTCATCGGTGCATTGGGCCAGCGGCAAGTATTTTTTGAAGCCAAACTGCACTAAATCTGCGGAGTCTTGTCTTCTCTCCTATGAATGAAAATATCAAGTACTTCGCAGGCGCTGTGGCCGTCGTAGGCCTTTCGATCGGCGCCGTCATCTACATCTCGCGGCATCCGGACGTTCCGCCGCCGGATGAGCCTGCTGCTCCCGTCGCCGCACCGGCGCCGGCAGTGGTGCCGGAAGAACCGGCCATCAAGCATCCGCTCGCGGAGGCTGAGACGAAGGAGCCGCTCCCGTCGCTCAATGAAAGCGATCAGCCGGTACACAACGCGCTCGAGGAACTGATCGGCAAGGAATCCGTGCACCAGTTCGTGATTCCGAAAGACCTGGTTCGGCACATCGTCGTGAGCGTCGACAACATGCCGGAAGAAAAGGTGGCAGAGCGGCTGCGCCCCGTCATTCCAACTCCGGGCAGATTCGAGGTCGCAGGCGGTGAGGATGCGCCCATGCTCGATCCCGCCAACTACGAGCGCTACAAACCTCTGGTGCAGTTGATCCGTTCGACCGACACCAGTTCACTTCTCGCAACCTACACGCGCTACTACCCGCTGTTTCAGGAAGCCTACGAAAACCTCGGGCATCCGCCGCAGTATTTCAACGATCGCGTGATCGAGGTGATCGACCATCTGCTCGCCACGCCGGAGCTGCAGGGTCCGATCGCGCTCGCGCAACCAAATGTGCTGTATGTGTTTGCCGATCCGAAGCTCGAGGCGATGTCCGCGGGCCAGAAGGTGCTGGTCCGCATGGGGCCGGAAAACGCCAAGGTCGTGAAAGAGAAATTGCGCGAGCTGCGCGGCGAGCTCGTCGCGCAACAGCCCGCGCGCTGAGCGTCCGGGCGTCAGGCCAGGCGCGCCGCGGCCTTCCGCGACGCGCCCGCCTATCTAGTCTTCGTCGTCGTCACACCACGGATCGGACCGGTCGCCATTCTTGCGATCGCGCGGATTGAGCTGGATCACGTGAGCCGAATACGGTCCGGGTGAGAACGTCAGCGTCGAGCCCGAAAGCGTGAGAGTCGACTGCTGCACGTCGGCGGATCCAACACCTGAGTGCGCCGCTTCATCCTGTGGAATTCCGTAACTGAACACCTTGGCCTGCTCGCCTCTCTTGAGCGCTGGAAGCGCGATGGTGGTATTCAGTGCCGCCGATGGGTGTTTGTTGATGACGAGAATGCGCAAGCTCCGGTCCGCGCCGCGCACCGCATACACACCGAGGCTGCCGTAATCGCTGCTGGCCTGAACCACCTTTTCGCCACCGCGCGCAAAGTTCTTGAGCAGCTTGTTCACGTAGAAGGTGGGATAGCGGTCGGCGGGACCTGCAGGATCGGCCGCGTCGACGATGCCGTAGTCGCCGTACCGACGCCAGCCGTACAGCGACGGGCTGTTGTTGTTGCCGGCTTCCTGTCCGTTGCGCAGGTTCCACCACATCATCGCGTTGAATTCGGTCTTCAGCAGGTTGCCCATCGCGTCGGCGTAGAAGAGTCCGTTGACGAGGCTGGTGCTCTGCTTGCCGGGGCTGCCGAACACCGAATTGTGCTCAGTGACCGCCAGCTCGACCTTCTTCGACTTCGATCCGAGATAGTCATCGAGCATCTGGCGAAGCGCGGCGGCATCGTTCGGCCAGCTCGCGGCCGAGTTCAACAGGAACAGATCGCTTTCGCCGCCGGGGCCCTGTTCATAACGATGATAGACCACGAAGTCGGGAGTGACGCCAAGCTGCCTGAGTGTATCCAGCATCACCGGCGTCCAGCCGTTGTGGGCCACGCCCGTGCGCGGGTTGGTGACCGGATGGTCCATGTAGTTAGCGTAGGTGTCCTCGCCCGTCACCACCACCGCGCCGATCTTGATGGACGGATCGACGGCCTTCATCTGCCGCCAGTATTCCTTGAAGCGGGTGGCATACGTCACCGGATCGTGCGGACGGGTGTTGTTGTCCGCTTCCCAGGTGCCGTAGTTCTCGTTGCCGAGTTCCCAGTACCGGACATTGTGCCGCTTGACCTTGTTGGCGTACTTCACCCACGCGGCGGCTTCCTCCGGTGTGCCGGTGCCGTAGTTGGCGGTGATGTAGACCGCGGCGCGCGTGGCCGCGGCGATCGCCACGAATTCATCGAAGCTCGTGGCCCACTCGAAGGTCTGGCCTTCGCTCATGTTCGTCTGCCAGTGATAGACATCCGCCATCGAGCCACCGGGGAATCGCAGCGCTTGGTTGTTGAGCTCGGTCAGCAATGCGGTGGTGTTGGGTGATGCATAGGCACCATCCCAGACCGCCGCATTCAAACCAAACATGCGCCGATCGACCTTGCGGATGCGCTGTTTGGGATTGATGGTCACATTCACGAGGCTCGGAGGCGGCGCGAACTCAAGGTGAACGTCGTCCACGTAGTACGTGGGCTGGGTGACGCCGCCATTCTCCTGCAGCCATAAACCGTCGAGGTCGCTGACGTTTTCGATACCGAGCTGGCTCAAGGGGATGACGAATTCCTGCCAGACGCCGGGCGCCAGAGGACCGATGTGCACCGCAGGCTGCCCTGTCCCGCTTCGGAGTGCGACGACGTTGAGCGTCTGTCCGCCAGTGGCGCCGCCGTGGATCCAGAACTTCAAGCTCTCGTACGCGCCGGTAGGTAGGGCGGGGTGCTGAAGATACAGCGCCTCGAAGGCATCGGCCGTGACGGCGATTGCACTGGAACCCGTGTGGACCGTCGTCGCGCTGCCGGTGTTGACGCTGGCCCAACTCCAGTTGTTCCAGCCGTTGTTGAGCGCGTCCTGGTAGATGCTCATGCCGTTGACCGGCGGCGGCGGCGTCGGCGGCACTCCGGATTCCAGCACCACGGTGTCGACGTAGAAGGTGGGCGAATCGACGCCCGCGATTTCCTGGAACCAGAATCCGCCTACATCGGCACGGTCCTCGACGCCGAGCGCACTCAACGGCACCGTGACTTTTTGCCAGGTGCCTGCTGCCAGTGCGTTGACGCGCACAGCGGCCTGCGCGGTATCCCCGATGATCGCCTGGACCTGGAAAACCTGCCCGCCGGCGGTTCCGCCGTGCACATAGAAGGTGAGATTCAGATAGCCGTGCGTGTCGACCGGCGCGGCGGCAGATCGCAGATAGAGCGCCGAGTAGGGCGGCGCCGTGACGGCTATCGAGACGCTTCCCGTATTGGCAAATGCCGTGCTGGCCAGATCGACGTTTGCCCAGCTCCAGCTCTGCCATCCCGGTGCGAGCGCCTCATCGTAGATAGTCAGATCGGTCTGTGCGAACGCCGTGCCCCGCATGCCCAGCAGGCACAGCATGAGGAAGAGCCAGAATTGGAAGCGTGGTCGCGCGGCCGAAACATTCCCTGTTTTCATGATGTTCCCCCTGAACAGCAAGCGATCTGATTTATTCGCCCGCGCAGAACGCGGCGGTTGCGGATTGAATCACAACTTTATGATGATTGAAATTGGTATTCGAACAGCGTCGCCTGCGCGATTGCGCATGTCGCAGGACATCGCCTGGTTGTCTATTGCGACAATCGCCGGCGCCGCGCCCCGTTAGCGCTAACTACCGGCTGCCGGTGTTCTGCTGCGACGGCACGAAGCGTGTCATCACTGCCTGCTCCAGCAAATCGAGCGGCAGGAGCCCCTCGTTGATGATGAAGTCGTGATACGGCTGTTCCCTGAACTTCGGGCCCAGCGCGATTTCAACCTGCGTGCGCAGTGCTTCAAGACGGCTGTAGCCGTAGAAGTAGGACGTCGCCTGGCCCGGTGAGTCGAAGGTGTAGCGGTCGATTTCGGATTTGGCGAACGCATCCGACAGCATCACTTCCTGGGTCAGCACGCGCTTCGCAGCGTCCGGCTCGATGAGCCCGAGGTTCAGCATCGGGTCGAGATACGCGCGTGCCGCGCGCAACATGCGCATCTGCAGCGCGCCGATCTGCCCGTCGATGGGCAGGTACTGCTTCATCACGGCTTCCGCGTACAGCGCCCAGCCTTCGATGTTCGCCGAGTTGAACGCATAGACGATGCGCGCGGTGGAGACGCCGCGCTCGAGCATGCCCGCGAACTGCAGCTCATGACCGGGACGGCATTCATGAGCCGTGATGGTCCAGGCGATGGCGCCGGAATCGAAGTCGTCCATCTCGCCGCCCTGCGCGTTCTTGAGAGGCAACACGAATTCCGCAGCCTCGCCGGTATTGCCGATGAGCCGCGGCGGGTCGATGTGGGGAGCCGGGGACGCGGCCGCTTCTGCTTCGGTCGAGAGCCGAATTGCGGCCGCGCGCTTCGGCAGCGTGACGATATTCTGCTTGCGCAAAATGTCTTCGAGCTCGGCCAGGTGCGCACGGTACGTGGGCAGCACCTGGTCTCCAGCCACGCGGCTCTTCTTCAGCTCGCGGATCACGTCGCGGTAGTTGGACGACTTGAGACCCTTCTGCGCGGCATAGATGCGCGCCAGCGAATCCAGTTCATCCCGGGTCTGCAGGTACGCGAACATCGCGCGCTGCATGAGGTCACGCGGATCGGTTTCGACTCCGTAGGCCTTGAGGTTGTCGGCGTAGATCTCGGGCGGCAGCCGGTTCGTCTTGCGCGCGCGCGGCAGCACCGTGGTGCGCACCCAGTCATTGTGAAGCTTGAGCTCGCGCGACAATGCGTCGAAATCCTTCTGCCATCCCTTGAGCCCGCTCTTTTGCAGCAGATCACGCATGCCATCGATATATCGGGGTGCGTTGTCGAGATCCTGCTGGACTTCAACGCCCCACGGCCAGGTCAGCGACGCATCGTTCATGCGCTCTTCAATGCGTGCGCGCGCGAGCTTCATGATCGGTTCGTATCCGCGTTCCGTGCCCGCGTATCGCTTCAGCCGCACGAGCGCGGCGGGCTGCCGTTTCTTGTCGACGCGAGAATCCAGCATGTCCTGGAAACTCCCGAAGATCTGCTCGCCGACGTCGAAGTACGGAATCATGAGGCGGCGATTCAACGCGGACGTCGCGGCCTGGCGCTGCGCTGCCTCGATGAGGATGTCGAGGTCCTGACGCACGCGATCGTCCGTCACCTTCGCGCGCGCGGTTTCGAGCTGCGTGACGGCGGCGGCGAGATCCGCTTCCTGCCGCTCGTCGAATTTGGGCTTGAGATCGATGATCAGGCGGTCGTACTGCTCCAGGCCCAGGTCTGCCGCGGACTCTGGCTGGTAGCGCGCGTTCACTTCCAGCAACGCTTGAGTGTGACTGTTGCTCTCGGCAATCCATGCCGCTTCGGCGGCATGCGCGGCGGACGCGATCGACAGGGCGCCGACGAGCAGCGTAGCCAGGGGACGATGCATTCTGAAAACTCCTGCAATCATGTTGTTTGCCTCGCCCGAGGCAGCTCGACGTAGAAGGCGGCGCCGCGCTCGAGGCCGCGCTCAGCCCACAACTTCCCGCCGTGAGAGGATACCAGCGTACGGCAGATCGAAAGCCCGAGGCCGAGGCCGCCAACCTTGGTGGAGTGGAATGGTCGAAACAGCGACTCCACGTCAACGGGCAAGCCGACGCCACGGTCCAGCACACCGATGCGGACGTCGTACTCACTGGCTGAAGTCGTCAGCGTGAGGATGCGGTCCTCCGGCGGATTGGTTTGCATGGCATCGCAGGCATTCACGATCAGATTGAGCAGGACCTGCTGAAGCTGCACGCGATCTGTCATGGCCTGTGGAAGATCGGCGGTCGTGACCTTCGAGATGGTCACCCCGCGCGCATTCAGGTCTGCCCGGGTGAGACGCAGCAGTTCATCGAGGCTGTCGTTCACATTCACGGGCCCGAGGTCCACCTGGCCACGACGCAGCATGGTGCGCAAGCCGTCGATGATTTCGCCCGCGCGCGAATCCGCGCTGACGATTTCCTCGAAGATCGTACGGATCTCGACGAGATTGGGCGTGTCCTGTGCCATGAAGCGCTGGCCCGCCTGCGCATTGATGAGGATGCTGCTGAGTGGCTGACTCAATTCGTGCGCCAGGGAGCTCGAAAGCGCGCTTACGCTCGCGACACGGGAAAGATGCGCGAGCTCTTCGCGCTGAAGCTGCGCTTCCGCGCCAGCCTGCTTCTGGAGGGTGATGTCAATCGCAACGCCGAGGATGTGCGATGGCGAGCCATTCTCCACGTTGCCCTGGCTGCGGCCGCGCGCCGCGATCCATCGTACGGAGCCGTCGGGAAGGATTGCGCGGAACTCGGATTCATAGGCACCGCCATTCGCAAGCGCGTGCTGGATCGCATTGGCACGCACCGCGCGATCGTCGGGATGGACGCGCCCACCCAGCGTAGCGTGATCGATGGGTTTGTAAGGCTCAAATCCGAAGAGCCCTTCGTCCTGAATCCAGACCTCGTCTTTTTCCAGATCCCAATCCCATAGCGCGAGTTGCGCGCTCTGCGCCGCGAGACTGAGGCGTCGCTCGCTCTGGCGCAGTGCCTCCTTCGAGCGTCGTTCGTCACGGATAGCGACCGACAGCAGCAGCAGCGGTGTCGCCGCTACGAGAACAAACAACTGCAATGCCAGCGCATTTTCCGCCGGGGTCTGAGTCAGGAACGGGCCGCGGCCGTGCATCGTTCCCCAGATCGCCAGGATCGTAATGGCCAGCATGGAGGCGCTGATGCCTCCGGGCCCAAAGCGAAGTGCGGCCCAGATCAGCAGCGGCACCGGTGCATAGAGCAACGCGGGAGAAGTGTCGGGTCCGGCCGGCATCCGGTCGAAGGCGAGCCAGCCGATGATGAGAATGAAAAACGCGAGGACGGTTCCTTCCGCTACCCGACTCGGCGATGGTTTCAACTCTCGGCTCACGAGCCGGTTGATGCCGATGAGGATCGCCGGCACCAGCACGAGCGTCGTTACACCGTTCGATATCCCGAGGTTGCGCCATTCCACCCAGTAGTCAGACCCATAATTATTGGCGACGGTGAACGCGGCGCCCCAGAAAGCCGACACCACGGGCACGATGAACACGGCGACCAAGACAAACACAATCGCTTCGCGAAGGCTGATGAGATGGATTGGCGATTTGATGAGTAAGCGAATGCCGGCGGCCGTCACGATGGCTTTGAATGCATCAAAAGCTTCGCATTGCAGCGCGTAGAGAGGCGGCCAGTGCTCCTGCTGCGTGGCAAAGAAGTGACTGCCGGCGGCGGCCAGCGCGCAGGCCCACCAGTGCCGCAGTGGAATGAGCAGGAATATGGAGACGAGAACCGCGTGCGGAAAAAAGAACAGCGAGACCTTGCTCTCCGGAAAACAGAGCACCCACGCGATGCGAGTTGCAAGGTAATAACAAACGCCCGCGGCCAGCACCCAGACCATGGTGCGCAGTGAAAATGGGGCGCTATCGTGCGCCTGAGCGCCAGCAACTATTTCCAGCCCAGCACTCGTGTCTGACCCCATTAGACCCGCTCCAATTTGGCACGGGAACAATCGGGTCCCGCTGCGCATTTTTGTTATAGCGCAACTTCGCGCCGCGGAGAAAAATAATGTACCGACTCTCGATCCTGCTGTTTGCCATCGCCGCCGTTGCCGGCCTGATCATGGCCGTCGCGCATTTCCGGAAGGCCACCCCGCCGCGCGCTGTGCTCGCCGCGCTCCATGGCGTATTCGCAGCCGCAGGCCTCGTCGTCCTGCTGTTGGCGTTGATGAAGGTTGGAATGCATGGCGCGCCGGCGATCGCGCTCGGACTCCTGGTGATCGCGGCACTCGGCGGCTTCGGACTGCTGAGTTTTCATCTGCGCGGTCGCGCGTTGCCCTCGGGACTGCTGGTGGGACATGCGTTGCTGGCGGTCGCGGGATTCGTCACGCTGTTCGCCGCTGAATTCGTGATCCTGAGCTGACGCGTGCGCTTGTTAGGCCACCCGGTGCATCCGATGCTGGTGCACTTTCCGATCGTGTTCTGGAGCTGCGCGCTGGCGGCGGATGTTGCCGACATGCTCATGCAGGTAACCCTGGCACCTGAGGTGGCGTCGGGAACGCTGGCGCTCGGCTGCGGGTTCGGTTTGCTGGCCATGATCACAGGAGTGCTCGACTTCACGGATCTGCCGAAGGATTCTCCGGCGCGCGATTCGGCAGTCACGCATCTCATGGCCATGTGCAGCGCCTGGCTCATCTTCCTGCTCGCGCTGGCACTGCACGGGTTTCCGCCGAAGGTCCCCGTGTCGATCTCGGCGCAGTCGGCGACTGCCGCCGGATTCCTGATCATGGCTTTCGGCGGGTGGCTCGGCGGAAAACTGGTGTACCAGTTCGGCGTCGGGACTACATCAGGTACAAAGGATTCTGGGGCTTGATTCCGAGTGCAACGCGCCCGGTGTCTTCGAGCCACATCGGCTGCGCGATCACGTGTGCGGCCATGGCATGCATGTCGCGATGCGCGCGTTCGAGCGGCGAACTCGTGTACAGCGAGCTCGCGCCGGCGAGCGCGTGCATGGCGGTGACGGCTGCACGACCCTGCGCCATGGCGTGATGAGCAGCGGCATACACCGCGGCAATATTGGTGATCGTCCTCTGGCCCGCCTCGGCTTCTGCCCACAGCTGCGCCACACGGGCGCGCAGGAAATCACGCGCCGCGGCGATTCGCGTCTGGTGTTCGGCGATGGCGGCGAGTACGGCGGGCCGCTCGCTGAGGCCGGGTCCGGCGTCCACCACGGGCTTGTTCTTCGTCAGCTCGACGAGAGCCTCGACCGCGACACGCCCGAGGCCTAACAACTGTGCGCCATAGCCCGAGGCCATGCTGCAGACGATGGGCACGCAACCGATGGGGCCGCTCAACGAGCTGCCATCGAGGGGCGAGCAGCTGTGTGCGCGGACCACGAATTTCCCCGCTACCACGACATCGTGGCTGCCCGTGCCGCGCAGGCCGCCCGTGTGCCAGGTATCGAGGATTTCGATGTCGGAACGCCGCAGGAACATCATGCGCGCCTCAGGGACGCCCGGCTGCAGCATGCGCGGCTGGCCGTTTTCCTCGACGGTGCAGCGCAGGGCTAACCACTCGGACAACTCGCAACCCGAGACCAGCGACCAGCGACCGCTGACGCGATACCCGTCGCCCTCGACGATCGCCTTGCCGCTCGGCCGTGTCGAACACGCGTAGAGCCAATCCGGATTGCCGAAGATTTCCGCGCGCGTGGCCGGGCTCAGGAACCTGCCCCAGAACGAGGGCAGGGTGTTGTTCCAGACGATCCAGCCCACCGAGGCTTCGGCGCCCGCGAGCATTTCGTACACGTCGAGCGCGTCGGGCGTCGGTAGTTCGAGGCCGTGCAATTCTCGTGGAATGGCGAGGCGGCACAGCCGGGCCTGGCGCAGGGCATCGGCGACCGGTGGCGCGATGCGTCGCGCGGATTCGGTTTCGCCGCGATGCCGTGTGATCAGTGGCAACATTTCCCGTGCCGCTTCGAGCGCTTCCATCTGCATGGCTAGATAGTACGGCCCGTTGCGCGAGCGGCTCAAGTTGCTGCGACGGAGACGATCACGCGGCGATAGCGTGAGAGGGCGGGTGTCCCGTCGTCGGTCACGGCCAGGATGATGTGCATCGTGCCCGGCTTCAGGAAATTCTTCGGCACGATGAACGAGGCATCGCGCGCGTTGGCGTTCTCGATAGCGACCGGTTCACCCGAGCGGCCCGTGGCCACGCTGAGTGTCCCGGCTTCGGGGTAATAGAACCATATATAAGAGAGTCGATTGCCGTCGGGGTTGCTGGAGCCTGCGGCGCTCAACATGACGCGCTCACCGGGTTTGGCGTCTTGTTCTTCTGGTGCACTGAGGTCGTCGCCGCGAGCCCTTCGACGTCCCAACCAACAACGTCAGGAAATCGTGGCGCTTCATCAGGTTGCCTCACTATCTCACGGCCGCTGCCGCCTGCGTGGTCCGCGTCGGACAAAGGTCCCATAGGCGATCCTGGATACTCCCTCGAAAATGCCGCGGCCATCCTGCCGCCGGTCCGGGTATTGAGGAGAATCGAGATGTCCAGCGACGCACTGATGCCCCAGTCGGTCGACGTGCCTTCAGGCAAGCAACGCCTGTTCCTGCGCTACTACACCGGCTTCCTCATGGACCTGGTGGTGCTGAACCTGTTCGCGGAGTACTGGAGCCTGGTGGCCGTCGATACGTTCACGACCTCATTGCTTGCCGCCGTGCTGTTGCAGGTTCTGCTGAAGGCAACGATCTGGCTCGAACACAAGGCGATGGACTATTTCAATGCGCGGGGCGGCGGCGGTCTGAATACGTTCCTCAAGTATTTCATTGCCTGGCTGATCCTGTTCGGCTCGAAGTTCGTAATCCTCGAAGCGCTGGCGCAAGCGTTCGGTAGCAAGGTTCACTTTGGCGGGATATGGCACGGCATCATCACACTCATCGTCGTGGTGGTCGTGATGCTCATCGCCGAAGAAGTCATGGTGCGGGTCTATCGACGCCTCGCCGAAAAGCCGGAGGCGGCAGCGGCGGCCAGCTAAGCAGAGCTGACTAAGCGTGCTTGCGGCCCGGATTGTTCGGGTGCGTGGTCCAGTCGGCCTTCTCGCTCGTGATAGCGCGGCCCGTGCGCGGATCGACGCCACTGGTGAGTGGCCGCATGGTGATGCAATCCACCACCGGGCAGACGCTCACGCAGAGATTGCACCCCACGCACTCGGCGTCGATCACTTCAAAGTGCCGC
>Ga0207691_10001724_pt1 | contig 21544 bp, 20 predicted proteins | sample KBSM13metaG_FD_184327 | JGI IMG/M metagenome (GOLD analysis project Ga0207691, IMG submission 184327) | Miscanthus rhizosphere microbial communities from Kellogg Biological Station, Michigan, USA - KBS M1-3 metaG (SPAdes) (version 2) | ecosystem: Host-associated > Plants > Roots > Rhizosphere >... | reverse complement strand
TCCGACGGCTCGTTCGAGCGGGCACCCGATGCATGAACGCGCAGGACGGCGGCCGTGTCGGCGGGATTCTCGACCTCCACCTTTACTCGCGCCCAGTCAGTTCCTTCGCCGGCATCGAACGGGCCAGCCATGATCGTGCCTTTGGCGGCGTTGGAGGTGGAGGTGACGAGGATGCTGCGGATCTCTTCCAGGGTGACGCCGCTGGCGGCGAGCTTGGCCGGGTCCACCTGGATGCGGATCGCCGGCGTGCGGTCGCCGAAGATCGAGACCTGGGCGACGCCGGGCACCTGCGAGATCTGCTGGGCGAGGAAGAGATCGGCGTAGTCGTCGACCAGGGTCAGCGGCATGGTCTCGGAGCGCACCGAGAACATGATGATGGGCGAGTCGGCCGGGTTGACCTTCTTGTAGCTCGGCGGCGCCGTCATCTCGCGCGGCAAGGTCTTGTTGGCGACGGTGATGGCGGCCTGCACGTCCTGCCCGGCCGAGTCGATGTTGCGGTTGAGGTCGAACTGGATGACGATTGTGGTCGCGCCGAGCGCGCTCAACGAGGTGAGCTGGCTGACGCCCGGGATCTGCGCGAACTGCCGCTCGAGCGGGGCGGCGACCGACGAGGCCATGGTCTCGGCGCTGGCGCCCTGGAAGTTGGCCGTGACCTGGATGGTCGGAAAGTCCACCTGCGGCAACGGAGCGACCGGCAGGAATGGAAAAGAGACGAGGCCGACGAAGGCCAGCGCCGTCATCAGCAGCGTGGTGGCGACCGGCCGGCGGATGAACGGTTCGGAGATGTTCACGAGCTGCTCCCTGCCACCGCCGCCGGCGGGGGCGCGCTCACCGCGACCGGGGCGTTGCGCTGGAGCTTGTATTGACCGTCGGTCACGATGCGCTCACCGCCGCTGAGGCCCGAGGTGACGACGGTCAGATCCTGGTAGGCCGGGCCGACTTCGATCGGACGCGGCTCCGCCAGGTTGTTGGCGGTGACGGTCCAGACGAACAGACCGTTGGGTCCGCGCTGGACGGCGCCCGAGGGAACGACAACAGCGGCGCTACGGGTGTCGAGCAGCACATGCGCATTGACGAACTCGCCCGGCCACAGTTTCTCGTCATCGTTGGGGAATATGGCCTTGAGCTTGATGGTGGCGGTGGCCTGATCGATGATGTTGTCGACCAAGAGGAGCTTGCCGGTGGCGAGCGCGCGGCGATTGTCCTGGTCGTAGGCGACCACCTCCACCGGACCGCGGGCCATGGCGTCGCGGATATCGTCGAGGGAGCGCGCCGGCAAGGTGAACAGCACGGCGGACGGTCGCGTCAGCACCAGCGTCGCGAGCGAGGCCTGGTCGTTGGCGTGGACGATGTTGCCGGGATCAACCAGACGCACGCCGATACGGCCGTCGCTCGGGGCGGTGATGGTGGCGTATTCGAGCTGGGTCTCCGCGGTCTGGATCGCGGCGTCATCGGCCGCCATCGAGGCCTTGAACTGATCGACCTTGCCCTGCTGCTGGTCGACGATCTGCTGCGAGGTGATGTTCGAGAGCACCAGGGTCTTCGAGCGTGCGAGGTCTTTCTCGGCCGAGGTGAGCTGGGCCTGGTCCTGCGCTTTCTTGGCCCTGGCCTGGTCGAGCGCGGCCTGGAACAGCCGTGGATCGATCTTCGCCAGCACGTCGCCCTTCTTGACATGCTGGCCTTCGGTGAACAGCACCTCCTGCAGCTTGCCGTCGACCTGGGAATGAATAGCCACGGTGAACGACGCCTGCACGGTCCCCAGCCCGGTCAGATAGATCGGCACGTCCTGCCGGCCGACCATGGCGACGCTCACCGGCACGCCGGGGCGCGCGGGCGAGCGCGCGGCGTGCGCCGGCCGCGGCCCTTGTACGCCATACCAATAGAGCGCGCCGCCGGCCGTCAGGATTGCAAGGAGAGCAACAATGAAAAAGAGACGGCGGCCGCCGCGTGACGCTGCAGTGTTCCCCTCTGCACCCACGTTGGTGATCTCCCCCAGTGAAATATTGCGGCGCAAAACTATCGCTGCAAACCGGGGGCCCGGCAAATTACCATTCCGTAGGGATGCCTTTACCGATTTTTTATGCGCCGCTTGCGGCTCGCACTCGGCGCTTCGTGAAAAGGCCGATGAAGCGCGTGGCACCCGTGCTGATTATGAGCAACAACTGCCACGTATCGACGGCATCAATTTTCCGCCGCCGCCGGACACTCGCCGTGGTGACCGGCGCAAATCGCGGCTGAAACATGTCGAATGTGGCCGGCGCGCATCACCAACCGATATTGCGGCCGAGTCCGATCGCGCTGCTGACGGGGGCGCCGAAGGCGACGAATGGATCAACGAGCGGATGCAGATCATGCATCCCGGTGCAAGCTGAAATCTGCAGGAGGCGCCCCGGCCGCTTGATGGCGGTCGGGGCCATGCATTCGGTTTGTAACGAACTAGCCGCCGCAGCCGAAGCTGCTGGTCCGTCCGTAACCCAGGTCTTCCTGGCAATACGGGCCGGCGGAAGCGGGCACCGCTGCGAGCGTGGCAATCGTCAGAACGATCGCCAGCACGATCTTGTTGATCATGGTCATTCTCCTCTGGCCGGTCTTCGTTGGCAGAATCGCACGTCAAGTGCTGCCGGCCGCGCATATATGATTGTCACAGGCGGGTTCGTGCGGCAGTGATCCAGGTCACACAGGCAAAAGAAACGCCGTCAAGGCGCGCGGCGTGCGCCGGACTGCGATGGTCCCGACCTCGCTTCGATCGATTCACATCTTCGGCGGGTGCGCGCGGATGACCGCTTCATTGACAGCGGTACCCCAGCCGGGCCCGGTAGGAAGGAGAAGGTCGCCGTTCTCGATCACGTAGGGATTGGTGAGGAGCTTCGCTTTCCACGGCACCTCGTCGACGTCGAACTCCATGATCCGGAAGTTCGGGATCGCCGCACAGAAATGCGCGCTCATGATATTGGCGAGCGGGCCGTTGAAATTGTGCGACGCGACGTTGACCTCGTAGGCGTCCGCCATGCTCGCCATCCTGATCGACTCCACCAGCCCGTTCCATTGCGCGTCGATGATCGCGACATCCACCGCATAGTTCTCGAGATAGGGCTTGAGGTTGCGGCGGCCGAGGATCGTCTCGAGCGAGCCGATCGGCGTGGTGGTCGATTGGCGAATGAGGCTCAGCGCCTTGGGCTCGAACATGTCCATCTCGAGCCACAGCAGGTTGAACGGTTCGACGGCCCTGGCGATCCGTCGCAGGCCTTCCGGTTTGTAGTTGAAGTTGAGATCGACCAGCAGGCGCACGCCGGGACCGGCGCCCTCGCGCAACGCGGTGAGCTGCGCGATCAGGGCGTCGAGGATGTCGTCGGTGAGATTGAGCTCGGGGTGACCGATGCCGGTGCCAGCCATGCCGGGGGCGAACTGCCGCCCGCCCTTGGCATCGAACAGCAGCAGGTTGGTCTTGAGGGCCTTGAAACCGCGCTCGCGCGCTTCGCGGGCGGCCCGGCTGAGATCGTCGAGGCTGCGCACCGCCGGCCGGTCGATGACCTTGCCGTCGAACATGTCGGCGCAGCGCGCGCGCAGGACCCCGCAGCGCGACCAATAGACCGGCATCCGGTCGCGCAACGCGCCGCCGAGCAGCTCGTAGACCGGAACGCCGAGTGCCTTGCCCTTGATGTCGAGGCAGGCATTCACGATCGCAGCGATGGCGTGCGATGTGAGCCCGCCCGCGGTCGGCCGCGACTGGGCGTACAACGTCGCGTCGATGCGGCCGACCTCGCGCGGATCCCGACCGATGAGCGCGGCGCCGAGGCCCTGGACCACGCCGGTCATGCCCCTGCGGCGGCTCTCGTTGAACTCGGACCAACCAGTGACGCCCTCGTCGGTGGTGATCTTCAGGAACGAATAGGTGTCCCAGCCGCCGTCGACATGAAAGTCCTCGAGCTTCACGATCTTCATTGGATGTTTCCCCGTCCTGGTTCTGGCGTGCCGGTTGCGCTGACAAGGCCCAGGAAATTGTGCCATGGTTCACCGGCATGACCAACCGCAGCGTGGAGTCCCGCTGCATGCGACGACTGCAACGCATTCTTGCCGACGGCCTGGCGGTGCTCGCGATCGCTCTGATCGTTCCGCCCGCCCTCGACCAGGCCGCACGCGCGCAAGGCAGCGGTGTTGCCGAGATCGCGGCCTATGAAGGCGCCGACCGGGAACGTCGCTTGATCGAAGGCGCCAAGAAGGAAAAAGAGCTCACCTTCTACTCGTCGATCCCGACCGACGACATTTCCGCCCTGGTCGCAGCCTTCGACAAGCGATACGGCGTCAAGGTCAAGGTCTGGCGCGCCGATTCGGAGGGCTTCCTGCAGCGGATAATGCGCGAAGCGAAGGCGCGTCGCTTCGAGGTCGATATCATGGCGGGCTCGACCTCCGCGCTCGAGCCGCTCCATCGCGAGAACCTCCTGCAGGAGGTGAAGTCGCCGAACTTCGCCGACCTTATTCCCGAGGCGATCGCTCCCCACCGGCAATGGGCGGCGGTCTATCTCAACACCATCGTCCAGGCCTACAACACGTTTCTGGTGCAGAAAGAGAATCTGCCGAACTCCTACCGCGACCTGCTCAAGCCTGAATGGAAAGGCAAGCTCGGGATCGAGTCGGAGGATTTCGATTGGTTCGCGCAGGTGGTGACCTATCTCGGCGAGGCGCGAGGAGTGCAATTGTTCCGCGACATCGTTGCGGCGAATGGCATCTCGGTGCGCAAGGGGCATAACCTTCTTGCCAATCTGGTCGCCGCCGGCGAGGTGCCGCTGGCGCTTACGGTCTACGGCTTCCTGGCGGAGCAGGCGAAGCGCAAAGGCGCGCCGCTCGACTGGTTCGTGCTTCCGCCGGCGGTCGCTCGCAAGACCGCCCAAGGGCTCGCGCGCAATGCGCCGCATCCGCATGCGGCTTTGCTGTTCTTCGATTTCCTGATCGGGGAAGGCCAGCAACTCCTGGCCAGCCGTCAGTTCGTCACGGTGACGCGAAAGATCGAGAGCCCGATCGATCGCGGTTCGCTCAAGCTCATCGATTCCGCGGCGATGCTCGATCAGGCCCGCAAGTGGCACGACCTCTATCAGAAGACGATCATCGGCGCGTCACGTTGACCGCCGCCGCCTTGCTCCGCCTCCACGGCTTCACCGCCTGCAGGACGTCCGGGGCCGGTCATCGTTGCTCGACTTGGGCCCTTTGTTGGTCCGGCTGCAGGATCAGCTTCTGCACGCGCCAAGTCAGAATCTCGGCGACGTAGAGCTCGTTCTCGGACGGGCAGGCCATCTCGTGAATCCATCCGAACTGCTTGAGCTGTTTGCCCGACTTGCCGAGATAGCCAAGCACCTTGCCGTCCAGGCTGAGCTTGTAGATGCGGCCGGGATAGGAATCGGAGCTGTACAGCACTTGGTTCGGCCCGGGCGTGATGCACAGCGCCCAGGGTGCGCCGGGTGCGAAGCTGCCGCCGGTTTGCAGATAGGTGGTGAGGTCGGGCTTGTTGCCGATCGCGGGCTTGGCGTTCTCGTCGAACGGCACGTCGATCTTGATCTCGCGCTTGAAGGTGCCGTCGCCGTCGAACACCTGGATGCGCCGGTTGTTGCGGTCGCCCACATAGATGTTGCCCTGGGCGTCGGATGCGATGCTGTGCACGAGGTTGAACTCGCCCGGCCCCTTGCCGCGCTGCCCCCACGACTTCACCCAGTCGCCGTTCTTGTCGTATTTGGCGACGCGCGAGTTCACGTAGCCGTCGCTGATGTAGATGTTGCCTTGCGCATCCCAGGTCACGTCGGTTGGCTGGCGGAAGCGGCCATCCACATGCGGGAGCGGCGGATTGGCGTTACGCTCGTGCGGGTGGGCCTCGGTATCGGACGCTTCGGACTTGCGTCCGAACACCATCTCGACGCGGCCTTCCGGGGTGAATTTCACCACCATATCCGAGCCCTTGTCGGTCGCCCAGATATTATCGTCCTTGTCGACCCGCACGGTGTGGGCGTAGGCCCAGGCGTAGAGATTCTTGCCGATCTCGCGCAGGAACACGCCGTTGCGATCGAATTCGAGAATTTGCGAAGCCGTGTTGCCGTATGCCGGTCCCCGGCTCGAGCCGCCGCGCGAATAGACGTAGATGTGCCCCTTGGAATTGACGGCGACACCCGCCGCCTCGCCGAGATGCATATCCGGCGGCAGCTTCAGGAGGTTCGCAACCGAGTCGTACGGAATTTCGGGCGGCGATTGCTGCGCCATTGCCGATGAGCTCAGCAGCATCAGGAGCCCGACAAGCCCTCGTTTCATGGTGATCTCCCTTGATCGCGGCCAGCGGTATTGTGAGGACGATATGTTTTCCCGCCGATGGCTCAAGTATACAAACGAGCGAACTTGCAACACAATCGCATCGTCGGGTTTTCGCGCATCGGTGCGGCAGCCAACAAATTGGAGAACAGCACATGCGCTACGTCGATGCCTTCAATCATTTCTTTCCCGGCCGCATCTATGAATTGCTGTTGCAGTCCCCGGCGGGCCAGAAGGATCTGGGCAAGCGGATGCGGGGCATCCCCGCGCTCTACGACGTCGACGAGCGGCTGCGCGTCGTCGAGTCGTTCCCCGATTACAGCCAGGTGATCTGCCTTGGCATGCCGGCGATCGATCGGCTGGCCGGACCGGCCGAATCGCCGGAGTGGGCGCGCATCGGCAATGACGGTCTCGCCGAACTGGTGGCCAAGCATCCCGACCATTTCGTCGGCTACGCCGCCTCGTTGCCCATGAACGCGGCCGAGGCGGCGGTCAAGGAGGTGGAGCGGGTCTTGTCGAACGGCGCCAATGCCATCCAGATGCACACCAATGTCGACGGCGCCCCTATCGATCAGGATCAATTCCTGCCGATCTACGAGATCATCGAGAAATCGGGCAAGCCGATCCTGCTGCATCCGATCCGCACGCGCGAGATGGCGGACTACCGCAGCGAAACGAAATCCAAATACGAGATTTGCAGCGTGATCGGTTGGCCATTCGAGACCGGCGCGGCGCTCGCGCGCCTCGTGTTCTCCGGGATCATGGACCGCTTCCCCGATCTGAAAGTGATCTCACATCATCTCGGCGGCATCATTCCGTATTTCGAAGGCCGGGTCGCGCACAGTTGGGATCAATTGGGCGCACGCACATCGGATGAGGATTATTCGCTGCTGTTGAAGAAGCTCAAGAAGCGGCCGTTCGACTATTTCAAAGGCTTCTACGGTGATACAGCGCTGGCCGGAGCACGCGCCCCAACGGTCTGCGGCTTGTCGTTCTTCGGGGCGGATCACGTGCTGTTCGCCTCCGATTGCCCGTTCGACAAGGAAAAGGGCAGGGGCTACATCCGCTCCACCATCGAGGTGATCGAGTCGCTCGACCTGTCGCAGGCCGACCGCGAGAAGATCTGCCACAAGAACGCCGAGACCATGTTCGGGCTGCGGCCGCGCTGAAACCCCGGACGGCAGTGCGTGCCGAAACAATCTGCTACGGTCCCGCGTTGGAGCAGCGTCGTCCCCGTTCGACGGCTTCCGAGCCCGGGAGCACTTAAGTGTTGCAGGCCTATGTAGTCGAAGGCAGGTCGCTCAAGCCCGTGTCCGGGGACCTCGCCAGCCTTTCCGGCGTCTATTGGATCGACATCTGCGAGCCAACGCCCGACGAGCAGAAGGCGGTGGAGGAGGCCCTCGGCATCCGGCTCCGTCTGCCGGAGGAGCCCGCCAAATTTCAGATTTCCACCCCGGTGCGTTCGAGCGACGGCGCCATCACCCTCACCGCATTGCTGCTCGCCGGCTTTGATCTGCGCCGGCCGCAACTGCTCACCGTCCAGTTCATTCGAACCAAGGGCCCGCTCGTCACGGTCACCAAAGGAGCGTCCGGCGGTCTCGCGTGGCTGGCGCAACAATGCGACGACTGCGTTCCGGCTGGTTCGAGCGACGCCTTCCTCGTCCTTCTGGACCTGATCATCGAATGTGCCACCGACCTGCTTGATCGTGTCGGCGATGACCTCGAGCGGATCAACCGCGCCCTGTTTCAACATCATGCCACGGCCAAGCGCCGGCTGCGGATCGAAGCCTCGCCGCGCCGGCGCACGCATCAGCTCGACCTGATCCTCACCGAGCTGGGCTACTCCCGCGAAGTGCTGGTCAAGCTGCGGCGAAGCGTGTTGAGCTTCCGCCGGGTCATCATCCTGCTGCAGGAGCGGGACGCCGAAAGCGCCTTGGCGGTCAAGCTCAAATCGTTCGAGCACGAATTGAAGGCGCTCGCGGAGGCCGAGGAGGACTTGTCGGCGACCAACGCCTTCATGCTCGACGGCGCGGTGGGATACATCGGCATTCTGCAGAGCCGGGTTATCAATATCCTGACCATTCTCGGCGTATTGCTGACGCCGCCGGTTTTGGTGGCCAGCGTCTACGGCATGAACTTCAAGCACATGCCGGAACTCGATTGGTCCTGGGGCTATGCCTGGGCGCTGGGGTTGATGGTGGTCTCAGCGATCGCCATGTACGTCGTCCTTCGGGTGCGGGGGTGGCTTTAGCACTCCCGCGCAGCCATTGAATGCGCCGATCCCCGCCGTTATCCTCCGGGCGCCACCGGGAGGAAGGATGTTCGCGCGCTGGACGGCAGTGATGGCGGTTACCGCTATGTTCGCGGTCGCCCCTGCGCACGCAGACGAGGTCGCGGACTTCTATCGGGGCAAGCAGATCGATCTGATCGTCGGCTCCGGCCCGAGCGGCGGCTACGACATCTATGCCCGGCTGCTGGCGCGCCATTTCGGGGACGTCATTCCCGGCAATCCGAAAGTGGTCGTGCAGAACATGCCGGGCGCCGGCAGTCTGCGCGCGGTCAACTACCTCTACAACGCTGCGCCCCGGGACGGCACGGTGATCGGCATGTTTTCGCGCAACATGCCGCTGATCGGTCTCCTCGGCGCCAATTCGAACGTCCAGTTCAAGCCGCGCAAGCTGACATGGCTCGGCTCTTCATCGAGTTTCGTCAACGACGCGTACATCCTCATTGTGCGCAAGGACGCGCCGGTGAAGTCCATCGATGAGGCGCGACGGGCCGACCTTCCGGCGCTCCTGCTCGGCGGCAATGCAGAAAGCGCGACCGGCAACGACGTGCCGATCATTCTGCGGGACACCATCGGCCTTCACGTCAAGCAGGTCGTGGGCTACCCCGACAGCGCTGCGATCTTTCTCGCGATCGAGCGCGGCGAGGTGCACGGACGCACCGTCGATCTTTCCTCAGTGCGATCGATGCGGCCGGAATGGCTCAAGCCGGACAGCGGTTTTCGCGTGCTGGTTCAATTCGGCCGGGCGACCCGTCACCCGGATTTTCCCGACGTGCCCACGGCGCGGGAGCTCGCGAAGAACGAGGCGGCGCGGGCGCTGATCGAACTTGTTGAGCTTCCCTACACGCTGTCGCGGCCTTTCGCCGCGCCTCCCGATATTCCCGCGGACCGCGCCATGGCGCTGCAGCGCGCGTTCCTCGCCGTCCACAGCGATGCGCGCTATCTGGAAGATGCGGCGCGACTCAAGGTCGATGTGAGCCCGATCCAAGGCGCCGAAGTTCTCCAGGCGATTGACCGGATCGCAGGCGCGCCGCCCGAACTGCTCGAATACGTTCGCAAGCTCTTGGCCGAGACCAAAGGCGGCGGATAGCGTGGCCCGCGGTCCGGGATCAGCGCCTCGCCAAGGTTTCGGTCACTGCGGCTCGATCTTGGCGACGCGCGCGACGTTGGTCCATTTCTCCAGCTCACTCTTGATATGCGCGGCGAACTCCGCGGGGGTGGTGCCGACCGGCTCCGCGCCGTCGCTGGCAAGCTTGTCCTTCATGTCCTGGGTCTTCAGCGCCTGCGTCGCCTCCGCGTTCAGGCGCGCGATAATGTCGGCGGGCGTTCCCGCCGGCGCCACCAGCCCGTACCACTGGGTCGCCTCATAGTTCGGAACCCCCGCTTCAGCGATCGGCGGAATGTTCGGCATGGACTCGCTGCGCTTTCGGCTCGAGACCCCTAGCGCTCGTACCGCGCCGGATTCGATCTGCGGCTTGGCGGTGAGCGCGTTCGAGAACATGGCCGTGATCTGCCCGCTGATGACGTCGGTCATCGCAGGAGCCGTGCCGCGATAGGGAATGTGCTGCAGGTCCACATCGGCCAGGCTCTTGAACAGCTCCATGGCCATGTGCGGCGAGGTGCCGATGCCCGGCGTGCCGTAGGTGAGCTGCCCGGGCTTTTGCTTCGCGAGCGCGATCAACTCGGCGATCGACTGGGCCTGCACCTTGGGATTGACCACGAGCACATTGGGCGCGACGGCGGCCAGGGTGATCGGCGCAAAGTCGCGTACGGGATCGTAGGATACCTTCTTGTACATGACGCTGTTGAGGGCGAGCGTGCTCGGAACGAACAGCAGCGTGTAACCGTCAGGGGCGGCGCGGGCGACGCTCTCGATGCCGATCATGTTGCCGGCGCCGGGCTTGTTCTCCACGTAGAACTGCTGGCCCATGGCGTTGGAGAAATATTGCGCGAGCACACGCGCGACGATGTCGGTGCCACCACCGGGCGGCGACGGCACCACGATGCGCACCGGCCGCGACGGATAGGTGGATTGGGCCTGCGCCTGGCCGGTCAAAGCACAAACCAATGCGAACAACAGGATTCGAGCCTTCACGGCATTCTCCCTTAGGGCGTTTAATTTTCTAGAATCGCTCAGCCGGTCGCGTTGAGGACCTTGCCTGCGCGCTCCACCGGCTTGGCCGCGACCAGCACGAAGGCGACAACGCAGGGTTCGGTGCCCGGATTGGTCCAATTGTGAATGGTTCCCCGCTGCACCAGAACGTCTCCGCCGCGCAGGTGGACAAGCGCGCCGTCGATCTCCATGTCGATCTCCCCCGACAGCACGATGGCGTAGTCGATCGAGTCGGTGCGGTGATTACGCGGCGCCACGCCGGGATGATAAACGCCGATCCGGAATACGGTGCCGTTCGGATCCGTGGTCGCAACCGGCCGCAAGCCGCCGTCTTCCGTCCCGGAATTGTCGGCGGGAAACAACCCGGTCGACCAGACCACGCAGCTTTCGTGATTGGGCCGGCGGGACATCACGTTCTTGCAGATTTCGTCGATGGCGACGACAGCGCGACCATTGTCGTCATGTCCAGTCACGACGCGTCGGATTTTCAACGCCATTCCTCGTCTCCCGATTGGGGTCGTGCCCCGCCGACGCGCTCAAGGGGGCGTACATGCCGACCCCGCGTGATCACCGCGTGACTTTGGTCATGTACACTATCAAACTGCCGTGGACGAGTGGCCAAGGACGTCATCGACGGACTCGCAGACGAGGGCTCGATGCAAGGCCGCACGGCTACCCAGGAGAGATGGCTACCCAGGAGATCGAGATGGACCATGAGAAACATTCGCCGACCCGGCGGGCGGTGATCGGCGACATCGCGATCGGACTGGCGGCCGGGACTCTGGCCGCCGGAACGGAGCCCGCGCTGGCGCAGACCGAACGCAAGACTTTCGTTCTGGTGCACGGCTCTTCCGCCGGCGGCTGGTGCTATCGGCGCGTCGCCGACATCCTGGAGAAACAAGGTCACAAGGTGTTCGCGCCGACTCTCACCGGCCTCGGCGAGCGTTCGCATCTCATGAGCGGCATGATCACCCTCGACACCCATATCGCCGACGTGGTCAATGTCATTCGATGGGAAAACCTCGATAACTTCGTGCTCGTCGGCCACTCCTATGGCGGCTGGATCATCTCGGGCGCGGCGGAGCAGGTCGAGAAGAAGATCGCCGCGATCGTGTTCCTCGATGCCTTCATGCCGGAGAACGGGCAGCGCGTGCTCGACACCAACTCGCCGCGCAGCCGCGCCGAGATCGAGGACGCGATGAAGCGCGCCGAAGTGTCGAGACCTGCGCCGCATCCATCGGTTTGGAAGGTGAACGAGAAGGACCAGCCCTGGGTGCAGGAGAAATTCACGGCGCAACCGATCGGGGTCGCTTTCACGCCGATCAGGCTGACCGGCGCGCGCGACCGCGTGCCGAAGAAGACCTATGTGCGGGCGACCGGCTACGACAATCCCAATTTCGAGAAGGCCTATGCCAAGGTGAAGGCCGATCCGTCGTGGCGCACATTCGAAATGCCATGCGGCCACGAAGTCATGATCGATATGCCGGAGCGCACCGCGGAGCTTCTGCTGTCCGCGGCATGACTGTCCGCGCGCAAGGTCTCCTCGGGTCGAACCGCGAATTCGCTGCCGCTATTTGTCCGCTCGACGGCGTTCGCCCGGCGCGGACGCGAAGACCGCGCCGGATCATCTGCCGGTGCGCGCGGCTGCAAGCAGTTCCGCTGTCGGCCACCCGTCGGCCGGGAGGCCGGATTTGATCTGCAGCTCCCTGACCGCCACCCGGCTCTTGAGGCCGAGCACGCCATCGACGCGACCGACGTCATACCCGCGCTTTTGCAGCAGTTCCTGCAACTCGCGGGTCTCTTCGAAGGTGATCTTCGGAATATTGGCGCTGCCCTTGTTCATGGGCGGCGCGCCGTCGAGGCGCGTGGCGTAATAGGCCGCGGTCAGTGAGTAATTGAGCGACTGGTTCCACTTCAGATAGGCCTGGAAATTGTCGTAGGCCAAGAAAGCGGGTCCGAACCGTCCCACCGGCAGCACCACCGAGGCCGGCACGTTGTCGTTCGGGAGCGGCTTGCCGTCGGCGCGCGTCACCCCCCAAGCCGCCCACTTCGAGCGTGGATGCTGGACCGAGAGATCGGCTTCCTTCCAGGGAAGGTTGGCCGGCACGCGCACCTCCTGCAGCCACGGCTCGCCGCGTTTCCATCCGAGATGCACGAGGTACTTTCCGGTGGAGCCGATCACGTCCGAAGCGGACTTGATCAGGTTGCGCTTGCCGTCGCCGTCATAGTCGATGGCATGCGCCATGTATTCGGACGGCATCATCTGAGTCTGGCCGAGCTCGCCGGCCCAGGAGCCGATCATTTCATCCGCGCGCAGGTCGCCGCTGTCGATCAGGCGCAGTGCGTCGAACAGATGCCCACGAAACATCTCCGGGCGGCGGCAGTCGTAGGCGAGCGTCGCCAACGACTTGATCGACTGGTCCTTGCCCTGACCGCTGCCGAAATCGCTCTCGAGTCCCCAGAAGGCGGTGATCACGGAAGCGGGTACGCCGAATTCCTTTTCCTCGCGCGCGAACAGGGCCTGGTGTTTCTTGATCTGAGCAGCGCCATTCGGAAGCCGGCCGCCTGCCAGCATCTTGTCGGAAATCTCCAGGAAGTTTTGGGCGAAGAAGCGCTGCCCGCGGTCGATATTGATGATGCGCTGATCGAGCACCAGGTAGGGCGTCGCGGCCGCGATCGCGGCCGGGGAGATCCCCTGGGCCGCTGCTTCCTTCTTGAAGGCGGCGAGCCACGGCTCGAAGGCGCCGGTGTTGCGGCAATTTGCCTGGCCGAACGCCGTCGCCGGCAAACCCGCCAGCAGCACCGCCAGGAGTGCCCCCGTCCGCCGCTTCGCTTGGATCGTCATGTACCGGCCTCGCTGCGTTTCCCGGGCAGCCTGCCCGACTGGTCTCGCCGTGCTTTGGTGACGGCGCTTCTTGCTCGTGGAACGGGAACTCGCCTATCCTAATGGTGGGGCTCGCCCGGACGCGACCCTGCAATACGATGAGTCATCGGCGCGTAGGCCATAGACGACGCATTTTCGACAACATCATGACGCTGCGGCTATAGCTTTCTTCGGGAGAGTCGAGGCGCACCGCCGCAAAAAACGCGTGAGGCGCATGAATGCTGGTGCGGTGGATTTGAGGTTCCTAGTATGATAGCCGCGCGCTCGTCAGGAATGCCGAATCCAAAGACCGCACTAGAATCATAAGGTTGCTAGTGCCCATTAATTCCGAAGTTCGCATCAGAGGTGCAGCGAGTGTGTGCGAGCTTCGGAATTGGGCCCTGGCGCCAAGTCCGATTCCAACATAGCAGAGCCGTCCTACGAACCCAGGTGGAGACAGGACCATGCGACTTCATGTCTTGATCGCGCTCGGCATCAGCTCGGCGCTGGTGCTCGGCACCACGGCGCTGGCGCAGCAACCGGCGCCGTCGACACCCCCGGCGTCCCCAGGCACTGCCCCGGTTCCTCCACCGGACTATGGTCCGCCCATCACCAACGAACAGGCGAAGGCCGTCGCAGCCGCTGCTTTTGCCGAGGCCAAGAAGAACAATTGGCGGATGGCCTTCGCCATCGTGGGACCGGCCGGCGAGCTCGTCTATTTCGAGAAGATGGACGGGACCCAGATGGCATCGGTGATGATAGCCCAGGGCAAGGCACGCACCGCGGTCATGTTCCGCCGGCCGAGCAAGACCTTCGCGGATCAATACGCCGCGGGCAATACCGCTTTCACGACCTTTACGGAGCAACCGGTGGCGTCGGAAGGCGGCATTCCGATCGTCGTCAGCGGCAAGATCATCGGCGCGATCGGGGCAAGCGGCGGCACCGGGCAGCAGGACGGCGTGGCCGCGGCCGCGGGGGTAAGCGCCGCCAAGTAGGTCGTTCCCGCCTTCCTCGTCGCGCGTCGGGTATTCGCGAAGTGGGGATTGACCGCCTGCAGGTGCGATATCATCTAACGCGGCGAACGCAGCAATCGGCGGCCGTCATGGCCGCACGGTCTTGATTCTCTCGCGGGTTGGCAGGCAGCGTTCTGGACACGGTACTACGATGCATCCAGCCCCTTGCCGCAGCCACGGCCACAAGCCAATGAAGCTTCTAAGCCAATAGAATCGCTGGCGATTCTGGCCTCAGGCCGGGACCGCATTCACGCCATATAAAATGTCCGCGAGCCCCGAGCCAACCGCGCCCAGTCCCCTATAATAAGGAACAATCGATCCCCCAAAACAGTTTCCTGTCACCGAACGGTTACCATTTCTCCAACCCCGGGATTGGGCATGCCGCCCGCGACCTCGCCATCCGTCCTTCGTCGCCTGCGCGACGAGGGTGATAGCCCGACAATCCGAACCGCCTCACCGGACGATCCACGCACCGTCTGGCGCGATGCCTTCCGCGCCGTGCGGGCCGAGACCGAACGCCGCGCCGCGCTGCTGAGCCCGGAGGATCAGGTCGTGCAGTCGATGCCCGATGCCAGTCCGACGAAATGGCATCGCGCGCATACGACCTGGTTTCTGGAGCAGTTCCTGCTGGCGCCGCGTCTCGCGGGCTATCGCGTGTTCAACGAACGCTTCGCTTATCTCTTCAACTCCTACTATGTCGCTGCCGGCCCACGCCAGGCGCGCCCGCGACGCGGGCTGCTCACGCGGCCGGATTGCAAGGACGTCACCGCCTTCCGCGCCCACGTCGACGAAGCGGTCGAGCGGTTGCTCGCGGTCGTGAAGGAATCGGAGTGGGCCGAGGTGGTCCGCATTCTCGAGATCGGTCTTCATCACGAGCAGCAGCATCAGGAGTTGCTGCTCACCGACATCCTGCACGCGTTCGCGCAAAGTCCCGTGTCCCCCGCCTACGATCCCGATTGGCGAGCGCCGCGCGCGCAGTCCGCGTCCGGTGTGTTTGCCGCGTTGCCATCGGGCATCCACACTGTCGGTTTCGAAGGCAGCGGATACTGCTTCGACAACGAAGGGCCTGCGCATCGGGTCTACCTTCAGCCGGCGCATATAGGGCGTGGTCTCGTGACCAATGCCCAATGGCTCGAATTCATGGCCGATGGCGCTTATGCGACACCCTCCCTGTGGCTCTCCGACGGCTGGGCGACGCTCGAGGCGGAAGGCTGGAATGCGCCCGGCTACTGGCGCGAAGTCGACGGCGTATGGCTGTCCTTCACGCTCGGCGGGCTTCGGCCGGTCGACCCGGACGCGCCCGTCGCCCACGTGAGCTACTACGAGGCGGACGCTTTTGCGCGATGGGCCGGGAAGCACCTGCCGACCGAGGCGGAATGGGAAGTCGCTGCGCGGGCAAACCTGCTCGAGGACGCCTTCGGCATCGTGTGGCAGTGGACGCGTAGCGCCTACGCGCCGTATCCGGGGTTCCGCGCGGCGGAAGGCGCGCTCGGCGAATACAACGGCAAGTTCATGATCAATCAAATGGTGTTGCGGGGAAGTTCGCACGCAACGCCGAGTGGTCACACGCGCACGAGCTACCGCAATTTCTTCTATCCACCGGCGCGGTGGCAGTTCAGCGGACTTAGGCTTTTGGATTATCCCGGATGAGCGCGCCGAGCGTGCTTGACGACTGGAGTTGATGATGGCTGCGCAGACCGGTGCCGCACTTCGCTATGAACCCGTCGAGGAGGAGTCGTCGTTCGCGCGCGACGTGATCGCCGGTCTGACAGCGCGGCCCAAGCGGCTGCCGCCGAAGTATTTCTATGACGAGATCGGCGCGCAGCTGTTCGATCAGATCACGGCGCTGCCGGAATATTATCCGACCCGCTGCGAGCTTGAGCTTCTGCGCGAGCGGGCACCTGACCTGGCGCGCTTTTTTCCTGCGGCCTCGGCGCTGATCGAGTTCGGCAGCGGCTCGAGCAAGAAGGTGAGGATCCTGCTCGAGGCCGCATCAACGATCGCGGCGTATGTGCCGGTCGACATTTCTTCCGAGATGCTGGTCCAAGAGGCGGAAGATTTGCGCCGCGACTATCCGCAGCTTGCGGTGCTGCCGGTCGAAGCCGATTTCACGCGACCGTTCTCATTGCCGGCGCCGGTTGCCTCCATGGCGCATGTCGGCTTCTTCCCGGGATCGACCATCGGAAATTTCGAGCCGCACGAAGCCTGCTCGTTCCTGCGTCATGCTGGACGCATGCTGGGACGCGGCGCAACCCTGATCATCGGGATCGACCTGGTAAAGGACAGCCGCATCCTGAACGCCGCCTACAACGACAAAGCCGGCATCACGGCCAGGTTCAATCTCAACCTCCTCGCGCGCATCAACCGCGAGCTCGACGGCGACTTCGATCTTGCAAGTTTCAGCCACCATGCCTTTTACAATGCCGACCGTCGCCGCATCGAGATGCATCTGGCCAGCAAGAAGCGGCAGAAGGTGAGGGTGGCAGGCCGGGTGTTCGAATTCCGCGCCGGCGAGACCATCCACACCGAGAATAGCTACAAGTACACACTGGATTCCTTCGCGGCATTGGCACGCGGGTCCGGATGGCAGCCGATCTCCGCGTGGACGGATGCGGGCGCAAATTTCTCCATCCATGCACTCGTGTTCGAGGATCGCTGATCCTCGTCATCGTGCTGGTGGGCACCGTTGCCGATCCCGCGCCCGCTGATATCTTGGCCCCATGCCGATCTGTGAAGCGGACCCTTGGCGCCTGCAGTACTTCGAGCACGCCGCCTGTCCGGCCGGCGTGAACATTCCGACCGAAGACAGTGACGCCTGGGTTTGGTACCCGGACCATCATTGGGTCTACGACAAGATCGCGATCGCGCAGAGTCAGGGTCTCGATGCCGGGCCCCATGGCGTATCCCCGCCGCGCTTTCCCGTGTTCTCCAAGCCGATCGTCAACCTCAAGGGTATGGGCGTGGGAAGCTGCGTGCTGCGCTCGCAGGCCGAGTACGAAGGGAGTTTCACTGCCGGTCACATGTGGATGACGCTTCTCGAAGGCCGTCATGTCAGCACCGACGTCGCCGTCGTGGACGGCGAGCCGCGCTGGTGGCGCCACGTGACCGGCCGTCCCGGCGGCGAAGGCACGTTCGACCATTGGACGATTCATGCCGCGCATGATCCCGAGATCGAGAATTATTGCGGCGACTGGATTCGCCGAAACCTCGCGGGCTATACCGGGATCCTCAACACCGAGACCATCGGCGGACGGATGATCGAGGTGCATCTGCGCATGAGCGACCAATGGCCGGATCTCTACGGCGACGGCTGGGTCGATGCGCTCGTGCGCCTATACCACGAGCGCGCATGGGACTTCGCCGATGATGGCCGGCGTGACGGATACAGCGTGGTTCTGTTCGGGCCGCACGGCCCCCGTTATCGTCACCCGACTCCCGCGCTTGTGACCCAGGTCCGGAATCTGCCCGGTGTCTCCAGCGTGCAGATCACGTTCCACGAGGATATGGAGCCCGAGCGCCACGCCATGCCGCCGGGCGGCTTCAGGCTCGCCGTGGTGAATGCCTGGGACCTGCAATCGGGCGTCGCCGGGCGCGAACTCCTACGGACGCATTTTCTCGCCCGCGCGGCATGACGATCGAGCGGATGCGACGGTCCGCTCAGCGCGCCTTTGCCCCCTCTACATGCGGCTGCTACAAGGCGCCGATCCAAGCGAGGGAGTAGCTATGAAAATCGTCGGTTTCGAAGCAAACGGGGGGCTGCATCTCGGCGTCGTCGAGGGCGATCAGGTCATCGATCTGCAGGCAGTCGATAAATCCATACCGAGCGACCTCGGCGAATGCCTGCGCCGCAACAACGGCGACCTGTCAGCGCTCAAGGATGCCGCCAAGCGTGCGCCGGCCAGCGCCCACCGGCCGCTCAAGGGCCTGAAATACGCGCTGCCGGTGACGACGCCCGGCAAGGTCATCTGCCTCGGCCTCAATTATCTCGATCACGTGAAGGAAGGCTCGCAACGCGACAATATTCCGAAATTTCCTACCATCTTCATGCGCGGAAATTCCTCGCTTGTGCCGCACGGTCAGCCGATCATCAGGCCGAAGGCGTCGGAAACTCTCGACTACGAGGCCGAGCTCATCTTCATCGTCGGCAAGCGGGCCAAGCACCTCACGCTCGAGAATGCATATTCCTGCATTGCCGGGTATTCCTGCGGCAACGAAGGTTCGGTGCGCGAATATCAGCGCAAAACCACGCAATGGGACATGGGCAAGAACTTCGACCGCACCGGCGGCTTCGGTCCCTGGATGGTCACCGCCGACGAGGTGCCGGCGGGCGGCAAGGGCCTGAAGATCCAGACCCGGCTCAACGGCCAGGTCATGCAGTCGGACAACACCGATAACATGATGTTTCCGATCGCCGAGACCATCGCCTATGTCACCCAGGGCATCACGCTCGAGCCGGGGGATGTCGTCTTCACCGGCACGCCCTCGGGGGTCGGCCATGCACGCAAGCCGAACCCGATATGGATGAAGCAGGGCGATACCTGCGAGATCGATATCGAGGGCGTCGGCGTGCTTTCGAACCCGATCGAGAACGAGAAGTAACAATCGTACTCGCTCCTCTACGGAGGACGCGTGCGGGCAAGCCTGCGCACCCGCACGAAAGTAATGCGCGTAATGCCCCGATTCCGGTCAGGCCGGGATTGGGAGGGCCCTGCGAGCTGTCGCGCAACGTTCCATCCCCCGTGCTGGAGACACTGTCATGCCCACCTTGAACGTTCTTTCGATCTGCGGCTCGCTGCGCAAAGGCTCGTACAACGCCATCGTGCAGCGCGCGCTGCCGTCGCTGGCGCCGGAGGGCATGACGATCAAGCCGGCTCCGTCCTTTGCCGATTTCCCGCTCTACAATGCCGACATCCAGAACTCGACCGGCTTTCCCGCGGCGGTCAACACCCTCGCCGATGCCATCCGCGCCGCGGACGGCGTGATCTTCTGCACGCCCGAATACAATTTCACCATTCCCGGCGGCCTGAAGAACGCGATCGACTGGGTCTCACGGCTGCAGAACCAGCCGTTCGCGGGCAAGCCGGTTGCGCTGCAGTCGGCCTCGCCCGGTCCGGTGGGCGGCGCGCGGGTGCAATACGACATGCGCAAGGCGATGACGTTTCTCGATGCCCACACACTCAACAAGCCGGAGATCTTCATTGGCAATTGTGCGTCCAAACTCGATGAAGCGACCGGCGAGATCAAGGACGAGACGACGCGCGGCTTCCTCAAGCAGCAGCTTGCCTCCTTCGTGACCTACATCGCGCGGGTGTCGTCGAAGAACTGAGAACGATCTCCGGCCGCGTCCTGCAGAGCGATTCGCATTGACCCGTCTCCAGGCGGGGCGGCCTGCTTCGACACGGTGCCTCTGCGGCGCCCGGGCATGAGGCCGACAGAGACCTTGCCCGGACCGGGCGATGCGTTATGAGTTTACCGCTTGCCTCGGCGCCGCTTGGCGCCGTTTGTCAAAAAGGGGGGTGAACACGTGGCTGACAGACAACTCGATGTGCTCGTGATCTGCGGCTCGCTGCGCAAGGGCTCGTACAATGCGGCGCTTGCGCGCACCTTGCCGGCACTGGCGCCGGCCGGGCTGAAGCTGCGTCCGGCGCCGGCCTTCGACAAGTTTCCGATCTACAATCACGATATCCAGGATACGACCGGCTTCCCGGCCGAGGTGCAGGCGTGGGCGGACGCTATCCGCAGCGCCGACGGCGTGATCATCGTCTCGCCCGAATATAACTGGTCGATCCCCGGCGGCCTGAAGAATGCCATCGACTGGGTGTCGCGCATGAAGGACCAGCCGTTCAAGGACAAGCCGGTCGCGCTGCAGTCCGCCGCCGGCGGAATCCTGGGTGGTTCCCGCATGCAGTATCATCTGCGGCAGTCGCTCACCTCGATCGACACCATCCTGTTCGGCCGCCCCGAGGTTCTCGTCACGTTTGCCGCGCAGAAATTCGACGAGAAGACGCTCGAGCTGAAGGATCAGACCGCCATCGACCTGATCAAGCAGCAGCTTGCGGGGTTCGAAAAATTCATTCGCCGCCTCGGTCCGAAGGAATAAGAGCATGGGGAGATTGTCCGGCCGTACCGCCATCGTCACCGGCGGCGCCAAGGGCATCGGCCGGCACTACTCGCTGGCGCTCGCCGCCGACGGCGCGCGCGTCATGATCGCCGATATTTCCGACGGCGAGGAGATCGCGGAGGAAATCGCCGCCAAGCACGGGGCGAATTCAGTGACCAGCGCCATCGCCGACGTCAGCGACGAAAGCTCGGTCAAGACACTGGTCGCGGCCACCATGGAGCGCTTCGGCAGGATCGACGTGCTGGTCAACAACGCCGCGCTGTTCGCACCGCTGCAGGAGACGAAGTGCACGGAGATCGACGTGGATCTCTGGGACAAGGTCATGGCGGTCAACCTGCGCGGGCCGTTCCTGATGGTGAAGCACGTCGCTCCGCACATGATCGCGCGCGGCTATGGCAAGATCATCAATATCGGCTCGGGCAGCGCGCATCGCGGCATCCCCTGGATGCTGCACTACGTCACCAGCAAGGGCGGCATCATGGGGTTCACGCGGGCGCTCGCCCGCGAGCTCGGCACCAACGGCATCCGGGTCAACACGCTGGCGCCCGGCTTCACCCTGAGCGATACGGTGATGAACGAGAACCCGGGCCATGTGCAGACCGCCCGTGACCGCGCGGTCGAATCACGGTCGCTGCGGCGCGACCAGCATCCCCAGGATTTGCTGGGCGCCCTGGTGTTCCTCGCGTCGGCGGACAGCGATTTCATCACCGGCCAGACCCTGGCGGTAGACGGTGGCAATGTGAGTACCTGAGCCGCCCATTTGGCGGTGGGGGAGGCAAAATCCCGATATTACGGGCCTTCCGGAGGGAGATAGTTTCATTATATACTAATTGCCTGTTTTTGGATTATTCTAATCTGG
>Ga0207691_10001723_pt1 | contig 21549 bp, 13 predicted proteins | sample KBSM13metaG_FD_184327 | JGI IMG/M metagenome (GOLD analysis project Ga0207691, IMG submission 184327) | Miscanthus rhizosphere microbial communities from Kellogg Biological Station, Michigan, USA - KBS M1-3 metaG (SPAdes) (version 2) | ecosystem: Host-associated > Plants > Roots > Rhizosphere >... | reverse complement strand
CTTGATCGCGGCGGCAAATTCGGGGAAGACCGGTTGTCCCTGGTTGTTCAGCCGATACAGCAGATCGGGGAAGAAGATCGGCACGAGCTCCGCGAGCGCGCGCGTGTAGCTCGTCTTCATGTTCTCGATTCCCGGGTCGTCGGGCCACAACGGATCGGTCGATTCCACGAGCGTCGCGCCGAGATGCGTCGCGAGCACGTCCCTGATCTCCTTTGCAGCCGCCTGAGCGATCGGCTCGTCGGCCTTCACTCCCGGGAACGTGAGCATCGATTCACGAATCACACCGATGCGGATGCCCTTGAGCGATCCGGTCGCGCCAGACGAGGACGCAGCCGCCGCGAAGGATCCATCGATGATGCTCGCCCGCGGCACCGTCGTGAACACGTCACGCGGGTCGTAGTAGCCGTTCTCGGGATCCTTCAGCGCGTCGAGCACCTTCGCCGAGTCGGTGATGCTGCGGCAGTGGATTCCTGCGCGGTCGTTGTGGATGTCGGCACCGATGGCACCGCCCAGGAACGAGATCATCGCTTTATGCGGCAGCAGCAGCGCCACGGAGTTGTGGTTCGCGGGACCGCGACACGACATGCTGGTCTCCTCGCAGACACTGCACATCACGAGGTTGGCGCTCACCGACGCGCCCGAGCCCGAGCTCGAGCCGAGGGACGCCGCGCGCGTCGAGTCGTAGGCGCTGTGCGGGTTGCCTGACCAGCTGCTGCGCTGATACCCGAGGTCGGAGACGATGATCTTCTCGGGCTCGTGCCGCCCGCCTGGGTCGGCGGGGATGCCGTTGTACTCGGTGTTCACCGCCTTGGCATAGATGATGGCGCCCGTGCGGCGGAGCTGAGCGACGAGCGTATGGTCGCGCGCCGGGAAGTCGATGTCGTAGCGAGCGTCCGCAGCCGCCGTCGAACGTATGTCCTTCGTGTCGAACGGATCCTTGAACGAGAACGGGATGCAGTACATCGGCATCGCGGTGAGGTCAGGATTGTTCCCGTACTGCGCGTCGAGCTCCGCGGCGCGCTCGAGCGCATCGGGCTGCTTCCGGAACTCCTCGCACACGGCGGGCGAGCCGGGGGGAAGAGCGCCCTGCGAGGGATGGCGGTCACGATCGCCTTTGCACGCGACGGAACGTTCGCCGCGGAGGTTCAGCGTGCCGAGCGCGTTGATTTGATTCGTGCCCGGCGTGCCCACCGTCATTCCGTACTGCTGCTGCACCTCTGGATCCGATGCCGTTGCCTCCATTCGGCCGAGCTCGATTGGCGGCCCCGTGTATTGAGCGTAGTCGGGCAGCAGCGTGGAGACAGCAACGGTCGGTGTTGGAAACTGCAACGGAGAGCCGGCACGAACGGTGCCACGCGCCGCCGGTATCGGGACGCCATCGGCGGTGACGAGGCGATCGCTCATGCCGTTGTATGCGCGCGCGCGATCGATATAGGCGCGCACGAGGTCACGGCAGGTGATGTGCGCCTGCTGGATCGCGCGATGCACATCGGCGATCGTCGCCTCTTCGAGGCGGAACGGGCCTGCCGCGTCCCGCGACTGCAGAAGACGAGGTGCGATGAGCGTGCCAACCAGCGTTGCAATGACGAGGAGAGCGCCGATCGTGTACAAACGCCGCGGAGGGATGGCCATCTCACGCTCTCCTGTAGGTCGCAGCTACCAGTAAAATACGCCCTGGGCACAGGGGGTGAATATGAGACCCGTTGCCATCACGATCGTCGCGTTTGCACTGACGGTCCCACTTTCAGCGCAGTGGCTGACGGAGCCCACGCGCGGCATTCCCCGCACCGCGGATGGTAAGCCAAACCTTGCCGCGCCTGCTCCGCGGACGCCGGACGGCAAGCCCGATTTCTCCGGCTTGTGGACCAGGGTCTCGCGTGCCGTGCTCGCCGACCTGAAGCCGGTCCAGGATTGGGTGGAGCCATTGTTACGGCAGCGCAGGGAAGACTTCGGCAAAGACAACATGACGATCGCGTGCCTTCCACTCGGTCCGAGGTACATCACGTCCCCAGCCAACGACGCGAACGCGACCGGGATGACGAAGGTGGTCCAGACCACATCGCTGATCGTCATCCTCAATCCAGACCTCACATACCGGCAGATCTTTCTCGACGGCCGGGCGCTCGAGAAAGACCCGAATCCGAACTGGATGGGCTACTCCGTCGGACGCTGGGACGGAGACACGTTAGTGGTGGAGAGCGCCGGGTTCAACGACCGGACCTGGCTGGATGGCAACTATCCCCACACGGAGGCGCTGCGCGTCACCGAGCGCTACCGGCGGCCGGACTTCGGGCACCTGGAACTCGAGGTCACGCTTGAGGATCGCGGTTTGTACGCGAACCCGTTCAGGGCGAGGCTCGTCGCGGAGTTGACGGCAGACACCGAGATGCTCGAATACGTGTGCAACGAGAACACGAGAAGCCGCGAGGGAATGTCCGGCAAACTCTCGGACGTTCAGCAGTCCGAAATCAGGATCGACGCGGACATCCTCCGAAGATATGCAGGGACGTACGCGGAGATGATGCCGTATTGGACGGACTCCAACGTTCAGCGGAGGTTCGAGATCACCTTCAGTGACGGTGCGCTTTTCCTTCAAGCGGTCGCGGCTGGAGCGAGAACGCGCCTCGTGCCGCTGTCGGAGACGATCTTCCTGAACGGTGGACTGAGGCTCGAATTCATAAGGGACGGCCGAGGTGTGGCGACACACCTCTTGGACGGGCATGTATCGGGTGACTACAAGTTCGAACGCACGAAGTAGGACAGGCGCCAGGACCGTGGGGGCGACTCACCGGCACTCGAAGTTTCTTTCCCTCCAATTGGACGGATCATTCTGACCACCCGCCGGTCCGACGTAGACCGCACGTTGCGGATACGCGCAGATGCGCCGCTGGTTGTCGACGACGCCGTTGGTGCGGTGTTGAGCCACCAGGTAATCCGGCTCGACGTCCTTCTCGACCCAAGCGACGAGCGCCTCCAGCGGATCCGCTTCATTGCACCCCGGCCCTCCGCCGCAGTGTCCCATGCCGGGGAACATGAAGAGCCGGACCTTCTCTCGGGCGGCATCGACGTTGCCGCGGAACGTGGTCTCGACGACCCGCTTGTAGTAGTCCAGTGTCGGCTCCGCCTGTCCTTCCGGATCGGCCCAGCCGTGGAACATCAGGAGTTTGCCCTTCTCGCGCACGAGGAACCGTGACAAGTCCGCATTAGTGGCGTCGGTGATCGCCATCATGAACGCACCGCGACCAGCCGTGACATCGTCCACGTTGAACTCCCACCATCCGAACTCAGGTGGAGTGGCGCGCTTGTCGGCGACCTGACGAGGGTCGAACGGATTCGGCAGCGGCACGCCCGGAGATTTCTCGTAGAAGAGGAAGTTGACGTGATCGACGCCGTACACGAGTTTTGACGGCACCATCCTGTTGCCGCGATGCGGAAACATCGTCTCCTCCCAGTGCCACTCCGAGCCGAGATCCATGCCTCTGTAGATGCGGACGCCGCGGCTGTCGTGCGGACCACGATAAATGTCGCGCATCGTCTGAATCTGGCGGGGAGTGAAGCAGTCATCGCGATCCGCTCCGGCCGGACACATCCGGTTCCGGAGATCCACAGCGGGATCGAAGTTGCAGCCTGGCGGATCGTCGATGACGCGGTCGCGGATGCCGTCGTTGGTGTCGCACTTCGCCAGGACCGCGTCGCGCAGGATCTCCCATTTGGTGAGGCTTTCGGGTACGCCGTCGCCGTCCTTGTCGAAGGCGAGGTTGCCCGCGAGATTATCGGCGAAGACCCGTTGCGCCATCCATACGTGCGTGATGTTGAGCCGCTGATAGTCGAAAACGGGAGCGCCGGCCACGATGCCGTCGAAATCACCCGGGTAGCGTTGGGCCTCCATCAGACCCTGACGCCCGCCCGTTGAGCAGCCTTCGAAATAGGTGTGGGTGGCCGGACGGCCGTAGAAGTACTGCACGAGCGTTTTGGAGGCGATGGCCGTCAAATGCACGGCACGATGACCGAAATCGATCATCGCATCGAGGTCATCGTGCGCGAATGACGCGCGCGGCTCGGCCCCGCTGTCGTGACCGGTATTGGAGTTGGCCACCGCATAGCCCTGCGCGAGCCGCCGGTCGGCGAAATTGAGCACGCCGTCCTTGCCGCCGTCGCCGATGTTCAGTAGCCGTCCGTTCCAGTTGCCTTGAAGCGGCAGCTGCATATGGAAGCGAATGCGGGAGTCGATCGTCCCTTGAACGTAGCAGTACGCGGGAGTCGAGCCTGAGGCGGGCTTCGACACCGCCCTCGTGATCGTCAGGTTGGGCATGTCCAGAAGCGCCTCACAGTGGACTTGGCGGCCACGCTCCTCCGATGAGCTCTGCCGCCCCTCAATGGGGATGACGAGAGCCGTGAGCGAGGACACGGCCGCGAGAACCGCCAGAGTGAACCGGTTGATGCGCATCGTTTTCATGATCCGCGTTCGTCCTCGACCGAGTCGGCTGCTCGTTCAGGGCTAATGGTGGTGCTGACGAGTGGCCCAGGGGAATCGACACGTGCCTCTCGTCCTTCAGTTCAGCGTGTACTCCTTCCACGGCATCTGATCGACTGGAACGGCTGCCACACGATCCTTAAGGTCTTCGCTGCCGTAATAGACGGGAGTGCCGTCTTCTTCCTGGCCCATCAGCACGACGGGAACGCCGAACCTCGATTGCATGTCGGCGACCACCAGATCGGCCTCACCTGGCCCTGAGGCGGTCGTCAGATCAACCAGCACCACCACGAACTTCATCTCCGCCATCGAGATCGCCGCCGCCGTCACCTTCTGGCTGGCAGTTGGCCGCCCTGGCCAGGCGGGCCTAACGTCGGGCCGCTCGATTCGGTCCGAAACCAGAGACTGCGGCGCAAGATTCGCGGCCGCAGCCTCCCCATGTTCAGAATCGGGAGACACCTCGGAGTCGATGCCCGAGAATTCCTCATTCGCAACGACGTCGTGCAGCAGCATCGCTTCGACGGCGATTTGGCGCGACCGATCCACGATTGCGGGCACCCAGCCGTCGCGCACCCGAACGAGGACGCTGCGCGTACCTGGCGGCAACTCGTTGATCGCAAGCCGGGAAACAAACCACCGAGTGGCGGAATCATCTCGAGCTCGACACTCATACGCCCAGGTCGACACGAAGTTTCCTCCAAACCTGAAGGTCCATTGTCGACCAAGATCGTCAGGAATTGAAGCCGTCGCGTTCGCAAGGCTCTGGGCGATTTCCAATTGGGCTCCGCTCGACATTAGCGGAGTGCAGCGACCTCCTGTCGCAGCGCTTGGAGCTGTCGCCGAGAACCCGGAGAGCGGAAGCAATGACCGGAGCGCCTGACCCGGTGCGTTCACTCCCTAGGTGTTGCTATCGAGAAGTCGATTCGCTCTCTGATCCAGGCGTATCCAGAGACCGATGGTTTCCCCGCTGTGCACGCCGACGATTCGTTCGCGGAGCGAACATCCGCAGCACCTCACCGCAACGCAGAAGTGCTCAACGCACAAGTGACTGGGACTTGGCCGTAGCTGGGCAACGTCGTGCGACAGCTATGCGGCGATGCGATCGTAGCGATGATGTAGACCGCCGACTTCTGTTGTGGCGACAATGCGCCCCGCCGACAACGGTGAGACCGGACGCGTGACCGGCGTGTCCTTGCCGAGGGCGAGATGTGTGCGCGAACGCAGATAGTACGCGAGGTAGTTCGTGAGCACTCCGTGAAGGCCCTTTGTGTTCACCACGATTACGTGATCGAGGCACTCGCGTCGGATCGAGCCGATGACGCGCTCCGCATAGGCGTTCTGCCAGGGCGATCGTGGCGCCGTTCGAGCCTCTTGGATGTTCATCCCTTCGAGAGTCGTCGCGACGTGCGCAAAGACCGAATCGCGATCGTGCAAGAGATACCGGGGGGCCTCGTTCTCCGGAAAGGCGTTTCGAAGTTGCTGTGCCGTCCAGGCCGCTGTTGGATGCTCGGTCACCGCCACGTGGACGATCTGTCGGCGGTCGTGCGCGAGAATGACCAGCGCGAAGAGCAGCCGGAAGGTCACCGTCGGTACGACGAAGAGGTCGGCGGCCATGATCTGACTCGCGTGATTGGTGAGAAACGTGGCATGCTGAACTACCCCTACCTTGCCGCGTAGTCCAAAGCACTTCGCCGGAATAGTCGGACATTACGCGCTCGTAACCGCAATCATCACAAGGCGTACAGCATTTAGTAGAGAACAGGCGCGACCGAGGCTATCGACGGAGATCCAGGAGCCATATGTCGCTGTCGCGTTCGCTCATCGTGAAGAAGAGGTCCTTGTCGTCAGCGGCAAACTCGATCCTGGGGGACGGATGCGCAGCGTCGTCAAAGCGGACCAGGTGTCTCAGTGGTCCACCGTGTACGGGAACCGACCAGAAGCCGGCGCGGTTGTTCTCGTCGCGAGCTTTGAAGAGCAACGTCTGACCGTCACTTGACCATGCGAGGTACTCGGGCGCGAATGACTGCTGTCTTGCTACGATCAGTTGTGTGGCGCCGCCGCTCGGACGCGCTATCCGAATGCCTCCTGACAGATAGGCAATGTACTGCCCATCAGGTGACCACTTGGCTAACACGCCACCATCCGTCGTGAACTGCCGAGGCAGTCCCCATGTTGCCCCCTCCTTGGACACGATGAACAACTGGGGCCGGCCTCCTTTATCCGAATCGAAGATGAGACTCTGGCCGTCGGGCGACCAGGACGGATACCGCTCCTGCGCGGGATCGTTGGTTAACTGCTGGACGTCCTTTCCGTCCGCCGACATGACGAAGATGTCCCGATTGCCAGTGCGAAATGAATAGAATGCAATCGATTGTCCGTCGGGCGACCATGCCGGCAGGAAGTCGTCGCGTGAGTCGGTGGTGAGCTGTTGGACTTTCCCGCCTGCTCTCGGCATCCGGTAGATGTCCTGATTGCCGCCGCGATTCGAATCAAATGCGAGCCACAGGCCATCCTTGGAGGCACTCACACCTTCAATCAGCTCGACCTCGCTAGTCAGCGGTCTTGCGCCGGCGATGGAAACGGCCGATGCCGATGTCTCGGGAATCGCGATGGACCACAGAGTATTCTTGCTGAGGAACATCGGGTATGCGAGATGCCGGCCATCCTTCGAGAGCTCCACGGAAAGCGCATTCACACCTGTCGTCAAGCGTCGCGGTGCGCCAACGGGTTCACCGGAACCCGAGAGCTTGAGCTCGAACACGTCTCGAGTTCCGCCACGGTCCGATACGAAAAGCAGCGATCTGGAATCCGGTGTCCATACCGGACTCATGTTGAGGCTGGTGTTGTCTGTCAGTCGTCGCGGCGTCCCGCCACCCGCTGACACGATCTCAACCGCCGCTGGCGCCTGATTGCCGAGCATCCGGAATAAGTATTCGGGATTGCCGGACGCGTATGCGATCCACTTTCCGTCTGGTGACCAGGAAAGGGAGTGTGGTTGATACGCCTCTGCGATCCTGCTACGTGTTGTTCCGTTCAACTCGGCGACATAGATCTCGCCACCTGACGCATACGCGATCTTTTTCCCGTCCGGGGACCAGGTATGTCCGACCACACCCGCATTGGCAATCGTAGTGGCCGCGCCGCCGAGCACGGACATGACCTGAATGATCGCGTCACCGACCGACTCGGCATACAAGGGCGCGACCTGATACCGAGTAATGAACGCGATCACCTTTCCGTCTGGTGACCACCTCGGCCAGCGGTGCCCTCCTTGAATGTCCCTGGTCAGGTTAACTGAATCGCCTCCGCTGAGTGGACGGACGAAGATGTCTGTTCTTTCCGTCTCGTTGCTCGCTCCACCTGCATAAGCCAGCATGGTGCCGTCTGGTGAGAGCGCTGGGTCGAGCTCCAGTTCGGAGTCGACAGTCAGCCTGCGGGTGCGCTCGACTTTCAATTCACCAGGTTGTGAGAAATAGAAAGCCGAACCGACTGCTACCAACATCGCGATGCCGAAGGCGTTCAGCACCCTATGACGCGTGCGGGCAGGAGAGCGCCGACTCTCCCACTCGGCCTCAACATCTTGCAAATCGGTGAGTAACGCCGTGGCCGACTGGTATCGGTCATCCCGATTCCTTCGTAGACAACGATCAACAATTTGCTCCACGCGTCGGGGCACGGTGGGGTTGAGTTGTCCGATATGTGCCGGCTGCGCACTGAGGATTTGACCGGGAAGTCCACTTAACGATGGCATGGCAGCAGACGAGGTCGCACCAACGTCGAAGGCACGTTTACCAGTCAACAGCTCGTAAAATACACAGCCGAATGCCCATATGTCCGTACGGTTATCCACTGGCTCGCCAGCGGCCTGCTCGGGACTCATGTACGCAGGTGTTCCACCAAGAAGCGTCTGAAAGGCCCCGCGAGATGGATCTCCGTGTGGTACGTCGATGCCCACTTCCGCAGTACCGGTGGATGTGAGCTTCGCAACTCCGAAGTCGAGTACCTTGGCGTGCCCTTCCTCACTGACTTTGATGTTCGCCGGCTTGAGGTCGCTGTGGACAACACCTTTCGCGTGCGCCGCCTGTAGTGCGTCGGCCAGGTCATGACTAATTCGGAGTGTCTCGTGCAGCGGCAGCGGTCCGCTGCGAAGCCGGCTGGCCAGGTCCATGCCGGGTACGAACTCTAGGACGAGATAGGTGCCGTCGGTGGTCTCGAGCAGATCGTGAATGGCTGCTATGCGCGGATGGTTCAAAGAGCCAAGCACACGCGCCTCGCGCTCGAGACGCGCTCGACGATGCGAATCGTGCGCGAACTCGACCGGGAGCGTCTTGATAGCGACATCACGATCCAGTCTGGCGTCGCGAGCGCGATAGACTTCACCCATCGCCCCGACGCCTGCGACGTCCTGGATTATGTAAGGTCCTAATGCTGTTCCTGGAGTGAGGCGGCCTACTCGATCGCGGACGTGTGCCTCCGGCACGACGAGTTGGGCTGCGGCGGTAGCCGCCCACGACTGTTCCTGGCCATCGCTGTCGTCATGCTCGAGCAGGGAGGCCACCTCACGATAGAGGTCTAGGTCGTCGGCGCACGCCTTGCGAAGGTACTCTTCGCGGTCCGGTAGCGCGAGCGCGATCGCGTGCTCGAACAGTGACTCAATCTGCTGCCAACGGTCCACTGCCATCGCCTCCTGCAGTCAACTCGCGGCGCAGCCATGCGCGTGCAAATCGCCAGTCGCGCACCACTGTTGTTGGGCTGATCTGCAGCGCCTCGGCCGTCTCCTCCAGGCTGAGGCCGCCAAAAAACCGCATTTCGAAGACCTTGCTTTTGCGCTCGTCCACGTTCGCCAGCCGGTTCAACGCCAAGTCAATCGCCACTACCTCATCCACCTGTTCAGGCGAAAGGATGACTGCAACTTCGAGAGGCACATGCACGGCGGCCGGTCCGCCGCGCTTTTCGCGGCGTCGTTGTCGTGCGTGATCAACCAGAAGATGGCGCATCACCATGGACGCGACGGCGAAGAAATGCGCTCGATCGTGCCAGCCGCGCGGCCGGTCAGGTAGCAACCGTACAAACGTTTCCTGAACGAGCGAGGACGGCTGGACCATTGGGCCGGCAAGTTCGCGCCGCAAGTGCCGTCGCGCGATTCGGTATAACTCCTGGCGAATCAAGGGCACCAATTGATCGAGTGCGGATCGATCTCCGTCACGCCAGCTCGCCAGTAATTGCGTAATTTCGCCGGGGGCAGCCGCCACGTCGACACACCTTTCGCTGTAACGGTGTTCCGAGATAGGTCGCGAATGCTACTGAATTCATCTGTGTAGGTCCAGTAAGGCGTGCGGATGATAAGAAGGATAAGGAGCGCTCGTCACAGCGCCACGGGATGGCGCGTCTGCCGATCTACGCGTGGATTCGGAACAACATCTGCGGCGGCGGTGACGTTCGGGGGGCCAGGATAGCCGAGCTAGAGGCCAGCAGCTCGCGAACAAGCGGGGAAATTGCAACGCCGATGAGCCAATGGTGGCCAACAGTCACGCGTTCGCAACGTGCCACGATGGTGCGCCCATGAAGAACGGGTCTCCTTACGAGGCACTGAACACCAACAGACGCCCGTCCTCCGAGAGTGCAAGAAACTTTGGACCGGAGGTAACTCAGTGTTCTGCGGGAGAGTAGTGGCCGCATTCTCGCCAGTGACAGCTCAACCGGTTTTGTGGGCCCTTGAGGGTTCGTTCATCATACGTGCCAGGTGGCGAGCTGCGCGCCACAGTGCCGTCCTCACCGCATTTTCGGATGGCATCTTGAAGCGAAGCGCAATGTCGTGAACGGTCCAGTGCCACTCGATCCTAGCGATTAGGAGCGAACGGGACTTGGGGGAAAGCTTTCGCAGGGCGCGACGATATCGACGATACGAATCCGACTCTATTACTTGATCGAACGGTGTAGGCCGTGGGCACGGCATCTCCTTCGAAAGTTGGCTCGCAGTCGGTCGGCTGGACAAACGTCGCGCTATGTCGCGAACGAGGTTCAACAGAGCAACATGGCAGTACGCCTGAATCGCCTCGGGGTGCCGAGGCGTAAACGAATCGAGTCTGCGGATGACCCGCAGAACCGTCTCCTGCACCAAATCCTCCGTATCAAGGCTGCCACGCGCCGCCGGCGGAACACGTTTACGTGCCAACCGGGTTAGCGAAGGCAGACAGCGTTTTAACAGCTCCTCGACTAACGCAGGGTCTGGTTGACGTGCCTCCAGGAGGATGGATGCCCGTGCGTCGCCAACGCGATCGGCCGCACGTATCGAACTCTCTGATGGAATCATGACACCCTGCACTTTCGTCCAAGAATGATGCGTCCGTCGCTCTCTGAACCGTCCGCTCTCCACCGAGGAGCTGGCCGAGCAGTTCCATCGCCGGTCTTTCCTTCCACATCGTTTAGCGATAAATCGCAATGGTTTGCGTCACGAAGGCGGCGGGGACGCGACCAACCTCCCTGATCGGAACCCGGCCGCTCGCGAGAGCGTTCCGTCCTGGCGACAGGACATGGCGAAGTTCTATTTCGGGATGTACGCGGAATTCATCGTCGGCGCCTCACATGGAAACGAAAAGCGAACGATGAGCTGAGCGGAAGATTTGACGTAAACCGCGAAAAATCACGCCGAGGCCCGCGCCTAGTCGTCGCCGTGATGGCGGTCGCCACTTCTGCAAAAGACCGAATCGCGATCGCGCGATAAATATAGAGGTGCGTCAGGGTCTAGAATGGCGTTCTCCAGGTGCACTACGCCAAGCGCGCACGGAAACCCCGGACCCAGCCAGGGACTGCCTCCAGATTACCGCGCCACTTCCCGACCGTACCCACCCAAGAGGCGAGTTAACCGTCCGTACGTCTCACGGCCACGAGTTCACGACTCCGCTCGTGGTGGTGTTGCGTTTCTCAAACATCGACGTTGATCTCTTTGAAAGCGATCTCCTAACGATTGCACGTCGTGCCGCCTTATCGAAACGCTCTACATGCGACGGATTCGCCACGCCAATGAAATGTTCCTGAAGGGCGTTCATCAGGCACCAGTCGCTCGACAGTAAACCGAGCGTCAGTTCGCGGCACGAATATCGGCGACGCTAAGGAGGTCAGAGCCAACACTTCACAAGATGTCCGCCGCAGTGCGGTCGCGAATACGGACGGAACTTCTAACGACTGAAGGGTGACGAGAGGCAAGTGGACATCGATGTTTCTGCGGCTTGGGATTCATCATTCATCGGTGTCCACCCGGCTTTTTTGAAAAGGAGGACCTCGTGACCAAGACGACAAGTCGGAGGGATCTGATCAAAGCTGCTGCGGTCGGAAGTGTCGCCGCGGGTTTGGGACTGAAATCCCATGCAGTCACACGGGCCGAGGAAGCGGCACAAAACCCCAACGATCATGAACATCACCTTGGCCCCGTCGACGGCCCGTACGCTAGCGCCACCGTCAGCTTCGGTGCTTTTCCTGCCGATCCTGACAACATCATGGATCGCAGTCCCAATCGGTCACCCAATAACCGCAACGTTCACCTGCTGATCCCACACGAGGTCACGATCAAAGAGGGTGGCACGGTGAACTTTCTCATCACAGGGTTCCATTGGCTCGCTATTTACGACGACGGGACACTACCGAGCGATATCACGGTGGACTATGTGAATGCGTCGGGCTTCTTGATCGACGACCCGAACCGTCGCATCTACAGGGGACTGAATCCGGGAAGCTTGAATCTTCTGACACCCGACCAACCCAACCTGGTCGCCCCGTTCGCGCCCGTGGTGCTTCAGGCCATACCAGCGAACCCAGGCGCTACGCCTCCAACCACCGGGACACTTGCACAGTATTTGCTCGGCGTTCGCGACCGGACCGAGGTGGTAGCGTTCCCGAAGCGCGGTCGCTATCTGGCGATCTGCCTGGTGCGCCCACACTTCTCACCCGCACCCGGTCAGTTCGACATGTTCGGTCACATCAAAGTGATTCCATAGGGAGACGCTGTCGTCGATCTAAGGGAGTCGTACAGCGAGACGCCTCCACGAAGGCGGCAACGTTCAGATGGCTGCGCTGCGATGGAGGCGTTCTCCGGTGTCTGGGCAGCTGACATTCACACGTGACTTTACGATGCCTTGTTCAAAATTCCTGGGCTCGATTCGGAGGAGACGATGGATCGTCTCTTGACGGGCGGCGGTCGGCTGCGCTTCGCAGGCATCAGTGGTGGAGTCGATGTCCACATCGGCACGATTTGTTGATTCCGAGCCGCTTCTCTCTTTTACACCGAAGCGTGTCTAGTGTTGGCTACGGACCGCTCCCAGCCATTGCGCCTCTCCGTCGACCGAACGCCTACGGATGAAACAGCCTTCGCGGGTGCTAAGATCCGGGCGTTCGAGGAGTTCGCCGATACCAAGGTTTCGTCAATCGCACGTGTTTGGTGCGAAGCGGGACGACTCGGTCTCCTGCACGAGTTGTTCGGCTGCTGGACCGGAGAGAGTGTTCTGAACAGGTGGAGGTGGGCAATGAAGCAACGACCCTTCGCCGTAATCTGTTTCGCGTGGGGATTCCTGCTTGCTCTCTCGGCTGCTGCGTACGCGCAAGACCCTAACCTGGGCTCATGGCGCGTGGACCTCGCCAAATCGAAGTACAACCCAGCAAACTTGGCGCCGAAGAGTATCACGGTCAAATCCAGTGCGTCCGGCAACGGCCTCAACGTCGTTGTCGAGGTCGTCGACAGCGCGGGGAAGCCGCTGCACTACGAATACACCGTCGCGTACGACGGTCGGGACGTCCCCGTCAAGGGCGATCCTGGCCGCGACGCCACGGCGATGAAAAAGATCGATGACGTCACTTTCGAGCAGACCAACAAGAAGGACGGTAAGGTCACCACCGTTTCTCGATTTGTCTATACCAGGGACGGCAAGTCGCGGACTCAAACGACGACTGGCGTGAATCCGCAAGGTGAAAAGATCAACAACACCGTCGTCTGGCTTAGACAATAGGAGGGAGTGGCTCGAACCGTTCTGCACAACCTGCCAGCAGCCGCACACCGCGCTGCGGCCGCTGGCCGACACGCAAGCGCGTCAACAAACGAGTCGAACCCGGCCGTCAGCCGGATGCCCACTAACGACAGAGACCCTTGTCGCGGGCTGAGGCTCGACGGCTATTTGCTTCCTCAAAGAACTTTCCTGCTTGTTCCGATAGCTGGACGAACTTGTCGGGAACTCGGTCCGAAGTGTTGCGATACGCATCGTCTCGCAGAGGTTTAGCGGCTTGAAAACATTCCATCGCCTTACTTGAGACTTGCTCCAATGCAGAACACTCGACCTGGTCAGCTCGCTCCACTGCTACGCGAGCGGCATCGAGAGTCTGGCGCAGGTTATTGAAATCGAGTCTTTCGCACTTATCTTCATATGTGCTGAACCGATTCTGATACGTGCTGCGATCTGTGTAGAATAGGCGTTTCGTGTCCGCCATTTGCTGCGATGATCTCGAATTCGCTCCATTGAGACATTGATCTTATCTATCGCCGCTTTGTGCTCGTCATCGCCTCCCTCCAGCATTTATTCTCGCGCCGCACACGGGCTGCGCGACATTTCTGTGCCTGTTCGAATAGAACATCAAATGCTCCATTCGCGACTCGTCCGTCTGAAGCAACTGAATCAGCATAGCTTCTGTTACTTTCGAATGACCATCCTTCGCCGAAGCTCTTGCACGAATCATCGACATCTCTACTCATCGATGAGTGCTCGCTTTCGGAGCATGTCGAGCAAGCGGACTTTCCACTTCTTAGTTGGATACACTGCAGCCCAGTGTCGCATTTAATCGCATCGCTACATGACTCACGCAATTTCGCGACTTGTCCAGTTGCATTGCTGGCTGACATGATCAACAGCAGTGGCACGACCCGAGCAAAGAACGACAGGTAACTCGCATGATTCCTCCTGTGACTTCACTGAACGCAATTTGCGCATCGTGTGAACCTCGATGGCTAACCACCGCTTCGGGAATCCGGTCCAACTCTCGCCGATGACGAGCCAGCCATCCATGACCATCGCGACATGCAACTCCGAGACGAGACTTCCGTGATGTCCCACAACTGGATCGATGCGATTGCCTAGACTTCGCGCGTGGCTCCGTTTCAATTGTTCGTCGTGGCGGTATGTGCGTGGCTTCATCGTGAGCAGACAGATCTGATCGCGTTTCTGCGAGAAGAGAATCGAGTTCTGAAGTCCAGGCTCGGCGGACGGCGCTTGCGTTTCGAGGACGACGAGCGGCGTCGCCTCGGCGAACTGGGGCACCGACTGGGGCGTCGTTTGCTCAAGCAGGTGTCGAAGGTCGTCACACCAGACACGATTCTCCGCTAGCACCGTGAACTGGTCATGCGCAAATGGACTTACAGAGGCTCTCGTCCGAGCCGTTGTGGTCTGCAGGCACACCTCCGAACTCTGATCGTTCGAATGGCGACGGAGAATCCGACGTGGGGTTACACGCGGATTCAGGGCGCGTTGAAGAACGTGGGCCATTGCGTCGGTCGCTCGACTGTCGCACGTGTTCTGCGTGCGCATGGCATTCCACCAGGAGGGCAACGCGCGACACCATGGCGGACTTTTATGCAGGCACACTGGCCAGCACTCGTCGCTGCTGACTTCTTCACAACGGAGGTGTGGACCGCGCGAGGACTCGTGACGTACTACACCGCATTCGTGATCGAATTGCAGTCCCGGCGTGTACAGATCCTGGGTTCGACGCCGTATCTGGACGAGGCATTCGTCATTCAGTGCCTGCGGCCCGTCAGCAGCGAGTCGGACGCTCTCCTGCAGGCAGGGCGGATCCTGGTCTGCGATCGCGATCCAAAGTGGAGTAGAGCGGTAAAGCAGTGGCTCTCAACGGCGGGCGTTCATGTAGTCCGAACGCCGCCGGGTGCGCCGAACTGCAACGCGCATGCGGAACGGTTTGTCTGCTCGGTGAAGGAGGAGTGCCTGCGACGAGTTGTCCCGCTGGGCGAATGGCACCTTCGTCGGACTTTGCGAGAGTTCATCACCCACTACCAGCGTGAACGAAACCACCAAGGCCTTTCGAACGAACTGATCGACGGTCCGGCTGCAGAAGAACGGAGCGGTGCCGTGCGTCGTCGCCGGCGAGTCGGCGGAATTCTGAGCTACTACTACCGGTCAGCCGCGTAGACCAGAGCCGCGATCCATGTTGGGACAGAACGGGGTCAGTCGCGGACGTGGTAACGCGCTCGTGCCATTACCCCAGGAAGTGTTGAACGGTCCCACATCCCGCCGTGATTACGGCATTTCGGTCGCGCACGATTCCGGTGCAAAAACCTGCGGCAGTACCGTAGGCAGTACGGTTTCCCGATGACACGAAATGCCCTCAAATTTCCTAAGGAAAGTGGTGAGCCGCGAAGGAATCGAACCTTCAACCCGCAGATTAAGAGTCTGCTGCTCTGCCAATTGAGCTAGCGGCCCAGAGGTGTGACGCCCGGATTGCAGAAGTCAGGAGGCGGAATTCAGAAGCGCTGATCCTTTATATCAATTCAATCGCCGGCAGCGAAGCCCCTACTCTTGACTCTTGCCCTTTGACCTTGCTCGCGCAGCGAGCATTGGCGCGCCCGGCAGGATTCGAACCTGCGGCCTTTGGCTCCGGAGGCCAACGCTCTATCCAGCTGAGCTACGGGCGCTTCGCTCGCTCGCATTGCTCGCTCGCTCAAGATCAAAGTCAACTGCCCAACATCGAAAGTGGCGGTGAGCGTCACCTTTGACTTTTGGTCCTTGACCTTGCGCGCAGCGAATGGCGCGCCCGGCAGGACTCGAACCTGCGACCTACGGATTCGAAGTCCGGCGCTCTATCCAACTGAGCTACGGGCGCGGCAAGCGATCATCATATCATTCCCCAGCTGAACTCTTCCTTCCTCAAGGAGACGATCTGACATGCGCCTGCGCTTCCTCGCCGCTGGCCTCGTGCTGGCGCTCGCACTCCCGGCGTCCGCTCAGCAACCGGCGGCGCAACAACCGGCTCCCGCCGATCAGGCACAGGACCCCGATCACCCCGTGTCCTTCGAAGAGCAGATCGTCGTGACCGCCTCGAGAACCGATCAGCAGCTCGTGAACGCGCCCGCCTCGGTCAGCGTGATCACCAACGAAACGATTCAGAACACGCCCGCGACCAATATGGGCGATCTCCTGCGCGCCGTGCCCGGCATCAACATCTCACAGCTCACGGCCCGCGACGTCAACATCACCACACGCGGTGCCACGTCCACGCTGGCCACCTCGCAACTCGCGCTCGTGGACGGCAGGAGCGTGTATCTCGATTTCTTCGGCATGGTGATGTGGGATCTCGTCCCCACGAATCCGAGCGAGATCAAACAGATCGAAGTCATCCGCGGACCGGCCTCCGCCGTGTGGGGCGCCAATGCCATGACCGGCGTCGTCAACGTCATCACGCTGTCGCCACGCGAGCTGGCCGCCACTGGTCGCGGTGAATCGTTGACGATTGGGGCCGGTTTCTTCGACCGCGACGCGACCGGCGTCGACAACGGCACCGGCGGACTGTTCTATGTGAATGGAACGCACGCCCAGGCCGTCAACGACAAGTGGGCCTACAAGTTGTCGGCCGGTTACTTCTCCCAGGACCCGCTGCCGCGACCGACCGGGACCATCCCGAATTCGTTCAACACGCCCTACCCGCCCTACACGAACAAGGGCACGGCCCAACCCAAGTTCGACGCGCGCGTGGATTACGCGCTGGACAATTCGGCGACGCTCGTCTTCTCGGGCGGTGTTGCCGGCACCGAGGGCATGATCCACAGCGGCATCGGGCCCTTCGACGTCGACAGCGGATCAACGCTGACCTATTTCAGCGGCCGCTACCAGAAGGGCGGCCGCCGCATCGCCTTCTTCACGAACATCCTCAACGGCGACGCGACGAACCTGCTCTCTCGAGATCTGTCCGGTCAGTTCCTGCCGTTGATCTTCGACACGAAAACGTTCGACATCGAGGCTTCCGATCTCCGAACCGTGGGGTCACGTCACATCCTGACCTATGGCGGCAACTACCGTCACAACAGCTTCGACATCTCGATCGCTCCCAACGGCGACAATCGCAACGAGGGCGGCGCCTACGCGCAGGACGAGATCTTTCTCAGCGATCGGTTCAGATGGGTGATCGGGGGACGGGTCGACAAATTCTCGTCGATCGACAACGCGGTGTTCTCGCCGCGCACGACGTTCATGTACAAGCCGTCGCTGAATCAGACTTTTCGCGTCTCATTCAACCGTGCGTTCAGAGCGCCGTCCTTCATCAACAACAACCTCGACGTCGTCCTCCTGAACCAGGCCAATCTCAGCGCGATCTCGCCCGCGCTCTCGGCCTTTGTGTTCCCGTTCCGCGCTGTCGGCAACCCGGACCTCAAACAGGAGTCGATGACGGCTTACGAGATCGGCTACACGGGCGTGTTGAACAGGCGCGCCACCGTGACGGCGGCGGTGTATTGGAACACTACTGATGACGGGATCTTCTTCACGCAGGCCGGACGCTACACGGCAACCAATCCGCCGGTCACGTGGCCTCCACAGATTCCGACGTTCGTGTTGAACCTGATTCCACCACCAGGGCTGCCCTCGCTCTTCACGTATCAGAATCTTGGAACGGTGCATGACAAGGGCATCGAGCTTGGTGTGGACGCGGTGGTCAATCGCTACCTCAGCGTGTTTACGAACTATTCCTACCAGGCCGATCCCGATGTGGAGGGCTTCGATCCGAGCGAGATCAACTTTCCGGCGAACAATAAGTTCAACATCGGCTTCAACGGCAATTACGAGAGGTATTTCGGAAACCTGAGCGTCAACTACACGGACTCGGCCTACTGGCAGGACGTGCTGGATCAGCGCTACGCCGGCACGACCGACGCGTTCACGCTGGTGAATATGGGACTTGGAGTGAAGTGGTCGCAGGATCGTCTTGTCACGAGTCTCAAGATCAACAACCTGCTGAACAGCGAAGTGCAGCAACACATCTTCGGCGACATCATCAAGCGCCAGGTGGTCGGGGAGGTCAGATACTCGTTCTAGCTACGCCGGGTCCAAAGAGCAGGACCCGGCCTACGCGCCGGGTCTAAAAAGCAAGACCAGGCCTACTCAACGGCGAACGCGAGCAGCACGTTTCCTGGGCGTCCGATCAGACTCACGTACCCCGAGTTGACGTAGACCATCCCGCCGGAGACGACGACCCCGGGACCATCAATGGCGCCGCCCTTGGCTTTCACGCCATTGACGGTCTGGAACTCCTGGTTGGTGTTGAACGACCAGACGGTCGTCCCGTCGTCGGCGGCGTGCGCGCGGATGCCGCCGTCCATCGAGACCGAGAACACGATGCCGGGGATCGCGGTGACCGCTGCGCCCTGCGCCTGACTGCATCCACGCTCGGTGCCGCAGAGCCGTGCCTCGGCGTCCTTCGACCAGGCGACCGCGCCGGTGTCCACGTTCACTGCGCGGAGGCCGCCCGCTGCTCTGGCCGGACCGTTGATGCTGAAGTACACCTGTCGTGCGTCGGCAGCCGCGCCCCACTGGCCACCAAGGCCCGCGCCGTCGCTCGTCTTGTATTGCCACACGAGCGCCCCCTGCTTGTCAGGGTCGATTGCGTAGGCCATGCCTGACTTCTGCTGGACGATGAGGATGTCCGAGCCGTTGGTACGCTTGGCAAGTACAGGCGACATCGAGAAATCGTGGTCGGGACCGAGATCGTTCGGGCAGTTGGGATTCTCATCGCCTCGCTTGCAGCCGCCCACCCAGACGTCCTGCGTCGGCTGGAAGGTCCACAGGATTTTCCCGGTCGCCATGTCGAACGCCACGACCGCGTCGCTCGTCTTCGAGTTCGGCTCGGAATAGGCGTTGCCGGTCGCGACGTAAATCGCGCGCCGGCGGGCGTCGACGGTTGGAGCAGCCCAGATGCCGGCGCCCGCGGGCCCCCAGAGCTGAACGCCGTCTTTGTTTTTCCCGCGCGGCTTGGGCTCTTCCATCGTGTAGGTCTTCCAGATCAATGCGCCGGTGTTTGCATCGAGCGCGCTGACGCTGCCTCTGAACGTGCAGCACTCGTACTTGGACGATCCGCCCTGGCCTTCTTCGCCCACGCCAGCGACCGGTACGTAGACGCGGCCGTCGTACACGGTCAGCGAGCCGGTCGACTTGGCGTAGACGTGATCGTCCATCTTGCGGTTCCAGATCTCTTGACCCGTCTCGGTATCGACGGCGTATGCATTGGCACCGCCGTCCGCCACATAGACAGCGAAGCCGTTCGTGCCGTTCGCGCGCTTGTAAGGTCCAACCGACGGTGCCGTCCGAATGCCCGCCTTCGTGTGGAACATCCAGTACGTGCAGCCGCTCTTCGCATCGAGCGCGAAGAGGTCGCCGCTCTCGCTGCCGACGAACAATCGGTTGCCGAGGATCGCGGGCTGCGAGCGTGCGGAGCTGACACCGGGAAATCCGAAGGCCCATTTCAACTTCAGACGCGGAATCATCGGCGCCGTGAGGCCGCCCTGATCAGCCGACTGAAAACGTGTGTTCGTTGCGCCGGAGCCACCCCACCCATTCCAACCGTTGGTCAGATCCGCGGTCGTGATCGCAGGCGCCTTGGCCGTGCACGTGCCAGCGTTGGACGGCGGCGCCGCTGTCCCAACTGGCCGGCCCGCCAGGAATGCGGCAACGGCGCGGCGTTCGGCGTCGGTCAATGCCGATCCCTGGCGGAACATCTGACCGCTGGTGAGCGCGACCATGATGCTCTCGGGCGCGATCTGCGCAAGGACCTCGCGGGTTGGCGCGCGGGAATCGGGCGCGGGGTTCACGTGACAGGAAGCGCAGTTTGCCTGGAACACCGCGGCGCCATCGGGAGCCTGCGCGGCGGCGCGTACCGCGAAGGCAGCCAACAGAAACACGGTCACGAGGGCAGGCGCAGGTCTCATCAGTGCTCCGAGCATTAAGACACCGGGTGTGATTTTCCGCACCGGCTAACGGAAAATCACACCCGGTGTCGTGGCGATATTCGCGAAGTCATTATAGAGTCTGCGAGAATACACGCCCGGAGCGTCTCAACCTATGACCTGTTTCGGTGTACGCGGTGCGACGCTGATCGCACTCTATGTGTTATGCGCATCGCTGGCGCTCAGCGGCCAGGGCGCGAATCCCGCACCGCCGTCCGTCCCGTTAGCTGCCGATGCACCATTCACGGTTGCCGTCAGCACGACGACGATCGAAGGCGGTCCCGTTTACGTCGCCGACAACGGACCGCAAGGTGCCGGATTCCGCGTTATCAACGGTGGCGTGAGAAACCTCGCCAATGGCAGCGCGCATGCCGCGACCAACGCCGAGACGCAATTCCTGATCGCCGGCACGCCCAACGTTCGAATCCTGTTCACCGTCGCCGAGGGCCTCTACCGCATCGTCGGCAAACGATCCGCGGGAATTTCACGGGTGGCGGATTTGCGAGGAAAGCGCGTCACGTTGCCGCGTGACACGTCAGCGCACTACGCGCTCGTGCGCATGCTGTCCACGGCAGGTCTGTCTGAGTCCGACGTGAAGATTGTCGATCTGCCTCGCGAGCAGATGGCGGCGGGAGTCATCGACGGCCGCGCGGATGCGATCTCGATGTGGGAACCGGAGGCACAGAAGGCGGTCGATGGACTCGGGCGGGATGCGATCGTGTTCCAGGACAACAAGGTCTACCGCGAGCTGTTCAGCCTCTACACCACGACCGACGTGCTCGGCGATTCGCGCCGCCGCCCGCAGCTCGTGAGCTTCGTGCGCGCGTTACTGAGCGCGGTCGATGAGATGAAGGCAAAGCCCGCGCCGCACTTTCCATTGATCGCGAAGACGACTGGGCATCCCGTCGAGCAGGTCGCGCGCAGCTGGGAGCACCATGCGTTTCCGGTCGCCGTGCCGGGCGATATGCTCGACGTGATGGTCGAGGAAGAGAAGTGGGTGGCACCAAAGCAGAATCGCGCGCCTCGATCGCGCGCGACGCTCGCGGCATTCTTCGAACCGAAAATCCTGGACGAAGTTCGACGCCGCTGAACG
>Ga0207691_10001718_pt1 | contig 21571 bp, 22 predicted proteins | sample KBSM13metaG_FD_184327 | JGI IMG/M metagenome (GOLD analysis project Ga0207691, IMG submission 184327) | Miscanthus rhizosphere microbial communities from Kellogg Biological Station, Michigan, USA - KBS M1-3 metaG (SPAdes) (version 2) | ecosystem: Host-associated > Plants > Roots > Rhizosphere >... | reverse complement strand
CGATCTACTGCCTCGTGCCGTGGCTATGGAACCGGGAGCGGCTTTACTCGCACAAGCTCGTCAATTGGCACTTCTGGATCTCGACCATCGGTATCGTGCTCTACATTTCGTCGATGTGGGTGTCCGGCATCCTGCAGGGACTTATGTGGCGCGCCTACACCAAGCTCGGCTTCCTCGAATATTCCTTCATCGAAACCGTCGAGGCCATGCATCCGTTCTACGTGATCCGCGCGCTCGGCGGCGCGCTCTTTCTCATCGGCGCGCTGATCATGGTCTGGAACCTGTGGCGGACCGTATATCCCCGCGAGGCCGTCGCCGCGAGCGGCCAACCGGCGCTCGTGCCGGCCGAGTGAGGAGGTTGGGATGTCGCTTTGGAAGAAGCACGCGATCTTCGAGACCAATTCGATCCTGCTCGTGATCGGCGTGTTGATCGTGATCGCGATCGGTGGCCTCGTGGAGATCACGCCGCTGTTCTATCTGAAGAGCACGATCGAAAAGGCCGATGGCGTCCGCCCGTACACGCCGCTTGAGCTTGCCGGCCGCAACATTTACGTGCGCGAGGGGTGCTACAACTGCCATTCGCAGATGATCAGGACGCTGCGCGACGAGGTGGAGCGCTACGGGCACTACTCGCTGGCCGCCGAAAGCATGTACGACCGTCCGTTCCAGTGGGGGTCGAAGCGCACCGGCCCGGACCTGGCACGGGTCGGTGGAAAATACTCCGATGACTGGCATCGCGACCATCTCAAGGCGCCGAAGTCCGTGGTGCCGGGAACGGTGATGCCGGCTTACCCGTGGCTCGCTCAGACCGACCTCGACCTCGCGCATATCGACGACGATTTGCGCGTGCAGGCAACGCTCGGCGTTCCCTATACCGCCGAGATGATCGCCAACGCGCAGGCCGACGCGAAGGCGCAAGCCGGCGCGGACGCCTCGGCGGATCTCGTCAAGCGCTATCCCAAGGCGGCGGCGCGCGATTATGACGGCAGGCCCGAACGCATCACCGAAGCCGACGCGCTGATCGCCTACCTGCAGATGCTCGGCACGCTCGTCGACTTTCGGCTCTACGACGATAAAGCAAACATGCGTTGAGGCACGATGATGAACCCAACCTACCGTGCATTCGCCGAGTTCGCTCAGACCTGGGGCCTTGTCTACTTCGTCGCGGTCTTCGTGGTCGTGCTGATCTACGCGCTGTGGCCGTCGCGCCAGCAGCAGTTCGACGAAGATGCCCGCATTCCCCTTCGTGAGGACTGACATGCTCAAGCGAAACCCGGCAGATCAAGGGCCCGAGGTCGACGCCCTCACCGGCACAACCACGACCGGTCACGTATGGGACGGCATCCGCGAGCTGAACACGCCGCTCCCGAGATGGTGGCTGTGGCTGTTCTACGCCACGATCCTCTGGGCGGTGGGCTACTGGATCGTGTATCCCTCCTGGCCGCTCGTGTCCTCCTACACCAAGGGCGCATTCCGCTGGCAGTCGCGCGACGCGGTGGTTTCGGACCTCGACGCGCTCAAAGCGCAGCGTGGCCCGATGGTCGAAAAGCTCAGGTCGGCATCGCTGCAGGAGATCGCGTCGGATCCGACACTCCTCGATTTTGCGCGCGCGCAGGCTCGCCCGGCTTTCGCTGAGAATTGCGCGCCTTGCCACGGTGCGGGTGGCGGCGGCGGGCGAGGCTATCCGAACCTCAACGATGATGAATGGATCTGGGGCGGCAATCTCGACGAGATCGCGCAGACCATCCGCCACGGCGTCCGCTCCGGAGATGCCGATGCACGGCAGGGCGCGGCCATGCCGGCTTTCGGGCGCGACGGCATCCTCAAGCGCGCCGATGTCGAGAACGTCGGCGACTTCGTGCGCTCGCTCGCCGGCGTCGCCCCCGATCCCAAGGCCGATCTCACGGCCGGCAAGAAGATCTTTTCCGACAATTGCGCGGTCTGCCACGGTGAGACCGGCAAGGGCAAACGCGAGCTCGGCGCGCCGAACCTGAGCGATGCCATCTGGCTCTACGGCGCGGACAAGCCATCGATCGTGGAAGCGATCTGGAATGGTCGCGGTGGCGTGATGCCCGCCTGGGCGGCCCGGCTCGACGACGTCACGATCAAGGCGCTCGCGGTCTACGTGCATTCCCTCGGCGGCGGCGAGAAATGAGCCATGCAGGCCGGAGGTGACATCGCGCTGGCTCTGCATCACGCGCACGCGGCACAACCGCCGCTGCTCGAGCTTGTGAAGGATGCCATGGGCGCGGCATCTCCGGCCGCCTCCGTGCGGCCGGCGCCGGACGTGCCCGAGCCCGATGACGAAGGTCCGCTCTATGTCGCGCGCCGAAAAATCTATCCGCAGCGCGTCAAAGGCACTTACCGCACGATCAAGTGGATCGTGCTCTTCGTCACGCTCGGCATCTACTACGGACTGCCTTTCGTGCGCTGGGACCGCGGGCCCGGCGCGCCCGATCAGGCCGTGCTGATCGATTTTCCCAACCGGCGCTTCTACTTCTTCTTCATCGAGCTCTGGCCGCAGGAGATCTACTACCTCACCGGGCTCCTCATCCTGGCGGCAATGACCCTGTTCCTGATGAACGCGGTCGCCGGGCGTGTATGGTGCGGCTATCTGTGTCCGCAGACGGTATGGACCGACCTGTTCCAAACGATCGAGCACTGGGTCGAGGGCGATCGTCGCGAGCACCTGCAGCGCGACAGGCAGCCGTGGACAGTCGAACGACTCGGGCGCAGTGGCCTCAAGCACGTCCTGTGGTTGATGCTGGCGTGGTGGACCGGCGGCGCATGGGTGCTCTACTTCGCCGATGCTCCGACGCTGGTAAAGGAGCTGGCGACATTCGAAGCGCCGCTCCTCGCCTATGTCTGGATCGGCATCCTCACCTTCACGACCTATACGCTCGCTGGCCACATGCGGGAGCAAGTCTGTCTTTACATGTGCCCCTGGCCGCGCATTCAGGCGGCGCTCACCGACGAGCACGCGCTCAACGTGACCTACCGCCACGATCGCGGTGAGCCGCGCGGTTCGGTGAAGAAAAGCGCGGCGCTGCGGGCGCAGGGCATGCCGGCCGGCGACTGCGTCGATTGCTATCAGTGCGTCTACGTCTGTCCCACCGGGGTCGATATTCGGAACGGGCCGAACCTGGGCTGTATCCAATGCGGGCTCTGCATCGATGCCTGCGATGCGGTCATGGCCAAGATCGACCGTCCGGCGCGGCTCATCGCCTACGACACCGATCTCAACATCAAAAGGAGGCAGGAGGGTCAGCCTGAACTCTACCATATCGTGCGTATGCGCACGGTGTTCTATGCGGGCGTCATCGCGATCGTCGCCGCAGTGATGGCCTACGCCTTGGCAACCCGCCAGAGCGAGGGCATCAGCGTCATTCATGATCGCAATCCCATATTCGTGCGGCTGTCCGACGGAGAGTTGCGTAATGGTTTCACCGTTCGCATCCTGAACAAGTCGCTCGAGCGGCGCAGCTTCGTGCTGACCGTAGAGGGCCTCGCCGATATCGATCTCAAGATCGTCGGGGATACGGTGACGAGCGGACCGATGGCGGTGATCACGGTCGGTCCCGATCAGAGCCACGAATTGCGCGTCCTGGTGAGCACGTATTCGTCGCTGCCGCCCGCGGCTTCGATCCCGCTGACATTCCGTATCACCGACGCGCAGACCGGGCAGCGGGCGAGCGCGGTCGACCATTTCCGCGGACCCTGAGAATGCGACCTCCTGCAGGCGATGCGAACAGCGCTGACGGACGCCCCCCTCGGGAGGTGACCGGACGGATGGTACTCGTCGGGCTCGTCGCATTCTTCGCGGCGGTCGCGGGCGTGAACGCCGTCATGATCTGGGCCGCGGTGTCGACCTTCGGCGGCGTCGAAACCGAAAGCTCCTATCAGGCCGGGCTCGCCTTTGCCCAGGAGACCGCCGCGGTCGCAGCCCAGGACGCGCTGCACTGGCAGGTGAAGGCGAAGGTCTCCGGCGCGGCGGGCGCGACGTTGGTCGAGGTTGTCGCCGCCGACGCCGCCGACCGCCCGGTTTCCGGCTTGCAGGCGGTTGCGCGGCTTGTGCACCCGAACGACAGGCGCGCCGACCACCTCGTGGTGCTCAATGAAGGTGCGCCCGGACAATTCCGCGGACACAGCGGCCCATTGGTCGGTCAATGGGCTCTCGTGATCGAACTCTCACGCGAGGGAACTCGCATGTTTCGCTCCAAGAACCGCATCTTCTTGCGTTGAGCAGCACCATGCAGGAACCGCTCGATCTTTCAATGTTCGTGAGGCGCGACGCCGGTCTGTCGCGTCTCGATCTCGCGGTCGAGGGGGTCGGCTGCGCAGGCTGCATCCGCAAGATCGAAGGCGGATTGAAGCGCATCCCGGGGATCGTCGATGCCCGCCTCAACTTCACCAATCACCGCCTGGCGGTCGAGTGGCGCGATGGCACGCTGGAGGCCGGCGATGTGATCATCGCGCTCGCACGGATCGGCTACCGCGCCCATCCGTTCGAGCCGGAGCGTGCCGAGACCGACGAGGCCCGCCATGCGCGCTGGCTCATGAAGTGCCTCGCGGTTGCTGGCTTCGCGGGCATGAACATCATGCTTCTGTCGGTGTCGGTCTGGTCCGGCGGCGCGGGCGACATGACACAGGAGACGCGCGATTTCTTCCACTGGCTTTCGGCACTCATAGCATTGCCGGCCGTGGCCTATGCCGGTCAGCCATTCTTCCGCAGCGCCTTGCGTGCGATCCGCGCGCGGCAGCTCAACATGGACGTCCCGATCTCGCTTGGCGTGCTGCTCGCGCTCGGAATGTCGGTGGTTGAGACGGCCGGCCACGCCCTGCACGCCTATTTCGATTCCGCCGTGATGCTGCTCTTCTTCCTGCTGTGCGGGCGCTATCTCGACCAAGCCATGCGGCGCAAGACGCGAGCCGTCGCCGGGAATCTTGCGGCGCTGAAGGCCGAGGTCGCACACCGCTTCGAGGCGGGCGGGGAACTGGTCAGGGTCCCCGTTGCGGCGCTCAAGCCGGGCGACCGGCTGCTGGTGCGTCCGGGCGAACGGATGCCGGCGGATGGAACCGTGATCTCCGGCACGTCGGAGCTCGACGAGGGCTTGATCACCGGGGAGACCGCCCGCAAGAAGGTCGCGGCGGGTGCCGCGGTCTATGCCGGCAGCACCAACTATTCCGGCGCTTTGACGATGCGGGTCAGCGCCGCCGGCGCCGGAACGCTGATCGACGAGGTCGAGCGATTGCTCGCGAAGGCGGTGGTTGCCCGCTCGCGATACCTGCGGCTCGCGGACCGCGCCGCGCGGCTCTACGCCCCCATGGTGCACGCCACCGCGGCGATCACGGCGATCGGATGGCTCGTCGCGGGTGCTTCCTTGCATGACGCCATCATCACCGCGATCGCGGTGCTGATCATCACCTGCCCATGCGCCTTGGCGCTGGCGATCCCGGCGGTGCAGGTCGTAGCCTCTGGCGCCCTGTTTCGCGCCGGGGTCATTCTCAACGCGGGCGATGCCATCGAGCGCATCGCCGAGGTCGACACTTTGGTGTTCGACAAGACCGGCACGTTGACCCTGCCGGAGCCGCGGGTCGTCAATGCCGCCAATCTCGACCCGGACATGATCGAAAAGGCCGCACGGCTCGGGTTGTCGAGCCGCCACCCATTGGCTGCGGCGGTGGCGCGAGAGGCCCACGACCGGGTGCCATACGAAGGCGCGATCGAGGAACCGGGGCAGGGCGTGCGCGCCTTGATCGACGGGGTAGAGGCCCGCCTTGGCAGTCGCGCGTTCTGTGGTGTCGCCAACGCCCCTGGCCCTTTGTCCGATTTCGAGCCAGGCACGTCTGTGATCGCGTTCGCCCACGGCGATCGCAGCGCCGTATTCGCGGTGCGCCAGAAGCTGCGGCCCGATGCGGCGCCGGTAACGAGGGCGCTGGCGGAGCGCGGCTTCGACCTGCGCATCCTGTCGGGCGATCAGCCATCGGCGGTTGCGCCGGTCGCGGCGGCGCTCGGAATTTCGCAGTGGCGGGGCGGCCTCGACCCGGCGCAGAAGATTGCCGCCATCGATGCGCTGCAAGCCGCGGGACATCGGGTCCTCATGGTCGGCGATGGACTCAATGACGCGCCTTCCCTGGCGGCTGCCCATGTCTCGCTGTCGCCGATCTGCGCCGCTCACATCGCCCAGGCACACGCCGACGCGGTGTTTCTCGGCGAGCCACTCGCGCCGGTGCTCGACGCGGTGCAAATCGGCCGCCGGGCCCGGCGCTTGATGCAGCAGAACCTGTGGCTGGCGGTGGTCTACAACGCGATCGCGGTGCCGATAGCGATTGCGGGCTTCGTCACCCCGTTGATCGCGGCGGTCGCGATGTCCGGCTCCTCGATCCTGGTCACGGTCAACGCGTTGCGTGTGCGGCGGCGGGGCGAGGACCGTGCGCCGGGATCGGCGGCTTCCCCGCAGACATCGGTGCCGGGCGCGCGATCGCCATGACCGTGCTGATCTACCTGGTGCCCATGGCGTTGCTGCTCGGCCTCACCGGGCTCGCAGCCTTCCTTTGGTCGTTGCGGAGCGGCCAGTATGACGACGTGGAGGGAGCCGCGGTCCGTATTCTCGACGACGGCGATATCGACCGGGCGCAGCAGTAATGCGCGGTCTGACAAGGGGGAGGGGAGCACATCGAATGCGCGGCGGCATTGTCGATCAAGAACATTGGGATGCGCTTTCGTCTGCCGGTGTCATCAGCAGGCCGGTGGCCGCGACCGCCGGATCGGCGATCATGGCGCCGTAGCGGCGCAGATGCTCGCGGGTTGAGCCGAACAGGAGCTCATAGACGATCAGGCGTTTGGCGTAGCCGCCGAGCGCCAGTTCATCTGTTGTGCCGATGGCCCCGTGGAGCTGGATCGCGTCCTGGTGGACGGAGCGTGCGCAGCGGCCGATCTTGGCCTTGGCGCCGGAGATCGCGCGCGCGCGCAACGCCGCGGGGCCGTCGAGACTGAGCGTCGCGAACAGGGCGGACGCGCGTGCTTCTTCCTCCCTGATCTTCATCCGCACCATGCGGTGCTGCAGCGCCTGGAAGTTCGCGATCGGCTGGCCGAACTGCACGCGGGTCTTGGCATAGTCCACGGTCGCCTCGACCATGGCGCCGATCGCGCCGACGGCGTCGGCCGACAGCGCCGCGATCGCCCGTTGCAGCACCGCCTCGACGGCGTCGCCGGCGTCCTCGTTGCCGCCGAGGAGCGCCGCCGATGGCACCGCGACGTCGGTGAGGTCCACGTCGGCCGCGCGCCTGCCATCCACCATGGGATAGGGCCGCACGGTGAGGCCGCGCGTCTCCCTGGGCACGAGGAAAATTCCAAACTTCTCCTCGCCGAGCCGCGCCGAGACCAGCAACGTCTCCGCGCTCGCGCCGCCGAGAACGACCTTCTTGCCTCCGCGCAGCAGGTATCCGCCGCTCGTGCGTTGCGCCTGCGTGGGGGCGTCGCGTTCTTCGTGGGCGAAGGCCAGATGGAATTGCCCCTCCGTCACCCCTGGCAGCATCGACTGACGTTCGGCCGGCGAGCCCAGGGCGGCGATGAGCCCGCCACCCAGCACCACCGTCGGGAGATAGGGTTCGAGCACGAGGCGCTTGCCGAAGGCCTCCATCAGGATGGCGAGCTCGACCGCGCTGCCGCCGATACCGCCGTCCTCCGGCGCAAACGGCAGACCGAGCCAGCCGAGCTTGGCGAACTCCGCCCAGATCTCGCGGTTCCAGCCGGTATCGCTCGCGGCGATCTTCTGCACGGTGCGGTAGTCGTATCGTTCGTGCAGAAACTTGTCGGCGCTCTCGCGCAAGATGGCGTGCTCGGCGGCGTATCGAAGGTCCACGGCGTTTCCCGAAACAGAATGAAGAGGTGCGCAGGCGTGCGATCGGCATCACCGCGCTTCTCTTCAAGCATAGATCGCGCCCGCGGTTAAGTCAGCGGGCCTCGCCGCGGACGCGCTTTACCGGCCCTTGCCACTCCATCCCACGAGGTCCATGAATATCCGGCAGCCGTGCGCAAACGCGGCGCCTTTTGCGACGCCGCAAGTGAGAAGGGGTGAGAATGTCCGCCAAAACTTCAAGCGAAAAGACCTCAAGCGAAAAGACTTCGACCGAAAAGGTACCGGGAGGCAAGAACGTCCTCGTCGCGTTCGAGGACCAGATCGCCTGGGTGACGCTCAACCGGCCCGAGAAACGCAACTGCATGAGCCCGGCGCTCAACGACGAGATGGTCGAGGTGCTCGATGCGCTCGAGATCGACGACCGCTGCGGGGTGCTCGTGCTCACCGGTGCCGGCGACTCGTTCTCGGCCGGAATGGATCTGCGCGAGTTCTTCCGCGCCACGGACGGAATGCCGTTCAACAAGCAGATGCGCGTGCGCCGCTCGGCCGCGAATTGGCAGTGGCGGCAGCTCATGAATTTTCCCAAGCCCACCATCGCCATGGTGAACGGCTGGTGCTTCGGCGGCGCATTCACGCCGCTGGTTTCCTGCGACATTGCCATCGCGGCTGACGAGGCCACCTTCGGGCTGTCCGAGATCAACTGGGGGATCATTCCCGGCGGCGTCGTGACGCGCGCGGTGGTCGGCTCGATGAATGTCCGCAATGCGATGTACCATATCCTCACGGGCATTCCGTTCGATGGAAAGAAGGCGGCGGAGATGGGACTGGTCAACGAGGCGGTACCGAAAGCGCAGCTTCGCGCCCGCACGATCGAGCTGGCGAAGCTCCTGCTGGGCAAGAACCCCAATACGCTGCGGGCCTGCAAGCAGGCGGTGCGCGCGGTGCAGGGCATGCCGTACGAGCTGTCCGCCGACTATCTCGCCGCCAAGTCCGCGCAGCTCGAATTCTACGACGACGAGAAGGGCCGCAACGAAGGCCTGACCCAGTTTCTCGACGAGAAGTCCTATCGGCCGGGGCTCGGAGCGATGAAGCGGAAGAAGCAATCGGGCTGACGGCTGGCGACGGCCGTGGCCGCCATCCCGGCGATCGAGATTTCGCGGCTGATGCGGCCGCGATCGATCGCGATCATTGGCATCTCGCCGGAGCCGAGCTCGGCGGGATTCCTGGCGCTGCGGAATCTGGAAGAGTTCGACTATCGCGGCGCCATCCACCTCGTGAGCCGGAACCAGACCAACATCGGTGATCGCGCCTGCCTGCGCGCCATCGATGATCTGCCCGACGGCGTCGACGCCGCCATGCTGTTCCTGCCGCGCGTTGCCATCGAGGACGCCGTCGCGGCTTGCGCCCGTCGCGGCCTGGGCGGTGCCGTGGTATTCGCCGCCGGCTTCGGCGAGGCCGGGGGCGAGTGGCAGGCGGCGCAGGAGCGCATCGCCGCCACCGCACGCGCGGCCGGAATGGCGTTGTGCGGGCCGAACTGCCTCGGCATCGTCGATTTTGCGCACGGGATTCCGCTCACCTTCACGCGTCAGATCGGACGGCGGGACCGGGTCGCGTTTGGCGCCGTCGTCATCGCGCAAAGCGGAGGACTTGCGAGCATCGTGCGGGCGGCGCTGACGGCGAAGGATGTCGCCGTCGCCTGCACGGTCTCGACCGGAAACGAGGCGGTGCTCGGGCTCGAGGATTACGCGGCCTATCTGCTCGAGGATGCCAGCACCAAGGTGGTCGTTGCCTTCGCCGAGCAGATTCGCAAGCCGCAGCGCTTTCTTGCGATGGCGGAGCGGGCGCGCGAGCTCGGCAAGCCGGTCGTGCTGCTGTTGTCCGGCCACAGTGCGGCTGCCCGCGAGTCCGCCAAGTCGCATACCGGCGCGCTTGCCGGCGACTACGCCGTGATCGAAGCGCTGCTGCGGCACGCCTGCGTCATGCTGGTGCGTAGCCTCGAAGAGCTGATCGATGTCACCGAGCTGGCGGTGCGCTTCCCGTCGCCGCCGAGCAAGGGAATGGCGATGGTAACGGACTCCGGCGCCATCAAAGGACTGACGCTCGACACCTGCGAGGCGCTCGGGCTCGAGCTGCCGCCGTTGCCCGCGGACCTCGCCGCGACTATCCAGGCGGAGCTGCCGGATTTCGTCGCTGCCTCCAACCCGCTCGACCTCACGGCGCAGGCCATCACGCATCCCGAAATGTACGCCCGCACCATCAAGCCGCTGCTGGCGGACGACAGCTTCGGCAGCCTGCTGCTGACGGTTATCATCGGCGAGGCGAGCGATTTTGCCCTGGCCAAGGGCAGGGCGTGCCTCGCGCCGCTGGTGGGATCATCCAAGCCGGCCATCCTCGGATTGCTGGGGGACGAGGTGAATGTGCCGGCGTCGATCATTTCAGACGCGCGCGCGGCCGGGATCCCGTTCTTTCGCTCGCCCGAGCGTGCGCTACGCGCATTGGCGCGCCTGACCGCCCATGGCCGCTCGCTGCAACGGGCACACACGCGCGAGGCCATGGCGCCGATGTCGCTGCCGCCCTTGAGCGGGCAAGAGCAATCGGGCGGAGCGACGCTCACCGAATACGCGAGCAAGGCATATATCGCCAAGCTTGGAATCCAAATTCCGCGCGGCAGGCTGGTCGGCAATCTCCTGGATGCCTCGGAAGCCGCTGTTACCATCGGGTTTCCGGTCGCGCTCAAGCTGCAGGCGGCGGCGCTACCGCACAAGAGCGACGCCGGCGCTGTGCTGCTCGACATCCGCGACGACACGCAGCTCGCGCGGGCCTGGGCGAAGCTGCAGCATGTCGGATCGTTGCACCCCGGCCTCACCATCGATGGCATTCTCGTCGAGGCCATGGCCCCGCGCGGCCTTGAAATGATCGTCGGCGCGCGTCGCGACCGCGATTGGGGACCCGTGACGCTCGTCGGCCTCGGCGGGATCTGGACCGAAGCGCTCCATGACGTTCGGATACTGCCGGTGGGCGTTGATCTCGGCGAGATCACGGACGAGTTCGGAAAGCTTCGCGGTGCGCCGCTGCTGCACGGAATGCGCGGCGAGCCCGCGCGCGATGTGACGGCGCTGGCCACGATCGTGCAGCGGATCGGCGCGCTGCTCGCGGCGCGGCCTGACATTCAGGAGGTCGATCTCAACCCGGTGACGGTCTATGCTGTGGGCCAAGGGGCGCTGGCGCTCGACGCGCTGATCGTGATGAACGCGCCCGACGGGAGGACGTCGTGACCGCACTCACGCGCCGCGCGGCGATCGCCGGCGGACTTTGCACCTTCACGCTCGCGGCGGCCCGCGCCAATCCGGACTGGCCGGACCGACCCATCTCCATGGTGCACGGCTTTCCCGCCGGTGGACCCACCGACCTCGTGGCGCGGATCGTCGCCGACGGCCTCACGCGGCGGCTGGGCCAGCGGGTGGTGGTCGAGGGCAAACCGGGCGCGTCGGGCACGACCGCGGCGGCGCAGGTCGCCCGCGCCATGTCCGACGGCTACACGCTGTTCGCGATTCCATCCGGGCATACGTTCGCGGCCGCGACCTTCAAGACGCTGCCATACCGGACCATCGACGACTTCTCCATGATCAGCATGTTCACCGAGTATCCCTATCTGATGGTGACCTATGCCGATCACTCGATCCGGACCGTGACCGACCTCATCAATCTCGCGCGTTCAGCATCCACGCCGCTGCTTTACGGCACGCCCGGCAACGGCTCGGGCCCGCACCTGGCGGTCGAGCTCCTCGCCAAGGAGGCGAAGATTCGCCTCCAGCACGTGCCGTATCGCGGCAGCGCACCGGCGGCGATCGACCTGATCGGCAAGCGTCTCGATTTCATGATGGATCCGCCGGCGGCCCTGCTTGAATTCGTACGCGACGGCAAGCTGCGCGCCGTCGCGGTGACAGGCGAGCGCCGCTTTTTTGCGGTGCCCGACACGCCGACCGTGGCGGAAGCCGGTGTGACCGGATATCTCGTCAGCGCCTGGCAGGGACTGGTGGCGCCGGCCGGGCTCCCGCCGGCGATCGTGAACCGGCTCAACGCGGAAGTGACCGGCGTGCTCAAGGAGCCCGCGGTCATGGAGCGGCTTCGCGCGCTCGGCAACGAGCCCAAGCCGACCACTCCGGATGAATTCAAGGCGCGGATGGCCGCCGACATCGCCAAGTGGACGGCGGTGGTGGATGGCGGGAGCTTCGAGCGTATATGATTAGGGCCGCATGCGCGGCCCTCGTGTCCGGGCCGAGTGCAGCGAGCGCACTTGCGCTCGTGGAACGAGAGCCGGGACCTAGGAGCGACACGACGGATCGTTTCGACTGTCCATCGATTTTGCCGTGGTGCCCCTGGGCCCCGGGTCTCCGCCCGGGGCACGAGAGAGCGGAGTGGCTGGCGAGTCGCGGCGCTCGTCGTCCGTAGGATGAGCAGCTATTTTGCGCACGTCGCACGCTTACGTCTCCTGGTCGACCAGCGTCGAGGTCCAGTCATGAAGCTTTCTCGCCGCAAATTCCTGCACTGGACCGTGGCCGCGGCCGCCGTGCCGGCGGTCACCCGCATCGCGCGGGCGCAAAATTATCCAGCGCGGCCGATCCGGCTGGTCATTCCCTTTCCGCCGGGCGGCGCCTACGACCTCGTCGGACGCCCATTGGCGGACAAGCTGAAGCCCCTTCTCGGCACGGTGGTGATCGAGAACATTGGCGGCGGCGGCGCCTCGCTCGGTGCCGTCGCCGTCGTGCGCGCACCGGCGGACGGCTACACCATCCTGCTCGGCGGGACGCAGACGCACCTCAACGAAGCCCTGCTCAAGAGCCGGCCGCTGTTCGATCCGGTCAGGGATCTCGATCCGATTGCGAGCGTGGCCACCAATGGTCTCGTCGTCGCGGTGCATCCTTCGGTCCCGGTTGGTACGCTCAAGGAGCTCATCGCATATGCCAAAGCCAATCCCGGCAAGCTGTCCTACGGCCATGCCGGTGTCGGCTCGATCCAGCACCTGACCGGCGAATTGCTCAAGTCACTGGCGGAAACGCCTGACATCGTTCAGGTCCCGTATCGCGGCACGGGACCGGCGATCGCGGATCTGGTCAGCGGGCAGGTGCCGATGGGTATCGTCGGCGTGACCGGTGCGATGCTCGAATTCCATCGCACCGGCAAGACCCGCATTGTCGCCATCACCAATCCCACGCGTCTCAACGTCGCGCCTGAGCTTCCAACGGCGGCCGAGCAGGGCCTTCCCGGGCTCACCGTGACCGGTACGATCGGGCTGCTCGCGCCAGCGGGAACGCCGAACTCGATCGCGGAACGGATCGCGCTCGCGACGCGCGCGGCGGTCGCCGACCCGGCGTATCAGCAGGTGCTGGCCGACGCGGGGATCGAGCCCACGCTTGACTCGACGCCTGACAAATTCCGAGGCTCGCTGGCAGCCGATATTGCGCTCTGGACGCCAGTCGTCAAAGCGCTCGGGCTGAAGCTCGATTGAACGCCGCTCGGTCGCAAACCAATGGATTTCGGATGCGGCCCGGCCTGCCGGCGCGACTAAGACCCGCCGCAAATCCGGTTCCGGGGCGAGGCGCATGATTCTATAAGTGTTCAGCAAGGACAGGGGGGATTTCATGCCAGAAACGATGCGTGCGGCGCGCATGCACGCCGTGGGCGGACCGATGTCGATCGACACGATTCCGGTGCCGAAGCCGGGCTCAACCGACGTGCTCGTGCAGGTCAAGGCCTGCGGCTTGGTGCCAAATCTCGGCAACGTGCTCGCCAACTGGACGAAGTGGTTTCCGCACCTGCCGCTGCCCAAGCTGCCGGCGATCTTCGGGCTCGATCCAGCCGGTGTCGTGGTTGAGGTCGGCGCCCAGGTGATTGGAGTCAAACCCGGGCAGCGCGTCTATGTGAACCCGCTGCGGTCCTGCGGCGCCTGCCAGATGTGCCAGGCGGGCGAGCGCACGCGCTGCCGTTATTTCACCTTCAACGGCTATTTCGGCTTTGGGCCCGACGCGCAGAAAATCTACGATCTCTATCCCTATGGCGGTTTCTGCGAGTTCATGACCGCGCCGCAATCCGCCCTGGTCAAGCTGCCCGACAGCGTCAGCTTCGAGCAGGCGGCCCGTTTCGGCTATCTCGGCACCTCCTACGGCGCGATAAAGAAGGCAAATGCCGTCGCCGGCCAGTCCATGCTGGTCGACGGCATCAGCGGCACGCTCGGGTTAGGGGCCGCCCTGCTCGGGCTCGCCATGGGGATGACCCGCATCCTCGGCACCGGCCGCAACCGCGCGCTGCTCGACCGGGTGAAGGCGCTGGCGCCCGATCGCATCGAGGTGCATGCGCTGGATGACGGCGCTACCGCGCCCTGGGCCAAGCAGCGGACCAGCGGCGACGGCGTCGATTTCATGATCAGCGCGCTCGGACCCGGCTCGCCCGCGAGCACCATGCTCGATTCATTGCAAGCCGTTCGGCGCGGCGGCCGCGCCGTCAATGTCGGAGCGGTCGCCGAGCCCGTGCCCGTCGACGTGCATTGGCTCATGGACGAGCAGATCCAGTTCATCGGCTCGAACTGGTTCACGGCCGCGCAGGGGCAGGAGATGGCTGAACTAGCGCGAGTGGGACTGCTCGATCTCTCGGTGTTCGAGCATCAGCGGTTTCCGCTCGAAGAGATCAATCACGCCATTTCCGGCCTGCAGAGCCGCAACGGCGGGTTCAGCAACTACGTCGTCGTGCCATGATCTGCGGCGCCGGCAGATGCCGCCGGCGAGGCGGGTAGGAGACCTATCAGAGCGGCTCCATGCCTTGAGCTCTGATCGTTTCCTTTGCCTTTGGCCCTGTCAAAAAGACAAGCAAGCTTCGCGCGGCATCAGGGTTGGCCGAGGCTGCACTGATTGCACCGGCAAACTCCGTAGAGATTTCAATTTCCGCAGGCAGCAGACCTGCCAGTTCGACGCCATGTGTCGTGAACGCTTGGGTGGCGGCCACGATAGCCAATTCGACCTCACCCTTGGCCACCAGTTCGGCGGAAATGTCATCATCTGGTATCGTCAGCTTGGACGCGATTGCGTCCTTCAGCCCGAGCTTTTCAATGAGCTGCGGTACACCGGGCACAGGAAGATAGGTGATCGATTTTGCGTTCAGGAGCGTACGCTTAAAGCTTTCGACTGAGCCGATATCTGGCTTGGTCGCTCCGGCGCGCACCACGACGCCGTACCTCGAGCGAGCAATTCCGATGCGCGAGTCGGGCAGGATTTTGCCGCCCCTGATTAGTCCCACCAAGGACCCTGGTGGAGCGGCTATGACGTCGAACGCTTCACCGGAATTGATCCGGCGTACAAATTCCGCGCTCAGGCCAGTCGTCGTGTTGAGCTTGTGTCCGGAATTTTTCTCGAATTCAGGACCGATAGCCGTCAATACCGTCCAGACTGCCCGGGACGCGAAGACTCCTAGCTCGGCGGCCTGCACGGCACCATGCACCAGAGATGAAAATGCGAGGCAGACCATAAGCGTCGCACGTTGCGTCATGTCATGACCCTCGGTTGGGGATTACCATCTCACAGGCGATTCTCGCTCGGCTCGACGGCGGAACGCTGCGGCGAAAACCGTCATCCAATCTCGAGCAGCAGCTTCTGCAGGATCGCCTGTTTGAAATTATCGAAGCCGATTGATTCGATGAGTACATGGCCTTCGCCACCAACGACGTGATTGCGATAGTATACGTCGAGACCCTCGGAGGGTTGTTGCGGAAAAATATATTCGGGCGGCTTTACGATAATTGGCAGTCCATTGATGACGACACCTTTTCCAACCAACGCGTCACGAACGACATGAAGAGCAGCAATGCCTTGGTTATCGTCGCCATCTCCGGAAACATCAATGACCTTCCTGCCGCCCGTGAACTCCTGGTCGAACCGCGCGTCGCAGAACAGAAGCGCTTTGCCGATAAACGTATTAATGCCGATCTGCGGACGTTGTGTCTGTCGCAATCGATTTCGGAATAATTCCATCGATTTGGCATCTTGGACCCGCGTCCACGGCACCATGACTGCCTGCTCGCGAGCCCATGCAACAAAGGCGATAGCAAGCACCGGTGGGTCGAGTTCAGCAATGACGTTCAGGACTCGGGAGTCTCCCAGCGCTTCCAGATAACCGTCTTGCTGCGTCTTGTAGCGCGCCGGATTTACGCTCCCCGAGACATCGGCGGCGAGGATGAGTTGCATCCCGACCTTCTCCAGTTCGCCTGCTTTGGCGGCAAATTGACCAAGCGCGAGCGCAGAAGTAGCTGCCAAAGCTTGGCGTCGAGTCACCAGGGCTTTCATCGTGCATTTCCTGCGTACCACCTGTCCCAGTCAACCTTGGTTGAGGCAGAACCGCAACGGCCGGTTCAGCCATTACGCTATCGTGCCGTGACCCGCACCGGGGAAGCTGGCGTCGCCGAAAGCCGTGAACACGGGACGTCGCCGGGTCAGAGGTCGCGTACGTGCGGCAGCACGTCGTTGGCGAAGATCTCCAGCGACCGCATGATCTCCGCCTGCGGCAACGAGCCGAAGTCGACCAGCATCCCGATCTGCGTGATGCCGACGTCGCGCAGCACGCGGATGCGTTCGATCGCCTGCTTCGGCCCGCCCATCAACACGCGGCCGGGAAAGTAGGATTCGAAGGCGAACTTGCGCTGACCGGCGTCGCGCTGCTCATAGCCCTTGTAGGCGGTGGGGTCGGGCGGTTTGCGGGCCGCTTCCAGCCCGGCGGCGGCATATTCGCTCATCGCCGTGTGCACGGCCTGCTGCAGCCGGTCGTCGTCCTCGCGCTCGGTGAAATGCGCGTGGTAGACGCAGCAAACCTCGTGGTCCTCGATGCGGCGGCCGTGCTTGCGCAGGGCGTCGCGGTACCATCCGATGCGCTCGACCGCGATCGGGTGGTCGACGTGATAGGCGACGTAGAGGAGATTGTATCCCTCCTGCGCCGTCCATTCGAAGCTCTCGGGCGACAGCAGGCACGCCACCCAGATCGGCGGGTGTGGCTTCTGATAGATCGGCGGCAGGATCGGCAGGCCGGACATCGGCGGCCGGAACTTGCTCTTGAATTCCAGCGTCGGACCGGCCCAGGCCTGCTTGACGAGCTCGACGCCTTCCTCGACCCGCTCGCGGCTGTCTTTCATCTCGACGCCGAAGGCGTCGAATTCGTCACGAATGAAGCCGCGGCCGACGCCGAAATCGAGCCGGCCTTGCGACAGCTGGTCCAAAGTGGCGGCCTGCTCCGCCACCCGCACCGGATCGTTGAGCGGCAGAACCGTGGCGCCGGTTCCGAGCCGGATGCGCTTGGTGCGCGCCGCCAGGTAGGACAGGAACGCATAGTTGGCCGGGAACAAGCCGCCGTGGCGCACGAAATGGTGCTCGACCAGCCAGACATAGTCGATCCCGATGCGCTCCGCGAATTCGACCTGCTCGATGATGCCGCGGTAGTGCGCCTGCACGTCGCGGATCGCGGGCAGGTAGGTCGGCAGGTAGAACAATCCGAACTTCATCCGTGAGGTCTCCCCGTCGCCCGCGGTTCATGGTCCGCGGTGCCGGCGTTCCTTCGTCCGCGTTGTCGCGAGGACGGCAACCGCCTACGATACTGGCAAAATACCCAGGGAGAAGCACCATGGCAGACGTGTCACTCGCCGATCGCGTCCAGGCGCGCGCCGACGACAGGATCAGCTTCTACGGCGTCCATCATCTGGCGCTCAATACCGACGACATGAAGATGACGGTCGATTTCTACTGCGACGTGCTCGGCATGCGGCTGGTGCACGCGATGAAGGTGCCGCCGGGACTCGGGACCGGACCGGGCAACCGCGGCAATCCGCCGTTCGAGGAAATTCGCCATTATTTCTTCGACATGGGGCGGGACGGGTTGCTCGCGTTTTTCGAGATGCCGAAGGGCGCCAAGGAGAGAGGTGATCGCAATGCGCTTGGCGCCATGCAGCACGTCTCGTTCGCGGTCTCGCCGAAAAGCCAGGCCCGAATCCGTGAACGGCTCGACGCGCACCGAGTGCCGTACGACGGCCCGCTCGAAATCCTGCCGGGAATCTTCTCGATCTATGTCTTCGACCCGAACGATATCCGGCTGGAGTTCAGTTGCCAGCCGAGCAACGGGGAAGGCGAGCCGTGCATCGTGCCGCAGGTGACGCAGACCAAGGCCGAAGCCTTGAAGGAACTGCGCTCGCTGACCCGTGACGAGCAATGGCTCGCCGCCGTGACCGGCGACCTGCGGGACTGATGGCGCCCGTACTGGCAGCCGCACCGATGCTAGGCTCGCATCAGCCGATGGAGATTGTCCACCGCGCCATTCAGGTACACGTCGCGCACGGAGATGTCATGGACGTCGTCGCAGTGCGGACAACTGCATCTCAGCGTTGACCTCCAGTGCGCCCGCAGGCTTTGCACGTCCATCTCGACTCCGGTCGGCGCTCGCCGGTTCGTATTCGGACAGGTGAAGTGGAGCATTGCCACGGTTATCTCCTTGCATCGCTTAGAACGGTACCTGGAAGACGTGCCACAGCCGCACGATCACCTCGGAGCCGGCAACGGCCCCGACTGCGGCGAGCACAGCGAACGTGATTTCCTGGAGGATCGTCATGCCGAGCGTACGCCCCGCTCAGCCGACCGGATCGAAGGCGCCCTTGAAACGCTGCAGGCGGCGCAAACGTGGCGGCTTCATCCGCGCTCCGGCGCGCGTTGCGCGGCCTTCGCGGTAGCCGCTCGAATATGACACCTCGTCATGATGTTCCGGACATGCGGGGCCGCAACCCAGCCGCCCGTCCGCGTAGCCAGCTTCCCAACTGTCTAAGTCGATGATCATTTGTGCCCCCAGTCCCCGAGGACGCATACGACACGACGACCGCGACGGAATTCCGGCAACTCTGTTGCGCTCGAGCCACAGCGCGCAAAAAAATTCGAAAATCTTGATGGCAGTAACTTTGCAGACACTCTTTATCAGAGCGGCATAAGCCTGGAGCGCCCTGCTTGGACGTACCGGAACACCGGAGCCCGTCCCAGCATACCGCTCGCGTCGCGTCAGAGCATTTTTTTTCAGTTGGTTTGCTTCTGTGCTTCCCGGGGTACCGGTGTCACCCCGCAAGTCGGATTTATCCGACTTGCGCATTTGAAGTGCCGAAATCGGGTGAACCCGATTTCGGAGCGGTCCATCTCTTCTTCGCGATAGCCTCTCGGTCTTCGGTCGATTCTATTCCAAGGAGATGGATGCGCGGGTCAAGCCCGCGCATGACAATTTCATGCACCTCAGCGCACCAGCTGCCGGCTCTGACTGATTTAACGCTTGAGTATCACCAGCATCGCCCGCAAGTTGCAGACGCTGCGCCCGCATTGGAGTCGCCATGTGGTCTCGCCTGCTCGCCCTCGCTTTGCTCCTGCTACCCGCCCCGGCTCTGGCCGCCGGTGTCAAGGAGGACGTCGCGGCCCTCGCTCCGTCGGGGCTGGTGCTCGTGATGGACGCCGCGGGCAACGAGTTGGTGGCCCAGAACACCGATAAGCCCTTCGTCCCGGCCTCGGTCACCAAGATCGTGACGGCTTGGCTGGCGATGGAGGTCCTTGGCGGCGACTACCGCTTCGAGACCCGCTTCTACCTCGACGACAAGCGGAAGCTCTACGTGCGCGGAGGCGGCGATCCTTTCCTGATTTCAGAGGAGCTGGCGCCGCTCGCGACCGGGCTGGTCGCCGCGATCGGCACGAAGCCGATCACCGGCATCGTGCTGGACGCGAGCTACTACCCTTCGAACCTCCGCGTCCCGGGCATCGTGAACACCGACGAGGCCTACAATGCGCTGAACTCCGCGCTGGCGGTGAATTTCAACACTGTCAACGCCGTGCGCAGCGGCAACAAGGTGCGCTCCGCCGAGACGCAGACCCCGATCACCCCGCTCGCGATCACCCAGTTCCGGCTGCGGGGCCCGAACGGAAAGGGCCGCATCAGCCTGAGCCAGGACCCGACGGTGAGCCTGCAATATGCCGGCGAGCTGATCGCCGCGTTCATCGCGCGGGCCGGCGGCAGCGTGAAGGGCAAGATCTCGGCCGGAACCGTACCCGCGGGACTGAAGCCGGTCTACGTTCACCGACAGTCGCGTACCCTTTCGCAGATCCTCGTCGAGCTGCTCCGCGCCTCGAACAACTACATCGCCAACCAGGTCTTCCTGGAGATCGGCGCGCACCGCCTGGGCGGGCCAGTCAGCCTGGAGAAGTCGCTCCGGGTCGCGAACGAGATGCTCGCCGCGCACGGCCTTGCCGACGCTATCCATCTCGAGGAGGGTTCGGGCATCAGCCGCGACAACCGCTTCACCGCCCGCGGCCTCGCCAAAGTGCTCGAGCTGTTCGCGCCCCACGCCAACCTGCTCCGCGGCCGTGACGGCGGCATGAACAAGACCGGCTCCCTGGACGGGGTTCGCACGCTCGCGGGCTATGCCAACACCTCAAGCCACGGACAGGTGCGTTTCGTGATCGCGCTCACGAGCAATGACGGCGAGATGCGCTTCCGGCTGCTCCGGGCGATCGAGTCCGGGCTGTAGCCCCGCTGAGCGGACACGGCCGCATCGGGTCGGCAGGTCGGACTCGTGGCGCGCGGACTCCTGCGCCGCAGCATGCTATCATTCGATCGTTACATCCGCGCGCAGCCGGAATGACTCCGGGATTGTCACCCCACGGGCCTTGGCCGGGGTTTTGCGGTGGCGACGAGCCTGACGTGCGTCGTTGCTCGAGTGGGATGTCGGCTAGCTAGCAATTTGACTTGCGCGATCACGCCGTCGATGCGGGTGAGCCCGCACCAGGAGGGGCAAACATGACCAGGGCATTCATCGGCTTTATCGTGGCGATGGCCGTTCCATGGGCGTCCAACACCGTCGCTCAGACTGCCGATACGCAGCCCGCGGCGAAAATCGTGGTCGATCAGCCTTTGGCCGAGCCGTTGAGCCGGGGAGTCGTGTTCATCCAGTACCGCACCGAAAATCTGCAGATCGTCCCGGTGTTCGGCCCGAAGGCGGTCGAGGTGTCGCCTCGCATCGGGCATCTCCATGTCGCGGTTGATGGCGCGTCGTGGGTCTGGGCCGAAACCGGCGGTGGGCCTCTCATCGTCGCTGGCCTTCCTCCGGGACCGCACAAGGTCGAGATCACGCTCGTAAACGCAAACCATCAGCCCCTGGATCGAACCGTCGTCGTCGAATTCGTGATCCCCGGAGAAAAGGCGGCGAAATAGAGACCTCGGCCCCGATGCGTCCGCGACTGCGTCGCCGGAACCATCGACATTCTGCAGTTTGCATCAGGAACAAAGGGTTCGGCATGACAACGACTCGAATCATCGCGGTAGCGCTGCTGATCGTTGGAAGCGGTGTGGTGCTGAACCTGGCGCAGGCGCAGCAGTCGGGAATCAAGCGCACCGATCTCCAGCGGCACGATCTCAGCATCCCCGGACGCGAGGTCGTCCAGGTGCGCGTCGACTTCGCCCCGGGAGCGGCGTTCCCCAGGCACACGCATCCGGGCGAAGAGATCATCAATGTGCTCGAAGGCTCGCTGGAGTACGAAGTCGACGGCAAGCCGCCGGTGACGCTCAAGGCCGGCGACGTCCTGTTCATCCCGGCCGGAACGATCCACGCGGCGAAGAATGTCGGCAGCGGCAACGCGGCGGAGCTCGCCACTTACGTGCTC
>Ga0207691_10001715_pt1 | contig 21583 bp, 18 predicted proteins | sample KBSM13metaG_FD_184327 | JGI IMG/M metagenome (GOLD analysis project Ga0207691, IMG submission 184327) | Miscanthus rhizosphere microbial communities from Kellogg Biological Station, Michigan, USA - KBS M1-3 metaG (SPAdes) (version 2) | ecosystem: Host-associated > Plants > Roots > Rhizosphere >... | reverse complement strand
CGCGCGGCGACTTCACGACGTGCGTACAGCCGACACCGCGATGGGAACTCGGCAGCGCCAAGTTCATCATCAACCTCGATGACTATGTCGTCGCCCGCAACACCGTGCTGCGCGTCAAAGGCGTGCCGATGCTGTTTCTTCCGGTGATGTATTACCCGATGCACAAAGACGGACGCTCGACCGGTTTCCTGATGCCCAACTTCGGAACATCGACGTTCCGTGGCACCGCGTTGAGCAACGGATTCTTCTGGGCCATCAGCCGCAGCCAGGACGCGACGCTCTACCACGACTGGTTCACGCGCACCGGCACGGGCATCGGAGCGGAATATCGATATCTCAGCGGAATCGGCTCGGGCGGCGTCATCCGCGCGTACCGCCTGAATCAGCACCAGACGGTTTTCGAGCAGAACAACTCCACAACCACGTTACCGTCGCAGACGTCGTATCAGGTGAACGCGGCCGTCAATCAGAACCTCGGTCGGAGATTGCGAGGACAGGGCACCGTCGAATACTTCAGCGACGTTTCGACGCAGCAGCTGTATCAACAGAACACCTACCAGCGTTCGAGCAGTCGCCGGACCATAGCCGGGGGTGTCACCGGCGTGTACGGTCCGGCCACGGTCGGAGGGTACTACTCGCGCTCCGAGCAGTTCAGCGATACGGAGCACTCCACGGTGTATGGATCAACGCCGCGAGCGACCGCGAACATCGCTCCATCAAAGCTGTTCGGCTCGCCGGCATACGCGTCGTTCAACAGCGAGTATCTGTTTCAGCCCAATCGCCGGTTGACGGACGGTGTTGTCACTGCGGATGAAAGCCTGGCGCGTTTCGATGTCACCCCCGCGGTCCGCGTGCCGCTCTCGCGGTTGACCTATCTGTCGGTGACGACGAACGCGTTCTATCGACAGACGTATTTTTCGCGCAGCGTGGATCCCTCCGGCAATTTCGTCAAGGACGGTGTCAGCCGCCGGTACATGTCGCTGCAGACCGATGTCATCGGCCCCGTCTTCTCCAAAATCTGGGATACGCCGGGGAGCGGCTACTCCGATCGGATGAAGCACGTGATCGAGCCCACGTTCAGCGCGGTATACCTCACTGACATCGCGAATCAGTCGCGCGTCCCGTTGACCGATTCCAGCATCGTGGTGGTCGGCGACGCGATGAGCCTCACCTACGGGCTGACGAACCGCCTCATTGTGAGAACCCGGAGCACTGACGGTGCGCGTGGTTCAACACGGGAATTCCTCACCGTCGGCGTCCAGCAGACCTACTACACGAATCCTGAAACGAGCCGCTACGACACCACTTACGTCAGCTACTCGGGCCGGCCGAAGCCCGTTGATCTCTCGCCTATTGCTGCGCTCATTCGTTTCGCGCCAACGCAGACCATCGATGCAAACGCACGACTCGAGTACGACGTGACTGGCAACGGATTGCAGGTCCTCAGTGCCGGCAGCACGGTATCGACTGCAGCCAGCTCGTCGAATGTCAACTTCAGCAGACAGCGCTTCACGCCGCTGTCCGACGTCAGCAGCTACGTGTCCGGCTCGTCGGCGTGGCGATTCTCACAGGGCCGCATCACGGCGTTCTACGGATTGAATTGGGACATTGACGCCAAGTACATCTACAGTCAGAGCATCGGCGGGACGTACATGTCGCAGTGTTGCGGTGTGCGTGGCGACTTCCAGGTGGTCAACTTTCTGCCGTCCATTGGCGCACCCATCCCAAGCGATCGCCGCCTGAACTTCTCATTCGTGCTGGCCGGCCTCGGGACGTTCTCCAACTTCTTCGGCCTCTTCGGCCAGCCGTAACCGGTGAGCGACTCCGTCGTCCTCGTGACCGGAGCCGGCGGGTTCGCTGGAGGCCACCTCATTGAACTGCTGGCCGGATCCGCTGATCTCGTCGGCTGGTCCCGAACCCAGCCGCCGCCGGAGATTGCGGCACTCGCGAAGTGGCAGCGGGTCTATATCCTCGACCGCGAACAGGTCACCGACACGATTGCGATGTTGCGGCCTGATTCGATCTTCCATTGTGCAGGGCTGCCGCACGTCGCAGAGTCGTGGGCGGACACCGCCGCACCGCTCGCAACGAATGTGCTCGGCACTCACCGCCTCATCGAAGCTGTCGAACGCGTCGGTTCCCGCTGCCGCATTGTCGTCACCGGCTCGGCGCAGGTATACGCGCCATCGAACGAACCGATCGCGGAGGACGATCGCATCGCTCCTTCGAGTCCGTACGCGCTGAGCAAACTGGCGCAGGAGCAGCTCGCCCTGCGCTCGAATTCCGACACGGTGGCGATCATCGTCACCCGACCGTTCAACCATACCGGTCCGCGCCAGAAGCCCTCCTTTCTGGCGCCGAGCGTGGCGAGACAGATCGTGATGATCGAGCGCGGACTGCTCGAGCCGGTGCTGAAGGTCGGCAACCTCGAGCCGAGCCGCGACATCATGGACGTGCGCGACGCGGTGCGTGCCTATGCCGCAGTCATGAAAACAGGAACGCCAGGGACCATCTACAACGTCGCCTCTGGAGTCGCGCGGCCAGTGCGATCGATCGTGGAAGCGCTAGTCAGTCGCGCGCGGGTGCCGGTTCGGATCGAGCAGGACCCGTCACGCATCCGACCCAGCGACGTCCCGGTGCTGGCTGGCAATCCCCGGCGGCTGCAGCAGTCCACCGGCTGGAGTCCGCAGGTTTCTTTCGAAAAAATGGTCGATGACCTTCTCGAGTACTGGCGAGCCCAGTCGTGACCATTTGCAGACGAACATAAAGCGAAACTAAACTGGAGACCGTGGAAACGGCACCACTGCTCTTCGACCTGGGGAAACCCAAACCAACCACCCGCGACATCGCCGATCTCGTCCGGCTTGGAGGCGGCGCCGACGCTCTCACCGAAGCGACACGTCGCGCTGACGCGGCGCGTTATCAGGAAGTGCGTTGCCGCTCTGCTCTCAATCCCGTGAAGGGAATGCCGTTCAAGTGGACGCTGAATCCATATCGCGGCTGCACGCACGCGTGCCATTACTGTTACGCCCGCCGCTACCACACCCAGTTCGAGCTCGGCGCGGACGACGAATTCGCGTCGGTGATCTTCATCAAATCGAACTTCGTCGAGGTCCTGCGACACGAGTTGCAGAAGCCCGCATGGAAGGGCGACTACATCGCGGTCGGGACCGCGACCGACTGTTACCAGCCGATCGAAGGCCACTACAAATTGACCCGCGGGGTCCTCGAGGCGTTGTGCGAGTCCAGGAACCCGGCGGGCGTCATCACCAAAGGACCGATGATCGTCCGCGACAAGGACGTGCTCGCTGACCTCTCGAAGCGCGCCGGGTGCAGCGTGTACATCAGCGTTCCCTGTGTCGACGAGGAGGTGTGGCGTCAACTCGAGCCCGGCACAGCCCCGCCCATGCAACGGCTGCGCGCGGTACGTGAGCTCGCCGATGCCGGCGTACGAGTCGGCGTGCTGATGAATCCGATTGTCCCCGGCATTTCATCTCGACCAGCGCTGATGGAGCGAACGATGAAAGCGATCGCCGACCACGGCGCGCACTTCGTCGGCTGCAATGTCATGTATCTGGAGGGCGGGACTCGGGATCACTTCACGAAATGGCTCGAGGGCGAGCACCCGGAACTCGTCGACGGCTATCGCCGCCTCTACGCCCGGAAGTACGCGCCCTCGATGTACCGCACGGAGATCCATGCGGTGTTCGACGCCCTTCGAGACAAATACCGCTTGAGCCGCCGCGACTAGACCGCCATTGCGTCGGGATCCGCCGACGCGACCAGTCTCGGGCTCGCTGCTTCGAGCACGACCTGACCGTCGCGGACGATCGCGCGGAAGCTATTCGCTTCCTTCCAGCGCTGGCTGAGCGGCAGCTTGATGCGGTCGTCGATCACGCGCTTCAGGAAACGCGCGCCATACGCCAGGCTGTAGCCGTCGGTGACGATCTTCTCGAGCGCTTCGGGCTCGAGCACCAGCATCTTGTTCCATCGCTTCAAGGTGCTCGTCACCTCGTCGATGTACTTGATGGCGATCTGACGGACTTCGTCCTTCGTCAGCGGTTCGAACACCACGACCTGGTCGATGCGGTTGCGGAACTCCGGCGGGAATCGCCGCTCGAGGTCGCGATTGATCTCCGACTGCACTTCTTCCATCCGCATCTGCCCCGAGCGGAAGCCCATCGGGCTCTGCAGCTTGCGGAAATGCTCCGATCCGGCGTTCGACGTCATGATGACGATGGTGTCGGAGAGGTAGACGCGCTTGCCACGGCCATCCGTGAGCCATCCCTCGTCGAACGCCTGCAGGAATACGTTCAGCAGGCTCGGACTCGCCTTCTCGACCTCGTCGAGCAGGATCACGGAGCACGGGTTGTCCTTCAGCTGATTCGTCAGGAAACCGCCGCGTTCGCTGCCGACGATCCCGCGTGGCATGCCAATCAGCTTGTCCACCGAGACCCCGCCGTCCTGATACTCGGACATGTCGATGCGGATCATCTTCTTCTCGTCGCCGAACATGAATTCCGCGATCGCCTTTGCCAGCTCCGTCTTGCCAACGCCGGTCGGGCCGAGGAAGAGGAGCACGCCATCCGGACGATCAAATCCGTCCTTCAGCGGGCCCTTATTGAGCACCAGGCGATGTGCCAGTGCCTGAACAGCCTTCTTCTGTCCGATCAGACGCCGGCCGAGGCGATTTTCGATGTCCTTGAAGCGATCGCCGACGTCACGGAACACCATGTCGCGCGGAATCTGCGCCGCATGCGAGATGACTTCGATCACCTCGTCGGAGCGAACCTCCCAGCGGCGATCGATCTCGGCACGCACGGCGGCCGTATCGAGCCAACCGATCACCTTGTCCGGCAGGTGCAGATGCCGCTGATATCGCGGTGCCATCTCGAGGGCCGTCTCGATCGCTTCGTCGAGCAGTCGTACTGAATAGTTGCGCTCGAGTCGCGGTCGCACGTTATAGAGAATGCGGCGTGTCTCTTCGAGAGACGGCTCCGCGACGTGGACGGTCCGGAACCGGCGCGCCAGCGCTTCGTCTTCCTGGATGTATTCCTTGTACTCGCTGAGCGTCGTCGCACCGATCATGCGCACTTCACCGCGCGCCAGCACCGATTTGAAGACGTTGGCGGCGTCCGATGGCGCGCCGAGCGCCGATCCGGCGCCGACCATGGTGTGCGCCTCATCGACGAACAGGATCAGGTTCGGGCGCTCCTTGATTTCCCGAATCACGTTCTGAATGCGGTCTTCGAACATGCCGCGCAGCATCGTTCCCGCAACCATCGTGTTCATCTGCAGATTGACGACCTGACAATCGCGCAGTCGGACCGGCACCGTCTCGGGCTCGAACTCGATGCGGCGTGCGAGCCCCTCGACAATCGCCGTCTTGCCAACGCCCGGCTCGCCGATCAGCATCACGGAGTTCGACCGTTCGCGGTGGCACAGGATCTCCACCACCTGCTGAATCTCCAGATCGCGTCCATACACGGGGGCGATCTTGTCCTGCCGCGCGAGCAGATTGAGGTTGGTCGCGAAGTGCTTCAGGAACGGCGGCAGCTCAAACCGCTTGCGCAGCCGTTCCTCGCGCAGTTCGTTGTCGCGCATCCGCGTGGCAATTCGAGACACCAGCACCTCCGGTTCAACGCCGTGACGGCGGATGATCGATACGGGAACGCCCTGGCTCTCCTCGAAGATCGCCGAGAAGAGGTCGGATGATTCGATCGTCTGGCGCCCGGCCCGGCTGGCCTGATGGAACGCGAGCTTGAACACGAGCTTGGTGGCCGGAGCAACGCGCAGCTCGCGATCGGCGAACGTCGGCAGCACCTGCAGGTGCTCTTCCAGCCCCTGAAGAATCTCGTGCGGGTTCAGCTCGAGATCGCGCATCACTTGCGAGAACGTATCCCACTCGACTTGCGCGAACGCGAGAAAGATGTGCTCATTGGTGAGCAGCGCGTGATCTCGGCGGCGCGATTCCTCAACGGCGCGATCCACCACTCGCTGTGCCGATTCACCAATCTTGTTTTGTGCAATGTCGAAGTCGTCCACGAGTCGGTCCTCCTGACCCGGCGTTCGTCGGTGACGTTCGCTGGTGTCTGGCCTTCGCAGAGGCAAGAAGGGGGCCAGCACACACGCATGCGTTTGCTGAATCAATCGGGCCAGCAGGTTACGAAGAAACAAGCGGTTGCGGCTGGGCCGTCTCAGCCGAGGACGAACGGCCGGCGATTACCACTTCTATAATTGCGTCATGGCACGTGTGCTACTGACGGCCGTCATTGCATCAGCGCTCGTCGCGTCGGCAGGCGCCCAAACCCCTCAACCATTTCCTCGCCCAGGTAATGCACAACCGGCGCGAACGGCGCCCGCGACGCCGCCGCAGCCGGCATCACCCGTGCCCGCGACACAGCCGCAGCCTCCTGCCGCCGTTGGATCCGCCGATCCAAATGCACCGACCGCAGAAAGTCTCGGCGTGGCCATCTACCCGACGGCGCAGTTTCTTGCCTCGTATGACGCCGGGCGAGGACAGCGCTACTACCTGTTTGGGACGACGGCCAGCTTCGACGAGCTCGTCGGCTACTACAAGGTGCAAACGAAACAAGGCGGAGATCTCGTGTTCAAGGATCCGCCGACGCACATGTTCACCGGCGGAACGCTCGCGCGCTTCCGCGAAGAGACGATGGTGTTTCCGCCTAGCGTGACGGTGAAGGATTGGACAGGCGGCGGATCGCCCGGTTATCCCAACCCGAAGATCGGCGCCCAACCGCAACGGTTTCCGACGATCATCATGATCGTCCCGCCGCCGCCAGGTACACCGGCGCCTCGCTGATCCTAGTGGCTGGCGTACTTACGCTCGAGATAGCGCAGGTACGGTTCTGAATCGACGGCCGATCCGGTAATCCGTTTCACCAGCTCCTTCGGCTCGAACTTGCGTCCGTGCTGGTGCAGTTCCGCTCTCAGCCAGGACAACAAGGCCGGGAAATCACCGCGGCCGATCTCGGCGTCGCGATCTGGGTGGACGGCACCGAATCGCTCCCAGAGCTGCGCAGCGATGACGTTGCCGAGTGTGTAAGTGGCGAAATAGCCGAACAGCCCAGCCGACCAGTGGATGTCCTGCAGCACACCCTTCGCATCGTCGGGGGGCGTAAGACCGAGGTACTCCTGAATCTTGGCGTTCCAGGCGGCCGGGAGCTCCGAGACCTTCAGCGAGCCTTCGATTAACGCGAGCTCGAGCTCAACGCGAAGCATGATGTGGAGGTTGTAGGTCGCCTCGTCCGACTCGACACGAATCAATGTGGGCTGCACACGGTTGATCGCGGCGTGGAACCCGCCGGCGGTGACGCCGCCAAGCTGTGCGGGGCAAGCCGCCTGCAGCCGTGGAAAGAAGTGATCCCAAAACGGACGCGAGCGTCCGACCATGTTCTCCCACAGACGGCTCTGCGATTCATGAACGCCAAGTGAGGCGCCGCCCTCGAGAATCGTGCGCTGATGCTCGGCGCCGACGCCCTGCTCGTAGAGAGCATGACCCGCTTCGTGCATTGTCCCGAACAGCAACGCGAGCGGCTGGCCCTCGACCCAGCGGGTCGTGATGCGCACGTCGCTGGCGCCGATCCCTGTCGCAAACGGATGAACCGACTTGTCCTGTCGGCCACGGGCCCAGTCGAATCCGAACGCCGTCACGACGTCCACGGCAAAGCGCCAGATGTCGTTCTCGGCGTATGACCTGGTGAGGAAGTCGGCTGCGGGCGCTGGCCTGGCGGCCACCTCCTTGATGATGGCGACCTGTCGTTGCCGCAGCGAATCAAAGAGCCGGCGCACGTCCGCGGTCTTCATGCCGGGTTCGTAGTCGTCGAGCAATACGTCGTACGGGTGATCGGCAGGTGGAAAAAACGCGACGTAGCGTCGCTTCAGGTCGATCACTTTCTGCAGATGCGGCGCGAACTGGGCGAAGTTGGAGCGGGCGCGCGCCTCTGCCCAGGTATGCTGCGCCGCGGACACCACGGCAGCGTGTTCCGCCACGAAGTCGGCGGGAACACGCGTGGCGCGTGCATAGTCACGAGCCACGACGCGGACCATGCGAGCGTCTGTGGAATCGGCATCTGCGCTGGCGAGCTCTCCGTCAGCCGCCTGTAGCGCATCCCCGATCTGACTGGATGTGAACTTCTCGTGCGCAAGCCGGCGCAGCGCCGCGCTCATCTCGCCGTGCACGGTCACGCCGCCCGGGGGCATGTAGACGCGCTCATCCCACTCGATCAGATCGGCGGCGTGCCTGAGGTCCATGACCTCGCCGATGAAGGTTCGCAGTCTGTCGATGCTCACGTTAGTTAGCTAGTTGGATAGTTGGTAGTTCGTAGTGAGTTGGTAGTTGGTAGTTGGTAGTTGCCTTTACTACGAACCATTCGACTATCTAACTACGAACTCGCTTTCACGTAGATTTCCCCGGCCTTGCGGAACTCGACCGATTTTTCCTGCATACCGGAGTCGCGAATCTGCTGCGAGAGCTCCATCGAGCAGAATTTCGGACCGCACATCGAGCAGAAATGCGCGACCTTGGCGCCGTCGGCTGGCAGTGTCTCGTCGTGATAGGCACGGGCGGTGACCGGATCCATGGCCAGGTTGAACTGATCCTGCCAGCGGAACTCGAATCGCGCCTTCGACAGCGCGTCATCCCAGGCTTGTGCGCGCGGATGCCCTTTCGCAAGGTCCGCGGCATGGGCGGCGATCTTGTACGCGATGACTCCGGCCTTCACGTCGTCCCGATTGGGAAGACCGAGATGCTCCTTCGGGGTCACGTAGCAGAGCATCGCCGTGCCGTACCACCCGATCATGGCCGCGCCGATCGCGGAGGTAATGTGGTCGTAGCCGGGTGCGACGTCGGTCGTCAGCGGCCCCAGCGTGTAGAACGGAGCTTCGGCGCACCATTCGAGCTGCTTTTCGACGTTTTCCTTGATCAGGTGCATCGGGACGTGACCCGGACCTTCGTTCATCACCTGGACGTCGTACTCCCACGCGATCTTCGTCAGCTCGCCCTGCGTCTTGAGCTCGGCAAACTGCGCTTCGTCATTGGCGTCCGCAATCGAGCCCGGGCGCAGACCATCACCGAGTGAGAACGACACGTCGTACGCACGCATGATTTCGCAGATCTCGCGGAAGCGTGTGTACAGGAAATTCTCCTGGTGATGCGCCAGGCACCACTTCGCCAGGATCGATCCACCGCGCGAGACGATGCCGGTGACGCGACGCGCCGTCATGGGGATGAAGCGCAGCAGCACGCCGGCATGTACGGTGAAATAGTCGACGCCCTGCTCGCACTGCTCAATCAACGTGTCGCGATAGACCTCCCATGTCAGATCTTCAGGCCGTCCGCCGACCTTCTCGAGCGCCTGGTAAATCGGGACCGTTCCGATCGGCACCGGCGAATTGCGGACGATCCACTCCCGCGTCTCGTGAATGTTCTTGCCGGTCGAGAGGTCCATCACCGTATCGGCGCCCCACAGCGTCGCCCACTGGAGTTTCTCGACCTCGTCCTCGATCGACGAGCGCACGGCGGAGTTCCCGATGTTGGCGTTGATCTTCACCAGGAAATTGCGGCCGATGATCATCGGCTCGAGTTCGAGGTGATTGATGTTCGCGGGAATGATGGCGCGGCCACGCGCGACCTCGGAGCGCACGAATTCAGCAGGCAGGCCTTCGCGCGCGGCGATGAACTCCATTTCGGGTGTGATCTCGTCGCGGCGGGCGTAGTACAGCTGCGTCCCGACGCCGCCCGCCGCCCGGCGTGCGGCGACCCACGGCTCGCGCAGCTTCGGCAGTCCAGTGCGAACGTCGTGGCCCTGCGGGCCGCTGGTGTCGTACAGACGGACCGGCGCCTCCCCTCCACTCAGCGCGACCTCGCGCATCGGCACGCGCAGCGTGACCGCCTCGCCGCCGGGAATGAGTGCTGCGGTGCGCTCTTCAAAGCCCTTACTGGAATTCGGATACGCCGCTGCAAAGTCGATCATGGAACTCTCGAATCTTCGGTGAACGGGCCCTCGGTAGCGTCGGGCCGGCGGGATCGTATGAGGATCGCCGCACTCCCTCCGCCGGTTTCAACCGGATCAGGTTCCAAGGGTTTGTCTCAATCCTGTTCGGATACCCCTGGCGGCCTTCGTGATTATACGTCTCTGTCCGCGACGACACGCGACCACCTACAATTCACGTATGGTTATCGCACTGCTGTTCAGCTTGCTGATGGCACAGGCCACGCCGCCCGCCAAACCGGTACCGCCGCAGCCCACGACTCCCAAGCCCGCGCCCGCGCAACCTCGCACGACGACTGCGCGGCAGCCGGCATCGACTGCGGTAGCGGGGATGGCGATCACCGCAACCGATGGCAGGGGAATGCCGTTCGCGGACGTGACCGTTGAATTGAGTGGCCCCGCCTCAAACAGCGGTAAGACCAACGCCGCCGGACAAATCAGCTTTCCAAGCCTTCGCGCGGGTACTTATCGCCTCCGTTTTGTGGGCGACGAAATCACCGCGTTCGAACGCGAGGTCATACTCAAGGCGGGCGCCATCGAGAAGATCGCCGTCACACTGACGATGGCTCCGCCGCCGCCGCCACCCGTGGTCGCCGCGCCCGTAGCACCCGCGCCGCCGCAACGTCCTGCTGCCGGACCCGTGGGCGAGCCGCAGCTCGGATCGCTGACCAAGCTGGCGGACCGCGAGAAGAACACGAAGGAGCGCCGCGAGATCCTGCTCTCCTGCAGTGGCAACACCCGGAACATGCTGCTCGTCCTCACCGGCGAGCAGCCGCAGCGGATCTACGACGCCGCCGAATCGACGTATTACGTCATCTCTGGCCAGGGCGGCGCCATTGTCGGCAAGCTCCAGAGCGTCATCAGTGAAGGGTCGTTCCTCACCGTGCCGCGGGGCACGTCGTTCACACTCGCCCGCCAGGGAAACCGGCCACTGACGATGTTGTGGACGCTGAGCGGTGAGCCGTGCGAAACGGCGAAGTAACCGTGGGTGCGCGCGCCGACGCCCAGGGCGTCATCGTCGGCTGCCCCTCGTGCGGACAGGCGAACCGCATGCGCTACACCGCGCTGAACAAGACGATTCGCTGCGGGAACTGCCGCGTGACGCTGCCGCCGCTCTCCGGTCCGGTGGAAATCGCGGACGCGGCAACGTTCGACGCTGCCGCACGTGACAGCGCCTTGCCGCTGCTGGTGGACTTCTGGGCACCATGGTGCGGGCCCTGCCGCCTGATCGCGCCGGAGCTCGAGCGGCTGGCGCAGGCCAATGCGGGCCGCTATCTCGTGGTGAAGGTCAACACCGACGCGGTTACGGAGGTGGCCGCACGGTTCCGCATCCGCTCTATTCCGACGCTGGCGCTCGTCTTCGGCGGACGTGAGATCGAGCGCATAACGGGAGTCCGTCCGGCGTCCGAGATCGAAGCCTTCATCTCCCGAGCCATGGCGACCGCAACACCGCGCGCGTCGTAGCGCTACCAGCCGGGCCGGATAAGAAATCCGAGCGTCCATCCCAGCGGCGTTCGATCGAACGGACGTGCCGCAGTCAACTCGAGGATGATCCCTCCCATGTTGACCCGCCCGCCTGCGCCGATGCTGCGGAATTGCGCGCGGTTGGTGACGTCGACATGCCTGGTCCACATCGCGCCCGCGTCGGCGAAGGCGATGAGCTCGATGGGCACCTGTCGGCCGTAGTCGAGATCACGGGTCAGGAATCCGACAAGCGGCATCCGCAACTCAACGTTCATCAGCGCCATTCGACTGCCGGCCAGTTCGTCAATCACGGAGCAGGTCGTGGCCGTGCGCCCACAGGCATCAGCGGCGAAATTCCGCAAGTCGTAGCCGCGAACCATCGTCTGCAGGCCGACCACCAGCGGGGTCAATCGCGGATCTGACGCGCCGGAACCGTAGCGTCCGACGTGTTCCACACGCGTCGCGATGGTTAACGGCCGCACCGGCATCCAGTAGCGCCGCGCGTCCACGCGGACGTCGGTGAAGGGCACCGACCCGAACGCCGGTTCCACTTCCACGCGTAACCGTTGTCCGAGAACAGGACCGACGGGTCCGAACACCGTCGTGTCGTGCACGAACGCGAACTGCGCTTCAGCCTGATACAGCGCAGGACCGCCCGGGGACTCGACCAGGGAACGATTGAGGATCTGTCCCGCCGGGTCGCTGGTTCGCGTTGCCGTCTGCCACTGGAACCCTGTTCGTCGAACGCCGACACGCATTTCAAAACGACGTGCTGCGTCGATGTGATACCGGCCGGCGAGGCCGCCCCACTGATGGTCGTACCGCAGGCTGGCCGTCTCGCGGGTGGTGGACTCGGTCCCCCGTTCGAGCGACCGGCGCGCCCCGTAGAATCGGTTCGGTGCGAATCCGCCTGTCACGCCCCAGCCCCATCGGCCCCGCCTTGTCGCGTAAGTGACCTGCGCCGCCAGATCGTCCACATCCGTCCCGACCCGGAACACGGTCTGCAACTGCCGGTCGCGAAGCAGATCCCCGAACGTCGCGCCGAAGCTCGCGCGGACGAGGCCGCCGAACGCATTGCCGGTCCCGGCGCCGATAAACGGCTGGGCGAGCGCTTCCAGACGCAGGCGATCGTCGTACGGAAGTTGCGTGAATGAGGACGCGTCCGGCAATCCCGAGCGCGGATCGCGCAATGCGTCCGCAACGGTCATTCGCTCGTCGGTGATTGCCGGCGCTGCGGACGCCTCGGTCTCATCGACGATCGCGCAGCGACTGCAGTCGGTGAGCATCCGGATCCGGTACACGCCGTCGGAGAACGCGGTGAAGGCCACGGCACCGCTCTCGGACGCGACGGCCAGCGCCGGGCTCGTCGGCGTGAGGCCGCTGACCCCCGCGGTCTCGTCGGTGACACGCGTCAGCTCACCGCCCGCCAGCACGCGGCGGTACACATTGCTCGTCTGCTCCCGATCGGCGATGTAGTAGACAGCATCGCCCGCCGGCGACCACTGCGGATTGATTTCCTTGCCCGTGATCGCCCGAGACACCGTCGCGGGGTCAAGCGGACGAATCACACCGCTCTTGAGATCGAGCAGGCCGACCCGGAACGGGCCGAACCGCAGTTCATCAAGTGAGGACGTAAAGCGATCGGTGGCGAATGCGATGGTCGAGCCGTCGGGCGACCACGCCGGCTGGACGTCCGCAAACACGTCCGCGGTCAGCTGACGCAGCGTCTTCGTCGCGACCGTGTAGATGAAGAGATCCGCCAGGCCTCCCTTCAGTCCGGACACGACAATCTGCGATCCGTCGGGAGACCAGCTCGGGTTGAACAACTGGCTGACCGTTGACAGAGGGATTTCCTCACGCGTGCCCTGCGCCACATCGACGAGCATGAGCACGGCGTCGCCGTCGCGTACCGCTGCCATCGCGAAGCGCTGGCCGGATCGATCCCACGCGCCCGATGAATCGATGTATTGCAGGCTGTCGAAATGAGGATCGGCAGCGGTGCTGACGATTTTCTGAGCGGTCTTCTCCTTCGCCGTGTCTGCCAGGAACAGATCGACGGACAGGCGATCGCGTTCGGAGAGAAACATGACGCGGCGGCCGTCGGGGCTGAGCGCAGGACCGAGCTGCATTCGCTCCTGACGTCCGGCCCGCACGAGTCCGCCGCGCGCGTCGGAGTCCTCGCGCTCCACCGATATCGAACCATGCCATCCGCGCGTGATCTGCTCGGCGGTGAGGCCGGTCACCTGCTCGAGGCGCTTGATCCCATCTCCTGCGCGCGAGCGCAGGACGTCGCCAATCAGCCCGTCACCGAATTCGCCGGCGAGGTACGACCACAGAGCGTGCCCATACCGGTAGGGGAAGTATTTCGGATCCTCTAATTGCTTGAGGGTGGGAAGGCGGTTGTGACGGGCGGCGTCCCGCACCCACATCGAGGTGTGCGCCGTCGCCGGACCGAGCGACAGGTACTCCGCCATCCCCTCGATGAACCAGCCTGGCAGTGAAAACGCGTCCCGCTTGACGCTGCGGGCGATGTCGATTTGAAACGCGTGGGCAATCTCGTGACCGAGGATGTGATCCGTCTCACCAAGCCCCGGCGTAAAGGGCAGCGCGATCCTCGACTTCGCGTGCTCGGTGAACCCGCCAACGCCTTCGCCCACCGGACCGCCGGCAAGGTTCGTCTGCGTGAAATGGGAGTGACTCGCGTAGAGGATCAGCGGCTGCCGGTGATCGAAGGTATGCCGCAGGATGCGCGAGAAGCGTGAGTACCACCGCTCCGCCATCTGCGCGGCAATGGCGACAGCCTCTTCTTCTTCGCTGTAGTAGTAGATGTCGAAATTCGGTGTCTGCAGCAGGCGGAAATCGAGACGATCGTAATGAACCCTGTTGCGACCGAACTGCGCGTGTGCGTTCGTGGAGAAAAGCATCGCCACGACCGCGACGATAACCACCGCGGGCTTGGACACCATGGGCACCCCTGGGACTCGGATTGGGGCGTCACTCTATCAGCCTCAGGGCTCATATACAAACGACCATCGCGTTCCGCCGTGGATCAACCCGTTCGCCATGTCCGCGCGGATGGTTCCAGCGCCCGGCAGAGCAAGGCGAAAGCCGACACCCGCATCGACATCGCCGCGCGCCCCGGCATCGAGCCGGCCTGTCACGCGGGTCGAGTCGATAAACGCCGCCACCGCTGTCCGCAAAAGTCCGGCGGACCACCAGCGTTGCGCTTCCACTGAAACAGCCAGCAGTCGTCTGCCCATCTGCTCGACTTGCAAACGACCGTCATCCACCAGCGGGTGGGCGCGGAGCAGTGTCTCGCGCGTCTGGCCTGTATCGCCGGCAAACCACACGAGCGGCGGGAGACCAGACGTTGCCGTTGTAACGGCCGCGCGCGCGAGAGACACGAATCCGCGGCGCGACGTTGAGGAGGATGCGGACACGGACACGTCCGCTCGAGAGAACATGTCCGACCCGGCCCAGAGCTCGGCGCCGCCCTGAACGTCCACCCGGTTGCCCCGCGTCAGCACGCGGACCGTGCCGCGTGACCGGTTCAAGAGTCCGGACGAATCCCAGTCCTCCACGCCGGTCTCCGCAGAGAGCTTGACCAGTGGCGTGAGCCAGTTTGACCAGTGGATGAGACCGCCTGCCCGTTCTACCGACGGGACCTCATCCGTAAACTGCTCGCGCTCATGAAACCCGCCGACGCCCCACACACCACCCCAGGGAGCAGGCGCCTCGAACATCGCCGAGACACGGGGCCGTCCGGGCCAGAACCGCCAGTCTCCAACCAACCGTTCACCGCCGCCGGTGAGTGATCCGGTACTGATGGCAATCTCGCGACGCGACGCCGCGGCGGCAGCGACCACCGCGTAGCTCCAGACGTCCGACGGCACCAGCGGTCGCTCGTTGACAGCAGCGCGCAGCTCGGCGAGCCCACCGGGTCTCGGCACGACCTCGACGGCCGCAGACGACGTAGCTGGCAGATCTCGAAGGCGCCGCTCGCTGCGAAGCACCAGATCCGCAGTGACGACGGTGCCGGTCGAAGTGCCGATCAGCCGTTCGACGACCCGCTGACGCGTGCGGGTGAGACCGGCGACGGTCACCAGATCGAGTCGCGGTTCGCCAATCTGATTCCATGCGTTCAGGGCACCGGCACGATCGTTCAGCACGAACCGGCTCGTCCCGAGGAGTTGCCACCCGTACGGCTCAATGGGATCCATGGCAGTAGCCGTCGCACTGAGCGCCTCCACGTCCGCCCATCGCTGCTGCAGGACGCGCACACCGGCCAGCTCGCGCATCGCCGCTGCACCTCCACACGCCAGCGCCGTCGTCAGACTGCGTTCCGCTGCGGCGAGATCGTTGGCCCTCGCCTGCGACACGCCCGCGGCGATCAACTCACTGCAGGTGCTCTGAGGACCGTCTTTGACTTCGGTCAATGGCGGCGCAGCGGTCGGCGTCCGTTCGCCCGGAACCACGACGGCCATCCAGCGCCGAGTCGCCTGCCATCGCCGGTCGAACTCGCTGCGACCGACCACGCGCAACGGAGCACGGGCCGGATCGTGAAAGACCACCGCGTCGGGAGTCGTGCCGACGATGACGATGTAGTGGAATCTTCCCGGACGATCTTCGATGAGTGTCAGCACCGGCCGGCCACGCTGGAGCTCGGCGTCGATGGCTCCAGCCGTGCCGTCGAGAGCTGCCGCCATCCAGCCGCGGGTTGTCAGCTCACGCAGCAGCGCGTCCGTACGGATCCCGGCGGCGCTGCGATCGACGAGATGCGCGAAGGATTCCGCGGTGAGCCCGCGTTCGCCCCAGTAACGCAGCACCATCGCCGCGGCAGCGCCACCGCACAGGGCTTCTGATTGGGAAATGAAGGGGACGTCGAGAATCGAAACCGGCGCTGGCTGTGCCTGGAGAGGTACAGCCAGCACCGCGATTAGAACGAGCGCGCGCGTTGTCAGTTCACCGCAACGATGATCAGGATAAGCACCAGCAACGCGATGATGACCAGCGTCGTCGACACTGTGATCTTCGACTGCCCGCCAGCCAGGGCGGTCTCGGCCTGCCGGGCCTGCGAGGTGACGCGGGCGAGGTCCTCACCCTGCAGCGTCGACACGGCGCCGGTCGCGCGGCGGAGATCTATTCCGGCTCTTTCGGCAATACCCTTCACTTCTGCGTTCCCCAGCACGCGTAACACGGCCTCCCGATCGGCCGCGGTTGTGTCGACGTGCTGCTGCACGGCGGCGTCGAGCGCCGACTGTGGTGCAGCGTGAGCGGTTTGCGCCTGCAGCCGTGGGGCGGCGGCAGTTGCCATTACCAGAATTGCAACAAGTGAAACGAACAGTCGCATGCGTGCCCTCCTGAGCGGCATTGTAGCGGAGCAGCTATGGTTGAGTCTCCGGTTTCCGAGGCTGGGGACGAACGTCGAAGGATCGCGTCTCCTCTTTGACGTCAACGATGAACAGGTGGTCGAATCCCTCGTCATAGGTTGGCAACTCGAGTCGCTTCCGCGTCGTGAAGATGGCGACGTCAGGTACGCGGTCTCGACCCTCACGTGCGCGGTTGCGGCGAAGGGCGACCGCGGCATCGGTCGGAAAGAAGTAGCCTGCAAGGTCAGCGCCGAAGCGTCGCGCGATGGCAATGATTGGCGCACGATCGGCCACACGCGGATTCGTGTTGTCAACGACCACAGAATGGCCAGCGGCGAGCGACTCGGCGATCAACTGCTCCTGGCGGCGCTGCGGCTGGCGGTTGTGCCGCATGATGTCCTTGCTGACAAGATCGTGCGTGCCGACAAGGCGCTCGCGATAGAACGTCGACTTGCCGGAACCGGGCAGGCCGATCAGGATGACGCATTCCATGTGTGTGACGCCACAGGATGAGCGCTTCACGATGTGGCTCGCATCGCTCGAAGCCCGCCACCTCGCCGACTTCCGGGTCGCCGAGGTCACCCGCGCGCTTCGGGCATTGTCCTCTGCGTACGTCCAGCGGCGCCAGACGCTCGCGACCGGCGCCGCCTTGAACTCGGCAGGCAAGCGCGCGGCGTTCGCGTTGTTCTATGGGCCGCTTCACCTGTTGACGATCGGTCAGATCATCCGTTCGCTCGATGCTGCCGCCCCGGCGCCGTCCGAAATCGTTGACCTCGGGTGCGGCACGGGAGTCGGGGGTGCTGCCTGGGCGCTGTGCGCCGGTGGTGCGCCCCGCGTCACAGGAATTGACCGTCACCCCTGGGCAGCGGACGAGAGCCGATGGACGTACCACCAGCTGAAGCTTCACGGGCAGGCCCGGGCGGGAGACCTGAAACGCCTGCCGCCAATGAAGCCGGCGGCCGCTATCGTTGCCGCGTACCTCCTCAATGAGGTGGATGACGACCGGCGCGGCTCACTCGAAATGCAGTTGCTCGATGCCGCGACACATGGAACACGTGTGCTGATCGTCGAACCGATTTCCCGATCACTCACGCCCTGGTGGGATAAGACCGCCTCGCGCGTGCGGGCACTGGGTGGACGTGAGGACGAGTGGCGTTTCCCTGCCGAACTGCCGCCGCTGCTGCGAACGCTCGACAAGGCAGCCGGGCTGAACCATCAGGAACTCACCGCGAAGAGCCTGTATCTCGGGTGAGAGCCAACCTGAAGGTCGGTCCCTACGACGACTTCACCGGGTTGCTGTCGCGAAGAGAGGTGATGGCGGAGGAATATTCTCCGGCGACCGCGTCGGCCGCCTCAGCGAGGAACCCGAGATCCCGAAGCAGGCCGTCGCGAAGCGAGTAGATCCAGCTATGCACCGTCAGCTGTTGCCCGCGGCTCCACGCATCGCGAACGACAGTGGTCTGACAGACGTTCCGGGCCTGCTCGATCACGTTCAGCTCGCACAGGCGATCGGTTGCCCGTTCGTCCGTTCCGGCTCGACCGACGAAATCCAGATGACGGTCGTGAACGTCCTGAACGTGCCGCAGCCAGTTATCGATGAGGCCGAGCGAGCTCCGGCCGTATGCCGCCTGGATACCCCCACACCCGTAATGGCCGCAGACGATCACATGACCGACACGGAGAACCTCGACCGCGTACTGAAGAACAGACAGGCAGTTGAGATCGCTATGCACCACGACATTCGCCACGTTGCGGTGCACAAACAGCTCGCCCGGGGCAAGCCCGACGATCTCGTTGGCCGGAACGCGACTATCCGCACATCCGATCCAGAGGTAGCGCGGTGTCTGCTGAGAGGACAGCTTGAGAAAAAATTGCGGGTCCCGGGACGTGATGTCGTGCGCCCACGCACGGTTCTGCCGGAAGAGCTCCTCCAGCGTCCTCATCGCGACGCCGCCAGCAGATCGCGAAGCTGGTCGAGATGGTGGCGGAGGTGTCTGACATAGTCCTCCATCAGGAAACCAAGCGTCACGACGTCGCCGTCAGGGCCGTCTCCGGAATGTGCGAACGACGACGGCGGCGTCACGGCGATGAGATGCGCGAGATGCCGGTTGTAAGCGCTCCACAGCTCGACCAGATCACGAAACGGCACCTGCGCATAACGCTGTCGACCAACCCAGTCGTCCTGGTTGTAACCCTGAAACACAATCGGAGGCGCGTCCTGACCGATCACGAAGCGCCGATGGTTATTGCACGCCGAATCGACGAGATGCCCGAGAATCTCGCGGGCGCACCAACCCCCATCCTTCGCAGGTTGAGTGGTCCGTGCTTCGTCCGCGTCGCCGAATAGCTCGAGGCCCGAACGGATGGCGGAGTGCAGATCAGTGGAGATGGCAGTTGGAGTCATATTGCGAAATTTGGGGGCGGTCGAGTTACGCGAGCCCCGTCACATGATACAAATGACCGGTCTTAAGACGTGTGTTCGTGATTTTGAAGGTCCAGGGTCGGGATTCGAAAGGCCGGAGACCTTGATGTTTCGCTTCTGAAAGGAGCCATGATGCGGATTCTGTCCAGTGCAGTAATTCTCGCGGTGGCGTTTGGCGTCGGATGCGCCAACAAGACCAGCACCGCGACGACGAAGCCGCCGGCGCAAGGCGGCGGCGCGGCTGCGGCCCCGGCCCCAGCGGCGGCACCAGCCCCGGCAGCCCGTGCCGGCGGTGCAGCAGCCCCGGCAGGCGCGCGTGCAGGCGGCGCACCGGCAGCGGCCGCTGGTCGTCAGGGTGGCGCGGCTGCGGCGCCGGTCACGGTCGAGCAGCATGCGGCCACGATGAAACAGATCGCCGCCAGCAATGCCTCGCTCGGCAAGTTGATCAAGTCGAACGACCTGATGGGTGCAGCGACGGAAGCGCAGAACCTGGCGACTCTGTTTGCCACGGTCGAGCGGTTCTACACGCAGCGCAACAAGCCCGACGCTGTGAAGATCGCGCAGACGGCGCGCACCGGCGCCAGCGATGTTGCGGCTGCAGCAAAGGCTGGCGATCAGATGAAGGCGCAGACCGCGGCTGGCGCAGTGGCGCCGACGTGCAAGACCTGCCACACCATGTACCGCGAAGGTGGCGGAACGGAGCCGTATCGATTCAACGCGGCATCGGGTATCACACCTCCGTAACAAGGCGCGCAGCATCGCCGGCGGCCACAATCGATGCGGCCGCCGGTTCTCCCCCTCTTGTTCTTCCTTCTCCCGCTACAGCCCGACCGGCACCGCTGTTGCACCGCGCAACCGACGGGAGCGTCTGCATGGCTGAAGTTCTTGTCTCCTTCGACCAACCAGTTCGGGATCCGCTTGGCGAGTACCACGCGCGCGCAGTCGGACGCCTGGCCGACGATGGTATGTGGGAAGGATGGATTGAGTTTGCTCCGCTCGACGGAGGTGGCGAGGTTCTCGTAACGGGCGTCGAATCTCGGCAGCCGGAACGTGTCCACCTCGAGTACTGGGCAACCGGACTCACCCCGGTGTTTCTGGAAGGAGCGCTCAATCGTGCACGCCGGCCGGTCACGGTTCGGGTGCGGCCAGTGGATGTCCCGCGGTCCGACGGACCAAAGCCTCGCGACACGGTCGTATCGCGAGTTATGCCGTCGGGAGGGGAGCCGGTATTGGACCCGTTCGAAATCGGCGCCCGTAGCCTCGACCTGCTGCATCAGGAGCTTGGCGCCCTGAACCGCCCCCGCCTCCTCAACATCATCACGGCTTTCTTGCTCAACCCGGGAAAAGAAGACCTGTCGTGGATGTCCGACCGACAGCTGGTGCAGTTCATCGTCACCGCGGTCGAGGCCCAGCTGGCACTGCGCACCAGAAGCTGACCCGCATTTCGCGCTGCGCGCGTAGCGAGGCAGGCCCGGTATAATTCGGCTCTTTCATGAGCCACCAGAATCTCGACCAGCTGCTCGGGACGGTGAAGAGTCCCGTCGAGCTCCTTCGCAACTCCCAGATCGGGCCGTACGCCTTTCCGGTCGTCCGTTACGAGTTCACGAACTGGCGCGACGAACAGTTATCGTGGCGCCGTACGTGCGCACTGTTCGACCAGTCGCATCACATGACCGACCTCTACATTGAGGGCCCGGACGCGCTGCGGCTGCTGTCCACGCTTGGCGTCAACAGCTTCAAGGGCTTCAAGGTCGATCAGGCGAAGCAGTTCATCGCGTGCAACGATGAGGGCTACGTCATCGGCGACGCAATCCTCTTTTTCCTCGACGAAAACAGTCTCAGCCTCGTCGGCCGCCCGCCCGCGGCGAACTGGGTGGAGTACCACGCACAGACTGGAACCTTCGACGTGAAGGTCGAACGTGACGAACGGTCGGCGGTCAATCTCGGTCGCCGCAAGTCGTACCGCTTCCAGGTCCAGGGACCAAACGCCGCGAAAGTGATGGAGGCGGTCACAGGGCATCCCACGCCGGACATACGTTTCTTCCACATGGGGACCTTCACCATCGCCGGCCGGCGCGTACGCGCCTTGCGCCATGGCATGGTCGGCCAGCCGGGGTGGGAGCTTTTCGGTCCGTGGGAAGACGCGGACGCGGTACGTGACGCGATCGTCGCAGCCGGGCGATCGCATGTCGCTCGACAGTGAGCTCGCGGTTCCGCCGTCCGCCGCGTCGCTCGACGACGGCGGCGATCGCCGATTCGTCGCCATTCGCGTGCACGACTCGGGGCTCGGCATTCAGCCCGACCAACTCAAGGAG
>Ga0207691_10001714_pt1 | contig 21584 bp, 19 predicted proteins | sample KBSM13metaG_FD_184327 | JGI IMG/M metagenome (GOLD analysis project Ga0207691, IMG submission 184327) | Miscanthus rhizosphere microbial communities from Kellogg Biological Station, Michigan, USA - KBS M1-3 metaG (SPAdes) (version 2) | ecosystem: Host-associated > Plants > Roots > Rhizosphere >... | reverse complement strand
AGTGAGGGTACGCCAGGGCGTGTCCATCGAGATGCCTTCGCGCTTTGCGAACTCGGCCAACGCGCGTCGCTTGCCGTCGTAGCGCGGCTTCGTCCACGGGTCGATCGCGCCGTCGCGCAGCGAGCGCTCGGGGTAGGGGACGATGAGCGCTTCGTCGTACTCGAGGACGGCGCCGAACCCGTTGCAAGTCGGGCACGCGCCACGCGGGTTGTTGAACGAGAACAGTTGCGGTGACGGAGCGGGCGCACGGGTGCCGTCGTTCGGGCACTCGAAGCGTTCCGTAAACCGCAGGGACTGGGGTATGGGGACCGGGGACTCGGCCGCCCCACCTCCGCCAGCCGTGATGACGACGCAATCGCCGTCGCCCTCACGGAACGCCGTGCCCACCGCGTCAGCGAGTCGGCCGGCGGTTTCCGCCGAGACGCTGAGTCGGTCCACCACGACCAGCAGCTCGCGCGTTCTCGTTAGGTCGACCTTCTCGGCGGCGACGTCGTCGAGATGCAGGATACGACCATCGACGCTGACGCGAACGAATCCCTGCGCACGCAGGTTCTCGACCACGACGTCGTGTGTGACCTTACTCGAGAGGCGGAGCGGAAACGACACGGCGAACCGCGTTCCGGCGGGCAAGGCGAGCACCGCGTCCACGACCGATTGCACCGTGTCCGGTTTGAGCTCGCGGCCGCAGACCGGACAGAACGTGCGACCGATGCGCGCCCACAGCAGGCGCAGGTAGTCGTAGATCTCGGTGGCGGTACCAACGGTGGAGCGCGAGGTCTTCGTCGGATTCTTCTGCTCGATCGCGACGGCGGGCGAGAGGCCGTCGATGGAATCGACGTCGGGCTTCTCCATCCGCTCCAGAAACTGGCGCGCGTAGGCCGAGAGCGACTCGACGTATCGTCGCTGACCTTCGGCGTAGATGGTGTCGAACGCCAGCGATGACTTGCCCGAGCCCGAAGGTCCCGTGATGACGGTATAGCTCCGTCGCGGGATCTCGAGGTCGAAGCCTTTCAGATTGTGCTGGCGTGCTCCGCGCACGACGATCGCGTCCTTCACCGCGCGAAAGCTAATTCCGGGTGGGGCGAAGAAACACCGGCGGCGTGAATGTCGCGGCGATTGTCGCTCTACCGAAGGCGACGGAGGAGACGGCCGACGAGGAGCACGACGATGGCTCCGAGAGTCGCAGTGCCGAGCGAGCGAAAGTCCAAGTCACCGGCGGTCACGTGGCCCCAGCCGAGTGCACTCGCCAGCAACCCACCGATGAACGCACCGGCGATGCCGAGGACGACCGTAACGATACAGCCGGACGGGTCGCGGCCAGGTACGAGAAACTTCGCGAGCGAGCCTGCCAGCAGTCCCAGCAGGACCCAATAGAGCCAGAGGGGCAACGCATCTCCTGGACAACATCGAGCCCCGAGCGTCCCGTGTGCAGGCGCTCGGGGCTCAACGGTCGAATCGTCAGACTGTGGTCCGCGTGCGTGTGGTCATGCGGTAGATCCAAAGGAGCAACATCGCGCCGACGACCGCGAGGACGATGCTCCACAGCGAGAAGCCGTTCAGGCCCGAGCCGGTGATCATGTTGCCAAGGAAACCACCGAGGAACGCGCCGACGATTCCGATCAACATCGTGACGATGATCCCGCCAGGGTCACGACCCGGCATCAGTGCTTTGGCGATGGCGCCAGCCACGAGTCCAAGCACGATCCAAGCGAGAATGGTCATATCTGCTCCTCCCGAGGGGTGGGTTTACACCTCGTGAGTAAAGCAACCACCGTACCAGATTTCTGGCTGACCCCGGTTTTAGGGGACTGAACTGTGGGGACTGGGGACTGGGGACTGGGGACGGCGAAAAGGGGAGCTGGGCTGCAGGATGAACGTTGGTGCAGTGCGACCTCGCGTTATGCTTCCCGATCGCCGACGCGAGCTGGGTTTCCAGTCCCCAGTCCCCAATCCCCAGCCCCTGCAGTTGACTTCACCCGACGTCATCCACGAGGAAGAAGCGCTCGGCAAGGCGTACGACGGCCGTCTCATGCGACGGCTGCTGCGCTACGCGCGCCCGTACCGCGGGCTCGTGATCGGTGCGCTCGTACTGCTGCTCGCCGACGGATTCCTTCAACTCGTCGGCCCGGCGCTGACCCAACGCGTGATCGACGTTGCCATTCCGCGCCGCGATAGCCACATCGCGATCACGAGTGCGGCGCTGTTCGCGGCCACGCTGTTATTTCAGTTCCTGTTCACGTACGGCGAGACGATGCTGACGAGTCTCCTTGGTCAGCGCGTCATGCGAGATCTCCGCATCGAGATCTTCGCGCACCTGCAGCGGCTGTCGGTGTCCTTCTTCGACCGCAATCCCGTTGGGCGCCTCGTGACGCGAGTGACGTCCGACGTGGAATCGCTCAACGAGCTGTTCACTGCCGGTGTCGTTGCCGGCATCGGTGACCTGTTCACGCTGCTCGCGATCAGCGTCGCGATGCTCGTTGTCGATTGGCGATTGGCACTCGCGGCGTTCGCCGTCATTCCTGGCGTCGTGATCGCGTCGAACGTGTTCCGCGTCCGCGTGCGCGAGGCATACCGTTCAATCCGAACTCGGCTCGCGCGCATCAACGCGTTTCTGCAGGAGCGCATCTCGGGCGTGCGCGTCGTACAGCTCTTCGGGCGAGAGCGAAGCGAGGCGGCGCGTTTCGACGCGCTGAATCGCGATCACCTCGACGCACACCTACGCTCTGTCCGCGTCTATGCGCTGTATTTCCCCGTCATCGAAGTGCTCACGACGGTCGCGATGGCGACGCTGATCGTGGCGGGGTCATCGCGCGTTCGCGCGGCGTCGATCACGGTGGGAACGGTCGCTGCCTTCCTGCAACTCGTGAGGCGCTTCTATCAGCCGCTGCAAGATCTCTCGGACAAGTACAACACGCTGCAGCAGGCGATGGCATCGTCCGAACGGATCTTCACGTTGCTCGATACAGAATCGGGAATGGGGAATCGGGAATCGGGAATCGACGTGCGGGACTACCCCCTTCGACCCCGTCTCGATTCCCGATTCCCGATTCCCCATTCCCGACAGGGCGTCACTGTCGAATTCCGCGACGTGTGGTTCGCGTACGATCTCGCGCATCTGGCGAAGGGAGGTGGCGCCCCGGGTGAGGCGGAGTGGGTGCTTCGCGGCGTAAGCTTCACGGCGCGGCCCGGTGAGACGCTCGCGCTCGTAGGTCATACGGGAGCAGGAAAGACTACGATCGTCAGCCTCCTGCTGCGATTCTATGACCCGCAGCGCGGGCAGATACTGGTCAACGGCGTCGACGTGCGCGCGATGCCGCTCGCTGAGCTGCGCGGGCTGATTGGGTACGTGCAGCAGGACATCTTCCTGTTCGCGGGAGATGTGCGCTCAAACATTCGCCTGTCGTCTCCGCTGAGCGATGCCGATGTGGTGCGGGCGGCCGAGCGCGTGGGAGCGGATCGCGTGATCCGTCGCCTCCCCCGCGATTACGCGTACGAGCTCGGTGAGCGTGGGACCTCGGTGAGTGTTGGCGAGAGACAGTTGCTCTCGTTCGCTCGGGCAATCGCCGCCGATCCCGCGCTGCTGGTGCTCGATGAGGCCACGAGCGCGGTGGACAGCGAGATCGAGGCGGCAATACAGGAAGCGCTCGAGGTGTTGATGCGCGGCCGCACGACGATCGCGATCGCCCATCGCCTGAGCACTATCGTGGGCGCGAACGAGATTCTCGTCCTGCATCACGGCGAGGTTCGCGAGCGCGGCACCCATCGCGAGCTCCTCACCCGTGGCGGCTTGTACCAGCGGCTGTACCGTCTCCAGCAGGGTGAGATGGCGGCTGCGGCCCAGGCGTGAAGTGGACTGTCCGGAACAAGCCCTGGCAATCGTTTAAGTGCTTGCCAGCCATGCGGGTCAGCCATAGTTTCCGCGCGTGACCCGTGGAGGCGATGCCGTCTCAACGGGCTTTCCATATCCCCTTCGGCTTCGCGCATAGGATCGCTGTCCGAACCGGCATGGCTCACATTCGGCTTGACGACAAACAGATCGAGCTGAGCGTTGGCGAGCTGCGAATCGGGACAAGCGAAGAGGCGCAAGTGCGGCTCGGTGCTGGTCCAGAGAAGGGGACTCTTGCGATCGTCATCGTGGACCCGCGAGGCACCGTCACTGTGCGGCGAGTGGCGACGGGGACCACGATACTGGTGAATGGTGTGGCGCTCGGTGCTGAGCCGGCGCCTCTGCTCCACGGAGACAGGATCGAGGTGGCCGGGCGTCAGCTCCGCTTCTCCGATGACCGTAAAGCAGGCAGCACAGTCGTGCTGCCTGCATTCGGCACGCCGAAAGCATCGACCGCGGTGGCACCCCGTGGCCGCGCTGGCGTGCTCGGCGGTCGCCTGGTTTCTCTCGTCGACGGGCGTGAATACTTGGTACCAGCCGGCGGAATGCGCATTGGGCGTGACGCTGACTGCGACATCGTGGTGCCCGGAAATGATGTGTCCCGCAATCATGCAGAATTGTCGCTCGGGCCCGCTGGCTACGTAGTCCGTGATGTCAGCTCGAATGGCGTCTTCGTGAATGGAGCGCGCACGGGCGATGCCCAACCGCTCCGTCGCGGAGATGTGATTCGCATCGGCACCGAGGAGTTTCGCTTCTACGCCGATGCGGCGCCCGAGGCTCCGACACCGGCGCGCGAGGATCGGCTGCCCGAGTCACAACGCCCGCTCGCCACGTTGGAAGTGGTCAACGAGGGCGCGACCAAAGGCACTCGCTACCAGCTTCGCACGGCGCTCTCCCATATCGGGCGGGGGCCGCACAACGATATCGTGGTGATCGACGACAGCGTTTCGGACTCACACGCCAAGATCCAGCGGCGCGACTCAGGCTGGTACGTCGTCGACATGGGATCGAGGAACGGCACGTACGTGGCCGGACGTCGGGTCAGTGGTGAGCAGCAACTCGGAGCGACCGCCGCCGTGCGCTTTGGCGGCGTGAAGGTGATATTCCGGTCGGAGCCCGAGGTCATCGATGCCGACGGCGGCACTCGCGTCATCGTCGGATTCAGGCCAACGGATCAGCAGCGCGCTCGAACAGCGCGCCCAATCGTCGCCACCCGCCAGTCCCAGGCGAGCGACTCCACGGCGTCGGCGAATCAGAAGACGTCGTCGCTCGTGTGGATCGCGGCCGCGCTGGTCATCGGCGCGACTGTCCTTCTCGTGATACAGGATCGCTAGTGAACCTATACGTCGCCGCCCGCTCGGATGTGGGCATGATCCGCGCTGGGAACGAAGACAGTTTCTTCGCTGAAGCGAATGAGAAGCGGGGACTGTTCATCGTCGCCGACGGGATGGGAGGCCACGCTGCCGGCGAAGTGGCCAGCGAGATGGCGGTGCAGATCATCTCGCGCGAGCTTGCCGCCATCTCCGATATCAACAGCGACAACGTTCAGGCGAAGGTCGCGGAGGCCGTCAAGAAAGCGAACTCGAAGATCTACGAGCGCACGATCACGGAAGTCGACAAGCAAGGAATGGGCACCACGGCTTCGGTGCTGATCCTGACTGGGTCGAAGTATCTCATCGGGCAGGTCGGCGACTCTCGCGTCTATCTTCTTCGCGACGGCAAGCTGCGCCAGCTGACGAAGGATCACTCGTACGTGCAAGAGCAGGTGGACGCCGGTTTCCTGACGCCCGAACAGGCGCGGTACCATCCGTACTCGAACGTGATCACGCGATGCGTCGGCGCAAGCGACAATGTCGAGCCCGACACGTATCACGGTGAAGTGCGCACCGGCGACGTCTACCTGGTCGCCAGCGACGGACTCACTGGCATGGTGGACGATCGTCGCCTGCAGCAACTGCTCTTCTCCCGTGCGACGCCAGGGCGCGTCGTGGATGCGCTGATCTCCGAAGCGAACGGCCGCGGTGGCCTCGATAACATCACCGCGATCGTCGTGCAGGTGACGGCCACCGAGGGCAACGGCACCGACGGTGGAAGTACAACGGCCGAGACCCCCGTCGTTCGCTGAGCGGCGTGACGGAGGACCAGTCGGTCGGCGCGCTCGCGGAGCTCTACCTAGGGAACATCCTGTACGCTCTCGAGCTGGCGGCGCTGACGTTGGAATCGCAGGAGAAGCGCGAGGACGCGGCGTTCTATCGGGCGATCGCACGCAAGCTCGCCGAGGCGCATGGCAAGCGCGCCGCGGCGTCTTGAAATCAGGCTGACATCAGGCTGACGTCAGGCGCCGGCGGTCACTCGCATGAGCTGATCGAGCAGCTCGGTGCGCGGCACCTCGATGCGCCGCACTGCGAACACGCGGAGCCATCGGGCGGAGCGGTACAGCTGCTCCGACAGCACCGGAAGGTTGATCGCGCCTTCCAGCCCGGCAGTCGTTAGGCGCCGGACTTCGCCCGATCGGCGCACGACCGGCAGGTCGAGGCCCAGCATCTGCGTCTTCGCCGGAAAGTCGAGCAGGATCTCGCCGGCTGAGAGTCCGAGTTGCTCGGCGATGCGATCTTCCATCTCGATGGTGAGGCCGCGGTCATCCGCGATCCACTCGGGATCCTCGCCCGCGAGCTCCGCCGCAGGGCATTCGAGCACGCGCTTGTAGAGTCGTCGCTCGCGCAGCGCCACCAACAGCGGCGGAGCGCCGCGATGTGCAAGTCGATGGAGCAGGCCCTCATCGTCGAACGTGCTGAGCGCCTGCGGGTCGATATCCCCGGCGGTGAGCGCCTCGTCGACGAGCCGCTTGTACATCGCCGTTGCGCTCCGAACGGCATGATGCCAGTAGACATTGCGGTACATCTGGTACTTCGCGAACAGCAGCGACTCGAGCGCGGACAGTCCTTTCTCCAGCACACCGACGACGCGGCGGCCAGTTGCGGGCTCGTCGACCAGAACCAGCGAGTTGAGCAGACGGTCGACGTCGATCTCGCCGTACGGTACGCCACACATGAGCGCGTCGCGCTTGAGGTACTCGATCTTATCGAGGTCGAGCGATCCGGACACGAGTCCCTGCAGCGGGGACTGGCTCACGCCGCGAATCAGCGCCAGCACCCGCTCGGGCGCGCTCGCTCCGAGCGTCGCCGTGAGCGCGGCTCCTACCGAGCCGCCGAGCACGAGGGGCGTCGCGACCTGTTCGTGGTGCAGCGCGCCGATTTCCTCGAGCGCGTGCGAAAACGGGTAGTGCCCGACGTCATGCAGCAGCGCGGCTGCCTGTGCGATTGCGCGCTCCTCGAGGGACACGCCGTCCAGCTCACCGCGTTCGTCGAGCAGCGACAGCGTCAGCCGCGCGAGGTGGTAGGCCCCGAGCGCGTGCTCGAACCGCGTGTGAGTGGCGCCGGGATACACCAGGTACGCGAGGCCGAGCTGCCTAACGTATCGGAGCCGCTGAAATACAGGCGTGTCGACGAGCTGCAAAGCCAGCGCGTCGACACGGATGTTGTTCCACAGAGGATCCCTGATTATCACGAGAACAGGAGCTGGTAGCTGGTCGCTCGTGCTGGTTGCTGGTAGACCAGCCAAACCACCGGTACGCCTATGTGGGCAGCCCGAGGGTTTTTTGTCCTCGACCAGCGACCAGCACGAGCGACCAGCTACCAGCTTGCTGTTTAATCAGACTTTTGGTCCCGCGTCAGCGATGGCTGGAGAGATGTTGCTGCCGAACTTCTCGAAGTTCTTCCTGAACATCTCGGCCAGTTTCTTCGCCTGCGCGTCGTACTCCGCGGCATCGCTCCACGTATCGCGCGGGCGCATGACTTCCGATGGAACGCCCGGGACCTGCGTCGGCACCGCGAGTCCAAAGCGCTCGTCGGTCTGCGTCGGCACCTGGTCGAGCTGACCCGCCAGCGCCGCGCGCACCATGGCGCGCGTGTAGCCGAGCTTCATACGCTTGCCCACACCGTAGGCACCGCCGCTCCACCCAGTGTTCACCAGCCAGACGTGCGAATCGTGCTCCGCCAACAGGCGACCCAGCATCTCCGCGTACTTGGTCGGGTGCCACACGAGGAAGACTGCGCCGAAGCAGGCGCTGAATGTCGCTTGCGGCTCCGTGACGCCACGCTCGGTGCCGGCGACCTTCGCCGTGTACCCGGACAGGAAGTAGTACATGGCCTGCTCGCGCGTTAGGCGCGCGATGGGGGGGAGCACACCGAACGCGTCCGCCGTGAGGAATACGACGTTCTTCGGGTGACCACCGCGACCACTCGGCACGTGGTTCCGGATGTACGGCAGCGGGTACGAGGCGCGCGTGTTCTCGGTGATGGACTGGTCCTCGAACTTCACCTTCTTCGAGGTCGGTTCCAGCTTCACGTTTTCGAGGATGGTCCCGAACATCTGCGTCGTCGCGAAGATGTCCGGCTCGCCCTCGGCGGACAGGTTGATGACCTTCGCGTAGCAGCCGCCTTCGTAGTTGAAGATGCCGGTCTCCGCCCAACCGTGCTCGTCGTCGCCGATGAGCGAGCGCTCCGGATCCGCCGAGAGCGTCGTCTTGCCGGTGCCGGACAGACCGAAGAACAGCGCGGTGTCTCCCTGCGGCCCGACGTTGGCCGAGCAGTGCATGGAGAGCACGCCTTCCTTCGGCATGAAGTAGTTCATGACCGTGAACATCGACTTCTTGAGCTCACCGGCGTAGCGCGTGCCGCCGATGAGGATCATGCGTTGCGCGAAATTCAGTACGATGAAGGTGCTGGTCCGCGTACCGTGCCGAGCCGGATCGGCCTGGAACTCGGGCGCGTGCAGCACCGTGAAGTTCGGCTCGAACGTTGGCAGCTCGCTCTGCTCAGGGCGGATGAACATGTTCCGCACGAACGCCGCGTGCCAGGCGTTAGGCATCACGTAGCGGACGCTCAGGCGATGGGCCGGGTCGGCCCCACACCGGAGGTCCTGCACGAACAACTCCGGCTGCTGGTCGAGGTACGCGCGGACGTCGGCCAGCAGCGTCTCGAAGTGGGCGGCGGAGTAGGGCTGATTCACCTTGCCCCAGTCGATGTCGCCCTCAGTGGCGGGCTCGCGCACGACGAACTTGTCGTTCGGCGAACGCCCGGTGTGCGGCGAAGTGACTGCCACGAACGGGCCCATGTCGGCGAACTCGCCCTCGCCGCGGCGCGCGGCGGCGAGCATCAGCTCGGGGGCCACCAGGTTCCAATGGACCTCACCGCTCGGGCGCAGCCCCTGCTTCTCGAGTCCCTTCGTCGCGTCAGGCGCTCCCGTGGCGGGCTTGGTCTGCGTTGCCATGTTCTCGAATGTCCGGAAAAAAGGTTCGTCGCTCGTCCGACGAGTCGTCGGTCAGTTTCCTGTTACCCCTGCGACGTCGACCGTTGCGGTCCGTGACTGCGCGTCGATGACTGCGACGGCGGCCATGTTGACGATTTCTTGCACGTCCGCGCCGTGTTCCAGGACGTGGACGGGGTGACGCATGCCGATGAGAATGGGCCCGATGGCGGTCGCGCCACCGAGCTTGTTGAGCAGCTTATACGCGATGTTCCCAGCGCTCAAGTTCGGAAATATCAATACGTTGGCCGGTTCCTTCAAGGCACTGAACGGATAACTCTCGGCGAGAATGCGCTCGTCGAGGGCACTATCCGCCTGCATTTCGCCTTCCACGACGAGGTTCGGGTCGCGTTGGCGAACGAGCTGAACCGCGCGTGAGACCTTTTCCGCGTCAGGATGCCGGACCGATCCGAAGTTCGAAAAGCTCAGCATCGCAATGCGAGGCTCGATCCCGAACGTGCCCACGATGCGAGACGCCGCATAGGCGATCTGCGCGAGCTGCTCCGCGGTTGGATCGATGTTGACCGTCGTGTCGGCGCAGAAGACGACGTGCCGGTCGAACACGAGCATGTACATGCCGCTCACGAGCCCAGCGCGCGGATGCGCGCCGACGACTTCGAGCGCGGGGCGGATCGTCTCCGGATACTGCATCGTCATGCCGGACACCAGCGCATCCGCGTCGCCGCAGGCGACCATGACAGAGCCAAAGTAGTTGCCGTTGTAGAGACGTCGTAGCGCTTCGCCGGAGCTCATGCCCTTCCGCTGACGGCGCTGCCACAGGAATTCCGCGTAGCGCTCGCGGTGCACCGACGTCGATGGATCCTCGATCTCGAGATCCTCGAGCGGTATCCCGGCCGCCGCGGCGTTGCGCTCGATGACGTCGCGATTGCCCAACAGGATCGGGAAGCCGATCCCGTCGTCGACGATGATGCGCGCGGCGCGCAGAATCTTCGGCTCCTCGCCTTCGGGGAAGACGATACGCTTGGGATCGCGAACCGCGCGGTTGATGATGCCGCGAATGAGTCCACGCGCGCGCCCGAGTCGAGACTCGAGCTGATCGCGATAGTCCTCGACGTCCACAAATTCCTTGGCGACGCCGCTCGCGACCGCGGCCCATGCGACCGCCGGCGCCACCCACAACAGCACCCGGGGATCGAACGGGAAGGGAATGAGATAATCGCGCCCGAATTTTACCGACCGCAGCCCGTACAGCGCTGTGACGCTCTCCGGCACTTCTTCCTTTGCCAGCGCGGCGAGCGCCCGCGTTGCCGCCATCTTCATCTCTTCATTCACTTCCGTGGCGCGTGCGTCCAGCGCGCCGCGGAAAATGAACGGGAAGCCGAGAACGTTGTTGACCTGATTCGGATAGTCGCTGCGCCCCGTCGCGATGATCGCGTCGCTCCGCACCGAGCGAACTTCGTCCGGCAGAATTTCCGGCACCGGGTTCGCGAGCGCGAAGATGACCGGATCCGCCGCCATGCGCGCGACCATCTCGCTCGTGACCGCTCCCGCCACCGACAACCCGACGAATACGTCCGCGCCATCCAATGCGTCGGCGATGGTGCGCGCGGTCGTCTCGTTCGCGAAGCGGGCCTTGTACGGGTCCATGTCGTTCGCGCGGCCGGCATAGATCACGCCCGCACGATCGCACATGAGGATATTTTCGTGGCGTACGCCGAGTCGCTCGTAGTGCGTCGCGGTGGCGATCGCGGCGGCACCAGCGCCGGAGAACACGACGCGCACGGTGTCGATTGGCTTCCCAACGATCTCGAGCGCATTCATGAGCGCGGCGCCGGAGATGATCGCGGTGCCGTGCTGATCGTCGTGGAAGACGGGGATCTTCATCGTCTTCCGGAGTGTCTCCTCGATGTAGAAGCAGTCCGGCGCGCGGATGTCCTCGAGGTTGATGCCACCGACGGTGGGCTCGAGCAACTGGCAGAATCGGATGACGTCGTCGGGATTTTCCGACCCGACTTCCAGATCGAAGACGTCGAGATCCGCGAATTGCTTGAAGAGATTGCCTTTCCCTTCCATCACCGGCTTGCCCGCGAGTGCCCCGATGTTGCCGAGGCCGAGCACAGCGGTACCGTTGGTTACGACCGCGACGAGGTTGCCCTTAGACGTGTACCGATACGCGTCATCCGGATTCCGCTTGATCTCGAGACAGGGTTCGGCGACCCCGGGCGAGTACGCGAGGGAAAGGTCCCGCTGATTCGTGAGTCGCTTGGTCGGGACGACGGCGATCTTCCCAGGGCGGGGCAGGGCGTGGTACTCGAGGGCGTCTTCGCGGTTCATGATGAAGAGAGATACGTGGACGGTGGGCCCTAACGCTGAGCCCGCGGCGCGTCGAGTGCGTCGATCTTCGCAACGCGCGTTGCGTGCCGGCCGCCACCGAACGGCGTGGAGAGGAAGGTCTCGACGATCGCGAGCGCGAGTCGTGGTCCGATGAGGCCACCGCCGAGCGTGAGCACGTTTGCGTTATTGTGCTCGCGCGCATTCTGCGCTGTCGTCACGTCGTAACACATCGCCGCACGGGCGCCGGCGATCTTGTTCGCGGCCATGCAACTGCCGATGCCGGCACCGTCGACCATGATGCCGACCTGCGCGGCGCCACCCGCAACGGCCCGCGCGACGGCGATCGCGTAATCAGGGTAGTCGACGGCGGCGGTGCCATTCGTCCCGAGATCGGTGACGTCGTGTCCGATCTCGCGCAGGCGATCGATGACGGCATCCTTGAGCGTCGCGCCGCCGTGATCCGCTCCGACGGCAACGGTTCGCCTGGCCGGAGCCGCAACCTGGCTCGGCGCAACTTGTCGCGGTGACGGGTCCATCGACGCCGACTTCGATACTTTGAGCGTTACTCCAACCCGAGCGGCGACATCTTTCGCGCTTGGCGTGACGACGGCGCCGCCGGCATCGAGCTCGCGCGTCCCGTCTTTCGCGGCACGTCGGACGTCGCGCTCGGTGATGACCCGCACCCGTGACATGCGCGGAAGGTATGCCCTGAGGCCCACGGCGACCAGCGGCCTGGCCCGCCGCTCCATGGTCAGCGATCACTCAGCTTCGGGCGATGATCCTCCGCCCGGCCCACGCGAGCAGCACCAGGACGCCCGACGCGGCGGATATCGCGGGTCCCGACGGTAGGTCGAATGGGACGGAGAGCGAGAAGCCGGCACATGCGGCGACGAGGGCGGATGCTACCGACCAGAAGAACACGCCGCGCATTGAGTGAGAGAGCAACAGGCCGGTTACTGCCGGCAGTACGAGGAAATTGAACACGAGCATCACGCCGGCAAACTGCATGGCGGATGCGATGACGACGCCCAACGTGAGATAGAGCAGCAGGTCCCACCGCCGAACGTTGTAGCCAAGGGTGCGGGCCGTCTCGCGGTCGAATGAGACGAACAGCAGTTCCTTGTAGAACACGAGGTGGAACGCGAGCACCGGCACGGCGACCGCAAGCAACACGAGGGTGTCGCTCCGCGTGATGCCGAGGATGTTGCCGCTGAGGAAGATGTCGTGAGCTTCGCCTGACGCCGCTTTGGCGATGAGAATGATTCCGACGGCAGCCGCGACGGCGTATGTGACGCCGATCGTCGCGTCGGGCGGAACGCGGCCGCGTGTCCCGCCAGCGAAGAACAGTACGGCGACGAGCGTCAGCAGGAGCGAAACCACCGTGGGACGACCGATCGCGCCTAACGCAATACCCGCCCCGGCAAGCCAGAGCGCGAGCGCAACGCCCGCCGACGAGATCTGCGCGAGGGCAGCGCCGACGAATACGATCCGCCGCAGCACGACGTACACGCCGAGGACCGAGCACGCGAGCGCGATCACGAGTGCGCCGTAGAGCGCTTCGCGAAACAGAAGGACAGTGCTAAACATGGTCGGTAACCGGTTCGGCGCCGGCACGACGCGCGACGACGATGCGATGGCCGGCGAACGAGTCGACCTCGACCGGGATCCCGTACATCTGGCTGAGCGCCTCCTCGGTCATGATTTCGTCTGTCGTACCGATGCGAAATCCGCCCTCGACGACGAGCGCGATGCGCTCCACGTAGTTGGCGACTTCGTTCAGTGCGTGACTGACCATGAGCACTGTGAGGCCGTCACGGTCGTGCAACTCGCGCACGAGCCCGAGGATCTGCGTCGTCGCGACGAGATCCATGCCGTTCGTCGGCTCATCGAGCACGAGCACGTTAGGCTCGCCGACGAGCGCGCGAGCGATGAGCGTACGCTGTTTCTGACCACCGGACAGATCGGCGAGCGGATGATCCGCCAGTCGGTCGATGCCGACGTGCTCGAGCGCCTTGTGCGCGCGCCGCCGGTCGTTTTCCGTGGGGCGGCGACCGAGGCCTATGCGGTCGTAGCGTCCCATCATCACGACGTCGAGAACCTTGAGGGGAAAGTTGTAGTCGACCTGATCGCGCTGCGGGACGTAACCGAAACGGAGCGTCGGGGCGCGCGACACGGTCCCGCTGAGCGGCGTGAGACTCCCGAGGAGCGCGCGAAGGATCGTCGTTTTCCCGGCGCCGTTAGGTCCGACGAGGCCAAGAAAGTCCCCTTCCGGGATGTCGAACGAGATTTCCGTGAGAACCGCGCGACGTCCGTAGCCGAGCGTCGCGCGGTCGAAGGTGACGAGCGATGGCATTTCTCGCGATGGCATGTCTAGAGACTGGCTGCGAGCTGGTGAATGTCGTTCGTCATGAGCCGGATGTAGTCGTCGAGCCCTTTCGTTCCGCCGACCGATGGGGGAAGCACCAGCACTTTTGCCCCGGTCTTGCTCGCCACGAAATCCGCCGTCTTGCGATCGTAGAACGGTTCCATCACGATCACCTTGGCGCCCGTCTGCTTCATTGTCTGAATCAGCCCCGCGAGATGCGACGGCGACGGCGGGACGCCCGGCTTCGGTTCCATGAAGCCGACGATGTTCATGCCGGTATACTCGGCGAAGTAGCGCCAGCTCGTGTGCCAGGCCACGACCGGCTGTCCCTTGATCTTCGCCAGGTCCGCTTTCCAGCTCTGCTCCGCGGCGTCGAGCCGCTGCGTGAATGCATCTGCGTTGGCGGCGTACGTCGAGGCATTCTTGGCGTCGAGCTGCGAGAACGTATCGCGGAACAGCTTGGCGATCCGGCGACCATTCTCCGGGTCGAGCCAGTAGTGCGGGTTGCCTAACGGGTGCACGTCTCCCTGGCTGCGGTCGACGTTTCCTCGCGCCATGTCGAGGACCGTGATCACGCGCGATGCATCCACGTAGCCCGGCTTTCCGGGTTGCAACTTCGGGTTGCGCGCGCCCTGCAGGAGCAGTGGCATCCACCCGATCTCGAGATCGAGCCCGACGAACGCCCAGACGTCCGCATCTCGCAATTGCAGGACGAAGCTCGGCTTCGCTTCGATGAAGTGCGGGTCCTGATATCCCTCGCCAATGTGTGTAGCGGTGATCTTGTTCCCGCCGACCTGCTTGGCGATGTCGTACAGGTCTGTCGTGCTTGTTACGACTTTGAGCTGCGCTGAGGCCGTCGACACCCCGATGATAGGTGCCGGGGACAGGAGCGCCGTGGCCAACGCGAACGTGGTGAACAGTCGATGGGTTCCCATCAAATACTCCTGGGCGCCAGCGGCGCCGACGATGTTAGAATGGGTGCGGCTTGTGAGGTCCGAGCGCGAACGCAGCCTGCAGGAGGATGCGATTGGTCGCGGCGCCCTGTGCCGGCGAGTACCGCTCATAACCGGCCACCAGCTTCGAGAACTCACTCGGGAAGAACTCCAGGTACCCCGAAACCGCCGTCGACGTTCGCCCTTCGGCGGTATCATCCTGGAACGTGTCGAAGCGGCCGCCGATGAACCCGCGCCGCGCGAGCTGATAGCGCGCGAATGCATACGCGCCGGAGAAGTCGCGATTGGGCCCGCCATAAGTCACATCGGCCGACGAGACATCATCGGGCACAATGAGACGCGGATCGCGCTCGTTCAGCTGCTTCATGAACTCGGCTTGCAGGATGAACGACTTGTAGAGCCCTTGCTGGAGCGGACGCCAGCGATACGTGAAGTCCGCCCCTAGTACGCTCTGCCGAGCCGGCGTCGCAAGAGATGCAGCGTCGCCTAACACGGGCTGCTCGCGCTTCCCGGTAATTCCTGAAAACGACAGCTCGACGTTGCTCGCCTCGTTGAGGTCCCAATAGTTCCGGAGTCGCGCCGAGTAACCGAGGCCGCTGAGCTGCTTGTTGACCGGATCGACGGTTGTGAGTCCCTCGGGCGCCTCGCCGAAGCGGTCCACTGCCGTGACGATGACTTCCTGGTAGAAGCCAAACGGGGCAAAGATCCTGGACGCGTACACGCCTGTCCCCTTGAGCCCCTCCTCACTGAAGAAGCGCTGGATGACGTACGGGTAATCGACCGTGTGCAGGTCGTGCCGGTGCGTTGTGTTCTGCTTTCCAACAGGCATCAGATAGCGGCCGAGTCGGACCTCGAGGCCCCACGGCAGCGATGTGGCAGTGAGGTAGGCCTGCTCGATCGAGATCTTTTCGAGATCCGAGATCCCGAGAAAAATGTCACCGCGGAAATACGGATCGACGGCGGCCTGGATCGCGACTTCGACCTCCCGAATCGCGAACCGCTCACCACCTTCCTGCGTGCTGCCTTTCGGCGACAGGTCGGCCACGAGGTCGCCGACCGCGCTGATATCCGGAAGGAGGCGCGCGTTGGTGGGACCACCCTGGCCGGGTTGCTGCGCAGGACTCGGCGTCTTTGGTTCGTTCTGCAACCGTTCCAGCTCGCGAACGACGGCGATCGAATCCGCGACGCGTGCACTATCGGCGCGAACCGAGTCTCGCGGCGTGCGGCGCGTCGAATCGCGTTGCTGCGCGTTCGCCGCCCCAGCACTAGCGGCAAGCAGGACAACTGCCGCCCAGAGCATCGCGCGGATGCCAGGGGCGCGCGCCAGTGGCGCGGGAAAGAATCTCATGTTGAGCAATGCTCCTGAGCGCGGTGAGCCTCCCGACGGCCACACGACGCGTTAGGCCGTGCGATTTCAGGGGTGGCGTGGTCCGGATGTTCGGTACCGTCGCACCGGGCGGTGCGATGCGCTCAGTTCTGTGGCGGCGCGCGCGGGAGGGTAGGTCGCGGCCATCTCGCTGTTACCGGAACAACGCTGCGCTCGACGGCGGGCGACGCACACCGCACAGCGTACAACGGCGGCGCAGGCTTGGCCGCTTTGATCACTGGCGCCGTCAGATGCTGGCAGAGCGCGCAGTCTGGCTTGTGAGCACGCGCGCAGTCCTTGCCAGTTGTCGCCTCGACGTGCGAATAGGCGCGCGCGCTCATAGCGTCGCGCTCGGCCTTCGCGTCCGCGATGGATACGAAAGTCGGAAGCAGGAGTTGCAGCAGGATCGTGACCCGCCACAGCGCTCGCATGAGGCCCGTCGTTCGGCGCATGAACAAACGTTATCCGGTGGGCGCCACTGATGCCACGGCCACCGGTCCACGTGATGAAACAGGTTGTCGCTGGACGCGCATCGCGTGGTCAGCCATTGGCGTACTCGCGCAAGCGTTCGAGCATGCGACGGTCGGTCGTCTCGGGATCATCGAGCTTCGGGGTCTCGATCAGCTTGGGCACAGCAGTGAGGCGGTCGTCCGTCATGATGCGTCGAAAGGCACCCTCGCCGATCGCACCCTCGCCGATGAGCTCATGGCGATCGCGGCGTGACCCGAGCGGAACCTTCGAGTCGTTCAGGTGCATGGCACCGAGCCGGTCGAGCCCAACCGTAGCGTCGAATCGCGAGATGACGGCGTCGTACGCATTCGCGAGATCGTAGCCGGCGCCGAAAATGTGCGCGGTGTCGATACAGACGCCGACTCGCTGGCGGAGCGGCTCCGGTACGCGCGCGATGATCTCGGCCAACTCCTCGAACGTCGCGCCGAGCGCGGTGCCGCTCCCGGCGGTGGTCTCGAGCAAGAGCTTGGGCGGCCCCGGCACGCACGTCAGCGCTTGAGTGATGGCGTCAGCGTTGCGCGCGACCCCGCTGGCGCGCTCGTCCATGTAGTTGCCGGGGTGCGACACGAGGGCGCCCAGGCCTAACGCCTGCGAGCGGCGGAGCTCGCAGACGAACGACTCGATGGATCTGGCGCGCAGGACCTCGTCTGGCGACGCGAGGTTGATGAGGTAGCTATCGTGCGCGTTCAGCGCGCGGAGGTCGGTATCTGCGAGCGCCGAGCGAAAGAGATCGAGCTCAGGTGCCTCGCATTCACGCTCGGCCCACCGGTTCGCCATCTTCGTGAAGATCTGCATCGCGGTCGCGCCGATGGCCTTGGCGCGGGGCGGGGCTTCGTGGGTGCCCCCAGCGATGGATGTGTGGGCTCCCAAGAGCAACTGGGGGACTGGCGGCTGGGGATTGGGGACTGGTGTCCGCTTGGAACGAGGCACTCGGAAATGAAAGCGTCGTGCTGTGTTCGGCCAACACTACGCCTCGAATTCCGTCGAGCGGCCCCTCAGTCGCACGCCACAACGAGGGCAGTGGAGGTCGCCATCCTCGGTCAGCGCGTAGTCGAAGTTGCGGCCGCACGCGCACCCGACTTCGATGGACTCATTGCCGCACACCAGGCAGAATCGATCGCCCTCGGCATAATCGCGAAAGCGGCCGCACGTCGAGCATCGATGCACCGCCACTATTTCTGCTCGCCGCGCAGCCAGACCAGCGGGTCGATCGCGCGACCCTTGGGGCGGATCTCGAAGTGCAGGTGCGCCACCAACTCGGGGTCCGAGATTCCAACCGCGCCGATGACCTGGCCCTTGATCACCTGCTGACCCTTCTGCACGTCGGCGCGAGAGAGGGAGCCGTACACCGAGTAGTCGCCGCCGCCGTGCTGCACGATGACAGTAAGTCCGTACGTCCCGATCGGCTCGGCCACCATCACCTCGCCAGCCGCGACGGCCTTGACCGACGCACCGCTCGCTGCTGCGATGCCGACGCCATTCCACCGGACCGTCGTGTTGTTCGGGTTCACCGCTCGGCCGAAACGGTAGATGATGTCGCCGTCCACGGGCCAATCCAGCTTGCCGAAGTCGCTCGTCTTGAGCGTGCTGCTGCTGAGAACCGCCGGCGCGTTCGGGCGTTCCGCCGCCTTACGCCGAGCCTCCTCGAACGCGGCGATCACGTTCGTTAAGCGAGTCTCGTCGCGACCGATGGCGGCGAGCCGAGCCTGCGTTTCCTTCGCCGACCGCTTGACGACGCTGAGGTTCTTCGCGCGATTCTCCTCGAGCGTGCGCAGTCGGCCCTCCTCGTCCTGCTTCTCCTGGCGACTACGTTCGAACTCCTCACGGAGCCTAACGAGCTGCTGTCGCTGCTTGGCTACCTGATCGTACAGATCCTCGACGCGCGTGACGAGGGACCGATCGCGCACCGCGAGCTCGTGCAGGTATTTGTAGCGTCCGAGCAGCTCGCCGAACGTGCGGGCGGCGAGCAACGCCTGTGTGGTGTAGAGCGGGCCGCGCTTGTAGATGTCGATCAGCCGGCGCTGCAACACCGCCTTCTTCACCGCTAGCTCATCCTCGGCTCGCAGGAGGCTGGACGTGGTGCCGTCGACCTCGGTGGTAATCGTCTCGAGCTGAACGTCGAGCGAGCGGACCACGCGTGCCGTGGCGTCCGCCTGTTGATGAAGGTTCGTCACCTCCTCGCCGAGGTCGTGCGCCTTGGACTGCAGGTCGCTCATGTTGCGCTGCAGTTCTTCGCGCTCGCGGCGGATGCGCGCGAGCTCATCGCGCTGCGCGCGAATCTTCGCTTCGCCGCTCGGCGGCGGCTGCTGCGCGCGCATCGCGACGGGCGCGAGGAGCAGAGCCAGCAGGCAAACGAGACGCGCGCCCCGCATCAGATTTTCCGCAGGTGGCGTCCCACCGAGAGTGAGCTACCGAGCACGCCGATCACGGCGCCGCCCAGAATGCCGAGCGATGCGAGTCCGCGCGAGAAGAATTCCGTCTGGATGAAGTTGCGGCTGATGACGACGCTCGCGAACCAGGTCAGCGCCAGCGCGAGCAGTCCGCCGAGTATTCCTTTCAGAAAACCTTCGATCAGGAATGGTCGCCGAATGAATGCGTCTGTCGCGCCGACAAGCCGCATGATCGAGATCTCGCGTGCTCGCGCCATCACGGCCATACGAATGGTCGCGCCGATGATGATGATGGCCACTGCGGCGAACGCGAGCCCGAGGACGATGCCGGCTGCTGTCGCGATGTTGCGAATGCGATAGAGTTTGTCGACCCAATCCTCGCCGTACCGAACATCGTCGACGAACTCGAACGACTTGATCCGTGCGGCCACCGCGCGAACGGCGACGGGATCCCGATGGCCCTCACGCAGGCGCACGTCGATGGACGCAGGCAGGAACGCGCTCTCGAACACGTCTTTGAATTCGCCGAGCTCCGAGCGTGCACGTGCGAGCGCGGAATCGGGCGAGACGTACTCGACGCGGCTCACTTCGGGGAACACGCCGATATCGCTCATGGCGGCCGACACGACTTCCACTGAGGTGCCATCGGCGAGGAACGCGCGGATCTCGACGCGTGACTCGACGTCGCTCAGCGTCTTGCGGATGTTCAGCGCGACGAGCGAGAAGAGACCGAATGCGAATAGCGAAAATGCGATGGTCGTGATGCTCAGCACGCTCAGCATCGGCGCGCGCCGGAAGCCGATCATCGTTTCGCGAAGGGCGAGTCTCATGCGAGGCTCTCCGCTTTCTTCTTGGCGTCGGCGTCCGCGGAGTCGAACACGACCTGACCACGGTTGATCTCGATCGTGCGATAGCCGGCGCGTCGCACGAGCTCGAGGTTATGTGTCGCCATCATCACGGCCGTTCCCGACGCGTTGATGTCGCGCAGCAACTGGAATACGCCGCGCGTCGCGCGCTCGTCGAGGTTGCCCGTGGGCTCGTCCGCGATGAGAACGAACGGATCGTTCACCAGCGCGCGCGCGATCGCGACGCGCTGCTGTTCGCCTCCACTCATCTCGCTCGGCAGACTGGTCGCTTTCGCGGAAAGGCCGACCTGCGCGAGTGCTCGCGAGACCTTGGCGGGAATCGCCGACCGGGGCGTGTCGATGACCTCGAGGGCGAACGCGATGTTCGCTTCAGCCGTGCGGTCCTCGAGCAGCCGGAAGTCCTGGAACACGACACCGAGCTTGCGACGAAGCTTCGCCACGTCACGACGCTTCACTCCCTTTGCGCGCACACCGCTCACCCACATGTCACCGCGAGTGGGTAGCTCCTCCATGTACGCCAGCTTGAGCAGCGAGCTCTTGCCGGCGCCGCTCGGGCCCGTGAGGAATACGAACTCGCCTTTGCCCACGAACAGCGACACGTCCTGAAGCGCCAGGCCAGTGCGCGGATATTCCTTGTAGACGTGTTGGAACCGAATCACCGATACACCTCTTCCTCGTTCTCTTTCGGCTACCCGGCACCCTCCTCAGCGTCCAGAAGCCGCCAGCTGGTCTGGGACGTCACCGAGTCCACAACCGCCTTGAGCAAGCCGATGAGAATGGGACCGAGCAGGATGCCGGCGAGCCCGAACGTGTAAACCCCCGTCACGAGCGCAACGAACATCCAGTAGAAGTTCAGTACCCCAGAACGCTCAGCCGCGATCTTGGGGCGCAGGTACGTCGAGATGAACAGTGTATTCAGAAGGAACCCAACCAGCACCATCAATCCAGCCTTTATCGGGCTATCCCGAAAAACGAGAAGCCAGGCCGCGACCGGTACGTACACGCTCCACGATCCGACGATCGGGAAGAACCCGATGATGAACGAGAGGATTGCCAGCACCGCCGCGAGCGGCACCCCGAAGACCAGGTTCAACAGAAAGATGACGAGCGTCTTGAGGCCCTGCGTCAGGAGCGTCGAGTAGATAGCCCCGTACAGCACCCCCGTGACGTTCGTCACCAACGACTCGCGCAGCCGGTCATAGCGCTGCGGAACCTTGCTCTTCACATAACTGACGATCGAGTCTGCATCCGTAAACACATAAGCAGCGGTCAACAGGAAGATCGTTGCCGCGACGGACAGCTCGACGACGGCCTCCTTGATGACGGCTGGGATCTTTGTGCCGTAGTCCGAGACGAGCAGGACGTATCGTCGTATGGTCTCGGCCGCGTTGAAGTTCGCGAGGAACGGCAGACGCCGGATCGATTCGTCGATCTGCGTCGCGACCTCCGACTGGTGCGCCGAGATGTAGCCGAGCACGTCGACGAGCTCGAGGTAGCTGTAGGCGAGGGCGCCGAGCACCGGGACGATGACGACGAGCAGCGTCAGGACGGCGCTCGCCATGCGCCGATTCAGCCGCTTGAGAAAG
>Ga0207691_10001713_pt1 | contig 21596 bp, 21 predicted proteins | sample KBSM13metaG_FD_184327 | JGI IMG/M metagenome (GOLD analysis project Ga0207691, IMG submission 184327) | Miscanthus rhizosphere microbial communities from Kellogg Biological Station, Michigan, USA - KBS M1-3 metaG (SPAdes) (version 2) | ecosystem: Host-associated > Plants > Roots > Rhizosphere >... | reverse complement strand
CGCCGTCGCCGATCTTGCCGTGCACCAGCGCCATGTGATGCACCTTGTCGAACGGCGTCACGTAGGCGTAGCCCTTCAGCGTTCCGATCGCGGTCTCGACGGAAAACTCGCCGACGCGCTCGACCAGCTTCTCGCGCGCCTGGCGGTAGGCGATCAGTTCGGCGACCGAGATGTGCTTGAGCTTGTGCTTCTCGGCGAAGGCCTTGATCTGCGGCCCGCGCATCACCGTGCCGTCGTCGTTGACCAGTTCGCAGATGACGCCGACCGGCTCGAGGTCGCTCAGCCGGCACAGGTCGATCGCCGCTTCCGTGTGGCCCGAGCGCATCAGCACGCCGCCGTCCTTCGCGATCAGCGGAAAGATATGGCCGGGGCGGGCGAAGTCGGCCGCGCCCGCGTTGTTGTTGGCGAGCCCGCGCACGGTCGCGACGCGGTCTTCCGCCGAGATGCCGGTGGTGGTGCCGTGCTTGTAGTCGACCGTGACGGTGAACGCGGTGCCGTGTGGCGCATCGTTCTCGGCGACCATCGGCGCAAGGCGCAGCCGGTGCGCGGTCTCGGCGGGGAGCGGCGTGCACACGATGCCGCAGGTGTTGCGGATGATGAACGCCATTTTCTCGGGCGTGGCATGCACCGCCGCCATTACCAGATCGCCCTCGTTCTCGCGGTCGTCGTCGTCGGTCACGACCACGATCTCGCCGCGCCCGAAGGCTTCGACGGCGGCGGTCACGCGCTGCTGGGTGTCGGACATGAGACGATTGATCCATTGTTGCGAAGGCACGAGGCCGACGAAGTCGTTCGGCGTCACGGCGCCGCCGGTCACCTTGGCGATGCGTTCAGCGAGATCGAATGAAGGCATCTCGCCCTCGCAGATCTGCGTGACGCGCCCGGGCGAGATTTCCGCTGCGCGCGCGAAATCGGCGCGGGTCGATTTCGATTGTTTCAGCCAGTCCGCAAGCTGCATAGGCAGACTTTAGTGTGGCTAAAGTATCTTCGCAAGAGGCTGTAAAGGTTGTGAAATTCTCTCTGACTTCAAATGCCTGGCGGTGCAAACGGCCAGGTGGCCCCGTCGCCCACCTGTGCCCGGTGGCGCAGATAGTGGTCCGCGAGCACGCACGCGACCATCGCTTCGCCGATCGGCACCGCGCGGATGCCGACGCATGGATCGTGGCGGCCCCTGGTGACGATCTCGGTCTCGTTGCCGTAGCGGTCGACGGTCTTGCGCGGACTGAGGATCGAGGAGGTCGGCTTCACGGCGAAGCGGGCGACGATCGGCTGCCCGGTGGAAATGCCGCCGAGAATCCCGCCGGCGTGGTTGGCGAGGAAGCGGGGGCGGCCGTCATTGCCCATGCGCATCTCGTCGGCGTTCTCCTCGCCGGTCATCGCGGCGGTCGCGAAGCCGTCGCCGATCTCGACGCCTTTCACCGCGTTGATGCTCATCAGCGCGCTGGCGAGTTCGGCGTCGAGCTTGCCGTAGACCGGCGCGCCGAGGCCTGGTGGCACGTTCTCGGCCACGACCTCGACCACGGCGCCGACGGAGGAGCCCTGCTTGCGCACGCCGTCGAGGTAATCGGTGAATGTCTCGACGCTGCCGGCGTCGGGACAGAAGAACGGGTTCTCTGCAACTTGGTCCCAGTCCCAGCGCGCGCGGTCGATTCTGTGCGGGCCGATCTGGATCAGCGCGCCGCGCACCGTCATGCGGGGCGTGATTCTGCGCGCGATCGCGCCCGCCGCGACGCGCGCCGCGGTTTCGCGCGCCGACTGGCGTCCGCCGCCGCGGTAGTCGCGCAGCCCGTATTTGACGTCGTAGGTGTAGTCGGCGTGGCCCGGCCGGTACGTGTCCTTGATCTCGGAATAGTCCTTCGAGCGCTGATCCACATTCTCGATCAGCAGCGCGATCGGTGTGCCGGTGGTCACGTCCTGTCCGTTCGCGTCCGGAAAAGTGCCGGAGAGGATCTTCACCGCGTCGGGCTCGCGCCGCTGCGTCGTGAAACGCGACTGTCCCGGCCGGCGCCGGTCGAGATACGGCTGGATGTCGGCGGCGGTGAGCGCAATGCCGGGCGGGCAGCCGTCCACCACGCAGCCGAGCGCAACCCCGTGGCTTTCGCCGAAGGTCGTGACGCGAAAGAGATGGCCGAACGTGTTGTGTGACATGGCGCAACCGCGCGGTGTGGTAGCCCGCGCCTCCACAGGGGTCAAATTTGCGACACGGGGAATCGTTCGTTCGCGCCGGACATCGCGTCACGGCGGCAGCCGACGGCGTGCCACATTTTGCTGAACGGACCGAAAGAAACGCCCGCGAATTTGAATGTGCATTCATCAGACTGAACATGGATTAATGCCAAGCTGAACATTAGTTAAGTTACGGATTTATCTCATGTTTTTCCGTTGATCGGCATTGAAAACCGCAGCCGGAATCTGTACGTCCTTGTTCCGGTTAGGCACGCGAAGGCGGCATTCGGCAGCCCGAGCTTGATCGAACGAAGAGAAACGGGCGCAGTCCAATGGACCAACCAGCCGACATTCGTGATCTGAGCGCCCGTCGTCCCGGCAGCGCATCGGTCATCGAGCTGCGCTCGCCTTCGCAGCTGCGGCCTGACCTGCGCGACGCGATCGAACCGATCCAGCGCAAGTTCGGCCGGCCCGAGCTTGTTATCCGCGAGCACACCAACAACACCGTACGCTGGAAGCAGGGCGAGCGGCTCAATCATCTGCTCGAGGAAGCCTGCATCCGCTTTTCCGAGAGCGATGCGGTCGTCACCGACGGCGTCACGCTGAGCTATCGCGAGCTCGACTGCCGCGCCAATCAGGTCGCGCGTCACTTGATCGACAAAGGCATTCAGCCGGGTGACCGCGTCGGCCTGCTGTTCGAGAAGTCGGCCGAAACCTATATCGCGATGCTGGCGGTGATGAAAGTCAACGCCGCCTACGTGCCGCTCGATGCCGCGTTTCCGGCCGAGCGCGTGCGTTTCATCATCGGCGACTCCGAGATCAAGGCGATCGTCTCGATGTCGAGCTTCGAGCAGCGCCTCGCATCGGTGGAGGTGCAGAAGGTATTTCTCGACACCGCCAAGCGCGCGATCGATGCGAAACCGGCCGACCGCCTGACCGGCGTGCCGCGCACGTTCGATCCGGTCTGCTACATCATCTACACCTCCGGCACGACGGGTAACCCGAAAGGGGTTGCCATCGCACATGCCAGCATCTGCAACTTCGTGCGCGTCGCCGCCGAGCTTTACGGCTTTGCGCGCGGCGACCGCGTCTATCAGGGCATGACCATCGCCTTCGACTTTTCGGTCGAAGAAATCTGGGTGCCGTTGATGGCGGGTGCGACGCTCGTCCCGGCGAGGCCGGGCTCGAGCCTGATCGGCGACGAACTCGCCGACTTTCTCCGCGAACGCCGCGTCACCTGTCTCGCCTGCTGCCCGACTTTGCTCGCGACGATCGAACAGGACGTGCCGCAATTGCGCATCCTGCTGGTCGGCGGCGAAGCCTGTCCGCAGAACCTCGTCGCGCGCTGGTATCGTCGGGGGCGCCGCATCCTCAACTCGTATGGCCCGACCGAAGCGACCGTCACCGCAACGCTCACCGAGCTGAAGCCGGACAAGCCGGTCACGATCGGCGTTCCGCTGCCGACCTATTCGATCGTCGTTCTCGATCCCGCCGAGGACAAGACGGTGGAGAACGGCGAGCTTGGCGAGATCGGGATCGCCGGCGTCGGCCTCGCGCTCGGCTACATGAATCGCGACGAACTCACGATGAAGAAGTTCATCCGTGACTTCCTCAACATCCAGAACAACCCGTCCGGGCGCATCTATCGCACCGGCGACCTCGGCCGCATCGACGAGAACGGCGAGATCGAATATCGCGGCCGCATCGACACCCAGGTGAAGATTCGCGGCTACCGCATCGAGCTGGGCGAGATCGAGGCGGTGCTGCTCGACCTGCCGCAGATAGCGCAGGCCGCCGTGACGACGTTCGAGGACGAGCCGGGTGCAGTCGAACTGGTGGCCTACTATGCCCTCAAGCAGGGCGCAGACCTGCCGCGCGACGAGATCTCGCAGGCGCTGCGCGGCAAGCTGCCGCCGTACATGGTCCCGGCCTTCCTCGAGGAGCTGCCGTCGATCCCGATGACGCTCAGCAACAAGGCCGACCACAAGCGTCTGCCGAAGCCGCAATTGGCGCGCTTCTCGGCGGCTCAAGGATACGTGCCGCCGAAGACCGAGAACGAGCGCATCCTGCACGCCGCGCTGGCCGAGGTGCTGCGCGTCGACCGCGTCTCGACCGAGCACCATTTCTTCGACGATCTCGGCGCCAATTCGCTGCTCATGGCGCGCGTGTGCGCGGCGATCCGCAAGAACCCGCGCATGTCGAGCGCGTCGATGCGCGACATCTACACGAATCCGACGATCGCCAAGCTCGCGCATCACCTCGATTCGGCCATCGAAGGCTTCGTCGCAACTCAGGCCGAGCCGTTCCACGTCGCGTCGAACCTCGCCTACTACACCTGCGGCGCGTTGCAGCTTGCGTTCTACGCAGCCTATACGCTGCTCGGCCTGTGGGTGCTCGACGTCGGCTATCAATGGGCGGCCGCGGCCGACAGCGCGCTTGAGATTTATGCGCGTGGCGTGGTCTTTGCCGCGGGATCGTTCGTCGCGCTGACTGCGATCTCGATTATCGCCAAGTGGGCGCTGATCGGCCGCTTCAAGGCACAGTCGATCCCGATCTGGAGTCTCGCCTATTTCCGCTTCTGGGTGGTCAAGACCATGATGCGGACGTCGCCCGTGATGGCGTTCACCGGGACGCCGATCTACAGCGCCTATCTGCGCCTGATGGGCGCCAGGATCGGCCGCAACGTTGTCATCAGCTCGCGGCATGGCCCGGTTTGCGCCGACATGCTCACGATCGGCGACAACACGATCCTGCGCAAAGACAGCATCGTCCTCGGCTATCGTGCGCAGTCGAACTTCATCCACGTCGGCCCGGTCGAGTTCGGCGGCAACGCCTTCGTCGGGGAAGCGAGCGTGGTCGATATCGACACCGCCATGGGCAACGACACGCAACTCGGTCACGCCTCGTCGTTGCAGAGCGGCCAGCGCGTGCCGGACGGCAAGCGCTATCACGGCTCGCCGGCGATCGAGACGACATCAGACTATTGCCCGATCGACAGTATGGAGAGCGGCGCCTTCCGCACGGTGTTCTATTCCTCGCTGGAACTCGCGGCTTTGTTCCTTGTCGCCATTCCGGTGCCGATCCTCGCCTATTACGTCTGGGATCAATACTCGGCGGCGACCGATTCCGGTTTGGGCTCAGGATCTTCAGCGCTGTCGTTGCTCGCCATTTCGCTGGCCGCGTTCTTCGGTGCGATGGTGCTTGGCCTGGCTGCGGTCTACTTTATCCCGCGCCTCTGCATGATGTTCCTGAAGCCCGGCGTGACCTACCCGACCTTCGGCTTCCACTACCTGATGCAGAGCGTGATCCTGCGCGTCAGCAATTCCCAATTCTTCTGCGTGCTGTTCGGGGACAGCTCGTTCATCGTGCACTACATGCGCTACGTCGGCTGGAACCTGAACAAGGTCGAGCAGACCGGCTCGAACATGGGCACCAATCAGCGCCACGACAATCCGTTCCTCAGCAGCATCGGCAGCGGCACGATGGTTTCGGACGGCCTGTCGATGATCAACACGCACATGTCGGCGACGTCGTTCCAGCTCGCCGAATCGAAGATCGGCGACAACAACTATCTCGGCAACGACATCTTCTATCCGCCGAACGGCAAGACCGGCAGGAACGTCCTGCTCGGCACCAAGACGATGATCCCGGTCGATGGTCCGGTGCGCGAGGACGTCGGCCTGCTCGGCTCGCCCGCGTTTGAAATTCCGCGCATGGTCGATCGCGACCGCGACATGAACGCCTCGATCGACGAAGACACCCGCCGTGTCCGCCTGCGCCAGAAGAACGCCTACAACCTCGTCACCGCGCTGCTCTTCCTGATGAGCCGCTGGATGTCGGTGTTCGCAGCCATGGTCCTGTGGACCGCCGCGTTGGCCAGCCACGATCGCTTCGGCGTGTTCGCGCTGTTTGCCGCCACCGTCGCCATGGCGGCCGCCTCGATCGCGTTCTACGTGCTGCTCGAACGCGCGAGCCTGCGCTTCCGGCGCCTCGAGCCGAAGCTCGCCTCAATCTACGATCCGTATTTCTGGTTCCACGAGCGGCACTGGAAGCTTTCGGAGTCGCCGATCACGGGGATGTTCTCCGGCACACCGTTCCGCGCGACGATGCTTCGCGCGCTGGGCATGAAGGTCGGCCGCAAGGTGTTCGATTGCAGCCGCTCGATCACTGAGCGCACGCTCACCGAAATCGGAGACTACGCCAATCTCAACGAGGGATGCGTGCTGCAGGCGCACTCGCTGGAGGAAGGCGTGTTCAAGTCCGACTACATCCGTCTCGGTCGCGGATGCTCGATCGGTCCCGGCGCCTTCGTGCATTACGGGGTCAGCATGGGCGACCACGTCGTGCTCGATGCCGACTCGTTCCTGATGAAGGGCGAAGTTCTCGAGTCGCATACCGGCTGGCGCGGCAATCCGGCGAAGCTGGCACGCCGCTTCGGCGATCCAGCCGCGTCGTGTGGCCCGGCGACCGATGCGTGCGTCCTGCGCATCGCGGCGGAGTGAGGTCACGATGGGCCTCGCTCGTCGGCGGGGCGCGGCAAAGAATGCGCGATGACGTCAAGCTCGAGGACATAACGGAAGACAATTGGCGCGCGGTGATCAGCCTCGAGCTCGACGCGGAGCAAGAGGACCTGGTGGCGAGCAATCTCTATTCGATCGCCGAATCCCGGTTTGACCCCGATGCGCGCCCGCGCGCCGTCTATGCCGGCAAGCGCATCGTCGGCTTCCTGATGTACGACGTGCAATCGCGCAAGGCGTCGATCTATCGGTTCATGATCGACCGCAAGCACCAGGGTAAGGGATACGGCCGCGCCGCGCTGAGCCGGGGCCTGGATGAGATCAGGGCGATCCCCGGGATCAAGAAGGTATCGATCCGCTACATGGCGGAGAATCCGGTCGCCAAGCCGTTCTACGGAAGCTTCGGCTTCGTCGAAGTGGGCAAGGACGCCGACGGCGAGGTCATCGCGGAGCTGGCCTTGTGACGTCGGGCAGACCGCCTCGGGACGAGCCCGTCGATCCATCGCTTCAGCGTGCGATCAACGCCCTCGCGCCGCCCGGACTGCTGATCGGTCACCGCCTGATCTCGCCCGGCGACGAAGATGCGCTGCTCGACGAGGAGGCGGGCTCGATCGCGTCGACTGTCGTCGCCGCAAGGCGCGCGAGCGGCGCCGCGCGTATCGTGGCGCGTGAGCTTCTGGCGCAACTTGGGCACTCTCGTGCGCTGCTGCCAAAGAGCGCATCCGGTGAGCCGATCTGGCCTGCGGGAATTGCCGGCTCATTGGCTCACGACGACGAGGTTGCGGTAGCGGCAGTTGGACCGCAGCGCGACGTCGGCTCCGTCGGTATCGACGTCGAACCCGCCGCGTTGCTGCCGCCGGACATGCTCGAGTTGATCGCAACGCCGCAGGAACTGCACAAGATTGCCGACGACCCGTTGCGCGGAAAACTTCTCTTCGCCGCCAAGGAGGCGGTCTACAAGGCGGTCTATCCGCTCGAGCGCGTCTTCCTCGAATTTCGCGACATCGAGGTTGATCTTGCCGGGCGCAAGGCGGTGACCCGCACCGGCCGCGTCGTCGCGCTGCGATACTGCCTGTCGCCGCGTGTGGTGGTACTGGCGCTGGCCTGAGCGGCGCGTTTGCGCGCCGTTTCGTTTTTGCGCATGATCTTAATCCGAAAACCGGTGCCCACTTTTCGGGATCATGCGTCAGGCGTAGCGGCTCATGCTGCCGGGTTGGATCACGTAGACGACGCCCTGCCCGATATCGAGGAACGGCGCTTCTTGCGCTGACACGATGCCGAGTTGCACGACCAGCCCGCGCAACGTGCCGCCATGCGCCACCGCGACCGTATCGCGCGCGAGCGCGTCGTACCATTCGCGAATGCGGATCGACATCGTGGCGTAGCTTTCCGCCTCGGGTGGCGCGAAGCCCCATTTGTCGCGCTCGCGTTCCTCGACCGCGTCGGGCCAGCGCTGGCGCAGTTCTGCGATCGTAAATCCTTCCCAGCGGCCGAATGAAATTTCCGCGAGCCGCTCGTCTTGCCGGTAAGCGTCCGCTTCGAGGCCGGCAGTGCCGCGCAACAATTCCATCGTCTCTCGCGCACGCCCGAGCGGGCTCGACACGAAATCGAGCTCCGCCGGATCGATCGCGTCGCGCGCCAGCAGGTCGCGCAAGATCTCGCCGCAGCGGCGCGCCTGAATGCGCCCGCGCGCGTTGATCGGAATGTCGCGCTGGCCCTGCAGGCGCCATTCAACGTTCCAGTCGGTTTCGCCGTGGCGGATGTAGTAGAGGAGGGGAGGCGGCATGCTCATCGCAGTCGCTCGATCGCGGCTTGATAGCCTTTGGCGGGCAGGCGCCACGCACCCTCACGATCGCGCACTAGTCGTAGAGCTGCCCGATGTCGGGCGCCAACGGGTTCTTCATGCCGACAATATGATAGCCGGCATCGACGTGGTGCACCTCGCCGGTGACGCTGCGCGACATGTCGGAGAGCAGATAGACACCGGCGTCGCCGACCTCCTCGATCGTCACCGTGCGGCGTAGCGGCGCGTTGAACTCGTTCCATTTCAGAATATAGCGGAAGTCGCCGATCCCCGCGGCCGCAAGGGTCTTGATTGGTCCGGCCGAGATCGCATTGACCCGGATGTTCTTCGTTCCGAGATCGGCCGCGAGATACATCACCGACGCTTCGAGCGCTGCTTTCGCGATACCCATCACGTTGTAGTGCGGCATCCATTTCTCGGCGCCGTAGTAGGTGAGCGTGAGCAGCGAGCCGCCGTTCGGCATCATCTTCTCGGCGCGCTGCGCGACGGCGGTGAACGAGTAGCAGCTGATTGCCAGCGTTTTCGAGAAATTCTCCGCCGTCGTATCGACGTAGCGTCCGACGAGCTGGTCCTTGTCGGAGAACGCGATCGCGTGCAGCACGAAATCGAGCGCCCCCCACTTCTCTTTCACGGCGGCGAACGCAGCGTCGAGCGAGGCCTCGTCGGTCACGTCGCAATGGCCGACGACCAACCCGCCGACCTCTGCGGCGAGCGGCTCGACCCGCTTCTTCAGCGCGTCGCCCTGATACGTGAAGGCGAGTTCGGCGCCATGCGCATGCGCAGCCTTGGCGATGCCCCAGGCGATCGAGCGGTTGTTCGCCACCCCCATGATCAGGCCGCGCTTGCCGCGCATCAGAGCCGTGGCATCCGCCATACTTCTCCCCGGGCGCCGCGCGTGCGGCGGCCGCTTCCTATGGCATAGGGCCAATGGGCCAGCAAGCAGCGGGATCAGACCGCCACACGTGCAGGAGAATCAGGGAATATCAGGCGGATGGGCGGTGTTTGCTGATGTGCGAGGCACCGCGCGGCCGCACGCGCGGCGTCGCGCAGAGGACGGAATGTGAGCGGATTTCGTCAGGGCATCCAGGCGACGATCCCGGCGCTGCGCCGCTACGCACGCGCGCTGACGCGCGACGCCGAGGCCGCGGACGATCTGGTGCAGGACACGCTGGTGCGCGCGTTGCGTTCCGAACACTTATTCCACGGCGGTGACATCAGGAGCTGGCTTTATACGATCCTGACCAACTTGAACCGCAACCGTATACGTTCGCTCGCGCGCCGGCCGGTGATTTCCCCGATCGAGGACAACGACGTCCCCGATGCGTCGGGCTCGGAGGGGGGCGCGCGCGATATCGCGCGGGCGCTGGCCTCGCTGGTGGAGGATCAGCGCGTCGCGCTGTTGCTGGTTGTGCTTGAGGGCCTGAGTTATCGCGAGGTGGCCGAAGTGCAGGGCGTGCCGATCGGAACGGTGATGTCGCGTCTCGCGCGTGCGCGTGCGCAGATCAAGGCTTATCTCGACGGCGAGCGCCCGCCGCTGCGGCGCGTGAAATAGAACGGTGAGCAAGCGATGATCGATCGTGACCCACCTGTGACCGAAGAAGAGTTGCACGCCTATGTCGACGGCGAACTCGCGGCCGACCGCCGCGTCGCCGTCGAGCATTGGCTCGGCGCTCACGCCGAAGACGCCGCGCGCGTCGCCGCCTGGCGTGCGCAGGCCGAAGCGATCCGCGCGCGCTACGGCGCGGCCGCGGACGAGCCGGTGCCTTTGCGTTTCAATCTCGATCGCCTGGCGCGGCAAGGGCGAAAGTGGTCGCGCTTCGCGGCGGCTGCGGCCGTCGCCGCGCTGCTGATCGGCGGCGCTGCCGGCTGGTTTGGGCGCGGCGCATGGGAGGGCGCGGGGCCGGCGCGTGTGGTCACCACCGAGGCGTTCGACGCGCACAGGCTTTATATCGCCGAAGTGCGCCATCCGATCGAGGTGAAGGCGGGCGAGAACCATCTCAATCCGTGGCTATCGCGCCGTATCGGCTATCAGGTGGCGTCGCCCAATCTCGATACGCTGGGCCTGAAGCTGCTCGGCGGTCGGCTGCTGCCCGGCAATTCGGGGCGTGCCGCCGCACTCTATATGTATGAAGGCACCTCGGGCGAGCGCTTCACCATCTATTGCCGCCGCGATCAGCAGCCGCAAAGTTCGCTGCGCTATCGCGCGACCGGCCCGGTCGGCTCGGTGTTCTGGATCGAGGACGACATGGCGTTCGTCGTCAGCGGCCCGGCGGACCGTGCGCGGCTGCAGAAGATCGCCGAAACCGTTTACGAGCAGATCGAGACCCGTCAGCAGACCGGCGCGCTCTTGCGCATGTTGTCCGACGCGCGGCCCTGACCGGAGTCCATGCGGCCCTCGAATTGTTTGCGGTGCGTTTAGCCCATCCCGCCGCGCGGATCGTAGGGCCTGTTGTCGCGCCATTTGGCCATCAGCTCTTCGAGCTCGGCATCCTTGCCGTCGGGCAGCACGATGCGCGTCGTGACATACAGATCGCCGGCATCCTTGCCGGGCAGGCCTTTGCCCTTGAGACGGAAGGTACGCCCGCTCGATGTGTTCGCCGGGATCGCAAGCTCGACCGCGCCGTCGAGCGTCGGCACGCGCACCTTCGCGCCAAGCACGGCCTCGTGGAGCGCGATCGGCAATTCCAGCCGCAGGTTCTGTCCGTCAAGCTTGAACAGCGGATGCGGGGCGATCGACACCGTGACAAGGACATCGCCCGGCGGCCCGCCATGTGGTGCCGGCATCCCCTGGCCTTTGAGGCGGATCTGCTTGCCGTCCGCGATGCCCACCGGGATCTTGAACTCGATTTCCTTTCCGATCGGCAGCTCGAGCCGCCGCGTGCCGCCGTGCGCGGCTTCGTTCAGCGTGATGGTCGCGTTCGCGGTCACGTCCTGCCCGCGGATTGCCGAGCCGATGTCCTCGGTCTCGAATTGCGGGCCCGGCCCGCGCCCGCGTCCGCCGAAAATGCCGGAGAGAATGTCCTCGAAGCCGCCCATGCCCCCTGGGCCCGGTCCACCGGCAGTGCCGGGACCACCGCGCGTGGTGGTGCGTCGGAAGCCGTCCGGGCCCCAGGTGAAGCTTTCGAACCCGCCTTCGCGCCCGCCGAAAGGACTGCCGCCCGGTCCGCCGAAGCCCTGGAAGCGCGGCTTGCCCTCGGCGTCGATCTCGCCGCGGTCGAACGCCTTGCGCTTGTCGCCGTCGCCGACGATCTCGTAGGCGCCGTTCAGCTCGGCGAATTTATTCGCTGCCTTCGGATCCTTCTTGTTGGCATCCGGGTGCAGCTTCTTCGCCAGCTTGCGATAGGCCTTCTTGATGTCTTCCGGGCTCGCCGATTTCGACACCCCCAAGATTTCATAGGGGTCGCGCATCCCTGTTGCTCCAATTCCCCCGGGCCGGCGGCCCGACTCTGACCTGCAATGTGGGGGGAGTGTGGCCGCAGTGCAACGCGGCCCAAATCTACCCCGGCGAGAACGAGGACCCAGCCCGCATGACGACTCTGGATTCCCGGTTGCGCGGGAACGAGCGGAGCTGTCAGGACCGTTTCAGCGGCCGCATCTTCCGCACGGTCCATTTGCCGTGATGAATGCGGCAGGCGTCGCCCTGCAGCCAGGATTCCGCGCCGTCGCGGATATAGCTTGCGAGGAAGTCGCGGCAGGTGAAGCCGTCCTGCGTGTAGGCATCCGCGATCGGCGTGACCGTGCCGCGCGCGCCGGTGCCAGGGTTCTCCCACGGCTGGCTCGCGTCCTTTTCGGGGCGCGCGAGCACCAGTGCGGCGGCCGCCTTGGCATAGGCGAGATCGTGCTCGCTTGGGGACGCGGCCGCGATTTGGGCAGGCGCGGCCGCCGGGGCAGACGCGGCCGCCGGGGCAGGGCGGACCGACGCGGTCTGTTCCTTGTCGTCTTTGCCGAAGACCGAATCGAGCTTGTAGCTGCAGCCGCTGGTCGCAGCGCCGAGCGCCAGGGCGAGCGCGATTGCCTGCGCCCGCAGCCGCCATAGGCGCGCCTTGCGCGTTCCTTTATAACGGAGCCGCCGGGGCGGGCGCGTCGCCACCCGGATGGTCAAGGTCTTGTGCGCGATGTCCGACACGGCTCCCATTCAACACCCGACATGGTTAACGAGCGGTGATTTCACCGAAGCGGACGAGCCGTTCCGGTTGTTCCAGACCTGGTTCGACGAGGCGGTGAAATCGGAACCGCGCGATCCGAATGCCATGTCGCTTGCGACCGTGGACCCGGACGGCATGCCGGACGTGCGTACCGTGCTTTTGAAGGGCATCGATGAGCGCGGATTCGTCTTCTATACAAACACGGAGTCCCAAAAAGGGCAGGAATTGGCCGCAAATCCGAAGGCAGGCCTTCTGTTCTATTGGAAGTCGCTCAATCGGCAGGTTCGCGTGCGCGGGCCGGTGGAACGCGTGACGCCGGAGGAGGCCGACGTCTATTTCGCGACCCGCCCGAAAGGCGCGCAGATCGGCGCCTGGGCGAGCCAGCAGTCGCGCCCGCTGGAAAGCCGGCTCGCCTTCGAGAAGGCGGTCGCGCTCTACGGTGCGAGATACGCGCTGGGCACCGTGCCGCGCCCGCCGCACTGGTCCGGTTATCGCATCGTGCCGCTGAAGATCGAGTTCTGGCACGACCGCCCATTCAGATTACATGACCGGGTGGAGTTCCGTCGCGACGCGTGCGGCGGCGCGTGGACAAAAATTCGGATGTATCCTTGAAAGCAAATCGTTGATGGCGAATTCCCAGACCAGCAACCAGCCGCGCCGCACGCTGCTGCTGACCGGCGCAAGCCGCGGCATCGGCCACGCGACGGTGAAGCGCTTCTCGGCCGCCGGCTGGCGCGTCATCACCTGCTCGCGCCATGGATTTCCGGAAAACTGCCCGTGGGAGATGGGCCCCGAAGATCATATCCAGGTCGATCTCGCGGACGCGGCGAGCACCGACGCGGCGATCGCCGAGATCAAGACGCGGCTCGAGAACGGCGAGTTGCACGCGCTGGTGAACAATGCCGCGATCTCGCCCAAGGCTGAAGGGGGCAAGCGCCTCGGCGCGATCGACACCGCGCGTGAAGTGTGGAGCCACGTGTTCCAGGTGAACTTCTTTGCGCCCATCATGCTGGCGCGCGGCCTGATGAAGGAACTCGGCAAAGCGAGCGGCGCGGTCGTGAACGTCACCTCCATCGCGGGCTCGCGCGTGCATCCATTCGCCGGCGCGGCGTATGCCACATCAAAGGCAGCGCTCGCCTCGCTCACGCGCGAAATGGCGTCCGACTTCGGCCGCCTCGGCGTGCGCGTCAATTCGATCGCACCGGGCGAGATCGACACCGCGATCCTCTCGCCCGGCACCGACGAGATCGTCGCGCATCAGATCCCGATGCATCGTCTCGGCACGCCCGACGAAGTGGCGAAGATCATTTATGTGCTGTGCACGGAGACCAGTTCATATGTGAACGGGGCCGAGATCCATATTAACGGCGGCCAGCACGTGTGAGTGTAGCGCTCGTGTGGTGTGTCAGTTCCAGCTGGATCATAGCCAGCGCTTCCATTTGAAGAACCAGTAGGGAAGCACGGCGGCGACCAGCATGAGCACCAGCGCCAGCGGATAGCCGAGGGTCCAGTCGAGTTCCGGCATGTGCTTGAAGTTCATGCCGTAGATCGAGGCAACCAGCGTCGGCGGCATCAGCACCACGGCTGCGACCGAGAACAGCTTTATGATGTTGTTCTGCTCGACGCTCATCACCCCGATCATCGCATCGAGCAGAAAGGTCACCTTGTTGCCGAGATAGCTCGCGTGGTCGGAGAGCGACTGCACGTCGCGCTGCATCGTCTTGAGCTGAGAGCGCATCTCCTTCGGCCACTTCATGCCGTCGGCTTCGTTGGCCAGGAACAGGACGAGGCGGCCGATCGATACGAGGCTCTCGCGTACCTTGGACGTGAGGTCGCCTTTGCGGCCGATGGCCTTGAGAATGTAGCGGTAGGTGATGGTGCGGTCGGTGCGCCGCCCTTCGGGCTCGAAAATGTCGTGCGAGGCGCGGTCGATGTCGGCACCGGCGCGCTCCAGAATGTCGGCGGCGCGGTCGATCACCGCATCGAGCAAGTCCATCATGATGGACTCGCCGGAAACGGTCGGCGCGCAGGCGCGCGCCAGCTTGTTGGTGATCAGCGCAAACGGTTTCGGCTCGTCGTAGCGCACGGTGACGAGCTTGTGGCCGGCGAGAATGAACGTCACCGCCGTGGTTTTCGGCGTCGCTGTGTCCGACTGGCACATCAGCGTCGCGGTCATGTAGCGCGCGCCGTTCTCGACATAGAGCCGGCTCGACACTTCGATTTCCTGCATCTCCTCGCGCGTCGGCACCGCGATGCCGAGCGCGCGTTCGAGCAGCTTGTCTTCGGCCTGGGTCGGTGTGACGAGATCGAACCAGACCGCGCCATCAGGCACGGGGCCGGCCTCCTCGATCACCTGGCGTTCGAGCGAGGTGCCACGCGGGAGATAGGCTGAAAGCATAGGCGGCGCGCCATTGCGAGGGTGAGAGCCCTGCGTAGCGTGCCGACGCGAAAGCGTCCACTGAAGAGATGATGACGGCCGAAGCGGCCGATCAGGTCAGGCCACAGCCTCGTCGGTCATTTCACCGGACACCTTGGCGGGAGCGTAGGCCGGATTGCGCGCATCGCTGCCGTAGCGCATCGCCGCTGCGACCGCGGAGATGCCGATCTTGCCGAAGCGCGGGTCGAGTTCGGCGCGCTCGCGGCGGTGTTCGGGAGCCGCTCGTTGGGAGTTCATTGTCCTCTCCTGGAGTGTTCGTGCCGGTGCGAGGCCGGGGCATTCGCGGGCGCTGTGTCGCCCCCGAGTGCGGCGGGAGATGGGCAGAATTTGTGCGACAGCACGGGCATTTGGTAGTGATTCGATGAGTCCGTTCCGCGCCTCGCGGAGCCTGCGACGTCATGAGAAGGCTTAGGGACTTAGGGTAAACAGGTCGTTCACCTTTTGCTGCGAAGCTCGTTTCGTATCAAAACCGGCCATTCCAGCTTCCGGACTGCGGCATTCCTGCAACAGGTTTCGGCGAGCGTATGCTCCTCCGCTCGTAGCCGCTGGAACGGAAGGGGTCTTTCGGCTAACAAAGCATTCATCTGGGGCGCGAAGGCTAAGGGAAGCAAAAAACCATGGCGCTACGTGCGGTCGCATTTTTGTGCCTCGGCCTCGCCGCCGGCGGTTGCGTGCAGTCGACGCTGGAGCCTTCGTCCGAAGCGTCGCTGACGCCGCGCGACAAGAAGTTGCTCGCGAACGCGCCTTACGCCCAGGCGACGATCCCGGAACCCTACAAGCGCCACATCGTCAACTATCACCGCAAGGAGACCGCGGGCACGATCGTGGTCGATAGCGACGCACGCTATCTCTATTACGTGCTCGCCGACGGCAAGGCGATCCGCTACGGCATCACGGTCGGCGAGGACGCGCTCGCGTTCTCCGGCCTGGCCCGCGTCGGCCGCAAGGAAGAGTGGCCGTCCTGGACGCCGACCAACGACATCAAGAAGCGGCTTGGAAACATCCCGGCCTACGTGGCGCCCGGTCCGCACAACCCGATGGGCTCGCGCGCGCTCTACGTCTACGAAGGCAACAAGGACACGCTGTATCGCATCCACGGCACCAACCAGCCGGAATATATCGGCTCGGCGATTTCGTCCGGCTGCATCCGGTTGACCAACGAGGACGCGATCGACCTGTTCAACCGGGTGAAGATCAACACCACGGTGGTCGTGCTGGCGCCGGGGCAGGGCGACTCGCCGACCAATCCGCGGCTCGCCTTCACGGGCGGACGCGACGTCAACTGACTTAAGGCGCGGGGGAAGACAGAACGCCGGGCGAGAGCCCGGCGTTTCTGCTTTTGGATGCGCATGATCCCGAAAAGTGGAAACCGGTTTTCGGATAAGATCATGCGCAAGAAAATCTAGAACATCGGCATCGCCGACTGCACCAGCGCGAAGGTCTCGACCTTGGGCGGGACTTCGAGATTCTCCTTCAGCCGCGTCTGGAAGTGCTTGAACGACCCGAGCGACGTTGGCAGCGCTTCGGCCTCGGGGGTGTTCTGGTGCACGAGGTGCATGAAGGTCCTGGCGTCGTCATGCAGGTACACGGCATATTGCACGTCGGCGCGGCCGAGCGCGCGCAGCTCGCGCATCACTGCCTCGATGTTCGCTTTGTTCTCGGCAACGAAGTCGCCTCGCACCGTGTATTGAACGCGGGTCACTTTCATCTCTGATCTCCCTGGTTTCAGGCTTTGGCCAAAATCTGCGCGACGGGTTTTCGGCTCGGCAGGCATAGTCCGGCGAGTGCGCCCATCAGTGACAGCGCCGCGGCGATGGCGATCGACCACGCAAAGCCCGCACTGAACGCCGCAGCCGAGCCGAAGCCGCCGTTTGCCGAGAAGGCTGCGGCCAAGACTGCAATCCCGAAGGCCCCGCCGAGATATCGCAGCATGTTGAAGGTCCCGGCGGCCTTGCCGATTTCGGCCGGCGCGACTGCGCCGAGCACGGCGTTCTGGGCGGCCGGCATCGCCATCGAGACGCCGGCGCCGGCGAGAATGAGCGGTGGCACAAGCCAACCGTATGCAAGCTCGGGTGTCACGACGACGGCGGCCCATGCAAAGCCGATGGCCTGTAGCGTCAGCCCGGCAACGATCAGTGCACGCTCGCCGGCGCGATTGACCAGCGCGCCGCCAATCGGCGCGAACACGAACAGCGTCGCGGTCCAGGGCAGAAGCCGCAGCCCGGCGCCGAGCGCGTCATTGCCCTGCGCGGCCAGGAACTGGGGCCCCGTACATCGAGGCGTAGAGCGCGAAACCTGCGGCGTTGCCGGCGGCAAAGCCGCGCAAGCTGAACAGGCGCATCGGGATCATCGGGGCACGGGCGCGTCGCTCGAACGCGACGAATGCGACCGTGAGAAGTATGCCGATAGCGGACGCTCCGAGTGCCTGCGCGCTCCAGCCGCCGCCCGCAGCACGCATCAATCCCCACACGGCCGCAAGTGCGGCTCCGGTCGCGAGGATCAGCCCGCCGGCATCGAGAGCGGTGTCGGGTCCGCGACTTTCCGCGATCCGGGCCCGGATCAAGGGCAAGATCACGAGGCCAATGGGCAGGTTGATCCAGAAGATCCAGCGCCAGTCGACCCCCGTCGCGATGGCGCCGCCGGCGACCGGCCCGGCGATCAGCGCGATCCCGGTGATGCCGCTGAGTATTCCGAGCGCCTTGCCGCGTTGCTCGCGCGGGAAGGCCGCGCCTAGCAGCGCCATCGCGAGCGGCATCACCAATGCGGCCCCGATGCCCTGTGCGGCGCGCGCCGCGATCAGCGCGCCGGCACTGGCCGACAGCGCGCAGGCGGCCGAGGCCACGACGAACAGCGCCAACCCGGCTGCGAATATGCGCCGGCGCCCGAACCGGTCACCCAGCGCCGCGCCGGTCAGCAGCAGCACCGCGAACGTCAGATTGTACGCATTGACGATCCATTCCAGCGTCTCGATAGACGCCCCGAGATCGGCGCGGATGGTCGACAGCGCGGTCGTGACCACCAGCGCGTCGAGCGCCACCATGAAGGACGCGGCCGAGGTCAGGACCAGCACCCATTTTTTTGCGGTGTCTTCGCGCGCTTCGCTCATAGGCCTCTCCAATCCGGTTCACTCCCGCAGACGTTCGGAGCGAGACAAAGGATTCCCGATGAAAATAATTCTTCGCGGGCCGCATCCTTCCCGTGCACCGCAACGTCTTGTCGTGGAGAGGCCCTGCGCGGCCTGACGCGCTATAGTTGGAGGCATGAGCCAGAACCGCGAAGCATTCGACCGTCTACTGGGCGAATTGCGGCCGAAGCTGCACCGCTATTGCGCGCGCATGACCGGGTCGGTCATCGACGGCGAGGACGTGATGCAGGACGCGTTGATCAAGGCGATCGAGGCGTTCGACGAAACGGTGACCAATCCCGAAGCCTGGCTGTTCCGCATCGCCCACAACGCTGCGCTGGACCATTTGCGCCGCCGCGTGCGGCAGGAGTCGCGTCACGCCGATGAGGATCCGGACATGACGATCGATCCGGTCGCGCCGGCCGAGGAGCGGCTCGCCGCCGCGGCGAACCTGCGCACGTTCATGCGTCTGCCGGTGGCGCAGCGCTCCAGCGTCATCCTGATGGACGTGCTCGGCTACTCGCTCGATGAGATCGGCGGCGTGACGGGTACGAGCATCGCGAGCGTCAAGGCCGCGCTGCATCGCGGCCGCACGCGCCTGCGTGAGCTTTCGCGGGAGCCGGACGATGCGCCGGTGCCCGTCTTGGCCGAAAGCGAGCGGGCGTTGCTGGCCGCCTATGTGGATCGTTTCAACGCGCGCGACTTCGATGCCGTGCGCGACATGCTCGCCGACGAGGTGCGGCTGGAACTGGTCAGCAAGAGCCGGCTTAGCGGCCGAAGTGACGTTTCGCGATACTTCACCAACTATTCGAAGATCGACGATTGGCACCTCGCGCCCGGCTTCGTCGATCTCCGCCCGGCGTTGCTGGTGCGCAATCCCGCCGACCCGGCAGGCAAGCCCGCCTATTTCGTCCTGCTCGGCTGGTCAGGAGAACGCGTCATGACCATTCGCGATTTCCGCCACGCGCGCTACGCCGTGGCGGATGCCGATATCGTCGCGTTGAGTTAAGCCGCCAGCAACTGCTCGCGCTTCGCCCAGTCGAGCGTCTTCTCGAGCGCGCGCCCGAGCTTGTCGAACAGCTCGTCGATCTCGGCCGGCTTGATGATCAGCGGCGGGCAGACCGAGATGATGTCGCCGGCGATCACGCGTACGATCAGGCCTTCGGCCTCCGCGTTGCGCACCACGGCCGCGCCGACGCCTTTCTTCGGATCGAACGGCTTCTTCGCGCGCTTGTCGCCGGCAAGCTCAATCGCGCCGACCAGCCCCATGCCGCGCGCTTCGCCGACGAGCGGATGATCGCCGAGCGCCATCAGGCGTTTCTGGAATTGCGGCGCACGCGCAGCCGCCGCCTCGAAAATCTTGTCGCGCTTGTAGATCTCCAATGTCTTCACCGCGACCGCCGCTGCGACCGGATGGCCCGAATAGGTGAAGCCGTGACCGAACACGCCGATCTTGCGGCTTTCCACGATCAGCGCCTGGTACATCTCTTCCGGGATCATCACGCCGGCGATCGGCAGATAGGCAGACGACAGCGCCTTGGCGACCGAGATCGAGTTCGGCTTGTAGCCGAGCGCCGTGCAGCCGAACGGCGTGCCGAGCCGGCCGAAGCCGCAGATCACCTCGTCGTCGATCATGAACACGTCGTACTTCGCGCACACCGCCATGATCTTCGGAAAATAAGTCTTCGGCGGCACGATCACGCCGCCCGCGCCCATGATCGGCTCGGCGATGAAGGCCGCGACCGTGTCCGGGCCTTCCTTCAGGATCAGCTCTTCCAGTTCGGCGGCACAGCGCGTCGCGAATTCCTCCTCGCTCTCGCCGTCCTTGCCGAAGCGATAGTGATGCGGGCACGACGTGTGCAGCACGCGCGCGATCGGCAGGTCGAAATCGATGTGGTTGTTCGGCAGGCCGGTGAGCGAGGCCGACGCGATGGTCACGCCGTGATACGCCTTCACGCGGCTGATGATCTTCTTCTTCTCCGGCCGGCCGAGCGCGTTGTTCATGTACCAGACGAGCTTCATCTGGCTGTCGTTGGCTTCCGAGCCGGAATTGCAGAAGAACACCTTCGAGATCGGTACCGGCGCGATCTCTTTCAGCTTCTCGGCAAGTTCGATGCCGGGATCATGACTCTTTGCCGTGAACAGGTGCGCGAAGGGCAGCTTGCGCATCTGCGACGCCGCGGCCTCGACCAGTTCCTCGTTGTCGTAGCCGAGCGCCGTGCACCACAGGCCGGCCATGCCTTCGAGATACTGCTTGCCTTCGGTGTCGTAGATGTAGACGCCCTTGCCGCGCTCGATCACCAGCGGACCGGTTTCGCGGATCGTCGCCTGATTGGAGTAGGGATGGATGAGCGTCTCGACCGCACGGGTCTGAAGGTTGGAGAGCGGGGCCATGGCTTTTGTCCTGAATGGATTTCCTAACGCTATGCGGGCGAACAGGCGCGCAGTCCAATAGAAAATTGCGATGGCATGACGCAATTCTGCCGAGGATTCCGTCAGCCGATACGCCGTAACATGTCAGCAGTTGCGGCATCGGCCGGGAAGAAGGACTCGATCGCAAGCTCGGCGAGCGTGACGTCGACCGGCGTGCCGAAGATCGTTGTGGTCGAGAACAGCGAGAGGGTCCCGGCCTCCGTTTTGAACCGCAGCGGCACGACCACGCCGGCGTATTCTTGGCTGACGTTGACGCGCGCCGCTTTCGCGCCGCCCGGCGCCGGGTAGGCCGCAAGCTCGTCGAACAGCTTCATCAACCCGGGATCGGCCGTCACGTCGATCTGCTGGCGCAGCCGCGCGAGCAGGTACGCGCGCCACTCGGCCAGATTCTCGATGCGTGGCGCGAGGCCCTCCGGATGCAGGGAAAGGCGCAGCACATTCACCGGCGGCTGTATCAGTTTCGGCGACGCAGACGCCAGCAGCGACGGCACCGCGGCATTGTGCGCGACCAGGGTCCAGTGCCGATCGACCGCGAGCGCCGGATACGGCTCGTGCCCCTTGAGCACGAGGTCGACCGCTTTGCGCGCCTGCCGCAAGGCCGGGTCTTCCAGCGTCCGCTGCGGAAATACCGGCGCGTATCCGGCCGAGACCAGCAGCACGTTGCGTTCGCGCAGCGGCACATCGAGCCGCTCGGCGAGCCGCAGCACCATGTCGCGTGAGGGCTGCGCGCGCCCGGTTTCGAGGAAGCTGAGATGCTTGGTCGAAATCTCGGCATCGAGCGCAAGATCGAGCTGGCTGAGGCGGCGGCGCTGCCGCCATTCGCGCAGATGATTGCCGATGGGACGTGTTTCCATGCCGGGAAGATAGTGCAGGGGGCGCGCCGTCTCCATTACCTGCCAGTTAATCGACCGGCGGACCGGCCCGGCCTAGATGACGGGACAGGCGCCGCGAGTGATGCGGTCAGCCGCTG
>Ga0207691_10001708_pt1 | contig 21675 bp, 19 predicted proteins | sample KBSM13metaG_FD_184327 | JGI IMG/M metagenome (GOLD analysis project Ga0207691, IMG submission 184327) | Miscanthus rhizosphere microbial communities from Kellogg Biological Station, Michigan, USA - KBS M1-3 metaG (SPAdes) (version 2) | ecosystem: Host-associated > Plants > Roots > Rhizosphere >... | reverse complement strand
GGTTCTTCGCGCGCTGCGCAAGCGGCTCCCCTCGGCCAAGTACGCGCTCGAGGACGGGGACGGCAACTTCCTGTCCACGGAACGCTTCCAGGACGCCAGCTTCGGCGTCGAAGCGGTCGGCGTCGACTTCCAGACCATGCTGGAGGCAACCGCCGTGCGCGTGGTGGTCTTCAGTTCGGAGAACACGCCCGAAGAATTCAACACCGCGATCCGCCACATCGGGCTCGCCGGCGTCACGTATTCGGTGGGCTGGACGGCGTGGCTGGACATCGCCGCTGCCGGTGTCACGAAGGCCAGCGCACTGGAACAGCTCCGCGACCGGCTCAGCATAGAAACGCACCGCACTGTCGCCGTCGGCGACGGCCGCAATGACATCGAGATGCTGACCTGGGCGCGCCGCGGCGTGGCCATGGGCCAGGCCCCCGTTGAGGTGATTGCCGCCGCTGACGAAGTGACGAAATCGGTCTACGACGACGGCGCCGCGCACGTGCTTCGCAGCCTCCTCTAAGGCCTCAAAGGCGCGGCAAACGGTCGGGCGGTTCCGAGGAGGGGCCGGGACGGCTAGCGGACGTCGAGGATGAGGCTCAGGAGCCGCGCCGCAGCGGGCCGGGCCGCGTGCTCTTCGTTCCACTGGGACCGGGCCACGGCCTTGCTCACGGCCTGGGTGGTGATCCCGAGTTCCTCTGCGACCGCCTTCTGCTGACCCCGCACCCCCGGGGTGAGCAGGTCCAGTACCCGCCATTCCGCCTGGCTGCGGTCGTGCACAATGTGGCCCAGGAGGCGCAGCACGGCTTCCGCCTCTGCGGCAAGATCGGCCAGCGGGCCCTCCACGGCCACCCGGACGCGGTCCTTGTGGTTCCGGAGACGATCCACCGCGCGCCGGGCATAGACCAGCCCGTGCCCGGAGGCGTCCTTGATCTGGTTCGGCAGGGGTTCATTGACCGGGCCCACGCCAATGCCCACGTACCAGCTGCCGCTGCGCAGGGCGATCATGGCCGCTTCCACCGTCTGATGCGGACAGTCCAGGATCCCTTGGACCTCATCCTCGACGGAACGATCGAAATCAAGGCGCGCCGGAATGTGCCGCAGGTCCTTGAGGAGCTGCGGCACGCGGTCGCCGTCGCGCCGGCTGTCGGTTTGATTGATGGTCAGCGTGAACATTCTGGATGACACACTACCTGCTGGCACTTGCGGGGCAAGTTGCCGGCGGCCGGTGACGGACCGGGGTTGTGCCCCGTCCGCCGAACGTGTTGCGATGGACCAAATGTGCCGACGCAGGACCCACGAGACGAGGATCCCAGTGAGCAGTGACGTGAATGGAACCACCCGCGCACAGATGCCGGCCGACGGCCCGGCCCTGGACAATGCGGTCCTGGACCCAGGGATCCTGGACACCGCGGCCCTGGACCTGGTGGACCGCTGGTGGCGGGCGGCGAACTACGTCTCGGTGGGGCAAATCTACCTCCGGTCCAATCCGCTGCTGCGCGAACCCCTCCGCGCGGAACACACGAAGTCCAGGCTCCTTGGTCACTGGGGGACCACACCCGGACTGAATTTTGTCTATGCCCACCTGAACCGGGCTATCCGCCGGGACAGCCAGCAGATGCTCTTCATCGCCGGTCCCGGCCATGGCGGCCCCGCGGTGGTCGCCAACGCCTGGCTGGAGGGGACCTATTCGGAAATTTACGGCCACGTTGGTGACGACGAAGCCGGCCTGTCCGAGCTGTTCAGGCAGTTCTCCTACCCCGGCGGCATTCCAAGCCACGCCGCCCCGGAGACCCCCGGTTCGATCAGCGAAGGCGGCGAGCTCGGCTACTCGCTGGCACACGCGTATGGGTCTGTCTTCGACAACCCGGACCTGATCACGGCCGTCGTCATCGGTGACGGCGAAGCCGAGACCGGGCCGCTGGCTGCCAGCTGGCATTCGCACAACTTCCTGAACCCGGCGGCCGACGGCGCTGTGCTGCCCATCCTGCACCTCAACGGTTACAAGATCGCCAACCCCACGATTTTGGCCCGTATGCCCGAGGACCAGCTGGAACAGCTGCTGCGCGGCTACGGGCACGTCCCCCATTTCGTCACCGTGGCCGATCCGGCCGACACAGCCGCGGCGCACCGGGATTTCGCGGCCGCACTGGACGCCTGCCTGGCCGGGATCCGGACCATCCAGCAGCGCCACCGCAGCGGCACTGCCCAGGACGGCACTGCGCAGGAGGGTGCTGCGCAGTGGCCCATGATCGTGCTCCGTTCGCCCAAGGGCTGGACCGGGCCCAAGACGGTGGACGGGGAGCAGGTGGAGGGCACCTGGCGCAGCCACCAGGTTCCGCTGAACGAGGTCCGCACCAATCCTGGGCACCTGAGCCAGCTGCAGCAGTGGCTCGAGTCCTACCGGCCGGCGGAACTCTTCGACGACCGCGGACGCCTGAGGCCGGAGACGGCCAGGAACGCCCCGGCCGGTGCGCTGCGGATGAGCGCAACCCCCCATGCCAACGGCGGGATCCTGCTGCGCCCGCTCAACCTGCCGGACTACCGCCGGCACGCCGTCGACGTCGCCGAGCCCGGCATCGAAAGGATCAGCCCCATGGTGACGCTCGGCCCCTGGCTGCGCGACGTCATTGCGCTGAACCCCGAGACCTTCCGGCTCTTCGGCCCCGACGAGACGGCATCGAACCGGCTGCAGGACGTCTACGAGGCCACCGACAAGGTCTGGCAGTACAGGATTGATGCGCTGGATGAGCATATTGCCCGCGCCGGGCGGGTAATGGAAGTCCTCAGCGAACACCTCTGCCAGGGCTGGCTGGAGGGATATCTGCTGACGGGACGGCACGGGGTGTTCAACTGCTACGAGGCGTTCATTCACATCATCGATTCGATGTTCAACCAGCACGCCAAATGGCTCAAAGTCCACCGGCAGCTGCCGTGGCGCCAGCCCGTGGCCTCACTGAACTACCTCTTGTCCTCCCACGTGTGGCAGCAGGACCACAACGGCTTTTCGCACCAGGATCCCGGCTTCATCGACCACGCCGTGAACAAGAAGGCCGAAATCATCCGGGTCTACCTGCCCCCGGACGCCAACACGCTTCTGGCCGTGATGGAGCATTGCCTGGCCTCCCGCGACTACGTCAACATCGTGGTCAGCGGCAAGCAGCCCTCGCCAACCTGGCTCGGGCCCGACGCGGCCTCGCACCATTGCCGCCGGGGCCTGGGCATCTGGGAGTTCGCCGGCTCCGAAGTCGCCGGTGAGGAGCCCGACGTCGTCCTTGCCTGCGCCGGCGACGTCCCCACGGTCGAAACCGTCGCCGCGGCCGAGCTCCTGAAGCAGGGGGCGCCCGGGCTGAAAGTGCGGGTGGTCAACGTCGTGGACCTCATGCGGCTCCAGGACGCCAGCGAGCACCCGCACGGGCTGACGGCCCGGGACTTCGACGGCATCTTCACGGCCGACAAACCGGTGATCTTCGCCTATCACGGCTACCCCGCGCTGATCCACCGGCTCACGTACCGGCGCACCAACCGGGAGGGCCTGCATGTTCGCGGCTACAAGGAGGAAGGCACCACCACGACCCCATTCGACATGGCCATGCTGAACGGAATCGACCGCTTCCAGCTGGCAATTGACGCGATCGACCGGGTCCCCGGACTGGCCGGGAGGCACTCGCTGCTGCGCCAGTCCCTGCAGGACAGCCGCATGCGGGCCCGCGACCACACCCGGGAGTACGGTGAGGACCCGGCGGAGATCAGCACCTGGTCGCTGCGGATTTGAGCAGCGCCCGCCCGGGACTAGCCCGGGAGCTCCTGCAGCCCGCCCCGGGGCAGATGGATCCAGCCTTCGGTCAGGGCCGCCGCGGCGTGCCCGGGCCCGGGCCGCAGCGTCGCGCCGACGGCGACGGCCCGCGCGGACAGGGAGGCGATGAGGGCATCGAACATGTCATCGGACGCCGCAAGATCGGCCCGGTACTCCGCCAGGTCCAGCCATGGCGCCTTCACGGCCAGATCCGCTACCGCTGAGGACAGCTTTTCCGCCTCCGGCGCCCCGCGCCCCTTGTAGCCGCGGGCATGGATCCCCCAGAGCTTCAGCGACGCCGCCGGGTACACCTCGGCAAGCCGGCCGCTGCCGTCCCTGGCCTGCGGCCCGTACTCCCTTGCGATCTTCGCCTGGATCACCGCGCAACGCATCGCCGGGTGGGCCAGCCGGTCCGCGGAGACGCTGAGCGGGATCAGGCCGGTGTTGCCGGTGACGAAACGGTCGGTGTCGCGGTAGGCGAGCAGCCGGCGGCCCTCGATCCCGTCATGGTCCAGCACTGGACGTGGTTCGAAGCTCAGGTGCCCGGCGATGAAGGGAAGAAACGCGTCCGGCCAGCCCAGCGGGGAATCGATCCCCGTCATGGCGCTGGTGCCGAAGAGGCGGAGGATCTCCTCGTCGCCCACGTCCAACGACAGATGCGCCAGGCGCGCCGCGCCGTGATCCCATTCGATGACGGCCGCTGCCGTCTTCTTCGCGGCGGCAGCGAGGTCGACGCCGAGAGTCCGCATCACCGCGCCCCAGCCACTTGACTGAACGCCAATCGAAAAACGCCCAACAAAAACGCGGGGTCACGTACCGCCCGTTCCGGAACCCCGGATGGGCGGTACGTGACCCCGCGCTGGAGTGCAGGAACGGTCAGTGGCCGGCTGCCGGAACGTAACGCTTGATGGAGGCTGCCAGTTCGGCTTCGGCGGCGGCACGGTCGCCCCAGCCCTCGGCCTTGACCCACTTGCCCGGCTCCAGGTCCTTGTAACGGGTAAAGAAGTGCTCGATTTCCTTGATCAGGAACTCGCTGACATCGCTGATCTCTTTGATGTGGTCGAACCGGGCATCGGTCGGGACGCACAGGACCTTGGCGTCGCCGCCGCCGTCGTCGGTCATGTTGAACACGCCGATCGGGCGGGACTCGACGATCACGCCGGGGTAGAGGTCGAAGTCCTGCAGGAGCACCAGCGCGTCCAGCGGATCCCCATCCTCACCCAGGGTGTTCTCGAAGAAACCGTAGTGGGTGGGGTACTGCATCGACGTGAACAGGACGCGGTCCAGGCGGACGCGGCCGGTCTCGTGGTCGACTTCGTACTTGACGCGCGATCCCTTGGGGATCTCGATGGTCACGTCATGCTTCATGGAATGCTCCTTGACGAATTCAGGGGGTGCGCGGCACGTGCATAAGGGCTGTCGGTGCCGCCGACTACTATTGAGGATATAGCGAGAGGCGCTGGTTTCAGGAACTAGTGGGGACATTTCAGGACTAAGGACCAGCAGCAGCATGAAACCGAGAACCAGCCGCGAGGGTACCCAGCCGGTGCCCGGCAGGGGTCGCAGGATGCCCGCGCTGCTGCTCCAGACCCTCCTCGTGGTGGCAGTGGCTGTGCCGGCCGGCATCGCCATCGCCCCGGCGTTCCTCAGCCATGACGGGTCCTCCGACGCCTCGCAGACAGCACCGCCCTGGCAGCAGATCCCCGCCACATTGAGCCCTCCCGGCAACAGTTTGGGGGCAGTCGGGCCCCTCAGCACTTCCGCGCCGGTTCCGGCCGGGGCCGCCCTCGCCGCGCAGTTGAACAAGACCCTTAGGCCCGACGGCGCCGGCACCTTCACCGGCATCGTCCAGGACGCCGCGACGGGGCAGGTCCTCTTCGACCGGGCTGCCGACGAGGCCCGCGTTCCGGCGTCGAACATGAAGCTCCTCACAGCCGGTGCGGCCCTGCGTGTCCTGGGCCCCGACCGCCGCTTCAGCACCCGCGTGCTGGCAGGGCCGACCCCCGGCTCGGTGGTCCTGACCGGCGGAGGAGATGTCCTCCTGGGCGCCGGAGAATCGGCCCCGGGCGCCGTTCTGGGCCGCGCCGGGCTGACCACGCTCGCGAAGGCCACTATCGATGCCCTCAAAGCCGGCGGCGTCACCGGCACGGTGAACGTCCTGCTGGATGACTCCCTCTTCAGCGGCCCCTCGCTCAGCCAGGCGTGGAGCCCAGAGGACGTAGCCGCCGGGGAGATGGCCCCGCTGTACCCGCTGGCGCTGAACTCCGCCAGGTTCGATCCCGCCAAGACCACCGGACCCCGCCCGCAGGACGCCGCCATGACCGCCGCCGAGGTGTTCGCCGCCCGGCTCACGGCGGCCGCGGCGGCCGGGGGGCTGTCCGTGGCCCCCGGCGTCGCCCGGGGCCGGCCCGGTGACGCGCCGGAGGGCGGGCACGCCAAAGTCCTGGCCGAGGTCCAGTCCGCCACGGTGGGGCAGCAGGTGGACTTGATGCTGCAGACCTCGGACAACTACCTCGCCGAGGTGATGGGACGGATGACCGCCCTCGGCGTCGGCCGGCCCGGCAGCAGCGACGACGCCATTGCCGCCGTGCTGCAGCAGGTCAAGGACATGGGCGTTCCCACTGACTCGCTCCGGGCCGCGGACGTCTCCGGCCTGGCCCCGGCCAACAGGGTCTCGGCCCGGCAGCTCACGGACGTGGTCCGGGCCATGACCTCGGGCACAGACCCCCGGCTGCGGGCCGCCCTGAGCGGGTTCCCGGTCGCCGGGCTCACCGGCACCCTGGGGGACCGCTACACGGATGCGGCCTCGGCCGCGGGCGCCGGGCTGGTCCGCGCCAAGACGGGCACACTGAACACAGTCATTGCGCTTAGCGGTTCCGTGGTCGACGCCGACGGCCGGCTCCTGGTCTTTTCCTTCGTCGGCAACGGGCTGACCCCCGGCGCCGCGAACAAAGCCGCGCTGGACCGCTCCGCCGCCGTCCTCGCCGGCTGCGGCTGCCGCTGACGGCGCGGGCCGGCCGGGACCCCGCGCAGGTCTGGCTCTTCGCGCCGGTCTGGCCCTTCGGCCGGAGGTCCCGGAGCCCCGGCCGGTTCGCCGGTCAGCGAAAATTAAGGCGCATTGTCGGGGCCCTGTGATCTGATGGACCCCATGGAGTCCTCTGCAAGCGAGACATCAAGCGAGACATCACCCAAGACGCCGAGTGCGGCATCGGTCCAGGTCCCGGATCTCATCAACTGGGAGCTCGCCGCGTCCACGGCAGCCCGGCTGACGCCGGCGGGCCCCGTCCTGGGCAGCGCCGAGATCGGCGCCGCCGTCGAAAATCTGCGGCTCATGGCGGACATTTCCGTGCCGCACGTCCACCACATCACCGGCCTGGACGCCGCCCGGGACCTGCGTGACTCCGAGGTCCTCGTCGTGGACCGGGCCTCATGGGCCAAGGCCAACACGCAGAGCTTCGCCGTCATGCTCAAGCCCGCCATGGGAAAGCTGCTGGAGGGCCGCGGTTCCATCAGCCCCGGCGCTGCCGGGGTCAGCGCGGCCATCACCGGCAGCCAGCTCGGCGCCATCCTGGCCTTCCTTTCGAGCAAAGTCCTGGGCCAGTACGATCCCTTCTCAGCGCTGGCCGAAAACTCCACGGCCCCCGCTTCCGGACGGCTGCTGCTCGTAGCGCCGAACATCATCTCCGTGGAACGCGAACTGAAAGTCGAACCCGCGGACTTCCGGCTCTGGGTCTGCCTCCACGAACAGACCCACCGGGTGCAGTTCGCCGCCGCACCGTGGCTGCGGCACCACATGCTCCAGGAGATCGAAAACCTCAGCGGACTGTTGCTGGGCAATGTCGATTCCCTGATGGAACGGGCCTCGGCGGCCGCGAAATCGCTGAAGGACCGCGCGGCACCCGGCGCCGCGCCCGGACGCGGCGCCATCCTGGACCTGCTCCAGAACCCGGAGGAAAAGGCGGCCCTGTCCCGCCTGACTGCCCTCATGAGCCTGCTCGAAGGTCACGCCAATGTGGTCATGGACGCCGTGGACGCCAGCATCGTTCCCTCGGTGAAGACCATCCGGCAACGTTTCAACGACCGCGGCCAGGACCGCGGCATGATCGAGAAATTCATCCGCAACCTGCTCGGCCTCGACGCCAAGATGCGCCAGTACAGTGACGGCGCCAAGTTCGTCCGGGAAGTGGTGGCCGCCGCCGGCATGGGAGGCTTCAACAAAGTCTGGGAGTCCGCGGACCACCTCCCCAGCGAACCCGAGATCCACGACTCCCGGCTCTGGCTCGACCGGATGGGCCTCTAGCCGCCATGACTGCCCCCGACGGCGCCGGTTCGACCTCGATTTCCAGCGGACGACGCCGGCCCGGCCGCCTCGCGCCGGTGGTCGGCACGGCCCGAAAAATGCTGCAGGACGCCCTCGCCGCGGCAGGCTACCCGGACCGCGTCCTGGTTGCCTGCAGCGGCGGGCCGGACTCGCTGGCTCTCGCCGCCGTCGCCGCCTATTTCGGGCGCCGGGGCCACGTGGACGGCCATCCTGTTTCTGTCGGCGCCGTCGTCGTGGACCACCAGCTGCAGCCGGGCTCGGCCGCGGTCGCGGCCACCACGGCCCGGACCCTCGATGAGCTCGGGCTCTCTCCCGTGACGATCAGGACTGTCGACGTCGCCTCCAGCGGCGCGGGCCCCGAGGCCGCCGCCCGGGACGCCCGCCATGCGGCTCTTGAGGCCGCCGCGGACGAGGCAGGTGCAGCCGCGATCCTGCTCGGCCACACCCTCGATGACCAGGCCGAACAAGTGCTCCTGGGCCTGGCGCGCGGGTCGGGCACCCGGTCCCTCGCCGGGATGCGGCCGGCCCGCGGCCGGCTGCTGCGCCCGTTCCTGGGCCTGCGGCGCGCGGACACCCTGGAGATCTGCCGGGTGGAGGACCTGGAGCCCTGGCACGACCCGTCCAACACCGATCCCGTGTACGCGCGTTCCCGGACCCGGGTTGAGGTGCTGCCCCTGCTGGAGGACAAGCTTGGCCCCGGCGTTGCCGAATCGCTCGCCCGCACGGCCGCGATCCTGCAGCTCGACGCCGATTATCTGGAGGACGTGGCGAACGACACGTTCGAGCGGCTGCGCCAGCAGACAGGGGAGGAGATCAGCCTTCCGGAGGCCGGGCTGAGGGATCTTGCCCCGGCCGTGAGGTTCCGGGTGATCGCCAAGGCCGCCGCCGCCGTCGGCGGTCAGCAGCCCAGCTACCAGCGGCTGCTCGCGGCGGAAGCGCTCCTGCGCCGGCAGGGATCGGCCGGCCCGGTGGAGCTTCCCGGCGGGGTCAGCGTCTTCCGGCTCTCGCTCGCGCAGCTCCTTGCGGCGGAGCCGTCCGCCGCCGGTGTTCCCCGCGAAGCCGCCCGCTGTGGGAAGCTTGTATTCCGGCCTCAACAGCCGCCCCGAAATTAGTCGCACCCCGCATCTACACAGGAGCCATTGGTGGATTCAAACGACGTCCAGGCAGACCTCAAACACGTTCTCTACACCAAGGAACAGATCCAGCAACGGATCACCGAACTCGCGGCGCAGATCGACAAGGACTACGAGGGCCGCGACCTCCTGATCGTCGGCGTGCTCAAGGGCGCCGTCATGGTCATGGCAGACCTGGCCCGTGCGCTGCACACCCACGTCTCCATGGACTGGATGGCCGTCTCCTCGTACGGCTCGGGCACGCAGTCCTCAGGCGTGGTCCGCATCCTGAAGGACCTCGACACCGACCTCATGGGCAAAGACGTCCTGATCGTCGAGGACATCATCGATTCCGGCCTCACGCTGTCCTGGCTCAAGACGAACCTGGAATCGCGCGGCACGGCGTCGGTGGAAATCTGCACCGCCTTCCGTAAGCCGACGGCCGCCAAGGTCAAGATCGACGTCAAGTACGTCGGCTATGACATCCCCAACGAGTTCGTGGTGGGCTATGGCCTGGACTACGCCGAGAAGTACCGCAACCTGGACTTCGTCGGCACCCTGGCTCCGCACGTCTACGAGTAAATCGTTCACGCGAAGGCAACCCCGTCCGGGCCCCGGGCGGCCGGAGGCCCGGCCCCGCTACGCCCACAGGGAACTTTTGCCCTTTGCCGTGCGTGAGGTAGTGCGACGGTGTATAGCTAGAAGCTGACGCAGCACCACACGCGCGCAGACCGGTCGCCGTGCAGCACTACCAGGAGGGACGGGGCCAGCCCCGAACAGATGAAAGCTAAGAGTTTCTTCAAGGGCCCCGGCATCTGGATTGTCGTCGTGGTGGCCATGCTGCTGCTGGCATTTGCCACGCTTGCGCCGGGCGGCGCCAGCCGGATCGACACCGACAAGGGCCTTGAGCTGCTGACAGCCGGCGGCAAGGTTGAACAGGCCAAGATTTTTGACGCCGAGAACCGGGTGGACCTGGTCCTGAAGGACAACCTTCAGGTCGACGGGCAGGACAAGGGCAAGAACGTCCAGTTCTACTTCGTCAACGCCCGCGCCCAGGACGTCGTCAAGGCCGTCACGGACTCCAAACCGTCCGGCGGCTTCACCGACCAGCCGATCGAAAACAACTGGTTCTCCGGGCTCTTCTCCCTGCTGGTGCCCGTGCTGTTGCTCGGCGTCCTGTTCTGGTTCCTGCTCTCCCGGATGCAGGGCGGCGGGTCCAAGGTGATGCAGTTCGGCAAGTCCAAGGCCAAGCTCGTCAACAAGGACATGCCCCAGGTGACCTTCAGCGATGTCGCCGGCGCCGATGAGGCCGTCGAGGAACTCGAGGAGATCAAGGAATTCCTGCAGGAACCGGCCAAGTTCCAGGCCGTTGGCGCCAAAATCCCCAAGGGCGTGCTGCTCTACGGCCCCCCGGGCACCGGCAAAACCCTCCTGGCCCGCGCGGTTGCCGGCGAGGCCGGCGTACCCTTCTTCTCCATCTCAGGCTCCGACTTCGTGGAAATGTTCGTCGGCGTGGGTGCCTCCCGTGTCCGCGACCTCTTCGAGCAGGCCAAGTCCAACGCGCCGGCGATCATCTTCGTCGATGAGATCGACGCCGTCGGCCGGCACCGCGGCGCCGGAATCGGCGGCGGCAACGACGAGCGCGAGCAGACCCTGAACCAGCTGCTGGTGGAAATGGACGGCTTCGACGTCAAGACCAACGTCATCCTGATTGCCGCCACGAACCGCCCCGACGTCCTGGACCCCGCCCTGCTGCGTCCGGGCCGCTTTGACCGGCAGATCGGGGTTGAGGCCCCCGATTTGATCGGCCGCGACCAGATCCTGCAGGTGCACGCCAAGGGCAAGCCGATGGCTGCCGGCGTCGACCTCAAGGCTGTTGCCAAGAAGACCCCCGGCTACACGGGCGCGGACCTGGCCAACGTTCTGAACGAGGCCGCCCTGCTGACGGCCCGGTCCAACGCCAACCTGATCGATGACCGCGCCCTGGACGAGGCGATCGACCGCGTCATGGCCGGCCCGCAGAAGCGCAGCCGGGTCATGAAGGAACACGAACGCAAAGTCACCGCGTACCACGAAGGCGGCCACGCCCTCGTCGCGGCTGCCCTGCGGAACTCCGCCCCGGTCACCAAGATCACCATCCTGCCCCGCGGCCGTGCCCTCGGCTACACCATGGTGGTCCCGGAAAACGACAAGTACTCCATCACCCGCAACGAGCTGCTCGACCAGATGGCCTACGCCATGGGCGGCCGCGTCGCCGAGGAACTCGTCTTCCACGATCCGTCCACGGGTGCATCCAATGACATCGAGAAGGCCACCGGGATCGCCCGGAAGATGGTCACCGAGTTCGGCATGAGCGAACGGGTCGGATCGGTGCGCCTCGGCCAGGGCGGCGGCGAGCCGTTCCTGGGCCGCGACGCCGGCCACGAGCGCAACTACTCGGACCAGATCGCCTACATCGTCGACGAGGAAGTGCGCCGCCTGATCGACGGCGCCCATGATGAGGCCTACGCCATCCTGACCGAGAACCGGGATGTCCTGGACGAGCTGGCGCTGGAACTGCTCGAACGCGAAACACTGAACCAGGCCGAAATCGCGCAAATATTCACCCACATCCGCAAGCGCGACTTCCGCGATGTCTGGCTCTCCAAGGAGACCCGCACGCTCCAGACCGCCGGCCCGGTGGAGTCACGCCGTGAAAAGGCGGAGCGTGAAGCCCAGGAGGAAGCCACCCACGCCCGGCTCGAAGAGCCCCTGGATGCCCAGCCCCCGCATGCCCAGGGCGTCGGCGGGCAGGAGTCCTTCCAGGGCGGTGCAACAGATATCGGGACTGATGGTCATCCCGGCTAGGCTTCTTCTGTGACTTCTAACTTCGACGACGACGTTCCCGCCCCCGCCGCTGCTTCGGCGGGGGACGGGGGAGCCCCGCATTCAAAGTCCAAAGTGGACCGCCCCAGGATCGAAGCGGCAGTACGGGAAATCCTGCTGGCGATCGGTGAGGACCCGGACCGCGGCGGCCTCATTGACACCCCGAAGCGGGTGGCCAAGGCCTACGTGGAAATGTTCGCAGGCCTGCACCACGACCCCGCCGAGATCCTGGCCACCACCTTCGACCTCGAGCACGAGGAACTCGTGCTGGTCAAGGACATTCCGTTCTATTCCACCTGCGAGCACCACCTGGTGCCGTTCCACGGGGTGGCGCATGTGGGCTACATCCCGTCCCACGACGGCAAGGTCACGGGCCTGAGCAAGCTGGCGCGCGTGGTGGACATGTTCGCCAAGCGCCCGCAGGTCCAGGAACGCCTGACCACCCAGATCGTCGAGGCCCTCGTCACGCACCTCAATCCGCGTGGCGCGATCGTCGTCGTCGAATGTGAACACCTGTGCATGTCCATGCGGGGAATCCGCAAGCCCGGCGCCAAGACCGTCACCAGCGCAGTGCGCGGGCAACTCCATGACCCGGCCACCCGTGCCGAAGCCATGAGCCTCATACTCGGAAGGTAAGAACACAGACCATGGACTCCCTAGCTGCAGCCCCGGGCACCGGCCCCGCCACTTCGCCCCTGCCCATCCTGCGCAAACCGCGCCCGGCGGCGAAGTTCCAGGACCTGCCCACGGACCGGACACTGGTGATGGGAATCCTCAACGTCACCCCTGATTCCTTCAGCGACGGCGGAGCCTATGCGACGGCGGACACGGCGATCGCGGCCGGGCTGCGGATGTTCTACGCCGGGGCGGACATCATTGACGTCGGTGGCGAATCCACCCGCCCGGGTGCCACGGCAGTCGGCGCTGACGAGGAACAGCGCCGCGTCCTGCCGGTCATCGAGGCCCTGGTCAAGGCCGGCGCCCTGGTCAGCATCGACACCACCCACGCCGCGACGGCTGCCGCGGCCCTGAAGGCCGGCGCCGCGATCATCAACGACGTCTCGGGCCTGACCATGGAACCGGAAATGGCCGAACTCGCCGCCCGCACCAAGGTCCCCTACATCCTCACGCACCGCCGCGGCGACGCCAGCACCATGAACTCCCTGACGGACTACCGTGACGTCGCCGGGGAAGTCGTGACGGAGCTCGCCGGCGTCCGCGACAAGCTGTACGCCGCCGGGGTCGCGCCGGAACAGATCATTGTGGACCCGGGACTGGGCTTCGCCAAGAACGAGGGCCAGAACTGGGAGCTCCTGCAGCACCTGGATGTCCTGCAGGCCATGGGCCACAAGGTCCTCGTCGCCGGCTCACGCAAACGCTTCCTCGGCAGCCTCCTGACCGTGGCCGGCAAGGCCGCCCAGCCGGTTGAACGCGACGCCGCCACCGCCGCCATGACCGCCATCAGCGCCTTCCGCGGCGCCTGGGCTGTGCGCGTGCACGACGTCGGCGCGAGCCTGGACGCCGTCAAGGTCGCCGCCCGCATGGTTCCCCCGGCACCGGCCGGTTCCGCCAACGCCGGCACCAACTGATCCGGCCGGCACCATGGATCAGATCACGCTGAGCGGCGTCACCGCCGTCGGCCATCACGGTGTGTTCGATTTCGAGCGCCGCGACGGGCAGCCCTTCGTTGTCGACGCGGTGCTGCACCTGGACTTCAGCAAAGCGGCCGCTTCCGACGACGTCCTGGACACCGCGCATTACGGCGAGGTGGCCAACTGCATCCGGGACTGGATCACCGGTGAGCCGCTGAACCTGATCGAGGCCCTCGCGGTGCGGATTGCCGAGGACGTCCTGCAGAAATTCGCCGTCGCCGCCGTGGACATCACCGTGCACAAGCCCAAGGCCCCGATCGAAGTCGACTTTGGCGACGTCGCCGTCAGCGTGCACCGGAGGCGGACGTGAGCCCGCTCTACACCCGTGCCGTGATCGCGCTCGGCAGCAACCTGGGGGAGCGCAGCGACACCCTGTCCGCCGCCGTTGCAGACCTCGTCGACCCGCCGGAGGTGCGCCTGCTGGCCATCTCGCCGATCGTCCAGACCAAGGCCGTGGGAGGTCCGCCGGACCAGCCCGACTTCCTGAACATGGTGATTGCCGTCGAGACGTCGCTGCCGCCGCTCGGACTGCTCGAGCACTGCCACGACGTGGAGCAGAAGCATTTGCGCGTGCGCGAGGTCCGGTGGGGGCCTCGGACCCTGGACGTGGACATCATCACGTACGGGGATGTGGTCAGCTCCGATCCCGAGCTCACCCTGCCCCACCCCCGGGCCGCGGAACGGGCGTTCGTGCTCTATCCGTGGTCGCTGATCGATCCCGCGGCGGAGCTCAACGGCGAACGCGTGGGCGACCTCGCGGCGAAAGCCGCCGATTTCGCCGACCTTGCCACCTTTGACGGCTTCCAGAACTCCGCCGCAACGGATGTCACTGCCACGGAGATCACCGGCGTGCCCGGTGCGGCGGAGCGGCCGTGAAGCTGACCAGCCCCCTGCTCCTGCTGGCCATTTGCGTGGTCCTGGCCGTGGCCGGCTGGTTCGCCACCATGCTCTCCGGCCGCTACGGCCTGGCCACCCCCGTGCTGCCGCTGACGGGCCTGGTGACCATGGGCGTGATCGTGGCCCTCACGCTGGTGCTGGGCATCCGCGTGCTCCGGTGGCGCAACGGCAAGAAGAAGAAAATCCTCAACCCCATCCTGGCTGCCTGGACCCTGGTCCTCGCGCAGGCCTGCGCCTACACCGGCTCGGTCCTGCTGGGCTGGCACGCGGGAATCGTGGTGGAGCAACTGAGGCTGTGGAACCTGCGCAGCAACCAGGAGATCACCTGGCAGGCCCTGGCCATGGCTGGCGGCGGCCTGATCATGGTGATCGTCGGGCTCGTCGTCGAGCGGTTCTGCCGGATTCCCCCCGAGGACGGCGACGCCGATTCCCGGCCAGGCGTGCAGGGAAAGCGCAGCAAGCCGTCGGCGGAAGGCGAATATGCCTACCGAAGCGATTGATCCTCCGGGCATCGACTGGCTCCGGGTCTCCCCGAAGTACGTCACGGTGCGCCTCGCGGGGTGGGCGCTGGGAACCCTGATCGCGGTGGCCCTGCTGTCGCTTCCCCTCATCGTGGTGCTGACCGGCGGGTGGACCTGGCTGCCGGTCTGGCTGGCCGTCGCCCTGCCCGCGGTAGCGCTGCTGCTGGCCCTGTGGCGGCTCGCGCTGATTCCCCGGCAGGTGCGCTCGATCGGCTACGCCGAGCGTGAGGATGACCTCCTGATCCGGCGCGGCATTTTCTTCCAGCGCACGCTCGTGGTTCCTTACGGGCGGATGCAGTACGTCGACATCGCGGTGGGCCCGGTCGAACGCCAGCTGGGCCTGTGCACACTGAAGCTGCACACCGCGGCCGCCGCGACCAGCGCCGAGATTCCCGGGCTGCCCGCGAGCGAAGGCGCCCGGCTCCGCGAACAACTGTCCGCCCGCGGCGAAGCCCGGCTGGCCGGGCTGTGACGGGAAGGCCGTGACGGGATGGCGCTGACACCGGAGGATGCCGGACGCGCCGCCGACGCAACCGCCGTCGGCTCCGGTGTCGAAGGAACTGCCGACGCCGGCTGGCTGCGCGTGCACCCCGCCTCACCCTTTGTCCGCGGCTGGGTGGCGCTGGCTGCACTGCTGTTCTTTTTTGGGCGCGACAGTTTCGAACGGTTCCTGCAGGGCGGCCCGCTCTTTGACGAGCGGCTGGCCGGACGGGCGCCCTGGCTGCTGCTCGGCGGCGGCGCCCTGATTCTGCTGACCGTTCTCGGCTACGTCCTGAGCTGGTACTTCACCCGCTACCAGGTGGCCGGCGGCTACGTGCGCGTCAACACCGGGTTCCTGTTCAAGCAGCAGCGGCAGGCCAGGCTGGACCGGGTGCAGGCGATCGACGTCGTGCAACCCCTGCTTGCACGGATCTTCGGACTGGCTGAATTGCGGTTCGAAGTCGCCGACGCCGGCCAGTCCGCGGTGCGCCTGGCGTACCTGCGCGCGGACGAGGCCCGGCAGCTCCGCGCGACAATCCTGGCCCGCGCCTCCGGTGCCGCGGGCGGGACGCCGGCGCGGGAGCCGGGAGACCCGGAGTCCGGAGAGCCGGCGGCCGCCGCCGTGGAAGCCCCGGAACAGGCCGTGCTTACCGTGCCGCCGCCGCGCCTGGTGGGCTCGCTGCTCCTGAGCGAACAAAGTGTCGTGATCCTGGCTGGCGGCATTGCCTCGGTGATGCTCTCCGCCGTCACGGAAAACCGGAACTTCGCGGTCTTCCTGATCCCTGCCGCGATCGGGCTCATCGCCTCCTACTGGTCCTCGTTCAACAAGGGCTATAACTTCACGGCCGCCATTTCCCCGGACGGCATCCGGCTGCGCTACGGCCTGCTGGACACGCAGGCGCAGACCGTTCCGCCGGGCAGGATCCAGGCGCTGAAGGTCAGCCAGCCGCCGCTGTGGCGGATGTTCGGCTGGTACCGGATCCAGGTCAACGTGGCCGGCTACGGCCTGGCCGGCAGCGCCGGCGAAGGGTCGGCCCGGACCACGCTGCTTCCGGTGGGACACCTCGGCGACGTCATGGAAATCCTCTCCCTGGTGCTCCCGGATCCCGGGACCCAGGACCCGGTGGGGCTGTTCACCGCGGGGATCTCCGGCTTCGCGGACCCGGCCGGGACCCCGGGCAGCGCAGCCGGGAAGGACGCCGACGGCGGCTTCGTCACCAGCCCGCGCCGGGCCCGGCTCCTGGCGCCGCTGGGCTGGCGGCGCAACGGCTTCGCGGCAACGGAGACCGCCCTGCTCCTGAGGTCGGGCCGCTGGTGGCGGAACTTCGTGGTGGTGCCGCACCAGCGCACCCAGTCCATGGCGCTCCAGCAGGGCCCGCTCGCCCGGCGGTTCCGGGTGGCGGACCTGGTCCTGCACACCACGGCCGGTCCGGTGGCCCCGCGGCTCATCCAGGCCGGCCTCGACGAGGCCCGGGGCCTGTTCGATGCCCAGTCGGCCCGTGCCCGCGCCGCGCGCAAGCACCAGAAGAGCGAACACTGGCTGGAGCCGGCGGCCCAGCCTGCCGCACCACCCGCAGAAGACCCCCAGGAAGGCCCGCATCATGGCTAAACCAGGACGCCTCGGCGTTGGAATCATTGGCGCAGGGAAGGTCGGCGCCGTCCTGGGGGCGGCGCTGCGCGGAGCCGAGCACGCCGTCATCGGGGCGTCCGCCGTTTCGGACGCCAGCAAAGAACGCGTCGAAACGCTCCTGCCCGGCGTCCCGATCCTGGACGTGCAGGACATCGTGGAGCGGGCCGAACTGGTCCTGCTTGCCGTCCCGGACGATGCCCTGGGCCCGCTGGTGAACGGACTGGCCAAACTCGGCGCCTGGCAGCCCGGCCAGCTCGTGGCGCACACCTCCGGGCGCTTCGGCGTCGGGATCCTGCATCCGGTCCGCGCCGCCGGTGCCGTGCCGCTCGCGTTGCACCCTGCCATGACGTTTACGGGCATGAGCCTGGACCTCACCAGGCTCCTGGACTGCACCTTCGGCGTCACGGCCGACGCCGCGATGCTGCCGATCGCCCAGGCACTCGTCGTCGAAATGGGCGCCGAGCCCGTCGCGATCGCCGAGGCCGACCGTGTCCTCTACCACGCTGCCCTCGCGCACGGCTCCAACCACCTGGTCACGCTCGTGGCGCAGGCCTCGCAGCTGCTCCGCGACGTCGGCGTCGACGCCCCGGACCGGATGCTGGGCCCGCTGCTGCGCGCCACCCTCGAGAACGCCCTCGCCTCCGGTGAAACGGCCCTGACCGGGCCCGTGGCCCGCGGCGACACCGGCACGGTGGCCGCGCACGCCGGCGCCCTCCGCGAGTACGACGGCGGCGCGGCCGGCGATATTCTTGAGGCGTACCTGGCCATGGCCCGGGCGACAGCCCGCCGGGCAGGAAGCCGCGGACTCCTGAAGCCGGAACAACTCGACGGCATCGAACAGGCGCTCGGCGGCCCCGGCCAGAACGGGACGCCCGCCCCGGAAGGACCCTGACATGGCAATCCAACTCGTCACCACTGCTGCCCAGCTCCGCGCCGCAAGCGCCCGGCTGCTGGCACAGAAGGGCGGCACGTCCCAGGGCCTCGTGCCCACCATGGGCGCCCTGCACGAGGGACATGCCCAGCTGGCCCGGACGGCCGTCGCCCAGAACGACGTCGTGGCGGCCACCATCTTCGTCAACCCGCTGCAGTTTGGCGAGGCCGCGGACCTCGAACGCTACCCCCGGACGCTCGACGCCGACCTCGCGCTGCTCGACGCCGAAGGGGTGGACCTGGCGTTCGCGCCGGGTGTTGAGGAGGTCTACCCCGGCGGGGCACCCCTTGTGCGGATCACTGCCGGACCCCTGGGCGAAAAATGGGAAGGCGCGTCCCGGCCAGGGCACTTCGACGGCGCGCTGACCGTCGTCGCGAAACTGCTCCACTACGGCATCCCTGGGGCCGGCCTGCCCGGTGGCGGCCAGCCCGCGTACCGCGCCTATTTCGGCCAGAAGGACGCGCAGCAGCTGGCCCTGGTCCAGCGCATGGTGGCTGACCTGAATTTTCCCGTGGAGATCGTGCCGGTGCCCATTGTGCGCTCGGCCGACGGCTTGGCGCTGTCCAGCCGCAACCGATTCCTCTCCGAAGACCAGCGCGAGGCGGCCCTGGTGCTCTCCCGCGCGCTGCGGCTCATCGAGGAGCGCGCCAACGCCCATGAGCCGCTGGACATCGAATCCGCGCAGGCCCTCGTCCGGTCCCAGCCGCTCGTGGAGCTGGACTATTTCGAGGTGGTGGATCCGCGCACCCTCGAGCCCCTGGCGGAGAACTGCCGGGACACCCCGTTCCGCGGCGAGGGGCTGGCGATCATCGCTGCCAAGGTCGGCCCCGTCCGCCTCATCGACAACGCGCCCCTGAACTCCTAGCCCCAACCCCACCACCAATACGCAACGCGGGTTCACTTACGGCCCATGGTGAGGCCTCCGATGGGCCGTAACTGACCCCCGCGTTACTTTTCCGGTGACGGGAATGCCCCCGGGCCCTAGACTGTTGGAACCTGCAGCAGCGCCGACGCTCGCCGGACCCACACTAAACTCCCTGAGGGAATTCCCATGTCAACAGACGTCTCTTCCAACGCCTCTGGCGATCCCGCACCGGGCGCTGCCCCCGCCATCCCCGGATCGGCCACGCCGGCCGCGCCCGCGGCATCCACCGCGCCCACCGCGCCGGCAAAGATGCCCCGGGAGTCCGTGGCCATCATCGCCACGCTGCTGGTGGCCACCTTCGTCGTGATCCTCAACGAGACCATCATGAACGTGGCCCTGCAGCGGCTGATGGTGGACCTGAACATCGATGCGCCTACCGTGCAGTGGCTATCCACGGGTTTCATGCTCACCATGGCCGTCGTGATCCCCACCACCGGGTTCATCCTGCAGCGGCTGACCACCCGTGCCGTGTTCATGCTGGCCATGGGACTGTTCTCCGGCGGCACCCTGCTGGCCGCCCTCGCGCCGGGCTTCGAAGTCCTGCTGCTGGCCCGCATCGTCCAGGCCGGCGGCACCGCCATCATGCTGCCGCTCCTGATGACCACCATTCTCACGCTCGTGCCGCTGGAGCGCCGCGGCGCCGTCATGGGCAACGTCAGCATCGCCATTTCGGTTGCGCCGGCACTGGGCCCGACAGTTTCCGGACTGATCCTCCAGCATTTTTCCTGGCGGTTCATGTTCGTCTTCGTGCTGCCGATCGCCCTCGCCGCACTCGCCATCGGGGCAAGGTATCTGACCAACATCGGTGAAACCGAGAAAACCCGGCTCGATGTCCTCTCCGTGGTGCTCACGGTCCCCGCCTTCGGCGGCCTGGTGTACGGCCTGAGCCAGATCGGCGGCGGCCAGGCAGGCTCCCGCACCCCCGCCGTGGTGGCACTGGCCGTTGGTGTGCTGGCCATGGCAGCTTTCGTCCTGCGCCAGTTGAAGCTCCAGAAGACCGGCGGCCCCCTGCTGGACCTGCGCGCCTTCACGTTCCGGATGTTCACCGTTTCCGTGCTGCTGCTCGTCGTGGCCATGATCGCGCTGTTCGGCGCGGTGATCCTGCTGCCGTTGTACCTGCAGGAAATCCGCGGCCTGACCTCCCTCGAGACCGGCCTGGTCCTGCTGCCCGGCGGCCTCGCCATGGGCCTGCTGGGGCCCTTCATCGGCCGCGTATTCGACAGGGTCGGGCCCCTGCCGCTGACAGTGACAGGCTCGATCATGATGGTGCTGTCCCTCTGGCAGTTCTCCATGCTGGACGCCACGTCGCCGCTGGGGTGGATCATCGCCCTGCACGTGGCACTCAGCCTGGGCCTGGCGCTGCTGTTCACCCCCGCCTTCACGACCGGGCTGAACCCGCTGCCGCCGCACCTGTACTCCCACGGCTCGGCCATCATGAGCACGCTGCAGCAGGTGGCCGGCGCCGCCGGCACGGCGCTCCTGGTCTCGATCTACGCCTTCGTGGCCGTTGCCTCGGGCATGGTCGCCGGCATGCATGCCGCATTCCTGACGGCGGCCGTCATAGCCGTCGCCGCCGTCGTACTGTCCACCATGATGCGCAAAACCGAAGGCGCGGGACACCCGGCCGCCCACTAGCTGCAATTAAAAAAACAACGCGGGGTGACTTAGCGCCGGTCCGGACCTCCGGAATGGGCGCCAAGTGACCCAGCGTTGCTTGATGGGGCGTTGCTTGATAGGGCGTTGCGTGGTGCGGGTTAGCCTGCGTAAAACGCGCTCAGCTCGGCGATCAGCTTGTCCGGCGCCTTGTTGACACCGTCGTGGCCCATGCCCGGCAGGATCGTATAGCTGGAGCCGGAGAGGACATCGTGGATCTGGGCGCAGGCCACCCCGAAATAGGCCGGACTCTTCTCGCCCACGATGATCAGCGTTTCCAGCGGCAGTTCCAGGAAGGGTTCGGCCGGCATGTCCGCGGCGATGATCGCCTTGATCTCGCGGACGCCGGTCTGCATGAGGTCGCGCAGCTGCTTGCCGATCGGGGTGCCCGCCGAGAGCTTGTTCGCCAGCGTCAGCATGGACAGCGGCATCCGGGAGAGGGCGCTGCCGGTCTCCAGGCCCTTGAGCAGGACGGCGAGGGCGCGGTCGTCGTCGCCGGCTGCGGTCGCCCGCTCGTATTCGGGCGTCCAGTCCGCCGTGACGCTGTGGTTGACGGACACGGCGGGGTCGTACACGGCCAGCCGTTCCACCGGCAGGGTGCGGGCCGCGTGCAGGGCCACTGCCCCGCCGAAGCTGTGGCCGAAGACGTCCGTGCTGGCGGTGTGCTTCATGACGGCGTCGAGGTCGTGGATGTCCACGTCGAGGGTGTAATCCTCAGGCTGCGGGGAGGACGAGCCGCGGCCGCGACGGTTGAAGGTGTGCACCGGCCGTCCCAGTGATGCGCTGAGTTTCTGCGCGAAACGGGTGTAGTCGGCGGCCGTCACCATCGAGGCCGGCACGACGACGATGCCCGAACCCGCCGAGGCGAGCTCGGCGCCCGTGCTCAAAAGCTCGATCGTTCCGCCGT
>Ga0207691_10001705_pt1 | contig 21688 bp, 16 predicted proteins | sample KBSM13metaG_FD_184327 | JGI IMG/M metagenome (GOLD analysis project Ga0207691, IMG submission 184327) | Miscanthus rhizosphere microbial communities from Kellogg Biological Station, Michigan, USA - KBS M1-3 metaG (SPAdes) (version 2) | ecosystem: Host-associated > Plants > Roots > Rhizosphere >... | reverse complement strand
GGCCGTCAGCAGATCGTCACCGAGCTGAAGAAGATCATCGTCGGTCAGGATGAAGTCATCGCGCAGGTGCTGAACACGTTGTTCGTGGGCGGCAACAGCCTGATCGTCGGCGCGCCAGGATTGGCCAAGACACTGCTGATCCACACCATGGCGCGCGTGCTCGACCTGAAGTTCTCACGCATCCAGTTCACGCCCGACCTGATGCCGTCGGACATCACCGGCACCGATCTCGTGCAGGAAGATGCCACGACCGGGCGCCGCCAGATGGTGTTCGCGCCCGGGCCAATCTTCGCGAACATCGTGCTCGCCGACGAAATCAACCGCACGCCGCCGAAGACGCAGTCGGCACTGCTCGAAGCCATGCAGGAGCATCGCGTGACCGTCCAGGGCAAGACGTATCAGCTTGCCGAACCGTTCTACGTGTTTGCGACGCAGAACCCGATCGAGTTGGAAGGCACCTATCCGCTGCCTGAGGCGCAGCTCGATCGTTTCATGTATCACATCATCATCGAGCACCCGCCCTATGACGAGGAGCTCGGCGTCGTGAGAACGACCACGGCGATCCAGAACCCGCAATTGGAGCGGCCGATCAGCGGCGACGATCTCGTCTCGTTCCAGCGGCTGGTGCGCCGGGTACCAGTGTCCGAGCCGGTCATGCGACACGCGCTCGACATCGTCCGCGCCACGCGTTCGAAGAACAATCCCGACGCGAAGGACTATATCCAGAAGTGGGTGGCGTTCGGCGCCAGCGTGCGCGCTGCGCAGTACCTGGTGCTTGGTGGAAAGGCGCGCGCGCTGACGAGCGGCCGGTATCACGTCAGCTTCGACGACATCCGTGACCTCGCGCACCCGGTGCTCCGGCATCGCATCATCACCAACTTCCACGCGCAGTCGGAAGGCGTCACGACCGATGCCATCGTCGACCGTCTGCTCGAGTCGGTGCCGCTTCCGCGATCGGGTATGTAATGGCAGCCGAAGTTCACGCAATCCCCGGCGCCCGCTTCATGGATCCCGCTGTGCTCGCGCGCATCGGGAATCTCGAGCTGGTCTCGCGCGCGGTGGCGGACGGCTTCATCAACGGCCTGCACAAGGCGCCGTACTTCGGCGCGTCCGTCGATTTCGCGGAGCATCGGGGGTATGTCCCCGGCGACGACATCCGCCGGATGGACTGGAGGCTGTGGGCGCGCACGGACCGCTACTACATCAAGGAGTACGAGGCCGAAACCAACATGAACTTCTCGGTGCTGATGGACGTGTCGAAGTCGATGGACTACGGCAGCCGCGGCATCACGAAGTTCGAGTACGCGCGCATTCTGACGGCGTGTCTCACCAATCTCGTGCATCACCAGCGCGATCGCGTCGGCTTCGTGGCGTTCGATGATCAGATCGTCGAACACGTGCCGCCGTCGGCCAAGCACATGGAAACGGTGCTGCACGTCCTGGATCGGCTGAAGCCGGGGCGGCCGGGCAACCTCAAAGGTCCGCTGCACAAGCTGGCTGAGCACTTCGGCCGCCGCGGGGTGCTGGTGATCGTCTCGGACTTTTATGATGATCCGGAGGCGATCCTGGATGCGGTGTCGCCATTGCGGTTCCGCGGGCAGGATCTCATCGCGTTCCACATCCTCGACCCGACTGAGCTGGAGTTCGGCTTCAGCGATGCGCAGCCGTTCGAGGACCTCGAGAGCGGTGAGCAGATGCCCGTCGTTCCCGAGGCGTTCCGGGAGGAATATCGATCGCTCGTGCGCGCGCACATCGACGCGTTGACAAGGAGTTTTGCCGGCGTGCGCGTCGACTACACGATGCTCGACACGTCGAAGCCGCTGGACCACGCGCTGTATAAGTATCTGGGCAGCCGGTCCAAGATGATGAGGATTCGGTGAGTTTTCTCGCACCCCTGTTCTTCGCCGCCCTCGCGGGGCTCGCCATTCCCGTGTTGCTGCACCTGACGCAGCGCGAGAAGAAGCAGATCATCCGCTTCCCGTCGCTGATGTTCGTGCGACGGATTCCGTATCAGTCCGTGCGTCGCCGCAAGATTCAGAATTGGCTGCTGTTGATGGTCCGGATGGCGGCGCTTGCGCTGATCGTCCTGGCGTTCACGCGGCCGCTTCTCAATCGAGCCGACGTTCCCGCTGGAGGGGCCTCGGCGCGTGAAGTGGTCATCCTGGTCGACACCAGCTACAGCATGGGGTACGCCGATCGCTGGGCGCGAGCCCAAGCAGCGGCTCGTGATCAGATCAGCAAGATCAACGCGTCGGATCGCGGTTCGGTCGTACTGTTTGGGTCCGGTGCCGATATCCAGATGCGTTCGACGTCCGAGCGGTCCCGTCTGCAGGCCACGGTCGATTCCGCGGCTCCCAGTCCCTCGGCGACGAGGTTCTCCCCGGCCCTGAAGGTCGCCGGGAGCATCCTGGCGGAATCAACGCTGCCGAAGCGTGAGGTCGTGATCATCAGCGACTTTCAACGCAATGGGTGGCGCGGTGAGGAAGGCGCCAAGCTGCCCGAAGGTACAACGCTGACTCCGGTCGCCATTCAGGATTCGGTGGACAAGCCGAATCTCAGCGTGACGGGCGTGACGTTCACGCGCTCGTCCTTTTCCGATCAGCAGCGCATCGTCGTAACCGCAGGCATCACCAATCGAACCGAGCAGAAAGTATCAGGTGGCTCGATGACCCTCGAGGTCGGCGGGCTTATGGTTGGCACCAAGCCCGTCGCCGTCGAAGCTGGCAGCAGCGCATCGGTCGTGTTCGACCCGTTCACGGTGAGCGGCCGCAACACGCGCGCGAGTGTGCGCTTGTCCGAGGACGCGCTCGCGGCGGACAACACGTTCAACTTCGTGGTCTCACCGATCGAGCCCGTCCACATCACTGTTGTGGATCGCGGCAATGCATCGTCCGCGCTCTATCTCACCCGAGTCCTATCCATCGGTAACGCACCGAAGTTTGAGACGGTGTTCCGTCAGCCCGATGCGGTGTCGGACGAAGATCTCCGGCGCAGCGCCGTCGTCGTGTTGAACGATATCGAGGTCGGCGATCCGCTTGCCAAGCGGCTCGCGCGTTACGTCGAGCAAGGTGGCGGGATGTTCGTGGCAACCGGGCCGCGCGCACGATGGCCGCAGGATGTGGACACGCTTCCCGCAACGGTCGGGCAGCCGGTCGATCGCACGCGCGGCGACGCTGCACGCGTCGGCGGGCTCGAGTACGGCCACCCGGTGTTCGAGCCGTTCCGCGCACCACGCAGTGGAGACTTTTCCGCCATTCCTGTCTACGGCTATCGCAACCTGACGGCGGCGATGGGCGCGCAGGTGCTCGCGCGCTTCGACGCCGGGACGCCAGCCGTGCTCGAACGCCACGTGGGACGTGGCCGCGTGCTGCTGTGGGGATCGACGCTCGACGTGTCCTGGAGTGACCTGCCGACCAAACCCGTGTTCCTTCCGTTCATCCACCAGTCGATTCGGCACCTGGCGGGATATGCGGAGCCGCAGCCCTGGCTGACCGTAGGCCAGGTGTTCAATACCTCCGCCGTCGCGGCTCGGGGCAATGCGAATCAGCGCGTGGTGCTGACGCCGTCCGGGCGCCGGCTCCCGCTCGACGACGAGGGAACAGACGTTCTCGAACTGACGGAACAGGGCTTCTACGAGGTGCGGGGCGACGCGAACCAGGCCGATGCGATCGTGGCCGCGAACGTCGATCCGGCCGAGGCGGACCTGACGCCAATGGATCCCAACGAAATCCGGGCGGCTGCGGTGGGCAGTGACCCGGAGTCTGCCGGTACGCCGAGCGGAGTCCCGTTGACCCCGGATGCCCGGGAGAAAAATCAGCGGTTGTGGTGGTATCTGATGGTGCTGGGCATCGTGTTGCTCGGCCTGGATACTGTCCTGTCCAACCGTATGGCGAAGGCGTAAACTACGAGCAACCGGTAACGAGCCAGCCTGGAGGCCCCTCATGCTCGAGTATCTGCGACGTGCTTCTGTGCCGACGGATCTCATCGGCATCATTGCGGAAGTACGCCGCCGGTGGCGTATGAAGCTCGCGCTTCGCGGCGTGGTTCGCGTCCTCGGCGTGTTGCTGGTTTTCTTCCTCGTCGCGGCCGGCCTGATGCAGTGGGACCGGTTCAGCCCGGTGTCCATCGTGTTGGCCCGTGTCTCGCTGGCGCTCACCGTCATTGGCTCCGTTTACTGGTTCCTCGTTCGCCCGTTGCGTCAGCGTGTCACCGATGAACAGGTGGCGCTATACCTGGAGGAACACGAGCCCACACTTCAGGCCACGCTGTTGAGCGCGGTGGAATCGAGTCGAACAGGCAACGAGTCCGAGTCCGCTGACCTCGTGAAGCGCGTGATCGAACAAGCGCTCGAAGTGTGCGCACGCCTCAACGCCGCGCATCGCGTCGAGATGCAGCCGTTACAGCGGAACGCCGCCGCGCTCGGTGCAGTCGCCGTGTTCGCCGTACTAGTCGTCGCAGTCGGACCTGCGTTCCTGCGCCATGCGTTGTCCGCGATGCTGCGCGTCGCGAGTGTCCAGGCCGCCTCGCCGTACCGGATCGAAGTGACACCCGGAAACGCGACGGTTCCGAAAGGCGCGGATCAGACGATTACCGCCGCTCTGATCGGCTTTGCCTCCGAAGACGTCGTTCTGATGGTGCGCCGCACGCCCACCGGCGAGTTCGAGCCGGTGCCGCTGGCGCGCAACGACGACGGGAAGTACGAAGGGGCGGTATTCGATGTGAATACCCCGACTTGGTACCAGGTTGTGGCTGACGGTGTCCAGTCGCCGATCCATACGCTGCAGGTCGTCGACGTGCCCTACGTCCAGCGGCTGGAGATCGAGTATCACTTCCCGGCGTACACAGCGCTCGAGCCGCAGAAGATCGAGGATGGCGGCGACATCGCCGTGCTGCGGGGCACCGATGTCCTGCTGCACATCTTCCCGACGATGAAGACGCCAGGTGGGCGGATCACGCTGAACGAGAAAGACTCGATCGAGTTGACCCCGCAGGCCGACGGTTCGCTGACGGCGTCGTTCAAAGCCGAGCGCGACGGCTCGTATCGCGTGGAGCTCAAGGCGCCGGCGGGTGAGATGGTCGTCGCTTCGCCGCAGTACACGATCGATGTGCTCGACGATCAGGCGCCCTCGGTGTCGTTCAACCGGCCGGGCCGCGATACATCGGTATCCTCGATCGAAGAGGTGTTTGTCGAAGCGGCAGCGCAGGACGATTTCGGCATCCGCAATCTCGAGCTGGTTTACTCAGTCAACGGCGGTCCCGAGAAAGTCGTGAAACTGTTCTCGGGGACATCGCGATTGCCGGAGGTGACGGCCGGTCACACGTTCTATCTCGAGGAACTCGGCGTCGAGACCGGTGACTCCGTGTCGTACTACGCGCGTGCCTCGGACAACGACACGAGCGGCGCGAAGACGGCGTCGAGCAATCTGTATTTCCTGCGCATCCGGCCGTTCAAGAAAGACTTCAAGCAGGCGCAGTCGCAGGGCGGCGGCGGTGGTGGTGGCGGTGGCGGTGGCGCCGGACAGGTCGAGGCGCTCTCCGAGCAGCAGCGGCAGATCATCTCCGCGACGTTCAACGTGCAGCGTGATAAGCCGAAAGTCAATGCGGCCAAGCTGCGCGAGAACTCGACAGTCGTGTCGCTCTCACAGCAGCGGTTGCGCGAACAGGTCGAGGGGCTTCTCACGCGCATGAACAGTCAGCTCGTCGAGCGCGACCCCGCGTTCGCGAAGATTGCGGAACTTCTTCCACAGGCTGTTTCAGCGATGAAGGATGCCGAAGGGAAGTTGAGCGCCGCGACGCCGGATCAGGCGCTGCAACCCGAGAATAAGGCGCTCCAGGTCCTCCAGAAGGCCGAAGAAGAGTACGAGACGCAGATCAGCGTGAACCGTCAGCAGGGTGGCGGCGGCGGTGGTGGCGGCGGCGCGATGCAGCAGGAGCTGGCCGAGATCTTCGAGCAGGAGCTCGACCAGATGGCCAATCGCTATGAGACGGCCAACCAGGCGTCGGAACAGCAGAACGATCGCGAAGTGGACGAGCTGCTCGAGAAGCTGAAGGAACTGGCGCGTCGCCAGGAACAGGAAGCCGAGCGTCAACGACGGCGCGCCCTGCAAGGTCAGGGCGGTGGCGGTGGTGGCAGCGCGCAGCAGCGTGCGCTCGCAGAACAGGCAGAAGAAGCGGCGCGGCGGCTGGAGCGACTCGCTCGTGAAGAGCAGCGGCCCGAGCTGCAGGAAGCGGCGCGTCAGGCTCGCGAAGCTGCTGATGCCATGCGGCGCGCGGCGGCCGGTGGCGATGCAAACTCTCAGGCTCAGGCACAGGCGGCTCTCGAGCGGTTGCGGGAAACCGAAAAACGGTTGCAGCGCTCGTTGACGCAGCGCGCCGAACGAGACATTGCCGATGCGCGACGTGACGCGGAAGACATCGCGCGCCAGCAGCAGGAAATTGCCGATCAGGTCCGTCAACTGGCAGCCAATCCCTCGGCTCGCGCGCAGGCTGCTGGCCAGATCAACGGGAAGAAGGATCAGCTCGAACAGAAGCTCGGTAAGCTCGAAGCCGATCTCGACGAGGCTGCCCGCGATGCCAGTCGCGAAGAGCGCCCGGCTTCGCGCAAGATGGCAGAGGCCGCAGGCGCGATTCGCGACAACCGGCTGCGTGACGCCGTGCGCTACTCCAAAGCGCTCGTGAGCCGCGGGTCGAACCAGCAAGCGAATGCGGCGGAAGGCGACATCTCGCGCGGGATCGACGAGATGCGCCAGCGTCTCAATGAGGCGCAGGCCGCGCTTGGGCAGGGGGCACCGGGAGATAAACGTGAGGACGCGCAGCGTCGCGCCGAACGTCTCGCCCGCGCGGCCGAATCACTGCAGGAGCGGACGCGAGAGCGGGCGACGCGCGATCAGAACGGGCGTCAGGGCTCCGAAGGTCAGCAGGCCAGCAAAGGTCAGCAGGGCCAGGGTCAACAAGGTCAGGGCCAACAGGGCGAAGGCCAGCAGGGTGAAGGCCAGCAGGGCGGCAACGGCCAGGATGGCGGCCAGCAGGCCGGCAATGGCGGCGGCCAGCGCGGTGGTGATGCGCGCGATGGCGGTGGCCGTTACGCGGCTGGCGGCTACGATAGGGGCGGCGCGTGGAGAGGCGGAGCCACGTGGGGTGGCTGGTGGGAGGGTGGCAACGTCCGCCTGACTCCCGAGGACATCCGTCAGCTTCGCAACGAGGCCCGTCAATACGCCGGTGAGGCGCAGGACCTGCGCGGAGTGTTGCGCGGCGAAAAAATCGATCCGCGCGAGCTCGATGAAATCGTCAACGCGCTGCGACAGCTGCAGGACGACCGCGTCTATCAGAACGTTGAAGAACTGGCCCGTCTGCAGGCATTCGTGGCCGACAGCCTCAAGCGCTTCGAGTTCGGCTTGCGTCGTCAGCTCGACGCGAACACCGGCGCTATCGTGCTGTCAGGATCCGACGAGGTGCCAGAGTCGTTCCGCAAGCTCGTCGAGCAGTACTACCGGTCTCTCGGTCAAGCACCGCGGTGAGATTTCGGACTCTCGTGGCTGTCGCGCTCGTGGTGTGCCTCGCGAGCGCGGCGGCCGCGCAATTCGGCCGCGGGTTCGGCTTCGGCTTCCGCAGCCGCTTTCCTCCACGTTTTCCCAAAGCGGACACATTCGGTCAGGGGTTCAACTTTTGCCGGGGTATCTACACCAGCACACGCGGTGAAGCCGGCGGCCAGGGTTGGTCGACCGACTACCCGGATGCCGATCTCAATTTCTCGATCCGCCTATCCGAGCTCACGAGAACGAGGGTCAAGTTCGGTTCCGACGGCCGGCCGGAATTCATCACCGTTCGCCTGACCGACGATGCGCTGTTCCAGTGTCCGTACCTGCACATGGAGGACGTTGGGACGGCGACGTTCAATCCGCGCGAGGTCGAGGCGCTGCGCGCGTACCTCATGAAGGGAGGCTTCGTGTGGGTCGACGACTTCTGGGGTACATACGCGTGGGCCGATTGGGTCAGGGAGATCGGCCGCGTGTTGCCGCCGGAAGAGTATCCGATCCAGGATCTGACGCCATCGCACCCAATCTACCGCACGCAGTTCGAGATCAAGGAGTTCCCGCAGATACCCTCGATTCAGGCGTGGCGTGGCAACCCGCACGAGACATCCGAGCGTGGCGCAGACAGCGCCGAGCCGCACTTTCGCGCCATCTTCGACAAGCACGGCAACATCATGGTGTTGATGACGCACAACACCGATATTTCGGACGCGTGGGAGAGAGAAGGAGAGGATCCCCGCTATTTCTACCAGTTCTCGCCTCGCGGGTATGCGGTTGGGATCAACGCAATCCTGTATGCGATGACACATTAGTCAGCGGTCCGAGGGAGCGATGGTGCGAAGGTGCGACAGTGCGGGTCCGAGTGTGCGGGGTGCGACGGTCAGGCACGGAGTGCGAGGGTTCCACCGCCCTGATCCCACCAGCAACGACTACCAGCTCGGCGTGAACTACACCTACTCGCTGAACCACTAGGCACCCAGGTCACGATTCGTCGTCGGACTTCAGACCCCGGACCCGACCGTCGAACTCATCGGAGGACCCTCGCACGGTCGCACCATCGCACCATCGCACCTTCGCACCTTCGCACCGGGTAACATTCGTCTCGTGCATCCTCAGTTCGACGAGATCGTCAGCGAGTTCAACTCGGCATCGAGCAGACTGCGGAACCTGCACCGCGCGCTGACTCCTGAGCGATGGGCCCGCCGTCCGTCGCCGGAAAGCTGGTCTCCGGGAGAGTGCGTGGCACATCTGAACCTGACTGCAACTGGAATGCTTCCGTTGCTGCGGCAGGGACTCGAGGATGCGCGGCGCAACAGACGTGCGGCGCCGGCCAGCTATCGGCGAGACCTGGTGGGATGGCTGCTGTGGCGCAGCATCAGCAGTCCCGGTCGGTTCAAGTCGAAGACGATACCGGCCTTCGTTCCATCGAGCGATCGCTCCGCCGAGGAGATCATGGCCGAGTTCGATCGTCTCCAGGTGGAGCAGATCGCTGTCACGCGTGAGGCCGACGGGTTGCCGATCGACCGCGTCAAAATGGTCTCTCCCTTCAACGCCAACGTTCGCTACAACATCTTCTCGGCTCTGTCGATCCTTCCACGCCATCAACATCGACACCTGTGGCAGGCGGAGCAGGCGAGCCGCTGACGACCGGCTACAATCAACAGCGTGGGACAACCTGCCGGCGCCAAGATCTGCAGCACGATTCTTGATGCCATCGGCAACACGCCGATGGTTCGCGTCAACGCGATCACCCGCGGAGTCACCGAGGCGTCGGTCTTCGTCAAGCTCGAGACGTTCAATCCCGGAAACTCGATCAAGGACCGCATCGCCTTGCGGATGATCGAGGACGCCGAACGCTCGGGGCAGCTCAAGCCTGGGGGCACGATCGTCGAGGGCACGTCGGGGAACACCGGCATGGGGCTGGCCATCGTGGCTGCAATCAAGGGATATCGCTGCATCTTCACGACGACGGACAAGCAGTCGAAAGAGAAGATCGATGCGCTGAAGGCGTTTGGCGCCGAAGTGATCGTGTGCCCGACGGACGTCGATCCGGAGGATCCGCGCTCGTACTACTCGGTGTCTTCACGCCTGCAACGGGAAATCCCCGGCGCGTGGAAGGCGAACCAGTACGACAACCCCTCGAATACCGCCGCGCATTACGAGCAGACTGCCCCTGAGATCTGGGATCAGACCAGCGGTTCCGTGACGCACCTGGTCGTTGGCGTGGGGACCGGCGGCACGATCAGCGGTATCGGGCGCTACCTGAAGGAGCGCAATCCGAGGATCAAGGTGTGGGGGATCGATACCTACGGGTCGGTGTTCAAGAAATACAAGGAGACGGGGATCTTCGACAAGAACGAGATTTACCCGTACATCACGGAGGGCATCGGCGAGGACTTCATTCCGGGCAACGTCGACTTCAACATCATCGATCACTTCGAGAAGGTGACCGACAAGGACGCCGCGATCATGACGCGGCGGCTGGCGCGCGAAGAGGGCATCTTCGCCGGCAATTCGGCAGGCGCGGCGATGGCGGGTGTGATTCAGCTCGCCGAGCATTTCAGGAAGGGCGACGTCGTCGTGGTGGTCTTTCACGACCACGGTTCGCGCTACATGGGGAAGATGTACAACGACGAGTGGATGGGCGCGAAGGGATTCCTCGAAGTCACCGGCACCACGGCGCGGGATCTCGTTGCCACCGGGGTCTCAGGCGAGCTCTTCACCGTGGAGGCCGCCCACTCCGTCGAGGAAGCAGCCAGGCTGATGAGCCTGCATGACTTCTCGCAGGTGTCCATCACCAAGGAAGGCCGCATTATCGGCTCTTTGAACGAGACCCATCTCTACGAGGAGATCGTGCGGAGCCTCAGCGTGAAGAAGGAGCCGGTCGAGGCCATCATGCAGCCGGCCTTCCCATTCGTCGATATCTCCACGCCGGTCGAACTGCTGGCCACGATGATCACGCCGGGAAATCCGGCCGTCCTGATTCGCGACTTCAAGACCGACAAGACGTTCATCATCACGCGTTCGGACGTCATTCGCGTGTTGATGTAGGTCTTGTCGTGCGCGTCAGCCGATTCTGCGTGCGAGGGGGCCCGCGGACACGAGGCTCGGACGCTCCAGGTTCTCAAACGGGGTGTCGAAGACAGCTGCGGTGGTGTACTTCACTCCAAGGTTACCCACGCTCGCGACATCAGATCGAACAACCCTGGCCCTGACAATGAGCTCGTGCTCATCGATCTCGAACTGAAATTCCTCGCGATTACCGAGCGTGAAGCGAATTCCGGATTCCACGAGGAGACCGCTCGTCGAGATATTGACCACGCGAAGTTCGGGCCCCCAGGTCAGTTTCAGGTTGTTCAACCACGGCAACTCACGGCTGTCCCATCGATGCGCTCGGTCCAACCGAGCGCGCACACCAGGATCTGCGAAGGCTCGAAGCTCTGCGTCGAGGCGAACCAGAGTCGTTTGTGGCGGGATGTCTGGGTCTCTCCCGGCTTGCAGGAGGAGCGGACGTTTGGCTTCGAGAAGTATGAGTCGAGCAGGGCGTTCGGGCTCGGAGCGCTCCGCATCGACCTTCGATTGCTCGAGCGCATCCTCGATGCGCGCGGCAACAGCGCTGAAATCGTACGCAGGCCAGTGATGCCGCCGACGCCGGAAGCGTGGCAGCAGCCAGGTCAGCAGGCTCCGCTTCTGCTCCGGCGCAGTCTGCGCGACCACGGGCGGGATTGTCAGCACCGGCAAGTGATCGAGGGTGGGCGACAGTCTCAAGTGCGCGGCGATGTGCTCGTCCTCGCCAGGGGCAAGCAGGCCCGATGTCAGAATGACATCAGGTTCGGTATCGACCATCCTGTTGATTGCTTCGTCGGCCGATCGAACGATCACGATCTCGTGGTTCAACGACTGCTCGGCGAGTCTCCTGAGAATTACACTTCTTTCCGCGTCCGGTTCGACAGCGAGTATCCGCGCCATGGTTCTCCCCGCGAGAACGACGCAATTCCCGGGCCGCCTCAGCTGACGAGAAATACGCCACTTCGAGTGGGTTCCGTCGTGGGGTCCGCCCGTGAAACGGCTTAGAAATGACCACTTCAGTCGTTCGTAAGGGAGTGCGAGGAGTGTGCACGTGAGTGCAAAGCCCCAATGTCGGGATGCGCCATGGCTCACAGCGGTGATTGTGGCCGGAGGAGGTCCCTGATTTCAGGATGCCCGCCGTAGTCCGCCCAGCTCGCAGGCGTCTGGCCAACCTTCGTATCCTTGATTTGTGTATCAGCGCCGTGAGCGACGAGAAACAGGACCATCGCTCGATGGCCGTTGAGCGCCGCGTAGTGTAATGCCGTGCCTGAGTAGTCAAAGCCTCCGGGGATCGCGTCGAGCCGGGCGCCCTTCGCAATCAGCAATGTGGCCGCTTCGATGTGGCCGTGCATGCAGGCGAAGACGAATGCGTTGTCGATGATGCCCTGCCGATCCTGTGCGAAGGAGGAGAACTTCGCGGCCAGCGTGTCTTTGCCGCGTCGATCGAAGTTCGAGCCTTCGATGACTGTCAGATCGCCCCACGGCCAATTGACAGAACCAGCTTCTGGCCGAAGGCCGCCGTCGCTGGCAAAGAAAGTCTCGATCAGGTCTGTGCGGCCGAGTCCGGCTGCGATGCGCAAATTGTGAATCGTGGCGCCACGCCGCAGGAGCAAGTCAATCGTGCCCTGACTATTCCAATACAACGCCTCTTCCAAAGGGGACCAGCCACCGGTGCCGTCGACCGCCGCGCCGCGGTCCAGCAGCAATGCGGTAGCCGCGACGTTGTTACGACTGGCGGCGGCACAGAGTGGTCCATTGATGTCCGCGCCAGCGTCAATCAGGATGGCGGCCATGTCGAGTTGCTTCGGGTTGTCCTTCGCATCGAGGACCAGGCACTGCAGCAACGTCGGATGGCTGGTGGATGATCGAGACGTCGCGAGCGTGGTATCGCCCTGGACCAGTGCGCGAAGTCGGTCCACGTCACCAGACTTGATCGCGCTGATCGCGGCATCGAACTTCGCGTCCACGGCGCCCTCCTCGAGGAACTACTCGATCGCCTTGACGATGTCCTCGACCACCTTCTTGGCGTCGCCGAAAACCATCATCGTACGGTCCATGTAGAACAGCGGGTTGTCGATGCCGGCATAACCGGACGCCATCGATCGCTTGTTGACGATCACGGTGTGCGCTTTGTGCGCCTCGAGGATCGGCATGCCGAAGATCGGGCTGCCGGGCTGCTCGGCGAGCGGGTTGACGACATCGTTGGCGCCGAGCACGAACGCGATATCCGTGCTGCCGAAGTCGCCGTTGATCTCGTCCATTTCCTGGACCTCTTCGTACGGCACCTCGGCCTCGGCGAGCAGGACGTTCATGTGTCCGGGCATGCGGCCGGCGACCGGATGAATGGCATATCGAACGTTGACGCCCTTCGCCGCAAGCTTGTGAGCCATTTCCTTGACGGCGTGCTGGGCGCGCGCCACTGCCAGGCCGTAGCCCGGGATGATGATCACGCTTTCAGCGTTCCCCAGCAGGAATGCCACGTCCTCCGGCGATCCCGATTTGACCGTCTTCTGCTGTGTCTCAGCGGACGCGGTGCCTTCCGCGCTGCCGAAGCCGCCGAGAATCACGCTGAAGAACGAGCGGTTCATCGCCTTGCACATGATGTAGGACAGGATGGCGCCCGAGGAGCCCACGAGCGAACCGGCGACGATGAGCAGCGGGTTGTTGAGCGAGAACCCGATGCCGGAGGCGGCCCATCCCGAGTAGCTGTTCAACATCGAGATCACGACGGGCATGTCGGCACCGCCGATCGGGATGATGATCAGCACGCCGAGCACGAAGGCGAGCGCCGTCATCGCGATGAACGGTGGCCAGTGCGCCGCTGGAGCGGCGGCGACGAAGGCGATGCCGAAACCGATCATCACGACCGCCAGGACCAGGTTCACGATGTGCTGACCCTTGAAGACAACCGGCGCGCTCGAGAACAGCCTCGAGACCTTGCCCAGTCCGGCCAGCTTGCCGAACGCGATCACCGATCCTGAGAAGGTCATGGCGCCGACGAATGTACCGATGAACAGTTCGACGCGATTGGCTGCGGGAATGGGATCGCCGATGTTGAACGCCGCTGGATCGTTCACGACGGCAATGGCGATGAACACAGCCGCCAGCCCGACCAGCGAGTGCATCGCCGCGACCAGCTCCGGCATCTGTGTCATCTGCACGCGCCGGGCGACGATCCACCCCGCCAGGCCGCCGAGCGCAAGCGCGCCAATCGTGAGGTCGATGCGTCGTGTGATCGCCAGCGTCGTGAGGACGGCCAGCGTCATTCCCGCGATGCCGAAGCGATTGCCGCGGCGAGCCGTCAGTGGATGGGAGAGACCCTTGAGGGCGAGAATGAAGAGCACGCTCGCCGCGAGATAGGACAGGGCAACCTGGTTCGGTGACATGGCGTCGGTCACCGATGCTTCTCCGCGCGCTCTTTCTTCTTGAACATCTCGAGCATCCGCTCGGTGACGAGGAAGCCGCCGAAGGTATTGATAGCCACGAGCGCCACCGCAATCGCGCCGAGGATGGCGCCGCGGTCCAGTGGGCCGGGTCCCGCCGCGAGAATGGCGCCAACCACGATGACGGAACTGATGGCATTGGTGACGCTCATGAGCGGCGTGTGCAGCGCCGGCGTCACATTCCACACCACGTGATACCCGACAAAGATAGCCAGCACGAACACCATCAGATTGGTCACGATTGGGTCGACAGCGACTCCGTGCACTTCAGCTCCTGACCGCCGCCCCGTCGATGCAGACGAGCGTCGCCGCGAGGATTTCGTCCGATCGATTGAGGGTGAGCTCGCCCGTCTTGGGGTCGAGCAGGAGGGCCGTGAAATTGAGCAGGTTACGCGCGTAGAGCGCGCTCGAGTCTGCGGCCAGCGTCGCCGGAAGGTTCGATGGAGCGACGATCTTCACCCCGTGGTGATCGACGACGACGTCTTTCCGGCTCAGCGTGCAGTTGCCACCCTGCGTGACCGCCATGTCGACGATGACAGAACCTGGCTTCATGCCGGACACCGTCTCCTCGGGCAGCAGCACCGGTGCCTGCCGGCCGGGGACGAGCGCAGTGGTAATGACGATGTCGGCCGCCTTCGCGCGTTCAGCAATCAATGCCGCCTGCCGGCGCTTGTAGTCGTCGCTCATTTCGCGCGCGTAGCCGCCGGCGCTCTCCTGCGCTTTTTTCTCCTCGTCCGACAAGGCGACTTCGACGAACTTGGCCCCCAGCGACTCAACTTCGCTCTTGACCGCAGGACGGACGTCGAAGGCTTCGATCACCGCACCCAGCCGCTTCGCGGTCGCGATGGCCTGCAGTCCCGCGACGCCGGCGCCAAGCACAAGGACCCTCGCGGCCTTGACCGTGCCTGCGGCGGTCATCAGCATCGGCATGAAACGGCCGTACTCGTAGGCGGCGATCAGCACGGCTTTGTATCCCGCGATGTTGGCCTGCGACGACAGGACGTCCATCGTCTGGGCGCGCGTGATGCGCGGCAGTAGTTCCATTGCGAATGCGGTGATGCCGGTCCGGGCAAGCGCGTCGACATTCTCGTGAGGCGACAGGAGTCCAATGAGGATCGTCCCGGGACGTAGCGACGGCAGTTCCGGCTCGGCCGGCCGGCGGACCTTGAGGATGATGTCGGCGGTCTTGTAGACATCGTCCGCGCATCCCAGAGTCGCACCTGCCGCTGCGAAGCTCGCGTCTGGAATGCTGGCGCATGCGCCGGCGTTGTGCTCGACGATGACACTATGACGGCCGCCCGTCGTGAGCTTCTTGACGGTCTCCGGTGTCGCGGCTACACGTGTTTCCCCTGGGTAGACTTCGGCAGGAACGCCGATTCGCATCAGATGAACGCCTCCGGTCGCACCCGGATCTAGTTACTAGACTTCGGACCGGCTGCGTGCTGCAGAATCAATTTTATCGGATCGCAGATATCAACTCCCAGTCGTACGACGCGTCGGTAGGGCGGGTCTGTTCTCGAGACCCGCCCCGCGGCAGCCGGGTCCACAAAGCAGGACCCGGCCTACGGTCTGAACGTTTGTACGGAGCTATTGAAACGTGTTGCAGGAATCGACGCGGCCAGACTCGAGTCCCCGGCGCAGCCATTCGACGCGCTGCTCAGAAGATCCGTGCGTGAAGGACTCAGGGACGACAGTGCCTTGCGTCTGTCGCTGCAGACGGTCATCGCCGATGGCAGCTGCCGCGCGCAGACCCTCCTCTGCATCACCGGGCTCGAGCAGCCCCTCGCGCGATGCATAGTGTCCCCACACACCCGCATAACAGTCAGCCTGCAACTCCTGGCGGACTGACAGCGCGTTCGATTCGCGCTGCCCGGCGCGTTGCCGGGCCGCTTGGAGTTGACTGGACACACCCATCAGCGTCTGCACGTGATGCCCGATCTCGTGGGCCACGACATACGCCTGGGCAAAATCTCCCGGCGCACCGAACCGCTCATCGAGCTCCTTGAAGAATGAGAGATCGAGGTACACCTTGCGATCGGACGCGCAGTAGAACGGCCCCATCGCAGCCTGGCCCTGACCGCACGCGGACTGCGTCGCGTTGGTAAACAGCACGAGCACCGGCGCCTCGTACGTCTGGCGGTTCTCGTCAAAGATCCGGCCCCACGTCATCTCCGTGTCTTTGAGGACAACCGATACGAATTCGGCTTGAGGGTCGTCTGCAGGCACACCGCCGGGTGCAACCGTGTCTGAGGTCGACGTCGAGTTGATCAGATCAACAGGGTTCGTTCCGGTCAGCGCCGAGATGAGCAGCAGCAGCACCAAGCCGCCGAGGCCGCCACCGACGGCCATTCCGCCACCTGACATGCCGCGACGATCCTCGATGTTCGTACTGCCCTCGCGACCTTGCCATTTCATGGGAGCGTCCTCCAACCGTCGCGGAAGATATTATGCTCAGCCATGGACCTTGGACTGAAGGATCGCGTCGCCATTGTCACGGGCTCGAGCAAAGGGCTGGGCTTTGCGAGTGCTCGCGCTCTTGTTGCTGAAGGGTCTCGCGTCGTCATATGTGCTCGCACGCCTGACGCCTTGCAGGAAGCGCGCCGCCGGCTGGTTGAGATTGCGCATGACGACCACGTGTTGGCGGTCGTCGCCGACGTCAGTCACGAAAATGGGGTGCGGCTGCTCATCGATCGCACGGTTGAGATATTTGGGGGCATCGATGTACTGGTCAACAACGTCGGCGTCGGCAAAGGCGGAAGTTTGCTCGACACTCCGGACGAGCTTTGGCGGGAAGCGATCGACTACACGCTGATGCCAGCCGTCCATGCCTCGCGGCTCGCGGTGCCGCACATGCAGCGGCGCGGTGGCGGAGCGATCATCATGATCGCGTCCATCTACGGCCGCGAAGCAGGGGGGCGGATGACGTACAACGTTGTCAAGGCCGCCGAGATCAGCCTCGCCAAATCACTGGCGCAGCAACTGGCGCCGATGAACATCCGTGTGAACAGCGTGTCGCCCGGATCGATTCTGTTCGAAGGTGGATCGTGGTGGAAGCGGCAACAGGACGACCCTGCCGGGATCGCCGAGTTCGTGAAGCGCGAACTGCCGTTCGGTCGCTTTGGAAGGGCGGAGGAGGTAGGCGACGTTGTCGCCTACCTCGCATCGTCGCGCGCCAGCTGGATCAGCGGCACGTCAATCGTCGTGGATGGCTGTCAGAGTCGGGCCTTCTGACGGTTACTTCTTCTCCACGGTGATGTTGTTGAGGCGTACGGGCTCAGTCCCGTAGATCTCCATCTCCATCACGTTCTTCTTCTTGTCGAAGGTGATTTGCGTGAACGGCGCCATCTTGCCTTCACCCTTCCCATCTTTAATCTGCATTTGAATGAGCAGGAAGGGGTAATCGGTCGTCCGCGGATTGTTCACCGTTTCGCGGAAGCTCATTTGCCGATCGGTGGCTACGACAATTCGCTCGCCTCCGTCAGGCAGCGCTTCGTGCCACGCATACTTCAAATCCCACCCGAGTCGATAGTTCTGCGGGTCTGGGCCCTGCCAGCCAGGAATGTTGATGCGGCCTTTTGCGGGCAGCTTCTGCAGTGCCCGGATCAAATCGTCCTGGCCCTTGGGCACGGTCTGCAGAAGGTTCGTGCGCTCCTGCTGCGTGGACCATTGGTCCAGGGTGATTTGGATGATGCCGTTCGCGCCGGTCAGGTTGTTGCTCATGTTCACAGCAAACGCGCGCATGCGGATGGGTAACACCACTTGCGCCGCGATCGGTTCGGCCAACAGAAACACGAGCCCCAGACAGAAAACGAGACAAGCGGGTCGAACACAACTCCGCGTCATGGCTATTAGTCCTTTCCAGCAGCTCGGGTCAGGAGCGGCACCTTATTTTACAAATTCTTAATCTTCGCGCAGGGCCTGAATTGGTTCCACCAGGGCTGCCCGGGCCGCGGGAACGAGCGCGGCAATGGAGGCGACCAGCAGGACTGTTCCGATGACCCCCGCCAGAGTCGCTGGATCCGACGGCGAAACGCCGTAAAGCAAGCTCGAGAGCGTTCGCGACAGGACGAACGACAGGGCCAGCCCCGAAATACTGGCCATTGCCGCCACTCGCATGCCGTGTCCCAGAAACTGCCTCAGGATAACCGTTCGGGCAGCGCCCAGGGCCAGGCGGATGCCAATCGCGCGCCGCTGCTCGGCAACGGCGTATGAGAGGACCCCGTAAATGCCTACGATTCCGAGCGCCAGTGCGATGAACCCCGCGATGGCCAACATCACGAGCGTGAACGATGTGCGCGCCATCGATTTGTTGTAGGTCTCTCCGAGCGTCTGTACGCGCGCGAGCGGAAGGTCCGCGTTGACGGCCCAGACCGCCCGGCTCAGCTGCCTGAGCAGAGCATCAGAACCGGCCTGCCTGCTGCGGATCGCAAACGTCGTCTGCCGGGGGATGAATGAACGCAGCGGTCCGAAGCCGTCTTGAATTCCCGCTCGCCAATACACGATCGCCGGTGGCGCCTGATCGACACCGCTGTCATAGATGTCGCCGACCACGCCGACGATCTCATTCAGCGCGCCAACGCGCCCGATCCGAACCCGCTTCCCGATAGCGGCCCAAGGTTCTCCCCATAGCTCACGTGCCATGCTGTTCGACACGACCACGACTCGCCGGCGCTCGAATACGTCGACCCATGTGAAATCTCGACCGGCAATCAACGGAATACCCAACGTCTTGAACAAGCCTGGCGCTACCGACTTGGACCTTCTCAACGGTGGAATGCCCTCGCCGTACGTCTTGTCTTCGGCGGTGACCACCATGTTGTTCTCGAACTCCATTTCCATCGGGAGAGCGGTCGCAAAAGCGGCAGAGGCAACGCCTGGAATCTTCTCGACCTCAGACAGGATGTCTCGCTGCATCTGCGCGGCGCGCTCGGGGTCGGGGACTTGCGCCTCGGGAATCGAGATGCGAAACGTCTGGACTTGTTGGGGCGCAACAAATCCCGGGTCGATGCTTCTCAGCGCGAGAAAGCTTCGAATCATGAGACCGGCGGCAACGAGGAGGACGACGGCGAGAGCGACCTGCACGAATACCAGCGCGTTCTGCGATCGATGCTTCCCACGATTGAGACCGAGCGTTCGGCTGTCACCATGAGCCACGCCGTGAAGGTCGTTTGATCCTCTCCTGCCCGCATACTTCACGATCGGCAACAGTCCGAACAGCAGCGCTGAAAAGAGAGACAGGGCGAGCGAGAACGCCAGTACCAGGAGATCGATCGAAATTTCTGACAATCGTGGAAGGGTTGCGGGTCCAATTGCCACGAGAGCCGAGAGGCCGATGTAAGCGAGCGCAACAGCCAGCGCTCCTCCGATCAGGGCGAGCGCAAGGCTTTCGACGAACAGTTGACGCGCGATGTGACCCCAGCCGGCGCCAAGGGCTGCGCGCACGGCGAGCTCGTGCCGGTGACCTTCACCACGCACCAGCAACAGATTGGCGACGTTCGCACACGCAATCATCAGCACGATGCCGATCGTGCCCATCAGGATCCACAGCACTGGTCCGACGTCGCCAACGACGTCTTGCGTAACTGGTCGCAGTGCCGGCCCGAAGCCGGCGCCGGTCAGGACACGCTGGTTCGTCCCGCGCTCCGCGATCCAGATTGGAAGCATGCGCCCCACGTCGGCATTCGCCTGCGCGAGCGAGACGCCAGGCTTCAGTCGAGCGATTCCGACGTAAGCGTGGGCATCGTTAGGGAGGAGCTGGTCGCCTTCGAAGCGCTGCGGCAGGATGACAGACGTTTCGACGTTCAAGAACCGGAACGTCCGTGGCATGACACCGATCACGATCCGCGGTCGCGCGTCGATGATTACGCTGGTTCCGATGATTGCTGGATTGCCGGCGAACCGGCGTCGCCAGTACCCGTATGTCAGGATTGCCGTCTCCGGGGTCCCTGGTGTGTCATCGGCAGCCGAAAACCACCGGCCGATTGCCGGCGGCACACCGATAGCTCGGAGAGTTTCATAGGTAACGACGAGTGCCGGAACTTCCTCAGGCTCTCCTGCTCCGGTCACGCTCGCCTGCTCGGCGTGCCATATCCCAAACTCAGCGAACGTCGTGGCATGCTCGCGGTAGGTGACGTACATCGTCGAGGACAGTCGAACGTTGTTCGAAGACATCCCCTGAAACTGCGCGGAATGCCAGACGCCGACGAGCTGCTCTGGCTCCGGGTACGGCAACGGCCGGAGAAGCACGCCGTTGAGGACACTGAATACAGCAGTCGCCGCACCGATGCCGAGGCCCAGCGTGACGACGGCAGCGGCGACGAAACCCGGACTCCTCCGAATCATTCGCAGCGTCACGCGACCGTCCTGCGCCATGCGCTCGAGCCATCCGATCCTGTTCATTTCGCAGGTCTCCTCACGAATCCTGAGTGCATTGCCAAACTGGTGACGCGCCGCCAATCGGGCTTCGTCGATCGACAGCCCGGCAGCGCGCAGCTGATCGATCCGTTCGGCGATGTGGAATGAAAGCTCGCGTTGCACGTCGTGCTCGACTCGATCGGCGCGAAACGTATTGGCCAGACGCTGCAGCCAGGACATCTGTCACTCCTCGCGCAGGGCCCGCATCGGTTGCACGAAAGTCGCGCGCGCGGCGGGAATGAAGGCAGCGATGAATGCGACGGCAACGACAAGAAACATGACACCAGTCAGCGTTGCGGGATCGGTCGGCGTGACGCCGTAGAGCATGGTCGAGAGGCTCCGCGTGAACAGGAGCGCGAGGAGCAGACCGACGGCCGAGGCGGTGCCCACGATGCGGATGCTCATCGTCATCAGCTGATGTACGACGCTGCGGCGCAACGCGCCTAGCGCGAGGCGCAGCGCCACTTCGCGGCGGCGGAGGCTGACGGCGTAACTCAAGGTGCCGTAGACGCCGGCGCATACGAGCGCCAACGCCGTCAGCGCGAAGAGCGTCAGCAGCCACGTGCGCAGGCGGTTTTGCGCGTACGCGCCGCTCATGCGTCCTTCGAGAGGGGCGGCGTCGTAGACCGATCGCTGGGGCTCGACGTCGTGAATCTTGCGGCGAATGGTTTCTGCCATCGCCAACGGGTCGCCGCTCGTCCGCATCAGGTGCCACGGCGCGGGATCGGGAGCACTGAAGCAGGTGTATACCGTCGGCGCGGGCGCACGGTCGGCGCCAGTCTCGCGCGCATCGCCCACGATCCCCACGATCCTGGATGGGGGGACGTTGCCAGAGAGATGACCGTTCTTGGCTAAACCATCGAGAGCGCCCGAGAGGTGAAGACCGATTGCGTCGCGATCCAGTAAGTAGAGGTCGACAAAGCGGCGGTTTACCAGTGCCTCGGTGACTACTCCCGTGTTGCCACCGGCGTCCGCCGGGCGCCGGCACAGTTCACCCGCCAGCAGCGGTATCCGCAGCGTCTGGAAATAGGCTGGCGACACCACGCGCGTTTCCGCGTGCATGCGAGTAGCGGCCTCGGAGCGTCCTTCAGCAAGACTGAATTCCAACTGCTGTTGATCGCGCACCCCGGGCAGCGTCGAGGTAATGGCCACCGATTCGACACCCGGAAGCGTGCCGACCGCATCGATGAGACGGTTGATACGCTGGACGGCCATATCGGTTGTTTCCCA
>Ga0207691_10001701_pt1 | contig 21735 bp, 20 predicted proteins | sample KBSM13metaG_FD_184327 | JGI IMG/M metagenome (GOLD analysis project Ga0207691, IMG submission 184327) | Miscanthus rhizosphere microbial communities from Kellogg Biological Station, Michigan, USA - KBS M1-3 metaG (SPAdes) (version 2) | ecosystem: Host-associated > Plants > Roots > Rhizosphere >... | reverse complement strand
GCTTGATTTGTAAGTTGAATGAGGTCAGTACCGCAACGCGGTAGCGTGTGGCTCAATCCTACGAACCGTTCGTTGTTAACTAGGAGCCACACGCTACCGCGTTGTGGTACTGACTCATTTCTACCAACTTGACCCACCCACTTGCTTCCCCTAAAGTGGCTGCCTTCGACTTCATACCATTATCGAATCCAGGAAAAGACGAACTGTGGCAATACGCATTGAAAATCAATATGAGGGCAACTTACCCAAAGGTGCTCTCGAAACAATTGAAGACGCATTTAATAGCCTTCCACGTGAACACACGCGAGGTATCGAAAGAATCCGGCTGGTTCGGGTAATCTCGGACCCAAGAATCAAAGCCACATTCCAGGCGACGGAGCTCCCTGGCCTGTATCACCCTAAACAGGGGCCGAAAGGGCCATGGCTCGAACTCGCAATTAACGTCCTGTTACCAACCGACAAGCCTTTCCACAAAAGAATCGTTCCGCGTTTGTCCTTCAAGAGTAATCTCGTTGCACTCGTCTTTTCACTAGTAGCACAACACTACCACCTCACATTGCGGCACTCCCTGAAGAAGGGACAACTTGAGAAAGAAATTCGGTCCTACACCGAAAAACAACTGAAGCTTTGGAACGAGAAGAAACACAGCTTCCGAGCGCGACTCTTCAAGCCTTTGCAACCAACCTTTGAGCGTTGGGCAAAAGGCCTTCAAAAGCGAGCTGCTGCTGAGAAGAAGAAAACGCTGGCTTCCAAGTGAGAAATGAGGGCTTGGTCCTAGATCCTGGCGTCCGCGTGGAGATGTAGTCAGTACCACAACGCGGTAGCGTGTGGCCCGGCGGATGACACCACTACAGGGGCCACACGCTACCGCGTTGTGGTACTGACTGGATCACTGCGCAGAATCCTAAGTTCCAAGACCGAAGACCAAAAACCTAAGACCTACTCGTTACTATCTATCTCGTCCGCGACTGCCCTCAAGATCAAGGCTACATCCGCATCCGGAACAGCTGACACTTTGAACTTGATCTCGAGGTTGAAATCTTTGTCGGGCGATGCATATTTGAAAGTGTAAGGTTTCGAGTCCGGAACAACGCGAGGTCCCATCTCTTGTCGACGCGCCTCACGAGCGTCGTTACGATTGAGTCCCTTAGAAGCAATCTGCTTAGCCAAACTGAGCATCGTTTCGTCATCTGGTTGTCGCACAATCTGCAACAGCGAAGACTTTGCGTTAATGTCTCCCTCCCTGCAGATTTCCCGGACTTCATTCGGAATCCTGGCGATCGCCATAGCTTCAGTTACAGTTGTTCTACTCTTTCCAACCTTGCGAGCAACATCGTCGTGTGTGTAACCAAAGCGCTCAGTCAGCGCGAGTAAGCCATCAGCTTCTTCCCAAACAGTCAGATCCTTACGCTGCATGTTTTCAATCAGCGCGATCTCTGCAATGGTCCCTTCGTCGACTTCCATCTCAACGCAAGGCACTTCCTTTAGCCCGGCGCGTTGGGCCGATCGGAAACGACGTTCACCTGCGATAATCATCCAGCGACCCGTGATGCGATTTGGCTTCACGAGGAGCGGTTCCAACACGCCTTTCTCTGCGATCGAAGCGGTCAACTCAGTGAGATCGCCAAAGTCCACGCGCGGCTGTTCAGGATTTGGATCCAGTTTGTCGAGAGGAATCATCCGACCCACCTGCTGTGGGCGGTGTTGCGAGAGTTCCTCCACGTAATGCGCGTCATGACGCATTTGTAATCCAGTTGGCAATCCCCTCTTAGACACGGCTCATTACCTCTTTACAAAGTTTTCCATACTCGATTGCACCGGAGGAGTTTGGTGCAAAGCTAAAAATCGATTCCTTGTAGGCCGGCGACTCCTCCAGCCGGACGCTTTTGGTGATCACGGTATTAAACAGTTTGGGACCGAAGACGTTTTTGATTTGTTCGTGTACTTCGCGCGCAAGTGTTGTCCGCTTGTCATGTAGCGTTACCAGCACTCCTAACAGTTCAAGGTTCGGATTCGGGCGCGCCTTCACCTTTTCGATAGTCTCCAGCAGATCGTCTGTGCCTTCGAGCGCAAAGTACGATGACTGAATCGGAATCAACACGTGGGTTGCCGCTACGAGGGCGTTCACCGTGATCAATCCCAAGGTCGGTGGCGTGTCGATAATGATGACTTCGTAAACTTTACGAAACGGCTCCAAACGATCTTTGAGCCTGAACGGCGCGTCGAAGTCGCCGATGAGTTTTGCTTCCAACTTTGCCAGGCTGATTCGTGCTGGAACGAGTTCAAGGTTTTCAACCGGCGTGCGATACACCGAGTCCTCCACCGGTGCCAGGCCATCAATCATTAACTCGTAGACTGATCGCTCAATAGTTAACGGATCGAGAAACGAAATCGAACTATTTGCCTGGGGATCGAGATCGAGCAGGAGGACACGTTTTCCCAGACGTGCAAAAGCGGCGGCCAAATTGATGGCGGTAGTTGTCTTTCCTACCCCACCCTTTTGATTTGCGATGGCAATTACCATTCGCTGCACAGTGGGCATCTCGAGATGTGTCGACTCATGAACTCACAGAAATTAGAAACAGACTACATGGGTAAGTCGCCGGCTTCACCAATAACGTCGGGCCACTCTTCTTCGCTTGCTGGAAGCTCACTTTCGTCGCCCTCTTCCGTTGGCATTGTATTTCGTGAAGCTTTAATAACATCCATATCGACGTAAATCGGGCAGTCGGCCCTGAGCGCCAGGGCAATTGCATCGGACGGTCTCGAATCGAGCACCATTCGATCGCCTTCGTTATTTCGCATTTCGATCACAGCAAAAAAGGTGTTGTCTCGCAAACTCGTTACTACCACTCGTTCAACTTGAACTCCCAATTCCGTTATCAAGTTCCGTAGAAGATCATGTGTCATCGGTCGCGGTGGTGAGATTTTTTCAATCTCAAGCGCGATGGCATTCGCTTCATAAGCTCCCACCCAGATTGGGAGCATCGTATCACTCTGAACATCTTTCAAAATGATAATCGGCGTTCCGCTATTGGGGTCCATCATTAATGCCCGGATCTTTACTTCGATTTCCATACCGTACCCCTTAAGCTACCGCGGAGCGATCCGCCAGAGTGCCGTAGAGACTGTTGGTCTTGGTCGCTGTAATAAACACGTCAACGATATCGCCCGCGATATGATTCCCCGCTGCAAAGTTAACGACCTTATGACAAGTTGAATGTCCCATTAGATCAGATTCTGAGCGTGAACTTGACCTTTCGACAAGCACGCTGAGCGTGCGACCAACATAAGATCTGTAAACTCGCTCCTGCGCCTTGCGATGTGCTTTTTCAAGTTCCAAAAAGCGCTCCGTTTTTTCCGCCTCCGAGATTGTATCCTCAAAATTGGCGGCGGGTGTGCCTCGTCGCTTTGAATACTTGAAAATGTAAAGGCTGTCGTAATCACACTGTTCCACGAGACTCAGCGTCTGCTGGAAGTCTTCATCCGTTTCACCTGGGAAACCGACGATGACATCACTGGTGAGTGCGAGTGGACGTTTTGAGTTCTTGATGCGTTCAATTCTTTGAAGATAATCGGCCCGCGTATGTCCACGTCTCATTAACCTCAACACGCGATCGCTGCCCGATTGGACAGGCAAGTGAATCCAATCACACAAGTTCTCATTCTCTTCGATTGCAGAAATGATATCCGGATGGAAATCACGCGGGAACGAAGTCGTAAACTTGATTCGGGGCATTCCAGTCGCAGCGACTGCCCGCAGCAATCGACTAAATGGAGTCGCTCCGGAAAATCCCTCCAGCCCGTTTTCTCCTCTCGGCCGATAGCTGTTCACATTTTGGCCGATGAGATGAATCTCCTTGTAACCCAATCGTTGAAGCCTTCTGACTTCGTCGACGATTTCGCTCGCCAATCTACTTCGTTCACGCCCGCGCGAGTAAGGAACAATACAAAACGAACAGAACTTGTTGCAGCCCTCGATGATGGGAATGAAAGCAACGTGTGGTGAGTGTCGCTCAACGGGAGAGATTTCCCATGAATCATTGTGATCACGCTCATCGAGATCCAATACTTTTCGCTGACCCTGCCTAGCCTTCTCGATTAACGACGGGATGCGATCAGTAGCGCGTGTTCCAATCACCATATTCACCGTCGGTGATTGTTTAAAAATCGAGTCACCCTCGAGTTGGGCCACACACCCCATTACGCCAACCAGTAACTTTCGATCACCAGGCCGGGCCGCGCGAATTTCACCTATACGAGTAAAGGCTTTTTGTTCTGCTTTCTCACGGACTGAACAGGTGTTCAAAAGAACGACGTCGGCGTCATGCTCCGAGGCACACAAGTCGTAACCTGAGTTTCTCAGACCGCTTGCAGCGCGCTCGGTGTCAGTGACATTCATCTGACAACCGAAAGTTTCTATGTAGACTCTGGGCCTCATTGCGAAATACCAATCAAAGTGCCGACAGTCTATCAGAAATCATTTACCAAGCGCGATAGCGTTACTTTTGTTGATCGTCATCAGAATTGGGTGCGCTTGATTCTTCTCTTGTGCGCTAGTAGTATCGCGTCGATTCGAAAATCCCAGAAAAGGAAGGCTCCTCATGTCCTTTAACAAAATAATTCTCGTGGGAAACCTCGGGCGCGATCCGGAGTTGCGATATACACCTCAGGGTACGCCGGTTTGCACCTTCAGTCTTGCAACAAATGATCGCCGCAAAGACAAGACCGGCGAAATGCAGGACCAAACTACTTGGTTCCGCGTAACGCTGTGGAACCGTCAGGCTGAGACTGCCTCACAGTACCTGCAAAAAGGACGTCCGGTTTACATTGAAGGCCGATTGCGCGTTGAAGAGTACACAGACCGCGACGGCAAACAGCGACACTCACTCGAAGTAACCGCAACGGATATGCAGTTCATTGGATCAAGACACGATGAACCTGCGCCCGAGCGTGCAGCATCAACCGGCGCATCTGCGGGACCAGCAGGACCGGCAGAACCGGCGGAAATGTCTGACGAAGACATTCCGTTCTGAGCTTGGCTGAACAGCTGACAGGTGGGATACGTTAGGGATGAAATACCTCACGAGTTCTGAAGAACAGTTTGTAATTACAAGCGAACGTTAGATGGAATTCATAGCCCGAGCAATGACTCTGCTTCCACTTATCGCTCGTAATTGGCAGTCTCCACAACCTCACAACTCCAAGGTTCGTCCAGTCGGTACCTGCACTTCGCGGATACGTGATGAAGTCTAAGCTAGGTCCGCGCCACGTCAGGGCGCGGTAGGGGCATAGTGTGTCCTGGCGACTTCGGTACGACTGGGTGACACAACTGCCTATTCGAAAGTGAGCGAGATCTCACTCCAAGTGATTGTTTTGGCAACGCGTGTTTAGGGGTGGAATCCGAGGAGGGCGTCCCTCAACTCCTAATTACAGACTTGAACCGATCACTACGCAGGGTCTGCAGTTCCCCAACGACCAAACTGTCGAAGCTTGGCGTAACGACGTGAGAGGCGTTCTTCCTGGGTGCAACTGACTGCTTCGGCTAGACGCTCACTTAACGCGGAGTCGAGGTAGCGAGCGGTTTTTTCGTAGTCGTTGTGCGCACCACCTTCCGGCTCGGGAATTATTTTGTCGATGATCTTCTCGGCGAAGAGATGTTGCGCCGTCATGCAAAGCTCTTCGGCAGCGCGGGGTGCTTGAGCCGAGTCTTTCCACAGAATTGCCGCACAACCTTCTGGCGTGATCACGGAATAGGTTGCGTTCTCGAGCATCATAACCTGATCGCCAACTCCTATGGCGAGCGCTCCACCTGAGCCACCTTCACCAATCACAGTTACGATTATAGGAACCTTGATCTTCGCCATCTCGCGGAGGTTGTACGCAATCGCTTCTGCCTGCCCGCGTTCCTCAGCATCAATTCCGGGATACGCGCCAGGAGTGTCGATGAACGTAAAAATTGGGCGGCCAAATTTCTCTCCAAGTTTCATTACTCTTAGGGCTTTGCGGTAGCCCTCCGGCTTGGGCATGCCAAAGTTTCTGTAACTGCGTTGTTTCGTGTCTCTCCCCTTCTGGTGACCGACAACAACGACCGGCAACCCATGAAACCTTGCGAGGCCACACACAATGGCTGGATCCTCGGCAAACCTTTTGTCGCCATGGAGCTCGACGAAGTCCTCAAACAAGCGTTCGATAAAGTCCAGTGTGTAAGGGCGATCAGCGTGTCTGGCGAGCAGCACGCGATCAAAAGCAGTCTTCGTATCTGTCTCTTCGACCGCTGGAGCTACCTCATCCTGCTTCTTCTCTTTTTTCTCTTTAGCCATCTTTCGTTTCTCGCGACCGACGCTCACGCTCGAGTTTGAGTGATCTTTTCTACATTCACCTGGCAGCCAAGCTGCTTCAACGAGTCTTCCAATTGAACACTGCGTTTGATTCGAAGCGCGGGATTTGCCCTGATTCGAACGATCGTGTCTTCGTTAACTTGGGCTTCAACCGCTACGTCACAATCACCAGGACTTGAACTCAACACGCTCAGGATCGAATCGAATAGCGCTGTAAAATCGTCCTGCTTTGGCGCACGCAGCACGACAAACTCGGTGTTTTCAGATGCTGCTTCCATTGTCTGAACATGATCGACAATGATCGTCGGGGGATTGTCTTCACTCAGTTCAAGGCGCCCCTTGATGATAGCCGGAAGATCATTCTGAAGCACCCCGGCATGCTTGCGGTAGACCTCGGGCCAAAGGACGCACTTGGTTCCACCCGCTTCGTCCTCCAAACGGAGTAGCGCGAACTTATCTCCCTTTTTGGTTGTGCGAATCTGTAGGTCACCAATGATTCCGCCCGCAACCACCTTCGAGCCCGTTGCCAGGCTCGGTAGTTCAGTTGACTTGGCTGCCTTAAGACTTTGGAGCAGTTCAAAGTGTCTCTCTAATGGATGACCAGTTATGTAGAAACCCAGAGCTGCTTTCTCAGCAGCCAGCATTTCAGCCGTCGACCAGCCCTTAGCATTCGGGGCAATCTCGTTGGCGTAGTCGACCTCGTCGGGAACAGTGCCAAACAGACCGGTCTGGCCCTGAACACGTTCGCGTTTGGCGCGTTGAGCCCTGGCCAAAGCAGTATCAATCAACCCGAACAAAGCACCGCGCCATTCGCTAGCAGCTCGGCCGTCCTTCACTGAATCAAAAGCGCCCGCACTGACCAAGCTCTCCAACACTCGTTTGTTTAGCGTTGCCGTGTCTACACGCTCCGCGAAGTCGAAAAACGAACGGAACGGTCCGGCCTCCCGAGCTTCACAAATAGCTTTAACTGCGGAATTGCCCAAGCCCTTAATCGCAGTAAGCCCATACCGGATGGCGCCGCTTAAAGGGGTGAACCCGGAATTACTCTCGTTAACGTCTGGTGGGAGCAAGCTTATCTTTTGGGCTCGCAGTTCTTTGGAGTACTTAAACACTTTCGCAGCATCCTGCGCCTCGCTGGAAAGGACTGCCGCATAGAAATGCTCCGCGAAATGAGCCTTGAGGTAGGCCGTCTGAAACGCTAGATAGGCATATGCGACGCTGTGGCTTCTATTAAACCCGTAGTCGGAGAACTGAGCCATTAGAGAGAATATCTTCTCTGCCTTCTCCCTCTTGATCCCGCGCTCGACGGCGCCGGTAATGAACTTCTCCTCATGAACCGCCATTTCTTCGCGCTTCTTCTTACCCATGGCGCGTCGCATTAAGTCAGCCTCGCTAAGTGTATAACCCGCAAGCCTCTGCGCCAGCTGCATGATCTGTTCTTGATAAACGATGATGCCGTAGGTATTGCTGAGAATCTCCTTCATCTCCGGCACCAGATATCGAACACTCTTCTTGCCATGATGACGCAAAATAAACTCGTCAACCATGCCTCCGTCTAGAGGACCAGGCCGATAGAGCGCATTAAGCGCCGCCAGATCTTCGACGCCCTTCGGTTTCAGCTTCCGGCAGATCTCCTGCATCCCAGACGATTCAAACTGGAAGACCGCTTCAGTCCTTCCCTCCCCAAACACTTGCATAGTTTTAGCGTCATTAAGCGCTGTCTCGGCCCAGCTAATCTCCGTTCCAAGCAGTTGTTTAATGCTAATTAAGCAGTCATTTATAACAGTCAAAGCGGTAAGCGCTAAAAAGTCCATCTTAAGCATGCCCGTCTTTTCGAGATCGGACATGGGGTATTGGGTAGTGAGTTCTTCCTTACCCGAGACGGCTATCGGGATTAATTCCTGGAGTGGTAGAGGCGAAATCACGACTCCCGCAGCGTGCACGGACGAGTGCCTTGCGCAGCCTTCGAGTCGGCGGGCTATCTCAATTATCTCTTTAACCTGCGGATTGGTTTCGACCTCACGTTTTAGTTCAGGTACTTGTTCAAGGGCCTGGCTAATCGAAACGTTCCTGCCGCGAACTGGCGGAGGAATCATTTTGGCGATCCGCTCAACCTCGGCGTACGGGACTTCAAGTGCTCTCCCAACATCCTTGATAGCGGCCTTGGACGCTAGAGTCCCAAACGTAATGATCTGACAAACCGAGTCGCGGCCGTAAAGATCGGCAACGTGGTTGATCACGTCACCTCGACCCCGAACACAGAAATCGATGTCAATATCAGGCAGTGAGACGCGCCCGGGGTTAAGAAACCGCTCGAACAGGAGGTTGTACTGGATGGGGTCAACGTCGGTGATCTCAAGGCAGTAGGCGACCAGAGAGCCGGCAGCAGAGCCTCGCCCGGGACCCACGGGTATCGAGTTCTCCTTCGCATATCGGACGAAGTCCCAGACAATTAGGAAGTATCCGGGAAATCCCATCTGCTTGATCATCTCGATTTCGTGCGAGAGTCGAGTCTGATAATCGCTAATGGGATACTTTAGATCCCCACGCGATTCATGGAGGTCCCAAACAGTTTGGCGGCGACGCTCAAACCCCTCGCGAACGACTTTCTCAAAATAATCGTCAGCTGATAGGCCTTGCTCAGATTCCGGAATAGGATAGTTCGGGAGATGATTGATGTTCTGTGGGAGACTCAGATCAACTCGTTCGGCGATCTCAACCGTTCGGGTTAAAACCTCAGGCAGTTCGTCACCGAAAATCCGCCACATCTCCTCAGGCGAGCGAACGTAAAAATTTGGGCTTGCGTAACGCAGTCGATTTGTATCGTTGACGGTTTTGCCCGAACCGATGCAGAGCAAGACGTCGTGCGCCCGTGAATCTTCAGGCGTCAGGTAGTGCGAATCGTTCGTAGCCACCAGCGGAACACCGGTTCGCTTTGAAAGATCAACGAGCGACTTCCGAATTCGCTGTTGGGCGTCCAAGCCGTGCTCCTGAATTTCAAGGAAATAGTTTCCCTTTCCGAGTATCTCCTGAAATTCAATAGCCGCAGCCGCCGCTTCTTCACACTTCTCCTGAGCCAGGAGCGCAGATGGCACTCCGGACATGCAGGCCGACAAACCAATCAGCCCCTTCTGTGCTGAGCGAGTAGCTCTTTGTCGATACGTGGCTTGTAGTAGAAACCTTCCGTATATGCCTTGGAGGTCAGGCGAACAAGATTCTGGTATCCCTCATAGTTCTGAGCGAGGAGAATGAGATGGTGATTTGCCTTCTCACCGGGACCGCTTGCGGCCTTGTCTTTCCGGTTCCCCCTGGCAATATAGGTTTCGCAACCGATGATTGGCTTGATACCGCGATACTTCATCGCGTTGTAGAACGAGATTGCGCCAAACATGTTGCCATGATCGGTCATGGCACACGCCTGCATTCCTAGTTCTTCGACTCGAGATGAAAGTGGCTTGATCTGTATCGCGCCGTCCAGAAGGCTATAGTCGGTGTGTAGGTGTAAGTGTACGAATTGACGGTCCTGCATTATTCCTTTATCAGGCTTTCGCCGTGGGCGGCTTAGTGAAAACTATTTAATTTGAGATGGCTAAACTATACAGCAACGGGTTAACAAGGCGCATTGCGATTGGGGCAGTCTTACTCCCATTCAATCGTTGATGGTGGCTTTGAGCTGATGTCGTAAACAACCCGATTGATGCCACGAATCTCAGAGACAATGCGACCTGAAATACGAGCAAGAACATCGTGAGGTAATCGTGCCCAGTCCGCCGTCATTCCATCAACACTTGTCACGGCCCTAATGGCAATAACCCGTTCGTATGTGCGTTCGTCTCCCATCACTCCAACTGTCGAAATCGGCAGAAGCACAGGAAAAGCCTGCCAGACTGAGTTATAAAGCTCCGCTAGACGAAGTTCTTCATCCAGAATTCTGTCTGCTGCCTGGACCAAACGAATCTTTTCTTCGGTTATGTCGCCAATAATCCGCACTGCCAAGCCGGGCCCCGGGAATGGATGTCTCCCTAGAATTTCAGCTGGAACGCCTAGTTCCCTTCCAATCAATCTCACTTCATCCTTGAAGAGTTCGCGCAACGGTTCGATCAGTTTCAGATTCATCTTTTCCGGCAACCCACCCACGTTGTGATGACTCTTGATGACAGCCGAAGGACCGCGCACTGAAACTGATTCAATTACGTCGGGGTATAGTGTTCCCTGTACCAGATAACCAACGTTGCCCAAACGCTTGGCTTCTTCATCGAATACTTCAATGAACACTCGACCTATGATCTTTCGCTTTTGCTCAGGATCGGTTACGCCCCGCAGAGCAGTCAAAAACTTCTCACCCGCTTGAATACCTACGATATTCAACTTCATGCTCTGCCGAAGAAGAGACAGCGTCGACTCAAACTCACCTTCTCTTAGCAGACCATTATCGACAAAGATACAGGTCTGACGATCGCCCACGGCTTTATGAACCAGTGCCGCAGCCACTGTGGAGTCGACACCTCCTGACAATCCACAAACAACTCGGTCGCTATCACCGAGCTTCGCGGCGATTCGGCCGACTTGTTCTTCAACAACAGCTTCAGGAGACCAATCGCCCCGGCAGCCACAAACCGAGAATAGAAAATTCCTCAAAACCTGGGCGCCTAAAGGCGTATGCGCAACTTCCGGGTGAAACTGAACAGCAAAAATCGCTCGTGACTCATCTTCCATGGCGTTAAGTGCGTCATCAGTCAAGGCTGTGAGTTTGAAGCCAGGTGGTACTTCAGTGACATGATCACCATGACTCATCCAAACGTCCATCTCCTCAGGGAGCCCTCTGAAGAGGCGGCTGGTAACGTCGAGCACTTTCAGTCGCGCGTAACCAAATTCACGATTTGGTGAAGCTACAACTTTTCCGCCGAGTTCCTCTGCAAACACCTGAAAGCCGTAACAGATGCCAAGCTTGGGACAATCGACGGCGTCTAAAAGTGATTCTTGAGGCTTTGGAGCTCCGACGTCATAAACCGATGACGGTCCTCCGGAAAAGATGATGCCCTTGGGTGAACGCCCTTTTATCGTTTGGATTGGGGTGTTGAAAGGAAGGATCTCACAATAAACACCCGCCTCACGAACGCGACGAGCGATGAGCTGGGTGTACTGAGATCCGAAGTCAAGTATGATTACCGTTTCATGCAGGCTGACGTTGGTCAAGAAAACCTCTGGCACAATTTTAGTGTCAAATGTTGGAATGGAAGAGTGGCAGATTATACTTTTGCAAATGGAGAACGCAAACCAAGCGTTAGCTCTTTTTTGTAAATAGAACTTAACATGAATACAACGCACAAAACTTGGGTAGTCGAACACAAGCGAAGAACGATAACCGCGCTTCTTTTATTGTGTGCGACAGTCCTTCTTGAAGTCTCTGCTTTTGGCAAAACCGACATCGTTTTGTCGGATCCCCTCACGGTGCGTTGGCGTTATGACTCCAGCAGCACACTCAATTTGACACCAGCCTCGGATAACGAACGAATCTACCTCCCACTCGGCGGTGGGGTGCTCGTCGCGCTTAAAGCCAAAGACGGACAACTCTTCTGGCGTGCAGAGATTGGCGGAGAACTTTCAGCATCACCAGTTGCTGATGAGTCCGCAATTTATGTTGCGTCTGAAATCCTGGACGCGGGAGGAACACAAAATCGCACGTCCGGTGCACTGCGCGCATTAGGTCGTGAGGGCGGAGTAACACAATGGCTGACGCCGCTGGTGAAACCCTTGCGAGGTGCGATTACCTTGAGTGGTGGAAAGTTGTTTGCCGGTGGGAGCGATGGGCGGGCTTATGCATTCGATAAACGTACAGGAGGGGTTTTCTGGTCCATACCGTTCCCCTCGCCTTTCATGGGAGAACCGGCGGCAGATGGTGGGCAGGTTTACTTTGGCGGCGAGGATGGCACTCTGATAGCACTTGAGGAATCGACTGGGAAGGTGCTCTGGCGTTATCGAACCAAGGGAGCGATAAGAGGTTCCATCGCGGTATCAAAAGGAACTGTTTTCTTTGGCTCGAATGATGGTTATGTCTACGCCGTAGAAGCCAGTAACGGCCATCTCACGTGGCGCAAGCGAACCGGCGCGGGTGTTGAAGCAGTGGTCCTGATTAACGATGCGCTACTGGTCGCTTCCCTTGATAACTTCGCCTACCTGCTGAGCCTGAAAGGCTCGATGCTCTGGAAGCGTTTGTTACCGGGCCGAATTTCCGCACCGCCTCTGGCGTTGCAGGAATCAGCCCTATTCACACCACTGTCGAGTTCGACGGCAGTTGTTTTAGCTTTGAAAGATGGGAAGCAGGTGAATGCGCTTCCGACCGGAGAGGAGATGACTAGTTCAGCCGCACCAATTGTCGTAGGTGATGCCGTCTTTGTAACAACGGAACATGGACTTGTTGCTTTTGCCAGGCCGCCAGATACGAGCACAAAGCAACAGCGTTAATGGCCGGATGCGCCAGTAACAGGATTAGTTTCGATCTTACCTTCGGCAGCTTCGCCTCGCCGCCAAAACATACCGAGCACTCGCGAGATTAACCCGTACAAAATATACGCCAACACCAACCCTAGCAGGACATACTGGGAGTAGAGAACAATTAGGCCGCCGATCGCCAAAACCAAAATGATAGTTCGCATACTTCGGCTTCCGGTCCCGACTGCCTTGAAACTCGAGAAGCGTAGTGTACTCACCATCATCAGGCTCAGCAGTCCGACCAACAACATCAACAACGCTGAATAGATTCTCGCTCTCTCAGGGCCGTAACCTACCAATGGCATCGGCTTGAAGTGAATGATGGCCGCGATCAACCCACCAGCAACAGGAATCGGCAAACCTACAAAACTCTTTTTGTCAGTTTTGATTGTGCCTGCCGAAACGACTCGTGGGCGAGATGCCTGGACATTAAAGCGAGCCAGCCTGAAAGCGCCACACATCAAGTACATGAACGAGATGAACCACGACAGCTGATGAAGGTTCGTCCCTTCAGTCAAACTCGCACCATAACCCCAAACATAAGCTAGAACCGCAGGTGCCAAACCGAAGGTGACGACGTCTGCAATCGAATCGAGTTGAATACCGATCTCAGTCGTGGTCTTTGTCATTCGCGCAATTCGGCCATCCAACATGTCAAAGAGGAGGGCGAAGCCGATAGCAATAGCTGCGTGATCGAATCGTATAGCCGCACCATCAAAGTCGGGGTGGGGACCGGCCAACATTTGGAACGCCCGCAATGATGCCATTACCGCAAAGAATCCCATCCCAATATTTGCCGCCGTGAAGACTGACGGAATGAGGTACAGTCCCTTTCGCAAACCACGCCGTGGAGGATTTGGTGATTCCTGATCCATTTGGGCTGCTGTACTCATGAGATTCTCCCGATTACCGTTGTGCCTCCTACAACCCTCGCACCTTCCTGGACTATTACCGTCACATTGGCCGGCAAAATAACATCCGTACGCGAACTGAATTTGATCAAGCCGAAACGCTCTCCAATAGCGAGATTATCGCCTTTCTTCTTCCAGCACACTACCCTGCGGGCCAGGATGCCGGCGATCTGTTTGCAAACCACCGTTACCTTCTCACCCTGAATGGTCAGGATATTCTGTTCATTTACTAAACTAGCCTTCTCGTTAGTCGCCATCAAAAACCTACCTGGCGAATAAACGACTTCCGTTATCTGGCCCGGGATAGGTGAACGATTGATATGAACGTCTAGAGGCGAGAGAAAAATACTGATCACGGTCGCGGAGTCTTTTTTATCGTCCGATACCAATGACACTCTAGTCACTCGACCATCGGCAGGCGCGACTACTACATTGCTTTCGGATGGCGGCTCGCGCTTAGGGTCGCGGAAAAAGTACGCCATGAAAAGGACTATAAAAATAAGCAGCCCAAAGACGTACCAAAGGCCAAATGCACCTGCCACAATAGCCAGCAGCAAAGGCACCAGAATAAACGGAATGCTTTCTCGAACAATGCTCAAAATGAATCTACGATCGATTGGGTCCTTGCAAAAAGGGGACGTGTGTTGATTCCACGTCCCCAAAAACTTCCGGCATTTGAGATACTGCCTCAGCCCGAACTAATGACTCAAACTGTGTACTTTCTGATATTGAACCATAATTGAATACATTTGATCTTTGAGAGCTAATTTCTTTTTCTTGAGCGTAGTTTCCTCTAATTGTTCCTCATCACTTGGATAGGCCAGCGATGAGAGTTCACTAAGACGTTCTTCGTATTTATGATGTTCCCTGGCTAGTTCTCTAAATTCTGGATCCCGATTTATCAACTCTTCCCTCAAAGTATCCGTGGTTGCAATGTCCATTTCGGTCATGTCTCCTTTCAGACGATAAAGTGGCGGGACGATTTGGAGTGAAAGCTTGGCAGCCTTCCTGGGATTTGTTCGCACGCAAAAATGTTAGCCCAACATCTTTACCAAATCAAGCTGGCATTTACTTCAAAATCAGACTCATCACAACCGCATCTTCCCTCGGATCAGAATAGTAGTTTGCTCGCCGTGCAATTGCCTTGAAACCGCAGCGCTCATAGAGCGCCTGAGCTGCGATGTTTCCGCTCCGAACCTCTAAAAATGCAGTCGTTACATTGAGTTTACGAGCCTCAGAAACTACACGTCCAAGCAATCCTATTCCAATTCCTCGACGACGATACGCCTCACGCACGGCGACGTTATTAATGTGGAGTTCTCCGGCAGTTTCCCTTGCGACGATGTAACCGGCAATTCTCCGGTGCTCAATTAGCGGCGATTTTGTTGGAACCGCAATCAGCATTAGGTTGCGATTTCCGCTTTGTAACTCAGAGTAGTAAGCAGCCCAACCCCATCGACTCAACCCCGACTGCTCCTCGATTTCAACAACCTCCAGGAGATCATGTTCTGACATTCGACCGATTAAGATTTCACCAGTCTTCGCAGTCACATTTTCTTCGACGATAGACATCAGAACTTTAACTCTGCATCAGAAGGTCGAACATAGATGGCTCTCAACGCGTTCGCGCTGAGGTCAGCTGCCGTGGTCAACCGCATGGTCGCCAATAATGCAACGTGCTCGGCCAAATTCAAAGCTGGTTCGGCAAACCGCCAGGACTTTGGTGAAGAACTGTCACTCGACGTGGCAATTATTTCGTGCCCTCCTCTTTCGGCAGCTTCAATAATCACGTTTGAATGAACACGTGCGCCTTCACCTGTCCAACAGATCCCAGCCATCTGGAAGTATCGTTCAACCATCCTCGATGGCGATAGATGCGTTGGCTCATCCAAGGCCTGGACCACACCTTCGAGGGGCATAGAAAACATTTGAGCAAATATTTCTCCGCGTCCGGCCGGCAACAAGGCCACAGTCTTTTCAGACTTACCAGCTGAATGCGCGATGGCTTCAAGCGTTGGGATACCCAGGCAATTACGATTTAGCGTGGCCGCTAATGCTTTGACGGTCGCAAGACCAATTCGAAGTCCAGTAAAACTGCCTGGCCCTGAAGCCACTGCAAAAACGTCCACGTCACGAACTGTAAGATCAAGCTTGACCAGCAACCGATCAATATCAGCCAGTAGCGTGTTCGAATGGGAAGTCGTCGCATCCCCACAATCACTTCCCAAAACTTTTCGCGCCCGAGAAATACAAATACTGCCCGCGAGGGTAGCCGTCTCAACACTTAGAATCAAAGGATCCACGGTCACAACTTCATCTCTTCAATCGAAAAGCTATCCAGCCATATAACGCCAAAAATCGGGCAAGGCGATGATGTGCATTCATTTCGCGCTAGTTTCAATACGATCGCATCACATAAAGAAGGCGAAGTGAACTCAATAACTTGTTTTTGCCATTCGCTGTTTTGCGGAAGACTCCCTGACTGGGCCAGCATTACATTAGTACCTGCATCAACAACTCTAAGCAGCGGTAACCCGCCACTGATGATGTCCTTGGCCTTCACGGCAAAGCTTATCCTATAACGTGTTTGCGGTTTTACGATTATAGTTTGCGAAACGACAACTGCGGCAGTTGGTGAGTCCCCATCAAAAGCGATACGTAGACTCTTATCACCGCTGTCTTTATCAGACGTGTCCTGTGATGCTTCCACTTTTGACAGTTGCCGGGAAATGTTCCAACCAAATCCAACTTCACTGAGACTGATCGTGCCTTCGAAGCCGCCGTCATGAATCTGTAAATCGTTATTGCTGAGCTCGCCCGAACCTTTCCAGATACCGAATGCATCCCGATAGGCGTGGACTTCGAGTAGCGCCCTGAGTAGTTCACGCTTTTGTTCAACCGAAAAGAATTGCGCGGCCTGCGCAAACTGCTCACGAGTTTCTTTTCCCTTTCCTTTGCTAGCGAGAAATCGCGTGAAAGCCACTCGTGAGTCCGGTGAGTCGATGCCGGCAAGTTGTTCAGTCAGTTTTGCGTCTTGACGAGATAAGCTCCAGGCTAAATCAATGAGACTTGGCAAGAATGTTCGATTACTCTTCGCAGCGTCTCGCAGCTCAGCAAAGGCTTCGTCATAACGACCCATTCGTAAGCGTAGATTCGCACGTTGCCAGCGCGTGTGGGCATAGTAAGGCGCCTGGGTCACTGCTTGATCGAAAGCGCTCAGAGCCCCTTCGGAGTCGTTCAATTCATCTCGAAGCATGCCCAACTCCAACCAAACGTAATCATCGTTGGGACGCAAGCTGGCAGCAATTTCGAACTCTTTGGACGCTTCCTGAAACATCTGAACGTTTCTGAAACTTACAGCGAGGGCACGATGTGCATCAGCATCGCTCGGCGTCAAACTCACGGCCTCCGCAGCCGCTGGAATTGATTTAGCAACAAGAGCGTAGCGAGCCAACAATCGCGAGAAGCCGAATTGGGCTGACTCTGTGATGATGATTAGGCAAATGAATATTGCCAGAACCGAAATCACGATTCGCACGACATTCTCGCGACTTGCTTTTTGAGGTGTGTCGGGAAACGAATTCATTACAGAGTTCACTACAAACTAAAAACGTGCCCTTTCGAATAAAAGGGCACGTTCGAAAAAATTAATCTGAGATGGTTGTTTAGGTTCCGCTCGGATTTCCCTGGAAGACAGTGGTCGTTCCTACTACAACGCCAGTGCCTGCAGCGATAATGGCCACCGTTGCTGGAATTCCAATACCAAACAATCCTCCGCCACCTGCGGCGCCAGCACCAGCGGCACCTGCTGTTCCGGCACCAGCGGCAGCTGCCGCGCCCTGACCAACTACTGGAGCTGCGGCTCCCGGCGGAAAGCAGATATCCAATATGCCGCCTTTAGCTGGATCAGTTTTACCGGCGCTGCCAGTTTGCTCGGTCGCAACTTCACCTGTTGTTTTCTTCTTCGCAGTAAGTACTGCGCAGCCAAACACCAGCGTCGCCTTCATATTGCCTTTCTCGTCATAGGTCAAAACGAGCTTGGTGTTAGGTGCTATATCAAGCGTTCCCAACGGGCCAAGATTAACTGTGGCTGATTGGTCCGCTCCGGTTTCGATAGTCGTGCCCGTAACAATCGACGCGCCAGTCGTTGCGCTGTTTCCGTTTACCGTGATCGGCTGATTGTTTCTTGTTGTTAGTCTGGCAATAAACTGCTGGGGAACCGGGACGGGGTTGGGAGTAGGCGTAGTCGGTGCCGCAAAAGCGATCTGAACTGCAATCTGCGCTGTCGCAAAAAGCGTTAGCACCGCGACGGCCTTATAACCCTTACGTCTTCTTAGATTCATCTAGTGATCCCTTCTAATTTATACATATCGACCGACTAAAATCGCCCTTTGGCCTTTGAAGTTTACCGTTGTTCAAACCATTGGTCAATCAATATTTACCGGCCTAAAAGTTAAATTCATCTCAACAAAAGCGGCTTCATAACTCACTTCTTTAAGTAGCGTTGAAAGAAATTGTCAGCCAGCTTGGCGTCGAGCGCTTTCAACTTGGAATACTCATCAAGTGCCCCCTTCCGATCTTTCAGGGCTACATACGCCACAGCGAGATTGAAGTGGGCCTCCGCATACTGCGGCTTGAGTCGGGTAGCTTCCTTAAACGAAGCGGCTGCATCCTGGTACCTCTCGGTGCGAAAATAGACGGTGCCGAGGTTGTTATGGGTTTCAGCGTTGCTTGGCTTCAAAGCTAACGTTCGCTTATATACCTCAATAGCCCGATCAAATTGCTGGGCCCTATAAAGAGCTGCCCCTAAACTATTGTAGGCTTCGAAGTAATCCTGCTTCAGGTTCACCGCCTGTTGTAAGGGTGCGATGGCTTCATTGAACTGGCCCCGTCCGTAAAGCGCAGTTCCCAAGTTGTAATGGGCTTCAGCAAACGCCGGCTTCCCTTTAACCGCTCGCTGTAGCACTTCAACCGCCTCCGGATACTGGCCCAACTTGTTATAGACTGCGCCCAAGTTATTTAACGCCTTGATATAGTCAGGATTCAGTCTCAGGGCTTCCTTGTACGCTTCAACTGCCTTGCGATAGTTCTCAGTAGCGGACTGCGGATCGACCGTTTCTCCAAGTTTTGCAAAAGCGAAACCGAGGTTGTTCTGCGACACTGGATTATTCGGACGCCTCTGAATCGAGTCTTGCAATTCAGTAATAGCTTGTCGGTAATCGCCGAGAGCTATCAACAAACTCCCCAAATTGGTTCTTGCATCCACGTAATCGGGTTTGATTTGGAGGGCGTTCCTGTAGGCCGTCGTGGCGTCCGCATACTTCGCGGTCATGTAGTACGCGTTCGCAAGATTGTATTGAAATTCGGGCGAGTCGGGTTTAACTGCCGCTGCTCTGACGAAAATTTCAAGCGCCTGTGGGTACTGCTCAACAACGTAGTGAGCCGCTCCTAAGTTGTTGAGCGATTCAGCGTCGTTCGGTTTCAGCCTCACCGCGTTACCAAACGCCTCAATAGCTTCCTGGTATCTCCCGGCTTTATAAAGACTCGCGCCAAGATTGTTATAGGCAACGCCGTCGTCAGCTTTTAAGCGAACTGCGTTACGGAGTGCGGCTATCGATTCGTTTTCTTTGCCAAGTCGATCATAGGCGTAGCCAAGATTACTGAATACTGTGGCGTCGTTTGGTTGGAGCCGAACCGTCTTTTCGTAAGCCTCGGCAGCCTCGGCAAATCTATTCAAACTTAAGTATGCGTCTCCCAGGGCATTTTGTGCGTCGGCCCAATCAGGTTTTTGCGCAACTGCCTGCTTGAAAGCAGTCAGAGCCTCTTCAAACTTATCGATCGAGCTATACGCGATACCGAGATTGAAATGAGCATCCGGATCGTCTGTCTTTAGCGAGACCGACTTCTTGAACGCCTCCGCCGCTTCGTTGCCCTTGTTGAGGCTGAAGTATGCGGCCCCAAGGTTGTTATAAATAACCGGATCCTGCGGCGCGTGTTTCAGAGCGTTTTGGTAAGCCTCGACCGCCTGCGCAAACTGGCCCAGATCGTAAAAAGTGTTGCCTTGATTCTTGAACGCTTCAGCTTGATCACTATCAGAAACTCGCGTACTGGCAACGACATCCGTTTCCCCTGTTCTCGTGTTGGGCCTACGTGGTGGATTATTCCGCGCAACTTCGACAGGTCTGGAAGGCTTCGGTTGTCGTTTTACTACAAGCAGCGAGGCTGCGCCGCCCACAAGGTCCCGAACTCGGGCGGGTCGTTTAAAGATGACCGCGGCGCCACCCATTATGTCTTGGCCCTGGAATGCGCCCGACCCGCCAATGTCCTGCGGCAGAAAATAAGCAGCAGTTTGGAACAGAGGCAATGTGGTGACTGAGAAAACCATCAGCCACCCGATGCTTGCAGTTGATCTCATTCTCAATCTCTTAACTTTGGACATCGAGCCTCTTCGTTGCCAACATTACAAGAACCAAAAATACAAACGCATTGACCAGCAAGTGCAATCCAAAATCTACCAGGCTGTGAACAGCTACCCCGGTCATTCCCAACACTGCAGCAAAACAGATCGCCCGCTGAAAACGATTCTCCGAAGCCAGGTTTACTCGAACGGCGCGAAACAGCGATACGACAAACCAAATCCCGATCGCCAAGCCAACCAAGCCACCGCTAGCTAAAAGTTCAAGGTAGTCGTTATGAGCCTCCTGTGGAGTCATGACACCGGAGGCGTCGTGATAGGCCGTGATCGAAACCCAGTAAGCACCCATTCCAACACCGAGCACTGGATGCGCAGTAAACATCTTCCAGCTTGCTCGCCAGATCTCATTTCTTGTGGCCCCTCCTCGAAGACCGGTTGAGCCTGGGTAAATTTCTGTGCTGGCGTTGCCAAAGCTACTTACGAGCTTGTCGCCTCCAACCCAGACCGCGCCAACCAAAATCACTCCGACCAAACAGATTAAGAGAACCACACGGACTAGCTTTGATCGTAAGAATCTGTAGGCCGCCGGCGCATGTCCATAACCAACCTTACCGCTCGTCAACAAAAGTGACGCAACAACTACTTGGGCCAACATTGCCAGTATTCCACCCCGCGAATTCGAAAGCACCAGGCCCATCCAAATCGGTATCAACAGCGCAACGTAGCTAAGCACTCGCTCTCTCGTAAGGCCTCGCGTCAGACCTATTCCCAACCCCAGGCCCAGCGCCATCTCCATTAGCAAAGCAAAATGATTCTTGTTAATGAATTGGCCATAGCCCTGACCAGGCATCGTTCGAGGTAATACAAAGCCAGGTTGAAGCTGAGCCGTCTGACGGAGAATCCCAAAGAACGCACTAGCAACAGCGACTCCGAGAACTACATGAATCAACACGTTGATTCGCTTCTCGGTTGCACAGTAGCGATACAACATCAAGAGGCAGGCGGTTAGCGCGAGCAGTTGAAAGGCAAAGAACCGTGTCTGATAGGGATCGCCACTTATCGCGTTCCACGGATTGAGCGCTGAAATAGCTGGATCGGCATTGCCACTTCGCAGCCTTATGGTCTGCGCAAACGCGAACGCCGCCATCGACAGCATCGCCAGCAAAACGCCGCGCGAACCGCCGATTCGAATCTCACGACTCAGCAGACTTTCAACAATCGCGACAATACAAATGGTGAAAACACCACATACGAACGCTGCTTTCCACCACGGTTCTACAGTTCCGTACGGAATGGCGCTTCCGGCCAACAGCACCAACAGACTCACAAAGACGACTCTGTTAAGAAGGCGAGCGATCCTGATGCTAGTGGTTCTTTCAGCACCCATCGCGAAGTCGGCTGTTATCGATTGCGACATCAGCTGCCGATCTCATCTGCGATAACTTCCATCGATATCTCTCTTGCAAGTGAGGGCGCTTCATGAGCCTTCATAATTCTGGCGACTGCCTCAGTGAACTCTTTGAGGAACAAGTTGCACAGATAGTTCGTGTCGACCAACAACGATTCACCCTCGAGA
>Ga0207691_10001700_pt1 | contig 21736 bp, 18 predicted proteins | sample KBSM13metaG_FD_184327 | JGI IMG/M metagenome (GOLD analysis project Ga0207691, IMG submission 184327) | Miscanthus rhizosphere microbial communities from Kellogg Biological Station, Michigan, USA - KBS M1-3 metaG (SPAdes) (version 2) | ecosystem: Host-associated > Plants > Roots > Rhizosphere >... | reverse complement strand
CGCCTCAGATCTTGACGAAGATCTTCCTGCGATGGAGGACGCCGAAGATCGCGAACCAGATCGCGAGATAGGCGAGCGCGAACAGGAGAGAGCCGAGCCTCGGGTCTGCGAACCGGTCGAAGACTCCGCGGTAGATCGCCGTCCAGAGCGACCGCGGTTTCCCGCCTCCATCCGCTCCCGGGACGCGGATGGCGATGAGCGCGACCGAGACGAGCGACGAAAGCGTGAACGCCGCGATCGCGTTCCGGCCCAGCCAGACGAAGGGCGCGGCGATGTTCCGTGCGCCGCCGCCCGCAACGTCCACGAGCGCCACACAGAGCGCCAGCGCCAGCGCGGCGAGGCCCGCCATGAGAACCGCGTAGGACGGCGTCCAGAGGTTCTTGTTGATCGGGATCATCCGGGCCGCGCCCAGGCCGATCGCGGTCGCCGCGATTCCGGCCGCGGAAAGCTCGATGACCTTGCGTCCCAGCGAGACCGGCGCGCGGAGGCGCTCGCCGGCGAGGATCCCGAGAAGCGTCGTCGCGATCGCCGGGAGAGTCGAGAGCAGTCCTTCCGGGTCGAATGTCCCGTTCCACGTGTGCGTCCCGAACACCGCGCGGTCGAGCCTCGCCGGCAGACTCCCTTGCGGGTCGAGCGGTCCGGCCGCGAGGAGGATCGCGTAGACGAGCAACAACCCGGCCGCTCCCCAGCCCGCCGCGCGCACACCTCCCGCGAGATAGATCAGGCCCGCGGCGAGCACGCACAGGCCGATGCGCTGCAGCACGCCGGGGATGCGGTAATGCTCCCGGTGGAAGGCGAGAAACCCGACGAGATTCAAGCCGAGGCCCAGGGCGATCAGGATCACGGCCCGCAGAACGGTCTTGCGCGCGAGCGCGCCGCGCTGCGCGCCGGACGCCCGGCGCTCCCCGAAAGAGAGCGCCATCGACACGCCCACGAGAAAGAGGAAGAACGGGAAGATCGTGTCGGTGTAGGTCCAGCCGTGCCATTCGGCGTGGCGAAGCTGCGGGTAGACGGCCGACCAGGTTCCGGGGTTGTTCACGACGATCATGCCGGCGATCGTCGCTCCCCGCATCGCGTCGACGGACTCGAGCCGCTGCATCGGGTTACTGTAGCCCCGTGTGGCATCTCGTCCCGCTGATCCAGCTTTTCTCGGCCGAGCCGGCGCCCGCCGATCCGACGCTGCAGCGGCAGGGCTCCTACGAGGTGGCCCTGATGCTGCCGCCGGGCGGGCTCTATGCCGAGCAGGAGATGGAGATCGAGTTTCGCGTCCTCGAGGTCGAGACTCCCGGCTCGGACGGATCGGTGCAGCCCCTCCGCCGGGCGCGGATTCGTGTCGAGGCCGACATGCCCAGCATGCCGGCGATGCCGAAGTTCGACGAGATCGCGCACAGCGAGGGCATCCCCGGCGTCTTCGGAGCTCATCCGGTCTTTCCGCACGGCGGCGACTATCGGCTGTGCCTGACGATTCTGTCGTCCCAGCTTCCGAGTGCCGGCGACCCGCGTCCGGCGACCCCGGTCACGTTCGAGTTTCCGCTGCAGGTCCAGGACGCGGCCTCCAGCCCGAGAAGTCCGTCCCAGCGGGTCCGGCCGTATGCCCTCGACGTGACGACGAAACCGTGGCGCCCGGTTGCGGGCGAGCCCGTCGAGCTGACGCTCGCCGTGCGCATGACGTCGTCCTTCGAGGGTCGCGAAGTCACGGACTTCGATCTGCAGCACGAGAGGCTCATGCATCTCTTCATCGTGCGTGACGATCTGACGATGTTCGCCCATGAGCACCCGGAGCTCACGGGCCCCGGAACCTTCCGCCTGCGCTGGCGATTTCCGCAGCCCGGGCGCTACCGGATCTTCGCCGACGTCGCACCGAGGGACGCCGGGTCGCAGGTCCTGTCGGCGACCGTACAGGTCGACGGCGAGCCGGTGCCGGCTCCGAAAGACCCCGTGCGTTCTGCGACGCGGGCGAGCTTCGCATGGCCGGAAGAGGGAATGCCGGTCGGACGCACGCTCACAGTGACCGCGATGCTCACCGATGCCGACGGGGGACCGGTGCGCGATCTCGAGCCGTGGCTCGGGGCGATGGCTCACCTGATTCTCGTCCATCAGGATGCGGAGACGTTCGCCCACGCCCATCCCGACGACCGAGAGCCCGGCGTGGGCCGCGAGGGCCGAATACCGTTTCTCGTGCGCCTGCCGAAGCCGGGGCGCTACAAGGGCTGGCTTCAATTCCAGCGGACGGGCCGAGTCGAGACGATCGAGCTCGCCGTCGAAGCCGTCCCGCGGCCCTGACGCCCGCCGCCTACTTCTTGTCGAAGCGGCCGGTCAGGCCGTCGGGCTCTTTCCCCGCGGCCCACCCGTCCACCACGCGCAGGCCCTCGAGGTCGAGGACGACCACGACGTCCGCGTGTGTGGCCGAAACGAAGGCGCGTTTGCCGTCGGGAGTGATGAAGATTCCGACCGGGGCCGGGCTCGCGCCGAATTTCCCCTGGAAGACGCGCGCTCCCGAGGCGGCCACCGCGTCCCGTCCCAGGGGAATGCGCTTGATCTCGGCCCGAGTGGCGACGTCGTAGACGCCGACGTCCCCGGACTCGGTGAACGCGACGAGGGCACGCTTGCCATCCGGGGTGATGCGCACGCGGATCGGAAACTTCCCGGCCTTGATCGTCGCGGCGACTTTGAGCGTCTTCGTGTCGATGACGGAGATGGTGTCGGTCTCGCGGTTGACCACCCAGACCTCGCGCCCATCCGGCGTCACGTCGATGCCCTCGGCGCCCTTACCGGTCGGGACGTCGCCGACGACGCCTCCCGGAAGGTCGATGACGGTCACGACACCGTCCTTGAGCGAGGAGACGTAGGCCCGCTTGCCGTCGGGAGACGCGACGACCATGTGCGACAACGGGTGCCCCGTCGGCAGCCGCGAAAGGACCTTGGCCCCCTTGGGATCGACCACGACGAGCTCTTTCTTGCCCTCGGCCGTGACGAGCAGCCGTCCGTCCTTGAGCGCGGAGAGGCCGTGCGGTCGGGCTCCGGCGCCGAGGTCGACGCGGCCGACGACCTTTCCGCTCGCGAGCTCGATGAACGAGACCATATGACCCGGGGCGCCGGTACGGCCGTAGTCGCTGACCGCGACCGTCTTTCCGTCGGAGAGAACCTCGGCCTCGTGAGGACCGCTCTCGACCGGCGCGGTCCACTTGAGCTTCCCGGTGGAGCCGTCGAGGACCGAGATCGAGTTGTCGGACTTGTTCACGACCACCAGAAGGTCGTTCGAGGGCCGCGGCGTCGGCGTCGGCGTCGGTTGGGGAGTGGGCGTCGGGGAGCCGCCGCGCCGTCCCCGAGGCGTCGCGCGCGGCGTCGGCGTGGGCGGCGGCGTGGGTTGGGCTTCTTCCGTGCCTCCTGTCGCGCCTCCCGTCGAGCCCGTGGGCGGCAGGACGTTGGGCGAGCCCGAAGCCGTTTGAAGCAGGAGAAAGCCGGTCAGAGCGAGTTCGAGCATCGTCTCTCCACCTTATACGGGCAGAACCTTGAGCGCGCCGGGCCGCGTCGAAAGGCTCTCGGGAGCCCCGGACCCGCTCACGGCAAAGTCATCCTCGATGCGGACGCCGAATTTGCCGGGCAGGTAGATCCCCGGCTCGACGGTGACGGTGTTGCCGGCAACCAGCGGCACGGTGTTCCCGCGCACGAGATACGGCGGTTCGTGCCCGTCCATCCCGAGGCCGTGTCCGAGCCGGTGCGTGAAGGACGCGCCGTAGCCGGCCTCGTCGATGACGCGACGGGCCGCTTTGTCGACGTCTTCGCCCGACGCACCCGCCCGCAGGACCTCGATCCCGGCGCGCTGAGCGCGGTCGACGGCGTCGTAGACCTTGCGCACTTCGTCTTTCGGCGGCCCGAAGCAGGCCGTGCGCGTGACGTCGGAGGTGTAGCCGCGGACCTTGCAGCCGGCGTCGATCAGGACGACGTCGCCCCGCTCGAGAGCCCGGTCCCCGGGCGCTCCGTGCGGCAGGGCCGCGGAGGGCCCGAACTGGACGAGGCCGCCGCCCTGAACGCCGAGCTTTCGAAACTCCTGCTCGAGGATCGCGGACAACTCGCTCTCGGTCATGCCGCGCGAGAGCCTGCGCTGGCAGCCTTCGATGGCGAGGATCGTCCGGGCCGCCGCGTCGCGGATGAACGCGCGTTCCTCGGGACTCTTCACCATCCGCAGCGCATCGAAGACCGCGGTCGCGTCCTGCATGCGCACGGAGGAACCGGCCGCGGAGGAGATCTGCGTGGCCGTGTGATACGCGGTCGAGCCCTCGATCCCGATCGTTTTCGCCCGTCCGAGCGCCCGCGAGGCGAGGACCATCGGATCTTCATCCTCGTTCCAGGTCACGACCTCGTCCACGACGACGTCGCGGCGATGGTTCTCGGCCTCGAAGTTCGGGGTGACGAGAACCGCCCGGCCATCGACGGCGAGAATCAGTGCCGTCAGCCGCTCACTGCGGCCGATCGCGAGATTCGCCGACCAGGCCAGGTTGGTCGAAGGGGTCAGGAAGAGCGCGTCGAGGCCCCGGGACTTCGCGGAAGCCGCGAGGCGCGCCTGACGGTCACGAAAGACGTCCGGGGCGAGAGCCGGGGGAAGAGGTGGAGCGCTCCCGGGCGCCGGATCGGCGGCCCCGGGGTGCGGCGAGGTCGCCGTCGTCGCCGCGGCGGCGCCGGCGGCGGCCACCCAGGTGCGGCGCGTCATCGTCATGCGGCGCGTAGGATACCGTGCCCGCCCGGAACGCCCGGAGTGCCCGGCGCGCCCGAAACGTGCGTCAGTGCGAGGGACGGCGGCGCTCGGCCCGGCGGCGATCCGCCCGGTGAGCACCTACGGTGCTGTAGCGATCGTAAGCGCGCCTGTCGGTGTGATGCTCGGTGCGGCGGTCGGCCTGGTCGCGGCGGTCCGCGGCCGGCGCGCGCGTGTGTCCTTCCGGGGTCATCGTGGAGGTTTTCCTGTTCGGGGGGTCGGTCGTTCCAGACACGGGGCGAGGCAACGTGCGGGAAACGGCAGTCATTCCCGCGTTCAGTAGACCCCTCCCGTCAGGTGGACGATGGCCGTCCAGAGACCCCGGCTGAAACGAAAGGTCAGAAGGGGGACCACGATGGCCGCTCCGCCCCACACGCCCAACATGATGGGCAGCGGCCAGAGCGGCGAGAACGCCGACGCGATCATGAGACCGAAGGCGACGACGAAGGTATTGATGTCGAGTGATCCGACCCACTGACCGTGCTCGCGCGAGAACCGCACGCCGCAGCAGGAGCAGCTCTCGTGCATCGTGAAGTACGTCCGAAACAGCCGGCCCTGGCCGCACACGGGGCAGCGGAGGCGCAGCCCTCTCCACACGACCTTGCGCCAGTAGCCCTCGGGCCAGCCAGTGCGGTGGTGTGCCGTCGTGCCGCGCCACGGAAGAACGGGAGGCGGATCGGGAACCGGGGCGGACATGGGAGATCGATCTTACTCCCGTGCCGGCGGGGTGACGGGCGGCGCAGGCGCCGCGGACCCAGCGAGCGGAATCCGCTGTCCCTCCTTTGCGACACCGACCCCGCTCTCGGCGAGAGCGGCCTTCGCGTTCTCGTCCCAGAGCAGCCGGTTGGTGTGGTTCAGGTGGACCAGGTAGACGCGGCCCCTGGCCTGCGGCATCCCGGCCACGAGGGCCGCCGTTTCGGAAACGAGCGGGTGCGGGATCTCCGCGATCGAGCGGCCGGGAATCTCGTCGGCGGACTGAAACGTGCCGTCGACGAATGCCACCAGGGTGGGATCTTCGAGAAGCGCCGGCAGACTCCGGTCCCATTTCCCCCACTTGTCGATGTCGGGCAGCCAGAGGATCGCGCGAGACGGGCCGCGAATGAGCCAGGCCACCGTGTCGGAGTCCTCGTCGCGGTGCGGAACGCGGATCGGCGTCGCGCGCAGGCTGTCGGTCAGGACGACTTCGCTTCCCGGCGCGACCTCGCGGATCGCGATGTTCTCGAGCGCCACGAGCCGGCTCCAGGGCTTGTTCTCGCGCAGGAACTTCGCCATGGAAGGCGTGCAGTAGACGGGGACGTTTCGCGCGCCGAGGATTTCGCGGCCGAGCTGGGCGAGGCCCAGGTAGTGGCCGACGTGCGCATGCGTGAGCAGGATGCCGTCCGGACGGCCGCCGAGGCTCTCGATCTGGTCGGCGAAGTCGGGTGTGGCGTCGACGAGGAATCGACGGCCCGCGGCCGGGTCGACGAGGCCGAGGGCCGCGACGTGCCGCCGTTTGGCCGGGTCGGTGCGGGCCTCGACGCAGAGAGGCTGGCGGCATCCGGCGTGGGGGACGCCCCCGTCCTGCGCGATCCCCAGGACGACGGCGTAAGGGCCCGGCGCCTCGAGGCCCGAAGTTTGCAGAGCGAGGGTGAGGAGCGCCGCGGCGAACAAGCGGCTCGTGACTGTAGACTGTCGCCCCTAAACTGTCGACTCCCCCAAGGAGGAGCCCATGGCCCGAAAGAGTTTGTCCCGTGCGACCGCCGAGGCCCTCGGCCCGATCGTCGTGCCGCTGGTGACCAAGGTCGCTTTGCCGATCGCGATCGAAAGCCTCCGCCGGGGCGGGAGGTTCGACACCGACCGCTTCTACGCCGAAGCGAAGGAGAGCCTCGCGAAGGGTTTCCAGAAAAGCCGGCCCGAGCTCGAGGATCTGAAGGACGAGCTCTCGGAGCGCGGATCGGATTTCTATTCGGAGGCGCGCAAGCACGGCGCCGATCTGCTCGAGGCCCTCACCGAGAAGGGCACCGCACTCGCCGAAGACTGGGTGGGGCGTCCCCGCCCGCGCCGCCGTTCTCGCGTCGGCAAAGTGCTCGTCGTTCTGGCCGTCGTGGGCGCCGTCGCCGCGCTGGTGACGCGCGGAGACCGCTAGGTCCTTCGCGCGTCATCCCGAGGAGCGCAGCGACGAGGGATCCCGTGCTTTTCGAGTCTGGGGTCGTTACCGCCGACCTGCGGTCGGCGTTGCCTACTACCGTGGGTCTGCCTCTGGTAGCCGGCTCGAGCCTGCGGCTCTCAGGACAAATACAAACGGCTAGCCGACGGCTAGCCGTTTGTATTTGATCCGGTGCGGCTGGTCCGCTTCCATGCCGAGGCGTCGCTTCCGGTCGGCCTCGTACTCCTGGTAGTTCCCCTCGAACCAGACGGCCTGGCTCTCGCCCTCGAAGGCGAGGATGTGCGTCGCGATGCGGTCGAGGAACCACCGGTCGTGGCTGATGACGACGGCGCATCCTCCGAAGTTGACCAGCGCCTCCTCGAGCGCGCGCAACGTGTCGACGTCGAGGTCGTTGGTCGGCTCGTCGAGGAGCAGCACGTTGCCGGCCTTCTTGAGCGTTCGCGCGAGGTGGAGACGGTTGACCTCGCCGCCCGAGAGATCGCCGATGCGTTTCTGCTGGTCCGGGCCCTTGAAGTTGAACATCGAGACGTAGGCCCGCGCGGGGATCTCGCGCTTGCCGAGGACGAGCTTCTCGAGCCCGCCCGAGATCTCGTCAAACACGGATTTGCTCGGATCGGCGCGGTCGCGGTCCTGGTCGACGTAGGAGGGCACGACCGTATCGCCGACCACGAGCTTGCCCGCGTCGGGCTTCTCCTTGCCGACGATCATCTTGAAGAGCGTCGTCTTGCCGGCGCCGTTGGCGCCGATGATGCCGACGATCCCGCCGCGCGGCAGGTCGAAGTTCAAATCCTCCATGAGGAGCCTGTCGCCGAAGGCCTTGCGCACGCCTTCGGCGCGCACGACGACGTCGCCCAGGCGGGGTCCGGCGGGGATGAAGAGCTCCTGCGTCTCGCCGCGGGTCTCGGGGCCCGAGTCGGCCAGCAGCGATTCGTAGCGGTCGATGCGGGCGCGGCTTTTCGCATGCCGCGCGCGCGGAGACATCTTGATCCATTCGAGCTCGCGCTGGAGCGTGCGGCGCTTGGCCGTCTCGGCCTTCTCTTCGAGCTCGAGTCGGTTCTCCTTCTGCTCGAGCCAGCTCGAGTAGTTGCCCTTCCACGGGATGCCGGCGCCGCGATCGAGCTCCAGGATCCAGCCCGCGACGTTGTCGAGGAAGTAGCGGTCGTGCGTGACGGCGACGACGGTGCCGGGGTATTCGGCCAGATGGCGCTCGAGCCATGCCACGGACTCGGCGTCGAGGTGATTCGTCGGCTCGTCGAGGAGCAGCAGGTCCGGCTTCTCGAGCAGGATCTTGCAGAGGGCCACGCGGCGCTTCTCGCCCCCGGAGATCTTCGTCACGTCCGCGTCGGGGGGCGGCAGGCGCAGGGCGTCCATCGCGATCTCGAGCTGCCGGTCGAGCTCCCACGCGTTCACGGCCTCGATCGCGTCCTGCACACGCTGATACTCGGCCATGACCTTCTCGCTTTCGGCCTCCGAGAGCTCTTCGGCCAGCTTCTCGTTGAGCTCCTCGAACCGCTTGAGGAGACTCCGCGTCTTCGCGACACCTTCCTCGACGTTGCCGAGGACGTTCTTCGAGGTATCGAGCCGCGGATCCTGCGGCAGGAATCCAACGCGCGTGCCGTCGGCGGGAAAGGCCTCGCCGGCGAAATCCTTCTCGACTCCGGCCATGATCTTCAGCAGCGTGGACTTGCCCGCGCCGTTGAGGCCGAGGACGCCGATCTTGGCTCCCGGGAGGAAGGACAGGTAGATGCCCTTGAGAATCTCGCGCTGCGGAGGCACGACCTTCCGCAGGTTGACCATCGTGTAGATGTACTGGTGCGCCATAGGGCGGGGGAGTCTATACGAGTTGAAGGTTGAAGGGGGAGGGTCAGACCTGGCCGATGTTGATCCCCATCGTGCCGAGGAGACGCTCCTCGTAACGGACCTCGCCGAAGCCCGCCGAGCGCATCAGGGATTCGACGCCGCGCTGCGCGGGATAGCGCTCGAGCGAGGCGGGGATGTACGCATACGTCTGCGGGTCGCGGTGGAAGATCCATCCCACCGCGGGCATCACCGTGCCCAGGTACGCTCGGTACAGCGCGGCCGGCAGCGCGCGATCGGGCTTGCCGAAATCCAGGACGACCGCGCGGCCTCCGGGCGCGAGCACGCGCCGCATCTCCAAGAGTGCGGCGGGAATGTCGGCGACGTTGCGCAGGCCATAGCCGATCGTCAGAACGTCGAACGACCCGTCGCGAAAGGGAAGGCGGAGCGCGTCCGCCTGGATGAACCGGCTCCGGCGCCCGCCCTTTTGCCGGCGCCGTTTCGCCACCGCGAGCATCGGAAGCGTGAAGTCCGCGCCGAAGACCGCGTCGGCCCCCTGCTCCTCCGCGAGGAAGCAGAGGTCTCCGCTCCCGCAGCAGAGGTCGAGCACGCGGGCGTTCCGCGGGGCTCCCGCGAGCGCCAGGCGGACGGTCTGCCGCTTCCAGATGCGATGCATCCCGAAGCTCATGACGTCGTTGACGAGGTCGTATCGCCGGGCCAGCCGGGAGAACATCTCGCGCACCTTCGGCGCGCGATCCTCGTCGTAGGAGAGGTACTTGTTGCTCACCCGGCCGGACACTATAGACGGGCCGGGAAGGGTGGCACGGTTGTTGTAAAGTCATACATTCCATGGCCGAACCGTCCCCGAAGCCCGTCAGCGCCGATGAAGCACGCCGTGTGGCCGAAGAGGCCCGCGAGAGCGAGTGGCAGGCGCCCTCGTTTCTGAGGCAGATCTTCCTCGGCAACTTCCGACTCGACCTCGTCCATCCGTTCCCGGCCGCCCCGCCCGAACGCCCGGAGTTTCGCGACTACATGGAGCGCCTCGAGCGGTTCCTCGTCGAGGAGGTCGATCCCGACGCCATCGACCGGGAAGGCAAGATTCCGCCGTCGGTCATCAAGGGCCTCGCCGCGCTCGGCGCCTTCGGAATGAAGATCCCGACGGAATACGGCGGCCTGGGCTTCACGCAGCGCGAGTACGGCGAAGCGATGAAGCTCATCACCTCGCGCGACGGCAACCTCGTGACGCTCCTCTCCGCGCATCAGTCGATCGGGGTCCCGCAGCCCCTGAAGCTCTTCGGGACGAAGGAGCAGAAGAAGAAATACCTTCCCCGGCTCGCGGCCGGCGCCGTGTCGGCGTTTGCCCTGACCGAGGCTCAGGTCGGATCGGATCCGGCCAACCTGTCGACGACCGCGACGCGCACGCCGGAAGGCGACTACATCCTCGACGGCGAGAAGCTCTGGTGCACGAACGGCACGATCGCCGAGCTCTACGTCGTCATGGCGCGGCACCCGGACACGAAGAAGATTTCGGCGTTCATCGTCGAGAGGTCCTCGCCGGGCGTCGAGGTCGTCATCCGTTGCCACTTCATGGGGCTGAGGGCCATCGAGAACGGCGTCATCCGCTTCACGAAGGTCCGCGTCCCGAAGGAGAACCTCCTCTGGGGCGAGGGCAAGGGTCTGAAGCTCGCGCTCATCACGCTGAACACCGGCCGGCTGACGCTGCCGGCCTCTTCCGCGACGCTCGGCAAGCGCTGCCTCGAGATCTGCCGCACCTGGTCGAACGAGCGGATCCAGTGGGGGCTGCCCATCGGGCGCCACGACGCGATCGCGCAATTGCTGGCCGAGATGGCGGCGACGACGTTCGCGATGGACGCGATCACGGATCTCGCTTCGTCCATGGCCGACATGGGCGACCGCGACATCCGCCTCGAGGCGGCGGTCGCCAAGATGTGGAACTCCGAGGAAGGCTGGAAGATCGTCGACCGCACGCTCCAGATCCGCGGCGGCCGGGGCTACGAGACCGCGGACTCTCTGCGCGCCCGCGGCGAGGCGCCGATCCCGGTCGAGCGGATCCTCCGCGATTTCCGGATCAACCTCATCTTCGAGGGCTCCTCGGAGATCATGCGGCTCTTCATCGCGCGCGAAGCCGTGGACACGCACCTCAAGATCGCCGGCCCGTTTGCCGACCCGAAGGCGTCCATGTCCGCGAAGCTCTCGGCCCTTCCGAAGATGGCGGGCTTCTACGGCTGGTGGTATCCGAGCCGCTGGCTCGGCTGGGGCGGCTGGCCGCGTTTCTCCGAGTTCGGGCCGCTCGCCGGCCACGTCCGGTTCGCCGAGCGCACGACGCGCAAGCTCGCGCGGACGCTCTTCCACCAGATGCTCAAGCTCGGCCCGAAGCTCGAGAAGCGCCAGGCGCTCCTCTTCCGTGCCGTCGACATCGGCGCGGATCTGTTCGCCATGGCCGCCGCGCTGTCCCGCGCGGATGCAATCCGCCGCAGCGGAGCCGCCGAAGCGCCGAAAGCCGCCGAGCTCGCCGACATCTTCTGCCGCGGCATGCGCCGTCGCATCGCCGACCATTTCCGCGGCATCGGCTCCAACGACGACGTGGCGAAGTACCGGACCGCCCGGCATCTGCTCGACGGCGAATTCGCGTGGCTCGAGAAGGGGCTGACGGCGATGGAATTCGATTCGGGAGAGCAATCCGCGGTGCCGTCGCGCGCGGTCTCCCGATAGCGGGAAGTCCCCCAACGGGGCCGCGGTGAAAAAAGTCCTCGTCGGGCTCGCCGTGCTCGCGGCCCTCGCGGGGGCGTTTCTCTACGGGTTCGTGGGGCGCGAGCAGCGCTGGTTTCCGTACTACCCGCTGCGGGATGCGTACCGCGCTTTGAAGCCCGCGTCCGTCCCGCACCGTTATGCCAGAACTCCCACGGACACCTCCGCGCTCGCACAGCGCGAGGCTGTCGGCGCGCTGACGCAGCTTCCGTACCTGCAGGGCTACAACCCCGCCTCGGGAAAGACCGGCGTGCTCGTGTACGACGAGGCACGGGCATTCCCGGGCTGGAATCTCGCGTTGTCCGCGCACAAGACCCAGGCACTTCTTCTCGACATGCAGGGCCTCGCGCATCACCGCTGGTCGATCGAGTCCCGAAAGATCTGGCCCGATCTGAAACTCGGCCGCGCGACCGCCCACTATGCCGAGTACTGGCGCCGCGCGGAGCTCCTGCCGCAGGGAGATCTTCTCGCCATCTGGGAGTACATCGGACTGGCCCGGGTCGATCGGAGCTCGCACCTGCGGTGGGCGAGCCTCAACGGCGCGCATCATGACCTCGCCGTGGCGTCCGACGGCACGATCTACGTCCTGACGCGCGAGGTGAAGGTCGTGCCTTCCGTCAATCCCCGTGATCCCGTCGACGTGGATTTCGTCACAGTGCTGACGCCCGACGGGAAAGAGCTCCGGCGGATCTCGCTCCTCACCGCCTTCGAGCGCTCCGACTACGCCGCCGTCCTCGCACACATGGCGAGCGAAGGCGACATCCTGCACGCCAACTCCGTCGGCATTCTCGATGGACGCCTCGCCGACCGTTCCCAGGCGTTCCGCGCCGGCAATCTGCTCGTATCGTTTCGGAGCCTCGACGTCGTCGCCGTCCTCGACCCCCAGGCGGAGAAAATCGTGTGGGCCCTCCTCGGCCCGTGGCGCGCGCAGCACTCGCCGCGCATTCTCGACAACGGCCGGATGCTTCTCTTCGACAACTTCGCCGGGATGCGGCTCGGGTTCTCGCGCGTGCTGGAGCTCGACCCCTTCACGCAGGTGATCGCCTGGCGATATGGCGACAACGAGGCGCAGCGGATCTTTTCCGAGTCCAACGGCCAGGCCGATCGCCTCGGCAATGGCGATACGTTGATCGTCGAGTCCAACGCCGGACGCGCGATCGAGGTCACGCCGGAAGGCGAAACAGTCTGGGAGTACGTCAACCCTTTCCGCACCGGCGAGAAGAAGGAGCTCCAGGCCACGCTCACGCAGCTCTCGCGGTTGCCCGCGGGCCTCGATCTCGGGTGGGCGGACCATCCACCGGGTGAATCGGCCGCGAGAGCCCGGACCGGGCCGTAACGCTTCGCTCCCGCGTAACGGCGCCGCCCGATTGGGAACTCATTGCTCGAAGGCAATGCGGGCTCGTCACGAGAAGGCGGACAGCGATGGAGGAGCCCGCGAGACCGGCGAGGCGAGCAGTGAGCCTCGTGTCGGACCGCGACTGGCGCCCGGCCGTCCGAAAAAGGGCTCCGCCCGCGCGGGGATAGTATTTCGCCTCAGCAACGTGGCTCTTGCACCGGGTACTCGGCTCGGCCCCTACGAAATCCTGTCGCCGATCGGCGCAGGCGGAATGGGGGAAGTCTACGCGGCGCGCGATTCCAGGCTGGATCGGCGGGTCGCGATCAAGGTGCTTTCGGCGGATCTCGCGTCCGACGGCGCGCACCTGGCGCGATTCCAGCGCGAAGCCAAGGCGGCGTCCTCCCTCAACAATCCCAACATCGTCACCGTCTACGACGTCGGTGAGTCGGAGGCGGTGTCCTGGGTGGCGATGGAGCTCGTGGAGGGCAAGTCCCTGGCGGATCTGATCGCGGAGGGGCCTCTGCCGGCGCGCAAGCTCCTCGATCTCGCGGGCCAGATCGCCGACGGGCTCGCCGCGGCCCACGACGCGGGAATCGTGCACCGCGACCTCAAGCCGGCCAACGTGATGATCACGCGGGAAGGGCTCGTCAAGGTCGTGGATTTCGGCCTCGCCCGCGCCTTTCAACGGAACGGGGGAGAGCGCACGCAGGCCACCACGGAAACGTCGCCTCCCACGCTCACCGGAGACATCGTCGGCACCGCCGGCTACATGTCTCCGGAGCAGGCGAGAGGGGAGCCCGTCGATTTCCGGTCGGACCAGTTCTCGTTCGGGTCCGTCCTCTACGAGATGGCCACGGGCCGGCGCGCATTCAAAGAGAACACACGCATCGACACGCTTTCGGCCGTGCTCCACGACGATCCCGAGCCGATCGCGCGGCTGCGGCCCGGAATCCCTGCGCCGCTGCGGTGGGTGGTCGAGCGCTGCCACGCCAAGGCGGCCGCCGACCGGTACGAGTCCACGGGCGACCTCGCGCGGGAGATTCGAGGCATCCGAGAGCATCTATCGGAGGTATCCGGAAGCGCGGCCGTGGAAGAGCCGGCGGCGCGTCGGAAGGTCGGGCTCGCCGCCGCCATTCTTGCCGCGCTGGTCCTGGGCGCCGGGCTCTGGGCGATTCTCGGACGCCCGCGGCCGGCCCAGAGCGGTCCCGAGTTCCGCCGCCTCACGTTCCGCGGGGGAGTCGTCACGCGCGCGCTCTTCATGCAGAAGTCCAATTCCATCCTCTACACGGCCTCATGGGTCGGTCAGCCCTCGCGAACGTACCTGACGCTGCCCGAGGCCAAGGGCGCGGATCGGAGCCTCGACGCCGAGACTCAGGTTCCGATGGCCTTCTCCGAGGATGGCTCCGAGGTGCTCGTGCAGCTCGGGCGATCGCGGCCGTCGCTGAACTTCTTCGGAACGCTGGCGTGGTGGCCGGCCCTGGGCGGCAAGGCACGGCCGTTCCTGGAGAACTCAGGCTGGGCCGACTGGGCCAAGAAAGCGCACTTCGTGGCCGTGGTCCAGGAAGAGGGCTCCGAGCGCGTTCTCCAGGTCCGGGATGCGGCGGGCAAGCTGTTGAGACCCCTCTTCCGCACGACCGGTGCGATTACCTATGTCTCCATTTCTCCCGACGAAACGGAGGTCGCGTTCATCCATCATCCATCCCGCACCGACGATGCGGGCGAGGTCCGGATCGCCTCGGTGGACGGATCGCGCGGCCGGGCTCTCACGCCCGTGTTCGAGCGCTGCGTCGGGTTGAAGTGGAGCGCTCGCACCGGCGAAATCTGGTACACCGCAAGCCGCGCGGACGTTTACACGACCGCCCTTTGGGGCGTGGATCGCAAGGGCCGCACTCGCATGATCCATTCCTTTCCGGACTTTTTTTTCCTGCAGGACGTCTCCGATGAAGGGTGTCTCTTCGTCGCGAGCTCGGAGGAGACGGATCTCCTCCTGAGGATCGGCGAGGGCGCGCCGACCGACTTCTCGTGGCTCGGGACGACGATGGTGGCCGACATTTCCCCGGACGGAAGGACCCTCCTATTTCTGGACGGCGCCTCGGCGAACACTGTCGGCGTCTGGACCCGACCGCTCGACGGAAGCGAGGCGATCCGCATTTCGGACGGGGATCCCGGCAAGTTCTCGGCTGACGGCCGCTGGGTCGTGGCCACGAGCCGCGTCCCTACAGGGCTCCCGCAACTGATCGTGGTTCCCACGAAGGGAGGCAAGGGCCTCACCATTACGAGCTCCACGACGGCGGGCTACTTCGATCCCTCCTTTCTGGGATCCGACGCGCTGCTCTACGTCCGGGCCGAAGGCGAGCGGCGCGAGGTCGGACGGATGAAGCTCGACGGAACCGGCGTGGAGCCTCTCGGGGTCACTGGCTGCAGCGGTCCGGTTGCCAGTCCGGACCAGACCCGTTTCGTTTGTATCGAGGAACCCGGGCACAGCGCGCTCAAGCTCCACTCGCTCGCTCGGCGTGATGCGGGTCGGGCACTCCACACACTGGCTTCCGGCGCGACCTTCGTGTATGCGCGCTGGAATGCTCTCGGCGATCGGATCTTCGCGGTGACCACCGACCGGCGCCTCCTGACTCTGGATGCGTCGACCGGGGCGGTGTTGCGGGAACAGCAGGTTCCTTTGCGCGAGGGAATCGAGGGTGAGTCTCTGCTGGCGGCCGCCTGCAGTCCGGACGGGACCACCCAAGCCTATTCCATCAGCTATACGTCGTCCCGGCTCTATCTGGGCCGGGGCATGTCGTAGAGAAGGAGGAGGACCATGCCCATGCCCACCACCAAGGCGGCGTGCGAAGCGCTGGGTTTCAACTGGAACCCGGACACGCAGACCTGCACGATGCCCAGGATCAAGCTGATCAAGATGACAATCAGCAAGGGAGTCGGCTGCGACGGAGGTGGCAGTGCCGTCGTGATCAGGAAGAGACTCCCGCTCGATGTGCAAAAGGCCCTGATCAAGGCGGCCAAGTCGCCGCGACGGTCGAGAAGACGGCCGAGCCGGTAGCGCTTGTTGCCGAGAATCGTCCGCCACCCGGATCTGCTGGTCTGGTGGAATGACGATGGACCGGTGGTTCGAAACCTCGAGAGCGGTGTCACGCTCTCGGGCGATCGTCTCGCGGTCGAAGTCCTGGCGTCATTCGACCACCCGCGCGAACCCTCGGCGCGGGCATCGGCCAGGATCCGCGGCAAGACCCGCCTGCTTCGCCGCCTCGGCTTCCTGATCCCGGAAGCCGAGGCGCGTCGCAAGCGATCTCGGATCGCGGCGTGGAAAGAGAACGTCGCGTCGGCCCTGCACCACTCGGCCTCGAAGGACCTCCGATACGTTCCGCTGGGGCGGGCTGCCGAGGACTTCGTTCGTAAGCGCCTCCCGGCGCGCCGCCCGCCGCTTCTCAAGCGTTACCGCGACGCCGCGCGCGTCGCTCTTCCGGCGCCCGCGGCCGGCGTAGCCGACCTCGATTCGGTGCTCGTCTCGCGCCGCACCGTCCGGGAGTTCGGCCGCCAGCCGGTTTCGCTCGCCGACTTTTCGGCCGTCATCGGCGGCACCTTCGGCCGTACGGGGAGCCACGACGGCGGCCTTTTCGGCACGCTCCTGACGAAAACGAGCCCCTCGGCGGGCTCGCTGCATCCGATCGAGTGTTACGTCCTGGCCTGGAACGTGGAAGGGCTCGCTCCCGGTCTTTACCATTTTGACGTCGGCGCGGGAGACCTTCGCCGCCTGCGCCGCGGCCGCTTCCGGGCGCAGGCCATGCGCGCCGCATCCGGCCAGGCGTGGGTCGGCCGCGCCGCGTTTCTCTGCGTCATGACTGCCGTCATCGGGCGCAGCCTCTGGAAGTATCAGGACGAGGTGACCTACCGAACCCTCTTCCTCGACGCGGGCCACCTCGCCCAGACGTTCTGTCTGCTCGCGACCTCTCGGGGTCTCGGGCCGTTCACGACCGCGGCCATCCAGGACAGCTATGTCGAGACGCTTCTCGATCTCGATGGCGCGAGCGAATTTCCGGTGTACCTGTGTGGCGCCGGCAGCACGGCGAAGCGCAGGAGCGAGCCCTAGGGCGGCGCCGCCGTCGTCTTGCGGCATCGGAAGTTCGCGACTACGGGCGACGTCTTTCGCAGGGTCTCGGCGTTGTTCGACGGCTCCTCGCCGGCGGCCACGCCCAGCCGGATCCCGGTTTGGGGAAGCTCGAGATCCGGGTTCGACCAGAACACGACCCGGTCGCAGCGGCGATGCGCCAGCTTGCATTCGTCATCTTTCGCCATGAGCGTTCGAAACCGGGGTCCCGCGTTTCCTTCCGGAAGGTGGACGAAGCCATGGCTGAACGGGAACGGCTTTCGGGGCGAGGCCGCCGAAGCGTCGTCGGCCCAGTCGTGGCGCGCGCCCATCAGATGGCCGATCTCGTGCGTGAAGCTGTTCGTCCGGTCGGCGCAGCGCCGCGGCACGACCGCGAAGGCGGAGCCTTCGAAGGCGTTCGAGGGTGTCTCCATCAGGAACGCGTTCCCGCAAGTCGTCGCATCGATCTGTTCCTGCGTGTAGTCCACGATGAGGACCACGACATCCGCGCCGAGAGCATCCCTTCGGCTGTGCGCGTCGGCGAGCGCGCCGCCGGACCTCTGGAGGCTGCTCAGGTCGTTGGCGGGATGCCCCGACTCCTCGTAGGCCATTTCCTCGGCGCCCACGAGCCGGAACCGGGTCGAAACCAGACTCTGCGTGTTGGCGAGGTTGGCCTCCGCCATGTACACGTGGATCGATTCGCGCATCGCGTCGGCGCCCCCGCCTCTCTTGCTCGCCTTCGGCGTGAACAGCACGAGGACGTCGATCTCGTCTCCCGGATCGCTCGTGCAGGTCGCCGTCTGAGGCTCGTTCAGAACTCCGGAGGGGATCGGGTTTCCCTCCGACCGAAGCTTCGACGGATCGATCCGGCGCAGAACGTGGTCGGGCCCCACGAAGCGGATCTCGAAGAACTCCGCCGGTCCTTCTCTCGTCGGCTGCGTCGCGATGTTGGCGGCCAGGATGTCGCCGCGCGTCGAGAAGAGGACGGTGCTCGCTTTCTGGCCGGCCACACGCCCGGACCAGATCACCGACCCGTCGCGCTGTACGGCCGACCCGGAACGGATCAACTCGAGCGTGCGGTTGCCGTCGAAGAGCGGGAGGCTCAGGCGGGAGGCGTCGCGTGCGGCCGGAATGTTCACGGTGACGGACACTTCCCGAAGGACGCTCGAGTCCGGCTCCTGCGGAGGGATCGGCGCATGCGACCGCCGGAGCAGGACCGGCGCCTGCGCTCCAAACGCCTCGCAAGCGGCGAAGAAAACGAGCGACCCCAGGACGGTCCGGATGTTCATGGGCGCCTCCTGTCGAGGGCCGGATTGACCAGAGACTACACCGGCGCACAGTCCCTGGGCTAAACTCGCGCCGAATGCGCCTTTTCCGGGTACTCGCGGGCGTCGTCTGTTCGCTCGTTGCGGCCGCTGGCCAGGCTGCGACGTTCACCGTCAATTCGACGAACGACTTCGACGACGGAGTGTGCAATGCCGCGCACTGTTCGCTGCGCGAGGCGATCTTCGCGGCGAACGCGGCGGCGGGGACGGACACGATCCGTTTCGGGATCGGGGCGGGGCAGAGGACGATCCAGCCGGGCTCGGCGCTGCCGACGATTACGGATCCGGTGATCATCGACGGGACGACGCAGCCGGGCTACGGCGGAACGCCGATCATCGAGATTGATGGATCGAATGCGGGTCTCGGGGCGAACGGGCTGCGCATCTCGGCGGGCGGGTCGACGGTGACCGGGCTGGTGATCAACCGTTTCGTCCCGGCGTTTCCGGCGACCAATGGTCACGGGATCCTGCTCGAGACCGGCGGCGGAAACACGATCCAGGGCAACTACATCGGAACCAACTTCGCCGGCAGCGCCGCGCTCCCGAACGGGGGCGACGGCGTGCGGATCTCGGGCTCGACGAACAACCTGGTCGGACGCACGAGTCTCGCGCAGCGTTCGAATCTGCTTTCGGGCAACTCGACGTACGGAGTGCGAATCACGGGCGTGGACTCCGACGGGAACACGGTCGCCGGCAACCGGATGGGCACGAACGCGGCCGGGACCGCCGCGGTCCCGAACTCGGTGGCCGGTGTCGCCATCGACTCCGGGACGGGCAACACGGTCGGGTCCGGACTCGCGGGCGACACGCTGGTCTCGGGGAACGGGGGCGACGGCGTCGTGATCAGCGGCTCGGCCAACGGCACGATCGTGACGGGCTGCTGGGTGGGCCTGAACGCGGCGGGCACGGCGGCTCTGGCGAACACCGGTCAGGGCGTGAACCTGAGTGGTGTCGACGGCAACACGGTGGGCCCCGGCAACATCGTGTCGGGCAACCTGGCGAGCGGCATCCTCCTGATCAGCGGCTCGACGGGCAACAGCGTCTCGGCGAATTTCGTGGGCCTGAATGCGGGCGGCACGGCGGCCGTGGGCAATGCCCTCAACGGAATCATCGTGTCCGACGCCGACGACAATACGATCGGGCCGGGCAACGTCGTTTCGGGCAACGGGACCAACGGCGTGCGCCTGCGCACGGGCGCTTCGGGCAACGTCGTGAAGGGGAATACGATCGGCCTCAACGCCGCGATCACCGCGGCGATCCCCAACGCGGACGGCGTCCAGATCAACGACGGCGCCGCGGACAACACGATCGGCGGGCCGGGCTCGGACCGGAACGTCATCTCGGGCAACTCCAACTCGGGCGTGCTCGTCGTCGACGCGCCGACGACCGGGAACGTCGTGCAGGGGAACTTCATCGGCTCGAACGCCTCGGCGTCGGCGGCATTTCCCAACGGCGGCGACGGCGTGGCGATTCAGACGGGCGCGAACGGGAACGTGATCGGCGGCACGGTCGCCGGTACGAAGAACGTGATCGCGTTCAACGTCGCGCGAGGCGTTTCGGTCGAATCGGGGACGGGGAACGCCGTGCTCGGCAACACGATTTCCTTCAACGGGAACCTCGGCATCGATCTCGGCCCCGCCGGCGTCACGCCGAACGATCTCGGCGATCCGGACCCCGGGGCGAATCTGCTGCAGAACTTCCCGATTCTCTCGTCCGCTCTGCTGGACACCGCGAGCACGCAGGTGCAGGGCTCTCTGAACAGCATCGCGTCCTCGAGCTATCGGATCGAGTTCTTCTCGACGATCGTCTGCGACGTTTCGGGCAACGGGCCCGGCCAGCGGTTCCTGGGAGCCGCCGACCAGATGACCGATTCCGGCGGCAACGTGGCCTTCGTCGCGCTTCTGACGTCGGCCGCACTGGGCCCGTGGATCACGGCGACGGCGACGGACCCGGCGGGAAACACGTCGGAGTTCTCGGCGTGTCTCGCGGTTCCGGGCCCGTCGGTCTCGTCGATCGCGGCATCCTCGGGCCCCGCGGACGTCCCAACGGCGGTCACGATCGAGGGACTGAACTTCCAGAACGGAGCGACGGTCAGGATCGGCGGTGTCGCGGCGACGGGTGTCGCGGTCCTGAGCGGAACGCAGATCAACGCCTCGACGCCGGTTCTCTCGCCGGGGACCCTGAACGACGTGACCGTGACCAATCCGAGCTCTCTCTCCGGAACGATCTCGGCCGCGTTCCTCGCCGACTTCACCGACGTGCCCCAGGCCAACCTCTTCCACGACGATGTCGAGAAGGTGTTTCGCGCGGGCATCACGGCGGGCTGCGGCGCCGGTGCGTTCTGCGTCACGAGCCCGGTAACTCGGGCGCAGATGGCGGTCTTCCTCCTCAAGGCCGAGCACGGCTCGAGTTACGTGCCTCCGGCCTGCGCGGGCATCTTCGCGGACGTGACCTGTCCGGGCCAGTTCACGGACTGGGTCGAGCAGCTATCGGCCGAAGGCATCACGGCGGGCTGTGGCGGCGACAACTACTGCCCGGACAACCCGGTGCGGCGCGACCAGATGGCCGTCTTTCTCCTGAAGACCGACCACGGCAGCGGTTACGTGCCCGCGGCCTGCGCCGGCGTTTTCGAGGACGTGACGTGTCCCGGGCCCTTCACCGACTGGATCGAACAGCTCTACGCCGACGGCATCACCGGGGGCTGCTCCACGACCCCGCTCCTCTACTGCCCGGGCTCTTCGAACACCCGGGGGCAGATGGCCACGTTCCTGGTAACTACCTTCGGGCTTTGATGCTCCCATGGGGCTTCGTAAGGGACCTTCAAGTTACCGCCGAGTCAGACGCGGGCCTTCGGCCGCGTCAAGCTCGGCGTTGCCTACTGCCGGGGGTTTGCCTTCGGTGGACGGCTCCTGGTGCGGACCTTTTCACTTTGAGGTGCTGATATGGTCAGGATGATGAAAGCGGCGTTCGCGCTCGCATCTCTCTTCGTGCTGGCGGCTCCGAGTCATGCCCGTCAGGTGGAGAAGAAGGTGACCGGCGAATACTCGGCGACCGCGTCGATCGACACGCCCTCGGGCACCCGGAGCATGGCCTTCGACGTCGTCGTCTCGAGTCCGCGTAGCCTCGCCGAGATCATCCCGCTGAAGAAGGTCCTCGAGGACGGCGGCCAGAATGCCCTCGCCAATGCGATCCGGGGGAGCGGGCAGGGCCAGATCAAGCTCGGAGCGCTGGTCTACCCGATCGATCTCGTGATGGCCGAGAAGATCGAGGACGGATGGCGCTATCTCGTCGTGACGACGCGCCCGATCAAGTACAACGAGTCCGACGAAGACGGGGGAGCGTCGCTCAACTATCCGTTCGCGGTCTTCACGTGGGATTGGACTTCCTTCGGCTCGAGCGACGGCACGATCTACACGAAGGCCGCACTCTCGATCGATCCGGACGGTCACATCCAGGTCACGCAGTTCGACGGCGATCCCGGATCGCTCAGCGACGTCCGCCGCATCAACTAGGC
>Ga0207691_10001696_pt1 | contig 21750 bp, 22 predicted proteins | sample KBSM13metaG_FD_184327 | JGI IMG/M metagenome (GOLD analysis project Ga0207691, IMG submission 184327) | Miscanthus rhizosphere microbial communities from Kellogg Biological Station, Michigan, USA - KBS M1-3 metaG (SPAdes) (version 2) | ecosystem: Host-associated > Plants > Roots > Rhizosphere >... | reverse complement strand
CGCCGATCGCCGACATGAAGAATGTCGGGCCGCGTGAGGGTGGGTCCATCACCGCGGCCCAGTTCATCCAGCGGTTCGTCGAGAATGGCGTCAAATGGGCGCACATAGACATGGCCGGCAAGGCCTGGTCCGACAAGGCGGCCGCCACCTATGACAAGGGCGCGACGGGCTTCGGTGTCAGACTGCTCGACCAATATGTGGCCGACGTGCTGGAGCGCTGACCCGCGTTGCGGATCGATTTCTATCAACTTGCCGGAACGCCCGCCGAGCAAGTGATCGCGACGCTTGCTGAAAAGATACTCGACGGCGACGGCCGCCTTTTGATCGTTGCCGAGGACGAAGCGCAGCTGGCCCGCCTCGATCGGATCTTGTGGGATCAGGGGTCGGCAAGCTTCCTTCCGCACGGCGTCGCCGGAGGTGCCGACGATGCGAGACAGCCGATCCTTCTTTCGAGCAGCCCGGACGCTCCCAATCAGGCGCGCAACATGCTGATCGCCGACGGGCAATGGCGTGAGGCCGCGCTTACCTACGATCGCAGCTTCTACCTCTTCGACAGCGATACTCTGGAAGGAGCACGGCTGGCGTGGAAGCTGCTCGCAGGCAGGGACGGGGTCGAGCGCCGTTATTGGGCCCGGGAAGGTGGCAGGTGGGTCAAAAAGGCCTGAGGCTTGCCGCAGCACCATCTCGCGGCTAGGCGGCGCACCAATCCATTTTCATCCAATCACAGGAGACCGCCCGGTCATGGCCGCGACGCGCACCTTTTCGATTATCAAGCCCGATGCCACCCGCCGCAATCTTACCGGCGCCGTCACCAAGATGCTGGAGGACGCCGGGCTTCGCGTTGTCGCGTCCAAGCGTATCCATATGACTCGCGACCAGGCCGAGGGCTTCTACGCCGTCCACCGCGAGCGGCCGTTCTTCAACGACCTCTGCACCTTCATGACCTCGGGCCCTGTCGTCGTTCAGGTCCTCGAGGGTGAGAACGCGGTCCTGCGCAATCGCGAGGTGATGGGCGCCACGAACCCCGAGCAGGCCGCCGAGGGCACGATCCGCAAGAGCTATGCCGAATCGATCGAGGCCAACTCGGTTCACGGTTCGGACAGTGACGAGAATGCCGCGATCGAAATCGCTTACTTCTTCAAGCCGGAAGAAATCGTCGGCTAGACCTCAAAGGATCGGGCTCATCATCGCCAGGCTGTTCTGCCACAGCCTGCCGAGGAGCCCGAACCCGTTGACGACGTCCTGAGTCACCGGGTCGCAATCCGCGAGATACTCGTCCTGGCGAGCACGGAGGACGCCGGCGAATTGATCGTCGGCGAAGAGGATGTTGTTCTCGAAGTTGAGCTCGAAGCTTCGCCGGTCGAGGTTGGCGGAGCCGATCAGGCCGACCTTCCGGTCGACCACCATCGTCTTCGCGTGCAGCAAGCCGCAGTGATATTCGAACAGCTTCACGCCGGCGCTGACCAGGTCCTGGTAATAGCTCCGGCTGGTCCCTGCGACGACCATGCTGTCGTTGCGCTTGGGCAGCATGAGGATGACCTCGACGCCGCGGCGGGCGGCTGACGTCAGAGCGAACAGGACCTGGTCGTTAGGCACGAAATAGGGTGTCGTGATGACCAGCTCATTGCGCGCGGAATGCATCAGCTCCGCGAAGCAGGACGGCATCGAATCGTAGCTGACGGTAGGTCCGGTTCCGATCACCTGCGCGATCGCCCCGCCATCGCGTCCGTCCTGCGACCGCCACGGCTCGGCCAGCAGCGGGCTGATGTCGTCGCCTCCATCGCCGATCCAGTCCGATACGAAGAGGTATTGGCAGTGACGTGCGACCGGGCCTGCCCAGCGACTCATCACATCGACCCAGGGTGCGTAGCGCGGCTTGATGCGGAACTCGGGGTCGGCGAAATTCTGGCTTCCGCACCAGGCGATGCGATTGTCGACGATCAGCAGCTTGCGGTGGTTGCGGAGGTCCACCCGGCCGCGGATGAAGGTCCAGAGCGGGTTGCCCACCGGCAGGGCAACGCGGACCTGGACACCGGCTTCGGCCAATTCACGCCAGTGACGCGAACGGTGGAACAGGCGGGAGCCGAGCGCGTCTGCCATCGCCCGGACAGTGACCCCCCTACGGACAGCTCGCACCAATGCGTCCTTGATTTTCAGTCCGTTGGTGTCGGCAAGCCAGATGTATGCGCAGAGATGGACCGTGGACGCAGCTGCGTCGATGTCGGCGGCCATTTCGTCAATCGCGACATTGCTGTCGGCCGACAGTGTCACCGTGTTGCCGCTGGTCGGAGGCAGGCAGTTGATGCTTTGCGCGAGCGCGAACGGGGCATCGTAGAAGCCCGCCTTGAGCTTTGCGGTGAGGTTCCCGTCACCCGGAGGACGGGGCAATTTCGCCTCGATCTCGCGGCCCCTGACGCGCCGCTTGAGGCTGATCCGAACCTCGCCAAAGAGCAGGTAGGCAATGATCCCGGCGACCGGCAGGGCGATGACGACAATCGCCCAGGCCACCCTTGTCGCCGGTTCGCGGTGCGGCCGTAGCAATACGCGGATAATGATTGCGATGTCGGCGAGGATAAGGAGGACGTTGACCGCCGTTGGGAAGTCGAACGGCAAGTTCAGCCCCTGCTGAGTCCCGCTAGGCGGAGCGAGCGGCCGCCGAACAACCCGCCGCCCTCCCATTTGTATCTCAGTACGTACGACCCACCGCCCCGGCGATCGACGCCGGCCTCGACGTACCTGGCATCGATCCTGACAGGCACGCTGCGCGTGACGTCCTTGGCTTCCTTGTCGCGGCCCTGCAGCGCAGTTTTGACGTCGCTGGCGCTGAGCCGCCCGTCACTGCCAATGTCGATCGGCGAAGAGCCCTTGATCGTCACTTTGAGCGATTCGAGGCCATGCGACGGGTCGGCGGGAACGATCGTCAGTGTCCGGCCATCTGCGTCCAGCGTCCCGCGAAGCGCGAGCGGGACCGCCGAGCGATGCTCGATCACCTCGGTCGGCTTGTTCTGGTTGCTGCTCTTCCAGGCGATCCAGACCCCGACCGCCGAGACGATCAGGGCGGCCAGGGCGACCAATTCGCCAAAGTTGATCCAGCGGCGGCGAGCTTTTTCGTCGGTCATCGTCCGCCAGCTTCCAACAGCCGGCGCGAAGCCGCAAGCTCACGAATGCAGGTCATCAGAATTGATCCGCGGCGCGCATCAGCTTGGTGAGGCGAGGCGGTGCGCACGCTCGCCAGCTCCGTTCGAGCCATTCGCCGACCTGGGTCCAGTCGACGTCGCGGCGATTGAGCTTGATGCCCAGCCAGCCGCTCGCGCCATAATATTTGGGCCAATAGTAGATTTCCGGCTGAGCCTCGATCAGGCCGGTCATCTCGTCTGCGCCGCTCGCCTTGACCAGCAGCCCGACGGCTTCCTCGCCATGATGGTGATCCGCGATGATCGCGAAAAGCTTCCCTTTCTCGCCGCCGGCGGACCAGCCCGGTGAGCCGTGGCTGGTCTTGCGGCCGACCTCGGGAAGCTGCTGCGCGAGGGCATCGACCTGAGATTCGATCCAGGCAGAATCGAATGGGCGAGCCGCATATTCAGCCAGAATACGGGGATAGAGCTGGTGCTCGGCGATGAGAACGCGCTCGGCCAGCGTCTCGGGCGTGTCGCCTGGCACCACGGCGACCGCGACCTGGCCGAGCACTTCGCCCGAATCGAGCTCGTTGGTCACGAGGTGGACGGTGGCGCCGGTCGACTTGTCCCGGGCGGCGAGGGCCGCTTCATGCGTGCCGAGGCCCTTGTACTTGGGCAGCAGGGAAGGGTGAATGTTGAGGATCCGGCCGCTCCAACGCTCGACGAAGTCGGTCGGGATGATGCGCATGAAGCCCGCGAGAGCGATCAAGTCGACCTCAGCGTCTTCAAGAGCCTGATTTAGGGCTCGGAAGAACTGGGCCTTGTCGGCTGCGGAAGGTCGGGGAAGCCGGGCAACGCGCACGCCTTCCGCTTCGGCGAGATCGAGACCCGGAGCATCCGGTCTGTCGCCGGAGACCAGCACGACTTCATAGGAGCAATCCGACGCGCGTGAGGCATAGATCAATGCGGCCATGTTCGAGCCGCGGCCCGATATCAGTATCGCGACGCGGCTCCGCTCACGCATAGTGGGTTGCGGACCAGTCCTGATCCGAGGCCCAGCTGCCTGCCTTGCCGGTGACTGTGCAGCCGCGTTCGCCTGCTTCGATGCGGCCAATTTCGAACGAGTCGAGCACGCTGGAAACCGCACCGGCCTCGCCGGGCGAGACGATCACCGCCATGCCGACGCCACAGTTGAAGGTCCGCGCCATCTCCTCGGGCGCAAGGCGTCCCCCTTGCTGCAGCAGAGCGAAGATGGGCGGCAGGTCCCAGAGATTCGCTCTTACCTCGGCATGGCAGCCGTTCGGCAGAACTCGCGGAATATTCTCGAGAAGTCCGCCCCCGGTAATGTGTGCGAGTCCCTTGATTTGTCCCTGCTGGACAAGCGGGAGGAGGGCCCGGACATAGATTTTGGTGGGCTCCAGCAGCGCCTCTCCGAGCGATTTGGCGAGGCTTGGGAAACTCTGAGTGAGGTCCCATCCATTCTGCTCGACGATCTTTCGAATCAGCGAGAAGCCGTTGCTGTGAACCCCGGAGCTGGCGAGACCTAGGATCATATCACCCGGCGCAATATCCCGGCCCGTAAGTACCTTGTCGCGGTCAACCGCGCCGACGCAGAAGCCCGCCAGGTCATAGTCGCCTCCCGAATACATGCCGGGCATTTCCGCAGTTTCGCCGCCGATCAGCGCGCATCCGGCCTGCCGGCACCCCTCGGCGATCGAGGCGACCACCGCGGCGGCGACGTCCTTGTCGAGCTTTCCGGTTGCGTAATAATCGAGGAAGAACAAAGGCTCTGCGCCCTGGACGATGAGGTCGTTGGCGCACATCGCGACAAGATCGATGCCGACTCCGTCGTGACGTCCGGTCTGGATCGCGAGCTTTAGCTTGGTCCCGACGCCGTCATTGGCCGCGACCAGCAGCGGATCGCTGTAGCCGGCGGCCCTCAGGTCGAAGAAACCGCCGAAGCCTCCCAGTTCGGCATCTGCGCCGGGCCGCGCGGTGGAGCGAGCGAGCGGACCGATCGCCTTGACCAGCGCATTTCCGGCTTCGATCGAAACGCCGGCATCGGCATAGGTCAGGGGCTTTTGGCTCATTGCGGCGGTGACTAGAGACAAGCCGCTTGGATTTCCACGCCGTTGTCGCCAAAAGACGCCGCGAATGCTCGCCCGTCGGTTCGCCATCCCCATCATGCTGCTTCTCGCCGTCGTAGGCATCGGCGGTGCCCTCTATGCGCAGCTGGAGACTGGTGATCGCGGCATCGCTCCGCTCGATAGCTCCAACACCCTGGAGATCGGCGGCATCCACGTCGACGTCGGCGGCCCCGATGCGCAGAGCGCTCGCTTCTCCGGGTGGCGCGTCGCGCAGCGCCAGGGCTTCAGGATGCTCTGGGCGAAAATGCACAATGCGCCGGTGAATGCCGCTCCCAGCCTGCCCGACGGGACGCTCGACCAGATCGTCAGCTCCATCAATGTCGAGCGCGAGCAGATCGGTCCCAACCGCTACATCGCCGACCTCGGCGTGCAATTTGATCGGTCGAAGGCCGCCGGCTTCCTCGGGGTCGAAGGCGGTCAGGTCGAACGCACGGCGCCCATGCTCCTGATTCCCGTGATCGTTACCGGAGGGACTGCAACTTCGGTCGAAGTGAAAAACGCCTGGCAGCGGGCCTGGGCCGAGTTCCGGACCTCGCAGAGCCCGATCGATTATGTCCGGATCAGTGGCACCGGCGCGGACCCGCTGCTGGTCAACGCCGCCCTGATCAACCGCCCTGGTCGTGGCTGGTGGCGCAGCCTGCTCGAAATGTATGGCGCGAGCGACATTCTCGTCGCTGAGGTCCAGCTCCAGCGGCTCTATCCCGGCGGTCCGGCGCGCGGACGTTTCATTGCCCGCCACGGACCCGACAATGAGATCGTCGGAGGTTTCACGCTTACGGCCGCCAACGGTGACGGCATTCCGGCGATGCTTGCCGAAGGCGCTCGGCGTATCGACCAGCTCTTTGCGCAGGCGCACGCAGCAGGGCAGCTCACGCGCGACCCGTCGCTGAACATGCCGCCGCCGCCGGTCCTGCCTACGCTGCCGGAGGTCAAGGCGCCCGTGCCCGAGTTCAACTCGTTCCAGGTTCAGGTCAGCGGCAAGAACGTCAATTTCTACAATTTCGCTATGGCGCATCTCCGCACGACGCCCGGCATCCAGTCGGCAACGCCGGAGCAGATCAATCCCGGCGGCACGAGCTACATCCTCGTCCAGTACAAGGGCAGCCTTGCACAGCTTGCGGCTGCGCTGGGCGGTCGCGGATGGATCGTCGAGACGCCGAGCGGATCGGTCGTGAGAATTCATTCCGACAGCGACAAACCCCCGTCGTTAGCTGCGCCTCCACCTCCGGCCCAGCCGGCCGCGCCGCCGCAAGGCCAGACGGCGCAGGCGGTCAGCAATCAGGCCACGCCCCATCCATGAAGCACGGGCCGGATCAGATCGCGCTTCCGCTCGATTGGCCGCAAAGCGAAGGCGACGTCCGCTTCATCGTTACCTCAGCGAACCGCGACGCCTTCGAGCATTTCCGCAAGTTCAGCATGTGGCCGGTCAAGGCGACGATCATGACCGGACCGCGGCGCTCGGGCCGCACGCTACTGGCGCGGAGCTTCGTCGAACGGGTCGGAGGGCGCTTGTTCGACGATGCCGACCAGCGCGACGAGGAGGAGCTCTTCCACGCCTGGAACCAGGCACAGGACACTGGGCGGCCGCTGGTGATGGTCGCGGACGAGGCGCCGCCCGCCTGGACGCCGCGCCTTCCCGACTTGAAGACCCGGCTTGCGATTACGCCGGTCACGCGCATCGGACATCCGGATGATGAACTATTCGCGGCGTTGATCCAGCTGCATTTCGCTGATCGGGGCCTGCATATCCCGCCCGAGGCGGTGCGCTTCATGAGCGAGCGGTTGCACCGCGACTATTGGACGGCCGAGCGGGCAGTAGAGGCGGTGGACCGGCACGCGATCGCGGAGCGGGCGCGGCTGTCCCTGCCGACGATCCGGCGCGCGCTGATCGAGTCGGGAATGATCGGCGAAGCGGCTTAGCCGCAGCGAATTTTGGTGATTTTCTTGGCCTCGTCGACCCAGATGGTCACGCGATCCTCGCGATAATCCATCGTCAGCATGGTGTTCGGTGGTGCCCAGCGAAGCACCGCCGCCTTCGTGGCACGTATGACTGCAGCACCTGTATCGGCCGTTCCCAGCTGTCCAACGTACTGGCTAGTGTTGGCTTCGCCGCACTTGTGACCCGGGGTGACGCCGTGGACCTGCGGTTGCTGCGCGGCGCACGCCGCCAGCGTCATCGGCGTGAGAAGCAGAACCTTACGCATCCACAGTCTCCTTAACGGCAACCCGGCTCATCTTGAGCCTGCCGTTCTCGATCCCGAACGCGAGCCGGCCTTCAACCAGGTCGAGCGCGTCCTTGCCGAACTGCTCATATCGCCAGCCGGAAAGGATGTTGAGATTCTTGCGGACACCGGCAGCCAACGCCTCGAGGTCGTCGGAGCGGGCGATCAGCCGGGCCGCAACTCCAGATTCCTTGGCTCGGATCTTGAGCAGCAGCTTCAGCAGGTCGCTGACCAAAACCGCATCCTTGGTGAGGCCGGGCCGGCGCGGCTCACGGTCGGGCATTTCGCCTGGCCCGAGCGGTTTGGCATTCTGGATCGCATTCATCAGCCGGCCGCCGATATCGTTATTCCTCCAGCCGGCGGAGAGCCCACGGACACGGCCCAGATCGTCCTGGTTCTTAGGCGGATGGAGGACGATTTCGTTCAGCGTATCGTCCTTGATGATGCGCCCGCGCGGGAGATTCTTCTGCCGCGCCTCGGTCTCACGCCAGGCGGCGAGGGCCTTCAGGCGGCCAAGAACCGTCGGGTTGCGGCTGGGGAGCTTGAGGCGCTTCCACGCATCCTCGGGCGGGAAGGCGAAGCTCGAGGGGTCGGCCAGCCTCTCCATTTCCTCGTCGAGCCAGGCGCCACGGCCCGTCTTCTTAAGCTTTTCGACCATGCGGGGGAAAACGGTCGCAAGATGCGTAACGTCAGCAATGGCATAGTCGATCTGGCGCTTGTCGAGCGGGCGGCGTCCCCAGTCGGTGAAGCGTGCACCCTTGTCGAGGCTATGCCCGAGCAGGCTCTCGATCAGGTTCGAATATCCAATCTGCTCGCCGTGACCGAGGGCCATTGCCGCGATCTGCGTGTCGAACAGCGGGATCGGCATCTTTCGGGTGAGGTTATGGATGATCTCGAGGTCCTGGCCGCCGGCGTGAAAGACCTTCAGCACGTCGTGGTTCTCAACGAAGAGGTCGAGCAATGGCTTGAGATCAATGCCTTCCGCCTTGGGATCGATTGCCGCCGCTTCCTCGGAACTTGCAACCTGGATCAGGCAGAGATCGGGCCAATAGGTGTTCTCGCGCATGAACTCGGTGTCCACGGCGATGAAGGGCTGCTTCGCGAGGCGGTCGGTAAGGGCCTTAAGGTCGTCCGACTTTGTAATCAGTGGGTGAATACGCATGAGTCTTGGGGGGCTTTAGCGGGGGGTTCGCGGGTTGACAAAAGCCTTTCCCCCAGTGAAGCGCGGCGCGCGATTTTCTCCACAGTTTTCGACTGAACGGACCCATTTCCCGATGCACGCCTATCGTACCCATACCTGCGCCGCCTTGCGTTTGAGCAATGTCGGCGAAGCGGTCCGGCTTTCGGGATGGGTGCATCGAAAGCGCGATCACGGGCACCTGCTGTTCGTCGACCTGCGCGATCATTACGGAATCACCCAGATCGTCACGGACACGGATTCTCCGGCGTTCAAGACGCTCGATCGGCTGCGCGTTGAATCGGTCGTCACTGTTGAAGGCGAGGTGGTCGCCCGTTCGAAGGAGACGGTAAACCCGAACCTGCCGACAGGCGAGATCGAAGTTCGCGCCGGCGCGGTGACTGTCCAGTCAGCCGCCAGCGAGCTGCCGATGCCCGTCTTCGGCGATCAAGACTATCCAGAGGAGATCCGCCTCAAGTATCGCTACCTCGATCTGAGGCGTGAGCAGCTCCACGAGAACATCATGCTTCGCTCGGCGGTCATCGCGTCGATCCGGCAACGGATGGTCGAGCAGGGCTTCACAGAGTTCCAGACGCCGATCCTGACGGCGAGCTCGCCGGAGGGTGCGCGCGACTATCTGGTTCCAAGCCGCGTCCATCCAGGCAAGTTCTATGCCCTCCCGCAGGCGCCGCAGATGTTCAAGCAGCTGATCATGGTCGCGGGCTTCGACCGCTACTTCCAGATTGCACCCTGCTTCCGCGACGAAGACGCTCGCGCGGATCGCTCACCTGGTGAGTTCTACCAGCTCGACTTCGAAATGAGCTTCGTGACCCAGGACGACGTCTTTGCGGCGATCGAGCCTGTGCTGTCAGGCGTGTTCCAGGAGTTCTCCAATGGACGGACGGTGACTGCGGCCGGCGAGTTCCCGCGCATTCCGTACAAGGAAGCGCTGCTGAAGTACGGGACGGACAAGCCGGACTTGCGCAATCCGCTCCTGATCACCGAAGTCTCCGACCACTTCAAAGGCTCGGGCTTCGGCCTGTTCGCCGGTCTGGTCGAGAAGGGCGCCCTGGTCCGCGCAATCCCGGCCCCGGGCACAGCCGAGAAGAGCCGTAAGTTCTTCGACGACATGAACGAGTGGGCGCGCAGCGAAGGGTTTGCAGGCCTTGGCTATGCGACGCGCAAGGGCGGCGAGTGGGGCGGACCGATCGCCAAGAACCATGGCGAGGCGGGCATGAACGCGATCGCCGATGCGATGGGCCTGGGACCCGACGACGGGATCTTCTTTGCGGCTGGCAAGGAAGCCGACGCGGCCAAGCTGGCGGGTCTCGCGCGAACCCGCGTCGCAGAGCAGCTCGACCTCATCGAGAAGGGCTCGTTCCGGTTCTGCTGGATCGTCGACTTCCCGATGTACGAGTACAACGAGGAGCAGCAGAAGATCGACTTCAGCCACAATCCATTCTCCATGCCGCAAGGCGAGATGGAAGCGCTGGAGATCAAGGATCCGCTCGACATCCTCGCCTGGCAGTATGACATCGTCTGCAACGGAGTGGAGCTGAGCTCCGGCGCGATCAGGAACCACCGGCCCGACATAATGTACAAGGCGTTCGAGATTGCCGGCTACACTCGCGAAGAGGTCGACACCAACTTCTCGGGCATGATCAACGCCTTCAAGTTCGGTGCTCCGCCGCACGGTGGATCGGCGCCGGGAATCGACCGCATCGTCATGCTGCTCGCGGACGAGCCGAATATCCGCGAGGTCATCCTCTTCCCGATGAACCAGAAGGCCGAGGATCTTATGATGAACGCGCCGGCTCCGGTGACGCCGAAGCAGCTCAAGGAATTGCACATCAAGGTCGTCGAAGACTGAGCAAGCGACTTAGCGATTGTTCGAAATGTCTACGCCGGTTAACTTCGTCTTGTGGCGCAGTGGACGAACGAAGGCTCTAGCGGCGACGCGCTAGCTGCGTTGCGTGACCATGTCGGCGAGCTTCAATTGCCGCAGATCGCACATGGCCGCCGCGCCATCATCCTCTTTGAAGGGCTGCAGGGATCGGCAAAGAAGCTCGCGCTGAAGCAGCTCGCAACCGCCTTCGACCCGTGTCACCTCCACGTCTATCCCACCGCATTCGATCGCCGGGAGGCCAGCGAGGGTCACTGGCTCGCGCGCTTCTGGCGCCAGCTGCCGAGCGCGGGCAACACGTCCATTTTCTTTCGTAGCTGGTATCGCCGTGTGCTCGACGACCGCGTGTTGGGGCGTACGGCCGAGGAATCGATCCCGCGCGTCTTCGACGAAATCAATGAGTTCGAGGCGCAACAGCGGGATTACGGCACCCTGCTGGTCAAACTCTACTTCGACGTTAGCGCCGACGTGCAGGAGCGGCGGATGTCGCGCCGCCGACAAAGCCCTTGGCGGGTGCGCGGGGTGGACGACGACTTCATCCGCGCCGACGAGCCGGCGTATCAGTCGGCGCTTGAACAGCTCCGCGCCAACACCGATACCCGCTGGTCGCCGTGGCGGACGATCGACGGCGACGACGAGCAGCAGGCGGCCGTAGCGACACTAGAAGCGATCGCTGATGCTTGGTCGAAAGCCATGCCCTCAGGGCCCCCACAACTCGTCGCTCACTCCGGATAGCTGATCGTCATCACCTCGTAGCTCTTCTCGCCGGCCGGCAGGCGGACGATGCGCTCGTCGCCGATGCGGGCGCCGACCAACGCTCGAGCCAACGGCGCATTCCACCCGATCCGCCCGTTCGAGGCATCCGCTTCATCATCGCCGACGATCGTCAGGGTGCGGCGGTTGTCATCCCCGTCGGCGAGTTCGACCGTGGCTCCGAAGCGGACCTGGTCCCGGGTCGGCTGCGCAGCAGGGTCGACGACCTTGGCCTGTTTCATGATCTTGGCGAGATATCCGAGTCGGCGATCGATCTCGCGAAGGCGCCGCTTGCCGTAGATGTAGTCGGCGTTCTCTGATCGGTCGCCGAGCGATGCGGCCCAGGACACTGTTTCGACGATCTTGGGGCGCTCGATTCCAAACAGTTCGTCATATTCAGCGCGGATGCGCGCCAGTCCTTCAGGCGTGATGAAACGGTCGGCCACCGGCGTCCGTTATCAGGCCGGGCGATCCTTCCCAAGGTAGCGCGAGACGTGGACCGCTTGCTGCTGCGGCTGAGTTGACCGGAGCGAGTCATAGACCACGCTGTTCTCGATCACCCGCTGAACATAGGAGCGCGTCTCCGAATAGGGAATCGCCTCGATCCACTTCAGCACATCAACCTGGCCGCGCGGGTCGCCATATTGCCGAACCCACTTGCCCACATTTCCGGAACCAGCGTTGTAGCTGGCGACCGCGAGCGGGATGTTTCCGCCCCAAATGTCGAGCATCCGCTGAAAGTAGGACGAGCCGATCATCACGTTGTAGCTCGGCTCGCTCATCAGCTTATAGCTGTCGAAGCCGATACCCATCTTGCCGGCCTGCTCACGGGCCGTTCCGACCATCAGCTGCATCATCCCGCGGGCGCCGGCATGGCTGACCGCATACGGATCGAACGAGCTCTCCTGGCGGCTGATGCCATGGGCGAGCGACCAGAGCTCACCCGAGACGGAGGTCCGAAGGGTCGGATAGGCTTGTCGAACGTAGAAGGCCGAGCCTTTCACGCGCGCCATCCGAGACGTCCAGACCGCGAGATCGTCACGACCGATTTGCTGACCAAGCTCGACGGCAAGATTGCGATCCGTGTCATTGTCGAGCGATTCGGCGAGCGCCTTCACGAAGAGCGCCTGCTCGGTCGAGCGACCCTGCTGGCCGAGCACCCGGATCGCCTGAACCAGCCGGCGGCTGTTGAAAGCGGCGCGCTGGAATTGCGTTGTCACAAATTGCGGCAGCGCAGCAGGAGGGGCGGGGACCGACCTTCCAAGCCGCTCCAGCGCGAGCTGGCCGTAAAACAGCTCCGGATAATTTGCTGCCCGGCTGAAATAGTCATTGGCCTGCTGGAACCGGCCAGCGGCCAGGGCTGCACGGCCAGCCCAATAATTCCCTTTGGTTCGAACCTGCAGCGACTTACCGCCCTGCGCGTAGCGGTCGAACATCGCGATCGCGCTGAGTGGATGATTGGTCCGATCCAGCGCTACCGTGCCTGCGAGCCACGCCAGCGTCGTATAATCGTCGCGCATGCCAAGCGGCTGGTCGGCGATGGCGATCCCGACCGGGAGTACGTCGTCGAGCTGGCTCGCAATGTTGAACGCGGTTTGCCAGCTGCGGGCGTCCTGGGCGTCACTCGCGAGCTGGAGCTGCATGTCCATGAAGCGCTCGGGATCGGCGGGCCGGATTGTGAAGCTATGCTCGCGCGCCAGGAGCTGCTGCGCTGCAACCGCATAGTTGCTCGCGCGAAGCCAGCGCGCACGGTCCATCATGAGCCCCGCGTCGCTGGTGACGCTGCCCGCGACTGCCTGATAGCGGCTGTCGGCATCCTGGGAGTTCTGCTGCATCGCGACGCGGGCCGAGAAGGCGGCCTGCCGCTCCGGGCTGGTCGCGGTCAAGAAGCGTGCAGCATCATCCGCCTTCTTGGCGAACAGGAGCGCGTCGACACGACCATCATTGTCCGCTCGCGTGAAGCTGCTGCCGTAGCGGCTCCAGATCGCTTGTTCGTCCGCTGACGACAGGTCCGCCGATCGCCAGGCCTTGCGCGCGGAGTCGAGCGCGTCGGCTGCTCGTCCGGTTGCCGCATAGGCATCAGCCAGCCGTGCCCATCCATTGCCGGTGCGCGGTTTGTCTGCGGCGAAGAACTCCAGGACCGTGCCTGCATTCTCTCCGGGCTGCATAGATTTCTCGGCCCAGCCGCGAATGCGGTCGTGGTCGGGCCAGTCAGGGTTGGCGATCAGGAAGCTTGCATAATCGCTGAAGCGATAGCCGCTGCTCTGGCGCAAGGTGCGCCACTGATCGAGCGCGGAACCGACGCTCGGGGTATATGCTGACGCGGCAGCATAATTGCCCGGCGCAATTTGCGCCGAGCTCGAAGGAGCAATCGCCAGCAGCGCTGGCACTAAGACAGTGGCACGCCACATGCTGGACATATTGGCTTGCCCCTCCTTATCAGGCCGTGAACGCGGCCCCACATTTCAACCCAACGCTCCGCCGAGGAGGCAAGTTCATGTTTTTCGGCTCGATTCCGGCGCTGGTGACGCCATTTTCCGGCGGCCGTGTCGCCGAGGACACGCTTGCCGAGTTCGTCGAATGGCAGATCGCTGAGGGCTCGAACGCGCTGGTTCCGTGCGGGACGACCGGTGAAGTCGCGACCCTGACGGCCGATGAACACCGCGCGGTCATTGCGCACACGGTCGAGGTGGCAAACGGAAGGGTGCCGGTGATCGCGGGCTGCGGGACTTATTCCACCGCGGCATCGATCGAGCGGGTCCGCGTAGCAGCCGACGCGGGAGCGGACGGAATCCTTGCGGTGGTGCCTTATTACAACAAGCCGAGTCAGGCGGGCCTCATTGCCCATTTCACCGCCATTGCCAAAGCGTCGCCACTACCGATCGTGGTCTACAACGTACCATCGCGGACCGTGGCCGATATTTCGGTGGAATCCCTGGCGGAGCTATCGAAACACCCGAAGATTGTCGCCCTGAAGGACGCCACCGGCAACCTCGCGCGGGTCTCGGCGCAGCGCCTCGCATCCGGCGAGGATTTCATTCAGCTTTCGGGGAACGACGACATGGCCCTAGGCTTCAACGCGATGGGCGGCAGGGGGTGCATCTCTGTCACCGCAAACGTCGCGCCTCGCCTCTGCTCCGAGTTCCAGAAGGCGATGGCTGACAGCCGCTGGAATGATGCCTTGAAGCTGCAGGACCGCCTCTATCCGCTCCACGCCGCCCTCTTCACCGACGCGTCACCGGCGCCCACGAAATATGCACTGTCGAGGATCAGGCACGATTTCCCGCAGGAGCTGCGGCTGCCGCTGGTCGAAGCTTCGGAGGCGGCAAAACGTGCTGTCGATGAAGCGCTCGAGCACGCGGGATTGATCTAAGCGTCTCATGGCCAAGCCGCTTCCGCAGCCCTTCGACAAGCGAAAGGTCGTGGCCGAGAACCGGCGCGCTCGCTTCGACTATTTCGTCGAGGAGCGGTTCGAGGCTGGCATCCAGCTCACCGGAACCGAGGTGAAATCGCTGCGCCAAGGCGAAGGCTCGATCGCTGAAAGCTACGCGACCGCCGAAGGTGACGAGATCTGGCTGATCAACAGCCACATCCCGGAATACAGCCACGGCAACCGCCTGAACCACGAGCCGCGCAGGCAGCGTAAGCTGTTGCTGAAGGGTCGTGAGATAGCCAAGCTGCACGGCGCGGTGACTCGGCAGGGACTGACGCTCGTTCCGCTGTCCATCTATTTCAACGGCAGCGGCCGAGCGAAGGTCGAGCTGGCGCTCGCCCGAGGCAAGAAGGTGCATGACAAGCGGGATACGATGAAGGAGCGCGACTGGAAACGGGAGCAGCAGCGGCTGCTAAAGAGCAATGGCTGACGCGAGTCCTGCGCTCGTCCGTTGGATCAGGGGCCATATCCCCAGCCGCGAAACGGTCGATCAATATCGCCTCCTGCGGCCGTTCGCGCCGCATTTGCGCCATCCGTCGCTCTGGCGGTTTAATCGGCGCTCCGTACCTCGTGCGGTCGCAGTCGGCCTTTTCGTCGCGGTGATCATTCCGGTGATGCACACCTTTGTTGCGGCGATCGTGGCTATTCCGGCTCGGGCCAACGTCGCGATCGCCGCCGCCCTGACGCTCGTCGTCAATCCGCTCACAATTCCGCCGATGTACGTCGCTGCCTATCGGATCGGATCGTGGGAGCTGCATTACGATTCGAGGGTCGTCAGCACCGAGGCAGCGGAGCGCTTTTCGAGTGAACTCAGCCGGATGCTGTTCTGGCTCCATCATGCATCCGGGCCAATCGCCGTCGGGATTCTGACAATTGCCGCCAGCGCTGCACTGATCGGCTTTCTCGCGGCCAGCGTCGCATGGCGTCTGCGGACTGGAAGGCGGTGGCGGAAGCGCTCGCACCGGCCGATCGCGGCGCATCTGGTAGGATGATGCACATCTGGTAGCATGGGCTGCGACACCCATGCTGCACCAGGAACTGCCCCAGATCGAATCGACCCCGTTGGACCGGTGGGGTCGTTGGCTCGTCCCGGCGGTCGCAGGCGCGGCCGGGCTTACGGTGGCCGTCGCGCTGCTGCTTTTCGGACAAATGGTGCTGGCCGTACTCGCACTGGTGAGTGGCATTGCCGCTGCTGGAGTCATGGCTCGCAAGGCTCCGGCCGTGGAGGTTCCTCGCCAACACCTTGTTCCAGGGCCAGACTATTCTCTGGTTGGGGCAGCTCTCGAACTCAGCCAGGATCCAGTTGCATTGACGGACGATGAGGGGACACTCCTCGTCGTCAATCCAGCGTATCGCGAACGCTTTGGAGGAACGGGGACGCTGCAACTTGCCGCGAACGAGGAGGCGAGGGAGGCGCTGGCACTTGCACGAACGATGGCTCGACGTGACGGCGCCGGTTGTGTCGCGGGGGTGGATACTGTTGCGGGCGCCAGCCGCGTAGAGGTCGACCGGGTCGGAACGCTGAATGATCTCCTGCTGTGGCGATTCCCAGCGGCACCCGCGCGCGATCCGTTGGCGGTCGCATCCAGCCGGATTGGAGGAACGACCGGCGTGCAACTTGCCTCGGCCGGAGTACTCGCGGCCGTTGTCAACGCGAAGGGTGAAATCGTTGTCGCGAACAGCCTGTTCGCGGATCGTGCGATTCCACCTGGGCAGCACCTTCGTCAGGCACGCTTCTCCGATCTCGTCGATGTTGGCGAAGATGACAGGATGCGGCTGACCATCGAGGGTGAAGCAGGCCGACCGATGCGCGCTGTTCACGTGCCAAGCGCGGAGGATGGATCGGGGACTTTCCTCCTCTTCGATACGCCAGGCAGCGGAGAATCGCTGGGCGACTCATCGAACTTGCAGGCTTTGCTCGACATGCTGCCGATCGGACTGGCTCTGGTCGATCGGGACGGGCGCTTCCTGACCATGAACAGCGCGTTTCGGCAGGCCGCGGGGCTCAAGGGTTCGAGCATGCCGGTCTATCCCGGCGACCTGGTTGCGAAGGAGGACAAGGCCGCGGTAGCGGATGCGGTTCGCCGTAATGCGCGCGGGCCAGCGATGTCGGGCGACATCGCGGTTCGGCTCAACCATCAGGGCTTCGAACCCGTCGCACTGACTATCGCTGGCCTTCGCGGGCTTGGCGATGCAGCCGTACTGCTGCTGCTCAAGGACAATAGCGAGGAAGCAAAGCTCAAGCGGCAAGTGGCCCAGGCGACGAAGATGCAAATGGTCGGTCAGCTCGCCGGCGGCGTCGCCCACGACTTCAACAATATCCTTACCGCGATCATTGGCCACTGCGACCTGATGTTGATGCGCCATACGCCCGGCGACAGCGACTATGACGACATCCAGCAGATCAAATCCAACTCGAACCGAGCTGCAGGCCTAACTCGGCAGCTCCTTGCATTCTCACGCCAGCAGACATTGCGCCCGCAGGTCCTTCAGCTTCCCGACGTAGTCTCGGAGGTGTCCCATCTGCTGAAGCGACTGCTGGGCGAGACCGTCGAGCTGGTGGTCAAGCACGGCCGGAATCTAGGGCCGATCCGCGCCGACCCTGGCCAGCTCGAGCAAGTCATCGTGAACCTGGCCGTGAACGCCCGCGACGCGATGGCGGCAAAGGGCGGGGGCACGCTGACAATTCAGACCTATGCGGTGAAGGCCGACCAGGTGGCGGAGCTTGGCTCCGACATCCTGCCTGTGGCGGACTACAGTGCGCTCTCGGTCACAGATACCGGCACCGGCATCTCTCCCAGCGTGCTCGGCAAGATCTTCGAGCCGTTTTTTACCACCAAGGAAGTCGGGAAGGGGACCGGCCTCGGCCTTTCGACTGTGTACGGCATCGTCAAGCAGTCCGGTGGGTTCATCTTCGCCGACTCCAAGGTCGACGAAGGCACTCGTTTCGTCATCTATCTTCCAGTCCATCGCGAAGACGCTTCGGCCGCGAAGTCCCGCAAGAGCGACAAGGCGAAGAAGGACGAGCTATGGGGCAGCGGCACGGTGCTGCTGGTCGAGGACGAGCCGATGGTGCGCAGCGTCGCCGAACGCGCTCTGACTAGGCACGGTTATACCGTGATTACCGCCGACAATGGCGAGGACGCGCTTGCAGTCCTGGCGAAGAATGAGCCGGTCGATCTCCTGATCAGCGACGTGGTGATGCCGGGAATGGACGGGCCGACGATGGTCCGGGAGGCGCGGCAAAGCCGTCCGGAGCTCAAGATTCTGTTCATGTCGGGCTATGCAGAGGAGCAGCTTAGAAATTCGATCGACATCGAAAACGTGAATTTTCTGCCGAAGCCCTTTTCGGTGGTCGAGCTTGCTGAGGCTGCCCGCCGGACGGTCATGGGCAAATAAGCAGTTTGAGCTTTCGACATCCGTGTATATTCGAGTGCGTCAATGACCGCAGCCCACTCCATCCTGATCGTCGAGGACGAGCCGCTCATCGCCATGATGCTGGAGGACTTCCTCGATTCGCTTGGACACAAGGTCCACGGGACCTGTGACACCGTCGAATGCGCGTTGGATGAAACCGAAAAAGGGGGGTTCGACCTCGCCATCCTCGACGTGAACCTTAAGGGGGAAAATGTCTGGCCGGTCGCTACGAAGCTTCGCGAAAAGAACGTCCCGTTCGTTATCGCAACCGGTGGTCACGTCGATCCGCCCCCGCCCGAGTTCAAGGACGCGCCGGTGATCGAAAAGCCCTATACGGTTGACCGGGTCACCCCTGCCATTAACGCGGCGTTCGCCGGCTAACGATCGTTGCCGCTGATGCGGCCGCCGGCCCGCTGATTACCATTCCGCCCATGCTTGAGTTCCAAAGCCACCTGATCTTCCCGGTTCACGCAGTTCCGGCCGCTGGGCCCTTGCCACCCCGTGCAACGACCTTGTCACTGAGGACGCCCGACGGCGACACTCTGAATGGCGTCAGCATTCCACCGGACGAAGCCGATCCGAGCTGCACCTTGATCCTCGGCTTCGGAGGCAACGCCTGGAATGGCCAGGATGTCGCGGAATATCTCCACGAGCTGTTCCCTGACCATAAGGTCATGGCCTTCCATTACCGTGGTTATCCACCGTCGACTGGCTCGCCCTCGGCCAAGGCGCTGATTGCGGACGCGCCCCTGGCGTATGATGCGGCGGTCGCACGGGCGAAGCCAGCGCGGGTCATCGCCGTTGGCTTCAGCATCGGGACGGGTATCGCGGCTCAGCTATCCGCCACCCGAAAGCTTGATGGACTGATTCTAGTCACTCCATTTGACACCCTAAAAGGTGTCGCGCAGTCGATGTACCCGTGGCTGCCGATCGGGCCCTTGTTCGCCCACGATATCGACGCTGCGGCGCCGCTTCGGAGCAGCGATGTGCCGGTCGCGATCATTGCCGCCGAACGCGACGAAATCGTGCATAATGAGCGCACTTCAGCGCTGCGGAAGGTCGTTCCGCACCTAATTCTCGATAAAACCATCGCTCGAGCAGGGCATAACGACATTTACACGAGGTCGGACTTCCACGAGGCGATGCGCGAAGCGCTTGCGAAAATGAGCGACTAGCCGCTGCGCCTATTGGGGCCGGTCCGGGCCCCGGAAGCAAGCAATGTCATATTGCGAATTGGACGCGGTGTTCTTGTCGTTTATCCCCGCCTGGTGGCCGGCATAGTGCGCGCCGGAAACGCTATCTTCATTGAGAAAGGGCGAGCCGGGACCTGGGTCGCGGCCTGACTGGCTGGGCGCGGTGCCGCCTTCGTCTTCGCATTCGACGTTAGGCTGACCGGTTGTCGCGGTCGGTGAGATGTCACCAGACGACGGCGGAGTATGGGCCGGGGCCCCGAATGTCGTTGTTGGTGCGATTGCGATTGCGCCGGCGAACAGCAATGTAAGGGAGCGTTTCATGAACATCTCCATGTGTTGGCTGTTGATGTAAGCCCCCACAGGGAAGATACGCTCCGGCCCCGTAAACGCATCGGCCGGGCTCACGTTCCTCGGCCTATCTCGGGACACGTTAAGGTTACCGCGGGTGACAAGAGCACTTGCGGGGGCTTGGCACCCAATCCATATTCTTGATTTGAACCGGCAAATCGCTGCGGTGGATACGTTAACCGCCTTGCAGAGTTGATTGTGTCATAAAGCGGGCTAGCATGCCCGGGATAGTTCGGCCTGTGCGGCCGGGATGTAAGGAAAAGAATGACCAAGCTTTCAGGCGGCGACAGCAAGAGCACTCTTTACTGCTCGTTCTGCGGCAAGTCGCAGCACGAGGTCAGGAAGCTGATCGCCGGGCCGACCGTCTTCATCTGCGATGAGTGCGTCGAGCTTTGCAACGACATCATCCGTGAAGAATCCAAGTCGGCCCTGGTCAAGACGCGGGACGGCGTCCCGACCCCATCCGAGATCTGCAAGGTGCTCGACGATTATGTGATCGGCCAGGATCGCGCCAAGCGCGTGCTCTCCGTCGCCGTCCACAACCACTACAAGCGCCTCTCGCACGGCGCAAAGTCCGGCAACGACGTCGAGCTCGCCAAATCCAACATCCTTCTGATCGGCCCCACGGGCTGCGGCAAGACGCTGCTGGCGCAGACGCTGGCCCGCATCCTCGACGTGCCCTTCACCATGGCCGACGCGACCACGCTGACCGAGGCCGGCTACGTCGGCGAGGACGTCGAGAACATCATCCTGAAGCTGCTCCAGGCCTCCGATTACAATGTCGAGAAGGCCCAGCGCGGCATCGTCTACATCGACGAGATCGACAAGATTTCGCGCAAGTCGGACAACCCGTCGATCACCCGCGACGTGTCGGGCGAGGGCGTCCAGCAGGCGCTGCTGAAGCTGATGGAAGGCACCACGGCTTCGGTCCCGCCGCAGGGCGGCCGCAAGCATCCGCAGCAGGAATTCCTGCAGGTCGACACGACCAACATCCTGTTCATCTGCGGCGGCGCCTTCGCGGGCCTCGAGAAGATCATTTCCGACCGCATGCAGGGCAAGTCGATGGGCTTCGGCGCACATGTGGCGGCCCCGGACGAGCGAAAGACGGGCGAGGTCCTGCAGCATTGCGAGCCGGAGGACCTGCTGAAGTTCGGGCTGATCCCCGAGTTCGTCGGGCGCCTGCCGGTCATCGCGACCCTGCTCGATCTCGATGAGCCCGCTCTGGTCAAGATCCTGGTGGAGCCGAAGAACGCGCTGGTGAAGCAGTACGCCAAGCTGTTCGACATGGAAGATGTCCAGCTCGAGTTCACCGATGACGCGCTTCATTCGATTGCGGTCAGGGCGATCGAGCGGAAGACGGGTGCTCGCGGCCTTCGTTCGATCCTCGAAGGAATTCTGCTCGATACCATGTTCGACCTGCCGTCGATGGACGGCGTCGACGAGGTTCATATCGATCGCGATGTGGTCGAGGGCCGGAAGGAACCGGTTCGCGTCTATGCCGCCAAGGACAAGGCCGGCGACGCGGCCTGAGGGCTGCGCCTAGACGATTTTCGGAAAGAGGGCAGGCGTGCTGTTCCGGTATTGCCGGAACGCATCGCCGAAGCCTTGTTCGAGCAGCCGGTCCTCCGCATCGGTCCGGATCTTCGTGCCGACGAGGAATATTGGGAGGCCAATGATGAGCTGGCCCCAATGGCCGAGGCCAATGGCTAGCGCGACCAGGAAGAGCAGCATCGCCAGGTAGATCGGGTGCCGCACCCGTGCGTAGGGGCCGCTCCTGATCAGCTCATGGTCGGCTCGGGTACGGGCAACGAGGCTCCAATTGCGTCCGAGCGCACGCGAGCTGGTCACGAACAGGCCAATTGCGCCGCCCATCAACGCAACGACAATAGCCGTTTCGAGCAGAGCGAGCGCGCTTACGGCAGTGAGGGCGACGCGAATGACGCCGAAACCGACGATCGCGAATCCGGCCATCTGAAGCAGGATTCCAAGCCGCGACCCCGAGCTGATCGTTGCTCCGGTCTCGCGCGACTTTCGCGGAAAC